>JAEEGL016732985.1_pt1 | contig 14147 bp, 9 predicted proteins | sample 9134231 | NCBI WGS metagenome assembly JAEEGL01 (sample SAMN16246548, study PRJNA631951) | gut metagenome | biome: gut microbiome; feature: rumen; material: fiber-attached | host: Bos | place: Iran: Karaj | collected 2018-10 | reverse complement strand
GAGATGAAGCTCAAGAAGGCTGGCATCAACCCCAACCTCGTTGACTCTGAGGATCACATCGAGAGCAACATGGCCAAGGGTTGGCTGACACAGGCTCAGGCTGACGAGGCCCGTAAGATCATTGCTGAGGCAAAGGTCGAGGGTGAGGCTCAGCTGAAGATGCCTATGATTGAGAACATCGCCAAGGGTCGTGTTAGCAAGTTCTTGAAGGAGAACTGCCTCGTTGACCAGGAGTTCCAGTTCGGTGACGGTGACAAGGCTACTGTAGCACAGTGGCTCACCAAGCAGGACAAGGAGCTGAAGATCGTTGCCTTCAAGCGCTTCACACTTGTAGCAGACTAATGAAGATCTTCGCTATAGGAATGAATTATGCAGCCCACAACCGTGAGCTGCATAATTTTGTTAAACGCCCTGACGAGCCGGTGATCTTCACAAAGGCCGACTCAGCGATACTTAATCAGGGCAAACCGTTCTTCATCCCCGACCAGTGGGGACGAATCGACTACGAGACAGAGGTAGTGGTACGCATCTGTCGGTTGGGAAAGAACATCCCCGAGCGTTTTGCTCACCGTTATTACGATGCCCTTACGGTGGGTATCGACTTCACCGCCCGCGACCTTCAGAAGAAAGCTTCTGAGGCAGGACAGCCCTGGACCATCTGCAAGGGATTCGATGGCTCGGCAGCCATCGGCGAGTGGGTTCCGAAAGAGAAATTCCTTGATATCCAGCGCATTCATTTCCATCTCGACATCAACGGCAAGACCGTTCAGGAGGGGTGCACGAGCGATATGCTTTATAAGGTAGATGAGATCATCGCCTATATCTCACAGTTCTTTACTTTGAAGACAGGCGACATGCTTTATACCGGTACGCCTGCCGGTGTAGGACCCGTGCATATCAATGACCATCTGGAGGGATGGCTCGAAGAGAGAAAGGTACTGGAGTTTAATTGTAAGTAGTATTCCACAATAAATCAGCGCAATATCCGTTATTATAGAGAAGTGAAAAATTGTCTGAAGCTTATAATAAGCTTGACTCTTATGCTTCTCTGCTCACAGGGTATTGCACAAGAGGCTGTTGACTTGACCTCGCAGAAGGGCAGGACACGCACCGACGTGACTCCCTCTGAACGATATGCAGAGCACTCTGTACTCCAAAATGGGAAATGGGCGAAGATACGTATCGCAGAGAGCGGTATTTATCAGTTATCCGGCACGCTCATTAAGAAATGTGGATTCTCCGATATCTCGAAGGTAAAGGTCTATGGCTATGGAGGCGCGCTTCAGCCAGAAAGTCTTACCGGCGACTATCTCCAAGCCACCGACGACCTGAAAGAGGTACCTACCTGTACGGTGGGCGACCGCAAGTTGTTTTATGCCGTAGGTACCGTATCGTGGGAATCTGCGACGGCCCTCGATCGTATCCGCAACAACTACTCCTCCTACGGATATTGTTTCCTGACAGAGAATGACAATGAGCCTAAGACACTCAGTCAAGAGGACTTCAAGCAAGCCTATTACCCACTCCCCGAAGACTATCACTCCCTCTATGAGGTCGATGACTATGCATGGTTCCATGGGGGCCGCAAACTCTTCGACAAGACCCTCTATGCCATCGGCACCGCGCAAAACTATACTTTGTCGGCAAGTAGTGCATCCGGCACCCTCGCCGTGGCAATGAGTTATAACGACTATTTCGAGGCGACGCTGGAGGTTAACGGTCATGAGACGGGAAAGATCATTGTGAGTGCTGAAGAGATAGCCAACTCCAGAAACACCGACAACGTCATTGACTTTACCGACAGCTACGCAAAGGCCGCTGACCACACCTGGACCTTCAGGCTTGACAACCTGCTCGAAGCCTCGAACACGATCAGGATCACACAGACATCCGGAGGAGAGGTGAGACTCGACCACATCGCCTTGACATCAGAAGAGCCGAAGGCCTTCCCCGACCTTACGACTACAGACTTCCCCATACCTGAATATGTGGGCAACATCAGTAATCAGGACCATCACGGCGATGCCGCTACGGACATGATTATCATCATCCCTGCCAGCCAAAAATGGCTCTCGCAGGCCGAGAGGATAAAGACACTGCACGAGACGAACGATGGTCTCAGCGTACGTATTATCCCTGCCGACGAGCTATATAACGAGTTTTCAAGCGGCACTCCCGATGCCAATGCCTACCGTCGGTACCTGAAGATGCTCTACGACCGTGCGGAGACCAGTGACGACGCTCCGAAATACCTCCTGCTTTTCGGTGACGGGGCATGGGATAACCGTATGCTCATCTCCGACTGGAAGAGCTGTTCCCCAGATGACTTCCTGCTCTGCTATGAGAGCGAGAACTCGTTCAGTTCGGTGAACTGCTATGTCAGCGACGACTATTTCTGCCTGCTCGACGACGAAGAACAGATACAACAGAAGAGCGGCAGCAGCATCACATACCAGGGCAAGCCCGATGTGGCTGTGGGCCGGTTCACCTGTCGTACGCTTGATGAGGCAAAGACGCTTGTGGACAAGACTGTCAGCTATGCGAACAACGAGTATGCTGGCAGCTGGCAGAACACCATGATGTTTATGGGCGACGACGGCAATAACAACACTCACATGATCACTGCCGACAAGGTGGCAACGATGGTACAGGACACTTATCCCGGATATACTATCAACAAGGTGTACTGGGATGCGTTCGTCCGTCAAAGCTCATCGACAGGCAACTCCTATCCCGATGCCACCGCTCTGATAAAGAGCCAGATGACCGAGGGAGCACTGATCATGAACTACAGCGGACATGGCATTAACTACGGCATCTCACATGAGTTCGTGTTGCGGCTGGCCGACTTCGAGAATACCGTTTCCAACCACCTTCCCTTGTGGATCACCGCCTCCTGCGACATCATGCCTTTCGACGGTCAGGACGAGAATATCGGTGAGACGGCGATGCTGAACAAGAAAGGCGGTGCCGTGGCGTTCTTTGGAACAACCCGGACTGTCTATTCCAATTACAACGAGGTGATAAACCTCGGTTTCACCAAATACGTCCTCGGCAACTCCGATAACGACCTAGGTTCACCTAGGACTGACCTAGGATCTCCTAGGAAAACCCGCTGCACCATCGGCGAGGCTGCCCGCCTCACAAAATGCGAGCTGGTCGATTCGAAGAAAGACCTCACGCCAAACAAGCTGCAATATACCCTCCTTGGCGACCCTGCGCTGACTCTTGCCACTCCCACTCAGGAGATTGTCATCGACGAAATCAACGGGATCCCGATGACAGGAGAGACCGTCTGTAACCTTTCTGCCGGTTCTATCGCAACAGTAAAGGGACACGTGCTGTTGGACGATGATATCGACAATAGTTTCAGCGGTATCGTTTCAGCCTCAGTGAAGGATGCCGAGGAGACCATCGTATGCAAGATGAACGACGAGAGTGAAACAGAGACGCCCTTTGTCTATAAGGACCGTACCAAGGTCATCTATAACGGTTCGGACAGTATCCGCAACGGTGTCTTCACCATTACCTTTGCCGTGCCCAAGGACATCAGCTATACCGAGGGCTCTGGTCTGATGACCATCTATGCGCTGAGTAGCGACAAGACCCGTGAGGCGCACGGCGAGACAGAAGGATTCGTGCTCAACGGCAGCAGCATCGTCAACAACGACTACATCGGCCCGAGCATCTACTGTTACCTGAACTCAAAATCGTTTAAGAACGGTGATGTGGTCAATGCCTCCCCTTACTTCATCGCAGAACTCTACGATGACAATGGCATCAACGCCTCTGGCAGCAGCATCGGACATGACCTCGAACTGACCATCGACGGTGACATGACGAAGACCTACAACCTGAACAGCTATTTCAGCTATGACTTCGGTGACTACCGCAGCGGAAAGGTTGGATTCAGCATACCGGAACTCAGCGAAGGCCATCACAGGCTGTTGTTCCGTGCATGGGACGTGCTGAACAACTCATCGACGGCAGAGCTTGACTTTGAGGTCAAGAAAGACCTTGCGCCTAACTGCCTGAATGTAAGGTGTGTACGAAACTCCGACACCAACAACAGGACTTTCATCATCACCCACGACCGCGCAGGAAGCAACCTCGAGATACAACTGGATATCTACGACACGGCAGGACGAATGTTGTGGAGACACTATGAGTCGGGCGTGTCATCCGACGATACCTATACCTTCGACTGGGATCAGTCGATAGACGGCGGACGGATACTGCAGACGGGTGTCTATATCTTCAAGGTCACCCTCAGCAGTGATGGCAGCGGACAGTCATCGAAGGCTATAAAGTTAATGATTAAAAAGTAACAATTAATAATTATGATTACTTTGCTATATATGGAAATACGTAAAAGAATAAAGTTAAAGGATTGGGTGACAGGTGTTACACTATTTCACCTTTTTATCTTTTTACCCCTTAGAGCTTCCGCTCAGGACGATGACAAACAGGTGATGTTCAACCCCGTCAACCACGCCGTCATATCACAGACCATCGCCCCTGATGCCCGTTCAGCGGGTATGGGCGACGTGGGAGCGGCTACCGACCCTGATGTCAACTCGCAGTATTGGAACCCGGCGAAGTATCCGTTCTGTATCTCCAGGGCTGGCATCGCACTGAACTACACCCCCTGGCTGCGACAGTTGGTGAACGACATCGACCTGGCCTATCTGGCAGGCTACTATCGTATCGGTGATTATTCAGCCATCTCCGGTTCGCTGCGCTATTTCTCTTTAGGAGAGGTGTTTACGGACTATGGCGTTTCCGACATGACGGTAAAACCCTACGAGATGTCGCTCGATGTGGCTTACTCGCTGATGCTGTCGGAGAACTTTGCCATGGCAGCAGCCCTGAGGTGGATCTACAGCGACCTGCGATACGACTACAGCGAGGACTCCAAGCCGGCCTCAGCCTTTGCTGCCGACCTTGCGATGTACTATAATAAATATGTGATGCTGGGCAGCCGCGAGTGTCAGCTGGGTATCGGACTGAATTTCTCGAACATCGGTTCGAAAATCTCTTTCTACGGTGACGAGGAGAGTCAGTTCCTGCCGGCCAACATGCGACTTGGCGCATCACTGATGGTGCCTCTGGACGAATATAACCGTTTCACCATCACTGCCGATGCCAACAAGCTGCTGGTTCCCACAGTACCAGTTCAGGAGGAGGGAGAGTCGAACTCAGACTACCAGGACCGTGTGCGCAGGGAGTACAGCGATATCAGCGCCATCAGCGGTGTCTTCAAGAGCTTCACTGATGCGCCAGGAGGTTTCAAGGAGGAACTGGAGGAGATACAGTGGAGCGTGGGTGCAGAGTATGTCTACCACGACCAGTTCTCATTGCGTGCAGGCTATCATCATCAGGCGGAGTCGAAGGGTAACCTGAAGTACTTCACCATCGGTGGCGGCTTCCGAATGAGCGTGTTCTCTCTCGATGTGGGCTACGTCATCTCTACGGCCCGCAGCAACCCTCTCGACCAGACATTACGCTTTACGTTGGCGTTTGATATGGACGGCATCAAGGATTTGTTTAAGAAATAGTATTATGAAGATTCGCGTTGGAATGGGCTATGATGTCCATCAGTTAGTAGAAGGCCGCGACCTGTGGATGGGCGGCATAAAGTTAGAACACAGCAAGGGTCTGTTGGGCCATAGCGATGCCGACGTGCTGTTGCATGCCGTCTGCGATGCCCTCCTGGGTGCAGCAAACATGCGTGACATCGGCTATCACTTCCCAGACACGTCGGCAGAGACCGACGGTATGGACAGTAAGGTCATACTCCGGAAGACCATCGACCTGATTGCTACCAAAGGCTATCGTCTTGTCAATATCGATGCCACCATCTGTGCCGAGCGTCCAAAGATGAACCCTCACATCCCCGAGATGAAGGCCTGCATGGCGCAGGTCATTGGCTGCGATGTTGACAATATCTCCATCAAGGCCACCACCACCGAGAAACTCGGCTTCACCGGTCGTGAAGAGGGCATCTCTGCCTATGCCGTGGTGCTGATTGAAAAGTCATCATAACGCCTCGATATATTCGAAGAGCTTTTTATAGAACGGGTGGCGCGTCATCGTTGATGCGTCGCCTAAAATTATAAGCTTCATCCTGGCCCGGGTGATGGCGACATTCATTCTCCGGAGGTCACGGAGGAAGCCGATCTGCCCTTCATCATTGGCTCGTACGAGCGAGATGAGGATAATGTCACGCTCCTGTCCTTGGAAACCGTCGACGGTATTCACACTGATGAGGCTCCGATAGGGTTTGAAGAACTCCCGTTTCTTGAACAATCGTCGCAGATACTGTACCTGAGCACGATAGGGAGAGATAACACCCACATCGAGCCGTTCATCAAGGATACGCTCCTTGCCGATTTTCTTGAAGTACTGTTCGAGGGCAAGTAGGGTCAGCTCGGCCTCAGCCTTGTTGATACGACCAAAAGATTCACCAACGAATTGTTCTTTAAAAGGGGTATCACCTCTAAAAAGGGAGGTGTCGATCCACGTCATCGGGATATCGAGGTCGAGGATACTGCGGTATTTCACCTCGGGCGCACTCTCCACCTGATTGCCATAGAACAAGTCTGACGAGAACCGCATAATCTCTTCGTTCATACGGTACTGCATCTTCAGCAGTGTGACGGTCTCGGGCTTGTTTTCCACGATACGTTCCATAAGCGTCTTGCCCAGCCCGGCCTTCAGGGCGGCAAAACTCTTGACGGTAGGAGGCAACTGACAATGGTCACCGGCAAAGATTACTCGTGATACCCGTCGGATAGGTATCCAGCAGGCGGCTTCGAGCGCCTGGGCAGCCTCATCGATAAACAAAGTACCGAACTTCTGTCCTTCGAGCAGTCTGTTTGCCGACCCCACCAGTGTACAGGCGATGACGCGCGCTTCTCCAAAGAGCTCTGCGTTGATGCGCACCTCAAGTTCGGTGGCGCGTTCCTTCAGGCGTTCCATCTTCTGGTGGTATTTCTCGTCGCCCCGTTTACGGTGGGCACGGAGATCACGGATGGCCTTCCGGATGGCCCAAAGGAGTTCATAGTCAGGATGAGCCTCAAAACGGCGCTCGTAGGTAAAGGAGAGCATCTTGTCGTTCACGCGTGTCGGGTTCCCGATGCGAAGCACGTTGATACCACGGTCCACGAGTTTCTCTGAGATCCAATCAACAGCCATATTACTCTGGGCACAGACCAGCACCTGGTTCTCACGGCGCAGGGTCTCATAGATGGCCTCCACCAGTGTGGTCGTCTTTCCCGTGCCCGGAGGACCGTGAACGATGGCCACGTCCTTGGCACGCAGCACCTTATTCACTGCATCTTCCTGAGTCTGGTTGAGATAAGGGAAATGCATCGGAGCGAAACTGAATGTCTCTGCCCGCATGCCACCGCCATCGGCTCTCGAAGGCGAATAGAAGAGGTCTCTCAGATAGCCCAGCCGGCCTTTCGACCGCATCACCCTGTCGAGGGCCTCGAACATCATCTTATAGCTCGTCTCGTCGAAGAAGAGCTGTACACCGACATTCTCCGCACCCTGGACATCGATGAGCTGACCGTTATCAGGCACAGCCACCACCATCCTGTCGCCGTCGACATAGCTCACGGAAGCCGTGAAATTGAAATATCTGATTTTCTCTGCGCCGTCGGTACAGAAAAAACAAACAGGCTTTCCGAATTCGAAATTATGCTCTATCTCATCATCCTCACCCTGACGGTGCACCTCTACAACGAGCTGATTGAGCGAGTTATAGTAGCTCTTTCCCATCTTTACGGGCCACCAGGCATCACCGCGCTTCACCTTCCGCTGCAGCCCCATCTCTTCGGTCTGCTTGCGGTAGGCTTCTTTCTCGGCCTGATACTCCATCTGGAGCAGGAGCCGTTGCTGCTGGAGCGCCAATATCGGTGAATTCTGCTGATTTCCCATAAAACTGTGTGCAAAGGTATACATATTTTTAGACATAAGCACATAAGAACATATTTTTTATGTTTCTTTTGTCCTTTTGTCTAAAAAAAACACTACCTTTGCAGCCGAAATGAAACAGATATTGCTGATAAATGATGTTGTAGGCTACGGCAAAGTAGGCATGGGAGCCATGCTGCCGATATTGTCGTACCTGGGTATTCCCACCTATAGTCTGCCCACAGCCCTTGTGTCGAATACCCTCGACTACGGGAAGTTTAACATACAAGACACCACCGACTATATCCGTGGAACCCTGCCGGTCTGGAAGGAGCTGGGATTCAGTTTCGATGCTGTCTGTACCGGCTTGATGTTCAGCGAGGAACAGGCGAAGCTCGTCGCCGGCTACTGCCGTGAACAGGGCGAGCAGTCCACGACGGTCTTCGTTGACCCTATCCTCGGTGACGGCGGACGACTGTATAACGGTATGACTGAGCGCCAGGTGGAGCTGGCCCGCGAGATGGTCAGCGTGGCACACCTCACCTTCCCCAACTATACTGAGGCCTGCTATCTCACCAACACGCCAATCAAGATGTCGGGCATCTCGTGGGAGGAGGCTGGCGACCTTCTTGACAGGCTGCGTACTATCGGCTGCAAGTCGGCACTCATCACCAGTTGTAAGATCGACGGTCAGAATGCTGTATGCGGATATAATCACTTCGACGACACCTATTTCCATCTCAGCTACCATGAGATTCCCGGACTGTTTCATGGCACGGGCGACATCTTCTCTGCCGTGCTCATCGGTCACCTGCTGAACGGTGAGTCGTTGAAGGTGAGTACACGTACGGCCATGGATACCGTCTTCCGTATGATCGACCGCTATCGTAATATCGATGACAGGAACAAGGGTATACCTGTTGAGAAGTGCCTCGACCTTTTGTAATTCCGCCATCGGATGACAAGGCTTCACCCCTTACATACCGACATCCTGCCCCCGAAACGGTTCACCTATCCCTTCTGCTATGAACCCCATCCGTTGTGTATCCTTGCAGCGGAGGAGGTGAAGCACGAGATTGAGCGGATTGCCCCAGGCGAGGGCAAGATGTTTGGGGTCTTGGTCGTATCACAGGGGGACGGTTCTTCTGTGTCATTTCTGGCGGCGTATTCCGGACTGCTTGAGGGACGGAATGACTGGGACTATTTCGTACCCCCAGTGTTCGATGCCCAACAGCCCGACGGCTATTTCAAGACCAGAGAGCGCGAGATCATGCAGTCGGAAGAGCATAAGGAGATGTCACAGGACCTGCAGCTCTGGCTTTTCCGTCAGTACCGTATGCTGAATGCAAGGGGCGAGGCGCGCGACCTCGTAGACATCTGGCGCGACTATCACACATCCCCTAAGATAAGAGACAGATACCCTCTGCCACCAGGCGGCACGGGCGACTGCTGTGCACCCAAGCTTCTTCAGTATGCCTACCAGCATGGACTGAAGCCGCTTTGCATGGCGGAGTTCTGGTGGGGGCCGTCGCCAAAGAGTGCTGTCCGACATCACGGGGAGTTCTATCCTGCCTGTCGCGGGAAATGCCTGCCCGTGCTCACATGGATGCTGCAGGGCCTCGATGTCGATCCCAATCCCGAGAAGACCGCCCTTCCTCACCACGATGTAGAGATCGTCTATGAGGACGAGGCGATAGCAGTACTTAACAAGCCCTCAGGAATGCTCAGTGCCCCCGGACGTATCGACAGTTACTCCGTAGCCACCTGGGCTCAGGAACGGTGGGAAGGGGCGATGCTCGTTCACAGGCTGGACATGATGACATCGGGCATCATCCTTGTGGCTAAGACACCAGAGGCCTATCATCATCTGCAGCGTCAGTTCGAGGAACGTACCGTCAAGAAGAAATACATCGCACTCGTAGAGGGCATCCCGGAAAAAGACCATGGCATCATCGACCTCCCGCTCTCAAGCGATCCCATCAACCATCCCCGTCAGATGGTCGACTGCGAGCATGGCAAACGCGCCATCACCGAATATCGCGTGCTGAGTGCACAAGGGAATTGTGCACTGCTGGCGCTTTGGCCGCATACAGGGAGGACACATCAGTTAAGGATGCACTGCGCCCATCCCGATGGCTTGGGATGTCCCATCGTCGGTGATGAGCTGTACGGCCATAAGGCAGACCGTCTCTATCTCCAGGCTCAGGCAATAAGTTTTGTGCATCCCCTAACACAGAAGAGGATGCACTTCGAACTCACAGGGACAGGTCCCGTGGGTTTCTAACCATTTCTATGCTTGTCGAACTTATGCAGGATGAAGTTGAAGGCTTCGAGTCCGACGAGTACCAGGAATGTCGCAGCACATGCCAGCCAGTGCATGCCGCCTCCGCAGGCAAGACCGATGGCAGCCGTCACCCACAGACCGGCAGCCGTCGTCAATCCGCGAACGGCATTCTCATTCTTCTGGAAAATAATCGTACCGGCACCGATGAAACCGATACCCGATACCACCTGGGCAGCCACACGCGACACGTCCCAACGGTGTTCGGGTGTGTGCATCGCCCCTTCGAAGCCGTATGCCGACACGATCATAAACAATGCCGAGCCCAGAGCCACGAGGAAATGTGTGCGGAAACCCGCCTCCTTCGCCCTGTACTCACGTTCAAGACCGATGGCACCACCCAACAGGGCTGCCACAAAAATGCGAATTATAAACTCTAAAGTCATTTCATCCATATCATTGACGTTTTGATTTCGCAGGCAAAGGTACAAAAAATTCCCGATTCTCTTGGCTGTTTCGGAGTTTTTTTGTAATTTTGCGACATCATGGGGCGAATACGACAACTACTGACACTCCTTCTCTTGGCACTTTTCATCGCCAATGGCGGCAAGGCACAGGATGCCCTGCTGACGGAACGGTACAATGTGTCGTACCTCGACCTCGGCAACGGTCTGCCACATAACAATGTCAGTGCGATATTCGCCGACTCCAACGGTTTCCTGTGGATAGGCACCTACGGCGGAGGTCTGGTGCGCTACGACGGCTATGGCATGATGTACCCGATGCTGGCCCTCAACAGCAACTCCTGTAAGAGCATCACCGAAGACAGGTTCAAGCGTCTCTGGGTGGCATACGACGAGGGGACCAACGTCATCGACTTGAAAACCATGTCGGGTTCCACTCCCTTAAAAATGCCTGAGCAACACAAAGGTTTGCTGTCAGAGCCAAGTACCAGGGTATATTGCGATGCCTTAGGACGTATCTGGCTAGTAACCTACTCACACGTCAATCTCCTTTCTTTCGACGATGAAGGCAATGTTGTGCGCATCAGCTCATACCGATATCGTGAGAATACCCCAGACATCAGTATCCGTGACGTGGAGGGCAACGGCAAACCGTGGATAGGTATCGACGGTGGCTTGTTCCGGCTCGCAGAGAAAAACGGTTCCCTTACCAGGGAGGAGATATCGCCTTTGCTCGACGAACTGCGCGGGCTCTATATCACCGACATGCTAAAGCGTGACGATGTGATATGGATAACCACCAATCGTGCACTTTTCAGATACGACCCCTACCAACGCAACCTGAAACGCTATGTCCATTCTGCTGAGCCTGGGACTTTGTCGCACGTGTTCCTTTCAAGTCTTGCAATCACCCAGGATAACGTCCTACTTGTCGGCTCGCTATACGGTGTAAATATGTACGATGACAAGACTGACAGTTTCACAACATGGAGCACTGGCAGTCATCCACCATTGAAGAGTGACTTCATACATTGCCTGTTGGTTGAAAAAGGGCTGATATGGGTAGGAACGGAGTCAGGAGGCATCGCAAAGCTGGTACCCCGGCAACTGATGCTGCAGAACTATGTCCACACAAACCTGCCGTCATCCATCTCTCCCAACCCCGTCAATGCCATGTATGTCCAAGACGACGGTACGCTCTGGGTAGGAACAGTTGAAGGCGGACTGAACCGTAAGGCTGTGGGTGAGACCGGTTTCACGCATTTCACAACAGCCAACTCTGCCCTCTCCCATAATAGTGTCTCCGCACTTGCTGCCGACGGAAAGGAAACGCTGTGGGCCGGCACTTGGGGCGGCGGCGTGAATGTCGTTAAAACTCATGGGGACAGGTCCGAACCCACGGGACCTGTCCCCATGAGCTTGCCAGAGGACCAGGCGCGTATCACGAATTTCGTGGGAGCCCTTGCCTACGACCAGCTTAACAACGGTCTGTGGATTGGCAGCAACGACGGTGTATTCTTCTACGACCTCACCAGCGGTACGCTTAAAGACCCCTTCGACGGGTGCCGGAATATCCGCGGATGCATCGGTTCCGTCATCGACCGTAACGGCACGCTCTGGATAGGATGCATGCGGGGTGTCGTGACCATCGACCTGAAGTCGCAAAAGGATGGGAAATTTGCCTACCGCAACCTACCCTATCGTCTTGACAACCAGGACTCACGGATCTACGACAAGATCTGTTCCTTCTGTGAGAGCAAAGACGGCACCCTCTGGATAGGCAGCAACGGCTACGGCCTCTACCACCGTACCATAGACGATAACGGCAGGGAGCATTTCGAAGTACTCACGCAGGAGGACGGACTGGTAAACAATGCTGTGAAGGGTATCGTTGAGGATCGCAACGGCCGGTTATGGATAACCACCCTCAACGGTCTGTCGGTCTATGACCCCAACCTGAAGACCTTCACCAACTACTCGCAGTACGACGGTCTCGTCAGTCCGCATTTCTACTGGAACTCAGCAGTCATCTCCGCCAGCGGCATCATCTATCTCGGCAGCGAGGCGGGACTGATAGAGGTGAGCGGCGACAATGCCGGGTCCGACAGTCGCAGGCACCTTGTGTTCACCCACCTGATGGTCGACAATCAGGATGTGCTCGCAGGCAGCGAGTACCTCACCGAAGATATATCTCTCGCCAAGGCCATCACCCTCAGCGAAAGCAACCGTTCCTTCTCCATCGACTTCTCCGCCCTTAACTACGGTTACGAGACACAGGGCATCTTCAGTTACCGGATGAAGGGTTTCGACGACGAGTGGACACTCCTGAAACCAGGTCAGCACTCCGTACGCTATAGTGCCCTGCCTGCCGGAAGCTATGTCTTCGAAGTGAAATACGAGTCGGCAGTGGCCTCCGACAGCGGTGACACCATCAGCATCGACGTGGTTGTAAAACCTTATTTCTGGAAGAGCTGGTGGTTCCGCCTGTTGATGGGCATCCTCTCTGTGGCACTCCTTATCTATATATATAATAGGTGGGTGGCAGTGGTCAAGCGCCGCGAGGCGGAACAGCTGCTCAACCCTATCCGGCAGGTCCTGGAGGAATCCGACGACCCGCAGCAATTACAAACACGCATCCGTAACATCCTCGACAACCAGCAACGCTACCGCCATAGCGTAGAGAAGAGTGTCGAGGTCGATAAGGAGGAGGTAGCCAGAACCCAGAAGCCATTCATGGAACGGGTGATGGAGATAATGGAGGTCAACTACACTAACTCCGAGTTCGGAGTACAGGAGTTCTGCGACGCCCTCGGCATGAGCCGCAGTGTGGCCAGCAAGCATTTGAATGCAGAGGTTGGTGCTCCAGCAGGACAGTTTATACGTAACTACCGACTGAACATGGCAAAGGAAATGCTCTCTGCGAAGACGGGCAATCGCAATATTACTGAGATAGCCTATAAGGTTGGATTTAACGATCCGAAGTACTTTACAAGGTGCTTTACGAAGATGTTTGGCAAGAGTCCAAGTGCTTTTGCCGAAGAAGGCTAATAATTGGATGAAATGCATAAAAATGGCGTAAAATGCGCGATTAATCCACGAATATACGTTTTATCCACCTAATAACGTGAATTCGGGATAAACAGCTTGCATACCCCATCTATTTATGTGGCGCATGTATATTGTACTGACAGTTTCCAGTCAGTGCCTTAATTATGGATAGCCATTTTTGATAAAATGAGTTTTGTTTTGTGGCATGTACACACTGATAGTGGTTATTGTCTTGGCCATGTCAAGTACCTTGTCCACACTCATCTTTATGTCGGACAGCTTTAGCAGGCGCTCCAGTTCCTTGTAGACTTTCAGAGCGACAAAACAAATACAGATGTGTGCCTCAATGCGGCGGCGGGTGAAATGAAACATGGGGCGTATTTCTATCTTCGACTTTGCTATACGAAAGGCCTTCTCCACATTCCAGAGGTTAT
>JAEEGL016178942.1_pt1 | contig 14147 bp, 9 predicted proteins | sample 9134231 | NCBI WGS metagenome assembly JAEEGL01 (sample SAMN16246548, study PRJNA631951) | gut metagenome | biome: gut microbiome; feature: rumen; material: fiber-attached | host: Bos | place: Iran: Karaj | collected 2018-10 | reverse complement strand
TTTGTCCTCATATTTCACTTTTGTTTTATGTTTGGCAGCACTAATTTAAGTGAAATATTTGTAACGGCAAAATATTATAACTGTTTTGTTGTCAATATTTTGCCGATTTTATTTTTTTTTAACTTCGGAATTAAGGAAATACAAATTCAATGAATGATTTTTTGCGTTGTATGATTGCGTTGTAGAGACGTTGCGCGCAACGTCTCTACGGATATAATGGATATAACGGGTATAATGGACATAACGAATACAACGAATACTAAATCATTCGTTTGTTATATTTCAATTAATTGAAAAAATAATTCAATATTAAAACTATGAACGACTCTCTTGAATACAAAGTGAAGACCTTGCCATTGTCGCCGGGGGTGTATAATTTCCTTGATGAAAATGGCACGGTGATTTATGTGGGCAAAGCAAAGAATTTGAGGAGTAGGGTTTCGTCGTATTTCAGGGAGCGAAACCAAGTGGGCAAGACAAAATTTCTCGTGCGGCATATCCACGACTTGCTTCATATTTGTGTGGACACCGAGACCGACGCGCTCTTGTTGGAAAACAAACTGATTAAAAAATTTCAGCCGCGTTATAATATCCAACTTAAAGACGACAAAACTTATCCGTGGATTTGTATCACAAACGAGGATTTCCCGAGGATATATTTTACGCGAAAAAAAGAAAAAAATGGTTCGCAATATTATGGCCCATACACGTCGATTAACGCGATGCGCGATGTGATGGAAATGATACGGCGGCTGTTTTCGTTGCGCACTTGCAAGACTGTTTTAACCGAAGAAAACATTTCAAAAGGCAAATATGATGTGTGCCTTGATTACCATATCAACAACTGTTGTGCGCCGTGCATTGGCAGGGTGGGGAAGGAGGAGTATGCAAGTTTTATAGAATACATCCGCAAAATTCTCAACGGCAAAACCTACGACGTGCTTAATATGCTCCGCGCCCAGATGACCGAACTTGCCGAAAAACTCGAATTTGAAAAGGCTCAGGTCGTCAAGGAAAAATATGATTTGCTCAATAATTATCACGCCAAGAATGTTATCTCCGTGCAGGTGTTCAACACGGTGGAGATTTATTCTATTCTCAAAGACGAAAGGGACGATTATTATTACGTCAATTTTATGAAGGTGAGTTACGGTGTGATTATCCGCTCTTATACGCGGGAGATTAAAGACCGCGCCGACGATTCGCAGGAAGATATTTTGTTGACAACGTTGACCGACATACATTTTTCGGAACTCAATATCGGCGAAAAGGCTACTGAATTTCTTTTGCCGTTTGAGGTGGATTACAGCATCGACAATATAAAACCTTCCGTCCCGCGTTTTGGCGACAAGAAGAAACTCCTCGATTGGTCTATCCGCAACTGTCGCCTGTATATGGCGGAGCAACAACGTCAACGTTCCCTCGTGGATCCCGATGCTTCTACGAATAATTTGATGAAAAAAATGAAGGAGGATTTGCAGTTGGATGTGGAGCCGAGGCATATCGAATGTTTTGACAATTCCAATTTGCAGGGTACAAATCCCGTGTCGTCGTGCGTGGTTTTCAGGGATGGCAAACCGTACAAAAAAGATTACCGTTTGTTTAACGTGAAAACTGTGGTTGGTGCGGACGACTTTGCAACGATGCGCGAGGTGGTATATCGCCGTTACAAACGGTTGAGCGACGAAGGCAAAGAACTGCCGCAATTGATAATCATCGACGGTGGCAAAGGTCAGTTGCGCTGCGCATACGAAACGTTGCAGGAGTTGGGACTTGACAGCAAAATTGCGGTGGTCGGTTTGGCAAAAAGGTTGGAGGAAATTTTTTATCCTAACGATCCTATTCCGCTTTATCTCGACAGGACTTCGCCGACGTTGAAAGTGATTCAACATCTCCGCGACGAGGCGCACAGGTTTGGCATCACCTTCCACCGCGACAAGAGGTCGAAGGCGATGATACATTCTGTTCTCGAAGACATTCCCGGCATCGGCGGAAAAACCATTGAGAAACTTCTCACGACGTATGGTTCTGTTAATAAAATTGCAGAACTAAATCTCGTCGAGTTATCCAAAACGATTAATCTCGACCGTGCAACCAAGATTTTCAAATTTTTCCACCCCGAAGAGGAAAACACGGCAGATTCGGCTGTTTCGACGGAAAAGGCTGTTTCGGTGGAGTAGGGGAGAAGTTGTTGATTATCAGTATGTTAGATTAATTTTGCGATTTTTATATCTTGATTTCCTTTGGATGGTATAGGGTTGCGTGGGCGGCAAGTGGAGATGTGATAAGGAAATTGAGATATGTTTGGAGTGCGGGCGGCTCGCCCGCCGATGTTAGCGGGCGAGCCGCCCGCGCTCCAGCATATCGCGTACAATGCCGATTTTTGCGCCGATTTTGGGCGTTGATTGGCGAAATCAATAAAAGACACGCTTTGACGGAAACGCGCCGAAAAAATGCCACAAAATTTGACCAAAATATGGGCATAAAAAAAGACCGGCTAAAAAAGTGCCGGTCTTACTACTCAAAAATCAAACGTACAAGGAAAAACAAAAAATATCTAATCTTCTCTTCTCTTTAATTTCGTTACATAAACTGCACGGAGAACCCGATCTTGTTGAACGGGAGCATCAGGAGTTCGGAGTATTCCTGGCCTGTTTGCTGCATGTCGTCGTCGTCGTCGGGGTAATACCAGTTGATTACGACGTCGTTGCCGTTCTTGTACAAGGTCTCCCATCTGTTGAACATCTCCAACAGAATCTTGGACGAGGCTGTGTTGAAGTAGTCTAACTTCAAGTTGACCTCGGTCTTGGCGCATGGATTCTTGCCGTATTCCTCTATCCAATCGATTACCGGCTTGTAGAAGGCGGTAACATCGGCTGGGAACGATTTGCCTGTAAATTCGCACACACCCGTGCTCGGATCCATGTCTATGCCCGGGGTGTCAACCGACTGTTCTAATATCAAGTGTTCTATCATGGCTTTATGAGTTTTGTCGTATTATAGCATCATTTTTACCATTTTATGTAATAAAAATTATGCCAAACTATGCATTTTTCACGTAAATTTTCGCTCTTCGCACTTTTAGAGACGATGCGACAATTCCGCTACATTATCGTGTTCCTCGTTGTCGTTGAGGAAAAACTCGATGTCTGCGTCCTCGCAGTCAACTCCACGAGGCACTACATAGTAGTATGTAACCGTTGCGCGGCGCGTATGGTCGCTAAACTCTATCTTGGTGATAGTGTCCTTCTCGGTTACATGAGGAATAGCAACAAACTCACAAAGTCTTGAAGGCGAATACAGATTGATTGTGTAGCAGAATACTTTGCAACTATCAGAAGTGATAACATTGATATCTTTGATCGTTATCGAAGGATTGTCCAATGTTAGCATTTCCGTAGATTTGATTCTGCACGCGGTTGTTACAATCACAATCGTTAATAGTAGAATCAATAAGTTTGCTTTCATAGTCTCTTTGTGAACCGTTTATTATTTCACGGCTCAAATGTAAAAAATTTTTTTGATATGAACCAAAACTTTAAGCAACTTTTTTCAAAAAAATTTTCATTTCGCTATTTTAGACTATTGTAGGCAATGTATTGATTTTTCGGAAATTTTTGACGGTTCATTTAATTTGGACGATTATTGATTTATCAATTACCGTGCCAAATCGTTTTTTGTCATTTTCCGGAGAGCGTTTTTCGATAGAGAATCGAATTATTTAATACTTCGATGGCTTTCTCTATGAATTGGTCGTTTTTGAGCGAATACCGTATCATTCCCTCGTCGTAATAATACCGCCTGATGATTTCGGAGCCGAGCGCGGTGCGTATCTGAGGCTTGTTTCGCTCAAATTCTTTCTGTTTCTCGGCTGCAATTTGCTTTTTGAGTGCGTTTAGATTGGCGGTAATCGTGGCATTGCTGTACTCTGAGGCGAGGTCGGTGGCAAGGTCTTCGATGTCTTCGTCCACCATCGTCTTATACTTGTACAGGCGGTCGCCCGCAAATGCCTTCAACTCAGCGATTTCGCTATCCGTTACTTCGTACTCTTCGGGACTTTTGACAGAGGCGTTCTTCTTGCGGTATTGCGTGGCGAAGTCGAAGATTATGTTGTTGTCAATCAAATTCTCCAGGATGTACGCCATCGTGTCGCTGTTTACGAGAATGTCGGGCATGATTCCGCCGGCATCTTTCACAGGTCGTCCGTTCTTGGTCTTAAAAGTACGCAACTGCGACTCTTGTATCTTGGTTGCCTTGCCTGTGGAGTCCTTGTGTCCGTAGTCGAGTTTTTGGATGCAACGTCCTGATGGAATGTAATATTTGGCGGTTGTAACCTTCATCGTGGAGTTGAAAACCAACTTTTTTGTGGTCTGCACGAGGCCTTTGCCGTAGGTTTTCTCGCCCACGATTACCGCCCTGTCCAAATCCTGCAACGCGCCCGACACAATCTCCGCAGCCGATGCAGAATTGCCGTTGACGAGTACCACAATGGGGATTTCGGTATCGAGCGGCGCATTGTCGGCATGGAAGACGTTGTTCCATTCCTGCACGCGACCCTTCATCTCCACAATCGCCTCGCCCTTGTTGACAAAGAGGTTGACGATGTTGACGGCTTCCACAAGCAATCCGCCGGGGTTGTAGCGGAGGTCAATGATTAGTTTGTCGATTTGGTGTTTGTTTTTCAAATCCACAAATGCGTCTTTGAATTGCTTGCCACAGTCCTGTGTGAAGCCGGAGAGGTTGATATAGCCGATCTTGGGCGCAATCTCGCCGTAATACGGGATGTCGGGGATGTCTATCATGGCGCGTTTGAGAGTGAGGGTCTTCTTTGCGCCGTCGTGCTGGTATTGCAGGTTGACGGGCGTGCCAGGTTCGCCTTTGAGGATGAGGTCGAGTTCGTCGTAAGATTTGCCGGCGAGGTCTTTGTCGTTGATTTTCAAGATGATGTCGCCAATTACAAGACCAGCCTTGTCGGCGGGCGAATCCTTATAGACCGACGAAATCACGTATTGCCCACGGATGGTGTCGAAGTTGGTGCCGATGCCCGCGTATTCGCCGGTGTTCATCATGCGCACGTCCTCCACGAGCGATTCGGGGTAATAGACGGTGTAAGGGTCGAGAGTTTCGAGCATCTTGTCGATGGCGGTCTTGATGAGTTCGCCGCTCGAAGTCTCCTCCACGTACATCACGCGGATGTCGCGCATGAGGGTGTGGAAGATTTCGAGGTTTTTTATCAACTCGAAGTCGTCGTCGTCGTCCTTGGTGAACGACAACAACGGAATAATCACCGCAATCGCTACCGAGGCAGCAATTATTTTTGGCTTAGTGAATTTTTTGATTTTCATTACGTTTGATTATTTAAATTAATTATTTTATTTAACAATTAATTAAACGAATGTTGTATTCGTTTTTGTGTGTTGTTAAAAAAAAATGATTTTATTCGTCTGTGTCCTCGGCGTCGTCCCAATAGCCGATCTGGATGGCGGAGAGTCCGTCGGTGTCGAAGATTGCCATCATGTTGAGGTCGTCGAACATGAGGATGCGCTCCTTGGTCTCCTTGTCAACCTCTACTTCCGGATCGGCGGCTTTGAGGTTGTGGATGTATTTTAACAAGGTCTCCTCCGTGTCGCCAAATTTTATCTTGTTGTCCAAGGTGTATTCGGGGTTGGTGCAGAGGATTGTGGTGAGTTTATAGACATCGTTGCCGTCCTCGTCCTCGTCGAGGTCAAAGGAGAAGTCGGTCATCAGCGTGTCGTAGTAGAGGGTGAGGGTTTTGAGGTCGGGGTCGTCGTCGTAGGATTCTTCCTCGCGCTCGTCGGGCTTGCCAAAGAGGTCGAGGATTTCCTGTTCTGTCATTCCAAATCTTGCCGGGCCTACGCCCTGGCCGATTACTATGTTTCCTATTTTGCTCATTTTTGATATGTAATTAATTGTTAATGAAATACTTTCTGCAGCACTTCGAGGCTCTTGATGTTGTCTAAGGTCTCGAAGTGTAGGCGGTAATATTCTATGGTCTTTTGCAACAGGTAACTTCGGATGTCTCCGGTTAGTTCTATTTGTTCGCAACCAACAAAATCTTCCTGCAACATTCGGTTGAACGTCAACGAGTATGGCGGCATTATCGGAAGTTTTGCTCCAATGTCTATGCCCATGTATTTAGACAACTGAATCAGAAACTTGATATGAAAGTTTGCACCCTTATATTGCTGGTCGTCAAGGAGTTGCAGACTCGTTGCGATAAAAGAGTACAAGTCGTAGTTTTTCTCGGCGTATGTGAGGGTTTTGGTGAGGATTTCGGCGAGAAACATTGCCACCGACATTTTGGCGGTGTCGAATGGTATCGTCCTGTATGTGAACGCCGGCATGATCTTGTCGGCGCGGCGGATGTTGCCGTGGACTGTGTATTCGATTTCGTTTTGGAACAGCGGCTGACAATAGGGTAGGGCGGAGGCTTTGTGGCGGGTTTTGGGTATGGCAATCCCCAACGTCATGCGCCCGCTCTCGCGTGTGTATGCGTTGAGTATCAGTTTGTTGTCGCCGTACTTGACGCTACTAAGTATTATAGCCTCCGTCTTTTCCATGGGTTACTCGTCGGTGTGTTTTAGTTGGATGTTGTAACAATCGATGTGCTTCTTCTCCGTCTCGTTTGAGTGGTCGAGTACCCAACCTTTCAGTTGTTTGAGTTGCTTGTTTGGGTTGGTCTTGAGCATCACGCTCACCTGCCGTTCCTTGCCGTCCTTCACAACGCCATATACAGAGTTTTCGTCGGTGGTGTTGTCGGAATAGACGGCTATGAGCGTGGTGCGCGGATTGTCGGAGAGGTCGTCTTCGTAGTATGTAACGTCGCAAGAGAGAATGTACGTGCCGCCCTTCTTGACGTCGATGTTGAAGGCGATTGGGTTGGTCTCGCCGTCGAGGGGGAGGTTCCAATCGCTGCGCATGTTCCATACGTCGTTGGAGTCGCGGTCGGCCTTCACTTCGTAGCGGTGTTTTTCGTCTTGCTCCATCTGCGACATTTTCTTTACCACCTTGTCGTAGAGGTCTTTGTATTGTTTGGGGTGGTTGACATACCAATCTATCGCCTCCAAAAACTGCCGGCGCGTGATGCCTTGCTTGATGAACAAGTCGTTGTAATACGACAGCGAATCGTTGTGCAGGCTGCCGTCGCTGAGTCCCTTGACGTAGAGAATAGCGTCGGCGCGGTGCATCTGGAAGATGATTTCGGCAAACCTGTCTTCCGGGATTTCGGGTTTTTGCTCGCCACACGCCGCCGCAAGCGCAACAGACAGGGCGAGGGTTAATATGTGATGTTTTTTCATTGCGTGTCGGTGTTGTTTTCCGTTGGCAAAAGTAACAAAAATTTTTGGGATAAAGGGAGAGAAACTATACGGCAAAAAAATCTTTAATTTTTTTATGGAATTTCTCGAAAAAAAACTCAATTTTGTAAACTGTAAAAAACTAAAACTATAAAAACATCAAAAAAATGAAAAACATATTTGTGCTTCTCGTGCTCGTTTTCCTGCCGCTCCTCGCTATGTCGCAGAGCCACAAATCAAACAAACTCTACAAAAAAGGCTGGGAACTCTATGATGCCGACAAATATGAGGAGGCGTTGACGTATTTCCAAAAATCTGATTCGCTCGACAAGGCACAACTCGAACCTACGCATACGAACTATCATCGTGCGGAGTTGATGGTGGCTGATTGCTATGAGGGGCTTGCAGACCAAGCCGATGAAGAAGGTCGTTACAATGATGCCGTAAAATTTCAAACCAATGTGGTAGAAATCCGCAAGAAAGTCTTGGGCGACGCACATCCTGATTATGCAGAAGCATTAAGTGACCTTGCATATTATTATGACGCCCTTGGCAACTATACCGAGGCAATCAGGCTTGGAACTCTTGCTGTGGATATCAGCAAGAAAGTCTTGGGCGAAGAACATCCTGACTATGCAATATCACTAAGCAACCTTGCAAGTTATTATTCCGCCCTTGGCAACTATTCTGAGGCAATCAGGCTTGGAACTCTTGCTGTGGAAATCCGCAAGAAAGTCTTGGGCGAAGAACATCCTGACTATGCAATATCACTAAGTAACCTTGCATATTATTATGACGAACTTGGTAACTATTCTGAGGCAATCAGGCTTCAAACAAAAGAAATTGCAATCACGAAGAAAAATTTGGGCGAAGAACATCCTGACTATGCAATATCACTAAGTAACCTTGCAATTTATTATCGCGACCTTGGCAACTATACCGAGGCAATCAGGCTTGAAACTCTTGCAATGGAAATTAGGAAGAAAGTCTTGGGCGAAGAAGACACTGACTATGCTACATCACTAAATCACCTTGCAATTTATTATCGCGACCTTGGCAACTATACCGAGGCAATCAGGCTTGGAACACTTACAGAGGAAATCATGAAAAAGGTATTGGGCGAAGAACATCCTTACTATGCAATATCACTAAGCAACCTTGCTGGTTATTATGACGACCTTGGTAACTATACTGAGGCAATTAGGCTTGGAACTGTTGCAATGGAAATCCGCAAGAAAGTCTGGGGCGAAGATCATCCTAAATATGCAATATCACTCAACAACCTTGCTGATTATTATTACGAACTTGGCAACTATACTGAGGCAATCAGGCTTGGAACTCTTGCATTGGAAATCCGCAAGAAAGTCTTGGGCGAAGAACATCCTGACTATGCAATATCACTACACAACCTTGCTGGTTATTATTCTGACCTTGGCAACTATACCGAGGCAATCAGGCTTGAAACTTTTGCAATGGAAATTACGAAGATTGCCTTGGGCGAAGAACATCCTTACTATGCTATTTTTCTGAGCCGACTTGCCGATATAAATCTTATCACCGGCAAGTATGATGCAGCAACGGACTATTATAGACAGTGTTACAACAACATCAATGCTTTTATCTTAAAAACATTTGCCTCGTTGACCACCAAGGAGCGCAACGATTTTTGGAAGACAAAATCAGATTTATTTACCAAAGTTTTGCCATACGCCGCCTACAAAATGTCATCCGAGGGAACGCCTAAAAACGACATCAACGCCCTTGCCTATGATGCTCAGGTTTTCTCCAAAGGCCTTCTCCTGAACGTCGAACTCGAAATCCAAAAACTCATCGAGCAGAGCGGCGACACTGTTTTTGCAAATCGTTATTACAAACTAAAACAAGACCGCGCAATCCTCGACGACCTTTACCAAACCTCGCCCGAAAACCGCGAAATGGATGTTGATTCGTTGGCAAAAGTCATTGACCGCGAGGAGCATCTGCTTGTGGAATCGTCAAAAAAACTTGGCGACTATACCAAAAATCTTGCTATCTCTTGGCGCGACGTGCAGAAAAACTTAAAAGACAACGATTTGGCGATAGAATTTGCAACCGTCGATGACACCATTGCAAAGCAAACGATGTATGTCGCCTTCGTCCTCAAAAAAGGAATGACCGCCCCCGAAATCGTTACACTTTTCAATACGGACGATTTTTGGGACATCAGACCAAAAGATTATTACACGACGTCAAAACTTTACAACCTTGTTTGGCAGCCGTTGGCGAAATATCTCAAAGGTACGAAGACCGTATATTTCTCGCCCGCCGGACAACTCCACACCATTGGCATCGAATATCTGAGCGGCGACGACGGCAAGATTTTCGCCGAAAAGTACGACACTTACCGCCTATCTTCCACCCGCGAACTTGCATTGTCGCGCACAATCAATCCAAATCGCAAAGCCTCCACCTACGGTGGCATCAAATACGAATTGTCCCCAGACGAATGGCGGAGTTTGCAGGATGTCAACGATTCTATTGAGCGCAGTTTCCGCGACATTCCTCAGATTGCCGACAACTTGCGCGGCGGCGCGTCGGGCATGGGTTATCTCGAAGGCACTAAATTGGAATCGGAAACCATTGCCAATCTTCTCCGTTCAGCAAATTATGAAGTAAGCGCGATGTCCGAAGCCGCCGCCACAGAGGAATCCTTCAAAATGCTCTCAGGTTCAGGTCTCAAAATTTTGCATATTGGTACCCATGGCTTTTATGAAAACGAGGGCGATATGCAGAACGCGGGCTACAAATTCTACACGGCGTCAAGTCAACAGAGCGACGAAGACAGGTCGTTGAGTTGCAGCGGATTGTTGTTTGCTGGTGCCAATTCCGCGCTCGACCCAAAGCGCGTCAAGGAAATCCCCGAAGGTGCCGACGATGGCATCCTGACTGCGAAGGAGATTTCGAGGTTGGATTTCAGCGGATTGGATTTGGTGGTTTTGTCGGCGTGTCAGACAGGTTTGGGCGAGATAACGGGCGAAGGCGTGTTTGGTTTGCAGCGCGGTTTTAAGAAGGCTGGCGCGCAGACCATCGTGATGAGCCTTTGGAAAGTTGCCGACGAATCTACGCAACTCTTGATGGTGGAGTTTTTCAAGAACCTCACCGCCGGACATAGCAAACGCGCCGCCTTCCTCGCCGCATTGAACACTGTAAGGCAAAAATATCCCAATCCGTTGTACTGGGCGGCATTTGTGATGGTGGACGGCAATTGATTGGAGTGCGTGGAGTGCGGACGGCTCGCCCGCCAAAAATGAAAAAATAAATATAAATTATAATTAATTAAATATACTATGAAAATTTCCAATAAAATTAACTTTATGCTAATTAAACATTGTATTAGAGAATATGTAACCCGTTTGTTGGTTACAATTATCCTTCTGCTCCTGCCGCTCCTCGCCATGCCGCAGAGCAAGCAATCTAACCGACTTTACAAGCAAGGCTTGGAACTCATGGACGCAGAAAAATATGAGGAGGCGTTGCCATATTTCCAGAAGTCTGATTCGCTCGACAAGAAGAAATTGAAACCGACGCACAAGAACTATTATCGGGCGGAGTTGAAAGTGGCGGATTGCTATCAGGGACTTGCGGTATATAATGTTGAGATGGTTGGCAATTATCAAGAGGCTCTTAGGCTGGAAACTATGGCGGTGGAAATCCGTAAAAGAATTTTGGGAGAGGAACATCCCGACTATGCAAGTGCATTAAGTTATCTCGCGTTGGCAACATACGCCACTGGCGATTATACGGAGGCAATCAGGCTTGGGAGTATTGCGCTGGAAATCCAAAAAAGGGTTTTGGGCGAAGAAAATCCCGACTATGCCGAATCGTTGAACAACATTGCAGGTTATAATGACGTCCTTGGCAACTATGCCGAGGCAATCCGGCTTGGAACTCAGGCAATGGAAATTCGCAAAAAAGTATTGGGCGAAGTACATCCAGGCTATGCCGAATCCCTGTGCAACCTTGCTCTTTTTTATAAAGACTTTGGCAACTATACCGAGGCAATTAGGCTCGGAACCCAGGCAGTGGAAATTTGTAAAAAGGCTTTGGGCGAGGACCATCCTAACTATGGCTTGTCGCTAAGCCAACTTGCTGATTCTTATAACATCCTTGGCAACTATCCCGAGGCACTCAGGCTTGGAACTCTTGCTGTGGGAATCTGCAAAAATGCTTTGGGTGAAGATCATCCTGAATATGCCATGGAACTTGGCAGACTTGCATCTATCTACGACTGTAATGGCAACTATGCCGAGGCAATTAGGCTTGGAACTCAGGCAATGAAAATTTGTAAGAAAGTTTTTGGCGAAGACCATCCTGATTATGCCGCATCATTAAGCCAACTTGCATATTATTATCGTGCCATTGGTAACAATAACGAGGCAATCAGGCTTGGAACTCTTGCAATGGAAATCCACAAAAAAGCATTGGGCGAAGAACATCATGAGTATGCCAATGATCTCAACAATCTTGCGATTTTTTATGAAGATAATGGCAACTATGCTGAGTCTGTTAGGCTTGGAACACAGGTAATGGAAATTAATAAGAAAATTTTTGGCGACGAGCATCCCAATTATGCCACGTCATTATCCAGACTTTCATGTTGTTATTTTGACCTTGGCAACTATGCCGAGGCAATCAGGCATGCAACACGTGCATTGGAAATTTTCAAAAAAGTCTTTGGCGAGGGGCATCCCCGCTATGCTATTTCTCTGAGCCAACTTGCCGATTTAAATCTTGTTACCGGCAATTATGACGCTGCAACGAATTATTATCAGCAATGTTATCGCCGTCTCAATGCTTTTGTATTGAAAACTTTTGCCTCGATGACTTCCAAGGAGCGCAGTGATTTTTGGAAAGCAAATTCAAGTTTCTTTACCAAAGACCTGCCTTATGCTGCCTACAAACATCCTGACGCATCGTTAACCGCCCTTGCATACGACAGTCAAATCTTCTCAAAAGGTCTGTTGCTGAATGCCGAACTCGAAATCCAAAAACTCATCGAGCAAAGCCACGACACTACTTTTGCAAACCGTTATTATAAAGTAAAACAAGACCGCGCCATCCTTGACGACCTTTACCAGACCTCGCCCGAAAACCGCGAAATCAATGCCGATTCGTTGGCAAAAGTGATTGACCGCGAGGAGCGTCTTCTTGTGGAATCGTCCAAGGCTCTCGGCGACTATACCAAGAATCTTGCTATCTCTTGGCGCGACGTGCAGAACAATTTGAAAGACAACGATTTGGCGATAGAATTTGCAACCGTAAAGGACACTGTGGCAAAACAGTTGATATATGTTGCCTTTGTCTTGAAAAATGGAATGTCTGCCCCCGAAATCGTAAAACTCTATAATACTGACGATTTCTACGACATCAAGACCAAGGAATATTACACTACGCCAAAACTTTACAACCTCGTTTGGCAGCCGTTGGCGGAATATTTGAAAGGCGTAAAGACGGTCTATTTTTCGCCCGCCGGACATCTCCACACCATTGGCATCGAATATCTGAGCGGCGACGACGGCAAAATTTTCGCCGAAAAATACGACACTTACCGCCTATCATCCACCCGCGAACTTGCGATAACTCACACAATCAACCCCAACCGCAAAGCCTCCACCTACGGTGGCATCAAATACGAACTGTCCCCAAACGAATGGCGTGGTTTGGAGGGTGTCAACGATTCTATTGAGCGCAGTTTCCGCGACATTCCACAGATTGCCGACAATTTGCGCGGCGGTGCGTCGGGCATGAGTTATCTCGAAGGCACTAAAATAGAATCGGCAACCATTGCCGCTCTTTTGCGCTCGGCAAATTATAATGTGAGCGCGTTTTCCGAAACTGCCGCCACAGAGGAGTCTATCAAAATGCTCAGCGGTTCAGGCATCAAAATTTTGCATATTGGTACGCATGGTTTTTATGAAAACGAGGGCGATATGCAGAACGCGGGCTACAAATTCTACACGGCGGCAAGTCAACAGAGCAACGAAGACAGGTCGTTGAGTTGCAGCGGATTGTTGTTTGCGGGTGCCAATTCCGCGCTCGACCCAAGGCGCGTCAACGAAATTCCCGAAGGTGCGGACGATGGCATCCTGACGGCGAAGGAGATTTCGAGGTTGGATTTCAGCGGATTGGATTTAGTGGTTTTGTCGGCGTGTCAGACGGGACTGGGCGAGATAACGGGCGAAGGCGTGTTTGGTTTGCAGCGCGGTTTTAAGAAGGCGGGCGCACAGACCATCGTGATGAGCCTTTGGAAAGTTGCCGATGAACCCACGCAGTTGCTGATGGTTGAGTTTTTCAAAAACTTGACCGCCGGACAGAGCAAACGCGCCGCCTTCCTCGCCGCACAACAGACCGTCCGCGCCAAATATCCAAATCCGCTCTACTGGGCAGCGTTTGTGATGGTGGATGGCAATTGATTGAGTGCGTTGGAGTGCGAGCGGCTCGCCCGCAAAAAAATCTTGCAATTTTCGAGGAAAGGTGTTATATTTGCCATTGTAAATTGACACTATTATGCACCTAAACACCATCTATACCAAGGCTCTTGACTTGCAGCCGATTACAATCGACGAGGGCGAGTATCTCTTTAAGAATGCGCCGCTCGCCGAATTGTCGTATATTGCCAACGAAATTACGAACAAACTGCGCCACGCCGAGGATTGCAAGAAAGTCGGTTGGATTATCGACCGAAATATCAACCTCTCTAATATTTGCTCCACGCATTACAAATTCTGCAACTTTTCGCGAGCAAGCAAAAGCGAAGAGGACTACATGCCCACAACGGCCGAGAACAAGCAA
>JAEEGL015054548.1_pt1 | contig 14147 bp, 4 predicted proteins | sample 9134231 | NCBI WGS metagenome assembly JAEEGL01 (sample SAMN16246548, study PRJNA631951) | gut metagenome | biome: gut microbiome; feature: rumen; material: fiber-attached | host: Bos | place: Iran: Karaj | collected 2018-10 | reverse complement strand
GGTTTGCCCCTCTCGCCGAAGGTGATGACCTCCACTCCTGTCCTCATAAGGGGACAGAACTTCGCACATTCCTTGTTGCATTTCCTGTTCTGACAGCGGTCAGACAGCACAGCCGCGATCCTCATAATAACCGCCCGACCATCGCTCTCTTTTAATTAACCTTATCGCAGGCGCAAAATTAGGAAGGGGTTTCGCCGGCCCCCGGAGGGGCCGGGTGCATCAGGCGAGCACGGTGAAGGCCTTGATGCTGAAGTTGTCGAACACCTGTCCGGGGACCCTCTCGGCGAGGGCTTCGTACATTCCCTGTTCGGAAATGTCCGACCATCCGGTTCCGGAGTTCATGAAGCTCTCCCCGTCTCCGATGCGGGCCACCCCATAGATGTTGGAGGTGCTCTTCGGATCGGTGGCGGTGTCGTAGCTGGGGGCGGTGTTGATGTTGTACGCGTAGACGGTGGAGCCGTTCTCGTCCAGCTTCTCGGTGGTGACGACGGAGAACCTCTGTCCCGGGCTCAGTGCGATGTCCTTGCCGAGCAGGACTGTGTGGTATCCTCCGAATTGGAAGTACATGTCGCTGTCGTACACCAGTGTTCCCGCGTCGGGCGCGTCGGTGTCTCCCAGGAGATAGATCTTGATGTTCATCTCCGAGCTGTAGGCGGAGGACCTCACGGAGACCGCCTTCAGGATCTCGTTCGATGCCGCGGTGAAGACGTTGGCGCAGCTGGCGGGCTGCGAGAACACCCCTATGTAAGTGCCTGAGTAGGCGGGCATGTTGTCGTGTCTGTAGGTCTGGAATCCGGTCTCGTTTCCGAAGCCGGTGAGGAACGAAAGGCTCTCGGCGCCCTTCATGGTCTGGTCGTAGTAGGAGATCCAGAAGTAGCCGGTGGCCTTGCCCTCCGCATTCCTGATGCCGAACCCGTTCTTGGCGTAGTTCACTCCGTCCTCGGTGTAGCAGTCGGTCTCCGAACCCCAGCTGTTCTTGCATAGCCAGGCACCGTTTCCCGGGGGACGGGTGGTGAAGATGCTCGCAGGCACGTTGTCATCCCATCCGACCAGCTGAACCAGGTGGTTGGTCGCCAGCAGGGTGTTGGCGTACTGTCCGGCGGTGGCGGGGTTGTAGAAGTTCTCGTTGCCCACGCCGACGTGATAGGCGACGGAGATTCCGTGTCCGGCGTACAGCTCCTTCTTGATGGAGCCGATGCCGAGCTGGTTGAGTCCGGCATACTTGCCGTTCTCCACGAAGAATGTGGGAGGGAGCTCGTTGCCGTCCTTGAGGAGGTATCCCTCGTTCTGGAAGCGGTCGACGTCGCCGATGTCGGCCCAGCTGGCGTCCGGGAAGGGGTAGTTGCAGTCGGTGTACGTCTGGATATCGGTCTGCACCTTGTAGGTGAGGTAGGCGTCCTCGGTGAAGTCGTCGATGGTGAATCCCGGAGGGAAGTTCACCCTCTGGCGGGCCCAGTCGAAGAACTGCTCCTTGGTGACGCCGGTGGTGCCCGCCTCGCAGCCCGCCAGGAACTGGCCCACGGTCAGGCCGTTGTTGGCGGCGGCGAACTCCTCGTTGATGTAGTCCTTGGCGGCCGGCACATCGTTCTTGAAGACGTCGAGGATCGTCTTGCCGCTGCCGGCCTGGTAGGGCATCCTCGACTCGTTCACGGGTCCGAACCCGGCGGAGAACAGGGAGCTGAACATCATGGCGCTGCCTCCCTCCTGGTATACCGCGTTGGGGTTCTCGATGCTCTCCTTGACGTTGCAGAGTCCCTCCGGCTCGCCGGATACCAGGATCGGGTGGCTGGCGAACCAGGCGAGGTGCTTCTCGGAGAAGTCGACCTTGTTCTGGGAGTTGGTGGTGTTCAGAGCCGTGAGCACGGCGGTCTCTGCAGCACCGATCCCCGAGAACGACCAGCAGGTGCCCCAGGGGCTCTGGTTCTTGACGCTGGTCACGATGTCGAGGTTGACCTGGCTGAAGGCGCTCGGGAGCCCTACGGAGGGGTCGTCGTTGCCCTTGTATCCGTAGTAGGTGAAGTCGATGGAGAACCTGTCGGCGGGGGTCACCCTGATCACGGGCTTACTATCCTCGAAGCTGACGGTTATGCCGCCGGAGATGCCGCCGAAATCCAGGAGGAAGGTGACGGGCCTGTTCTGGTAGACCGCATCGAGGCCCACGCGCTGGTAGGTCTCGTCTATGAAGACGTCGGTACTCCATTCGTAGCCGGTTCCGGTGAAGACTATAATGCCGGAATCGGGAACAGCCTTGGATCCCTCAGTGAGGGGGGTGAGCACGGTCTTTCCGTCGTAGGTGTCGGCCATCTTGAACAGCTTGAAATCCATGATGTCCCCGGACACGGCGGAGAGGTTGGCGGACCACCTGCAGTATAGGTCCTTCACCCCGTCGAGCCTGTCGCCCGTATAGTACCTCTTGCCCGATCCGTCCTCGTTCTCGGTGTAGTAGAGGACGGCCTTCAGCTGGTTCGAAAGCGAGACGTCTGGGTATTCGTGGAAGAACAGTCTGTCGGAGGTGACCTTCGAGTCCGTGACGACGGCGGTGTCCGCGCCGGACGAGGTCTTGCCCCCGTTGCCGTGATAGGTAACTGCGTAGGGATCCATGCCCGGGTCGTTGGCCGCATGGAACACGATGGCCGCTGACGAGGCCGCCGCCACCAGCACTACCGCCGCTATCACGAGGTATTGGATGCTTTTCTCCGTGCCCATGGTGAATCCTTCGCTAATATGGGTTAACGGGTTTTTATCTTTGCGTAGAACAGATGCAGACAAACCGCCGAAATACGCGTGCGCCCGAGATAACTACCTTATAGGACAGGGGCTTGGGCCGTATCCATGAGTTCCGTTTCGGGGGTGAAGATGCTGATGAGCGATCCCAGGGTCGCCATACCCGCCATGGCCATGCCGCTGGCGGTAGCCATCCTCATCCAGAACGTGAACGGTATGGCCGACATCCTCTGGGTGTCCTGGCTCGGAGGCAATGCCGTCGGAGGTCTGGGTCTTGCCTATCCGCTGTACGCGAGCATCTGCGGAGTGGGCAACGGGCTGGCCATCGGGGTGGCGGCCGCCATCGCCCGCTACGTCGGCGTGAGGGAGCGGGAGAACGCCTCCAAGGCGGCGGGACAGTCGCTGTTCCTCAGCATCGCCTTCGCAATCATCATCCTGCTGCTGTGCCTCCCCACCATCGGCCCGCTCATGGACTGCTTCGGCAATCCCGCGGCCCGCGACGAGGCCATCGCCTACATCATGCCAATGGTCCTGTTCGGATTCTTCATCGTCAGCGGATCCGTCATGTCCGGCATCCTGAGGGGGGAGGGTGCGGCCCGCGCCTCCATGTTCATCCAGGTGGCCGGTGCTTTGACCAACATAGTCCTGGACCCGGTGTTCATCTACGGTATGCACATGGGCGTGGCGGGTGCCGGCTGGGCCACCGTCATAGCGGGACTGGTCTCCCTGGTCCTGGGGCTTCTCTGCTACCGCAGGGGCAGCGGCATGTACGTCACCCTCCGCGTGAGGGACATGGTGCCGAACACGAGGCTCACCAAGGAGATCCTCGTGGTGGGCCTCCCCCAGGCCGCGGAGTATGTGGTCATGTCGGTGATCAACATCCCCATGAACTACATCATCGTGGGCGTGGCCGGCGCCGACACCGTGGGAGTGTACACCTCCGCCTGGAGGGTCGCCTACGTGGCACTGGTCCCCGCACAGGCCTACAGCGGGGCTGTCGTCTCCGTGTGCTCGGCGGAATATTCGTCCCGCCATCCCGAGATGATAAAGGAGGCCTACCGCTTCGGCGTGAGGAGGTCGGTGATCCACACCGCCTACCTTTCGGTGGTGCTAGCCCTGCTCGCGTATCCGCTAGCCATGGTGTTCACCGCGGCCGACGACCTGCACTACCTCAGGGATAACATGTTCCTGCTGTTCATCGTCATGGCGTGCATGCTGCCGGGCATGTCCCAGGTGTTCGTGGGATCGGGTTTCCTGCAGGCCCTGAAGCATTCGCAGACCGCCCTCTGGTCCTCCCTCGCGAGGAACATCGTGATGGTCTCGGGCTATCTCACCATGGCTGTGATCTTCCACTGTTCCGAGGCAATCTGGGTCTATATGGGGATCGTCGAGATCTGGGGCGGCCTCCTGATGGCTTGGCTCGCGTGGAGGCGCATCCTCCGGTTCGAGAGGTTCTGTGCGGACGGCCCGCCCTCTCCCATCGAAATGTAAAAAATCGTCGAAAGTTAACGTCGATTAAGTGTTTTTTACAAAAACCACGCGTTGTAAAAAGTCCGCAGAGCGCGAACAATTATAACCGCACCTACAGATTCTTTTGCAATATAGTAGTGGTACTATGGACAACAAGATTCTGGTCGCAATCATCGCGGTCATCGCCATCGTCGGCGGTGCCTGCGGAGTGTTCCTCCTAATGGGCAACGGAGGGGACAAATCCGTCCCCGGCCTGCTCAACATCGAGGCACCGGGCACCTATGAGAACGGTACCTACGACACCGTGATCATATGTGCGTCAGTGGGGGACGGCGATGTCCTCCTGAAGAACATCAAGATCGTCAAGGAGCTCATCATCCGCGGAGGCGGAAGCCATTCCGTCACCATGGATTCATGTACAGTGGAAGGTACCGTCACCACCGATAAGGAGGGCGGAGAACCGGTCCGTCTGGTCTCCAACAACACGACGTTGCCGGCAGTCAGCACCAAGTCGGATACCATCCTGGAGAGTTCCGGAACGGGAAGTTTCGAGAGCGTCGCCGCCGAGGGAACTGCGAAGGTCACCGTACAGGGTTCGGAGACCAAGGTCGAGAGCGTGGTCATGTCCGAGGGAACGAGCCTTACCGTTTCCGAGGGAAACGTTTCTACTGTTTCTATGAGCAACGAGTGCAGCCTCAACGTCTCCGAAGGAGGCGTCACCGAGGTCAACGTGGGCAAGGACTGCAGCGTAAACATGCAGATCGACTCCAACGGAAGCGTCGACACCCTGACCGTTGCCGATAACGTGTCCGTCACCACCTCCGGCGAACAGACCGAGGCTAAGCTCAATGAGACCACCATCAAGATGGATATCAACGCAGACGGAGCGGCCGTCACCATCAACGGTGAGGAAAAGCATGTGCACACCTACCAGCTCGTCAGCGTTGACTGGGCACTCATGGACAAGCAGGCCATGACCGTGACCGGCCATATTGAATGTAACTCCTGCGATAACCTGCAGGATGGTCACAGCTTCACCGAGACCCTCCAGGTCTCCGCAGAGCGTGTCGAGCCCACCTGCGACGAGCCCGGTTCGGTCACCTACTCCGTGAGCTGGGGAACGAGGACCATGGTAATGGATCCGTCCGAGGTCCTGCCCGCACTCGGCCACGACTACAGAGCGGAGTTCGTCTGGACCGAAGGCAAGGAGAGCTACTGGGTCGTGACCTACACCATCGTATGCGCAAACGAGATGGGTGCCGACGGAGCTCCCGCGGTCAAGTCTACCGGTAACGCAACAGTCACTCCCGTTACCGCACCTGCGACCTCCTGTACCGAGTCCGTGACCACCACCTACACCGCGACCGTCACTTTCGACGGCCAGACCTTCACCGACACCAAGGATGTCACCATGCAGTCCATCGGCCACAGCTGGACTGCAGTGTACAACTGGAGCGTCGACGGCAAGACCTGTTCCGTTGATCTGACTTGCGGTAACGACAGCGGCCACAATACGACCCTGGCCGCCGAGGTCAGCTCTGCCGTCAAGACCCCGGCCACCTGTACTGCGGCCGGTACCACCACCTACACCGCCTCCCTGGAGCATGACGGAATGAGGTTCACCGACACCAAGGATGTAGAGGATATTCCTGCGCTCGGTCACGAATACAACGTGGAGTTCACCTGGGCCGACGATAATTCTTCCGCATCCTATGTCGCGACCTGTGCCCACGACAGGACCCACGTAGAGCAGGGTTCGGTCGATTCTCAGACCCTCTCCTCTACTCCCGCCACCTGTACCGCTGACGGAAGCACGGTCTACTCCGTATCGGTGACCCTCTCCGACGGCGTCCACTCCGACCAGAAGACCGTCGTGTACCCTAAGGGCCACCACTATGAGATTGCCGATGTGGATCTGATGTCCGTTGAGTCCGGCAACGATCAGAGCCTGACCATCCTTGCCACACTTGTGTGCACGGTATGCGATGATCAAACCGATGGACATGAGATACAGGTAAGACTGCCGGTCGTCAGTGGAAGCGAATCTTCTCCCGATTGCGGAAACGGCACACCCGGGTATTTGGATATGACCCTGCTGTACAACGGGGAGGAACTCAGCTTCCACAGGGACATGCCTGCGGAGCATACCTATCATATCAGCAGCGTCAACACGCAGGACCGCGACCATCCGACCGTGACTCTCATCTGCCGTGACTGCCAGCATACCGTTGAGAACATAGCGGGCACGCCCGTAATTACGGATCGTGTCGAGCCTAACTGTGTCACTCCCGGTTCCTACATGTATCACGTGGAATGCACGTACGACGGAATTCCCTACCAGTCACTGACGGAACCTGTTATTATACCGCTTCTCGGACACGACTATCACTTCGAGTGGGAGTGGGGTCAGAACAACTCCACCGCAATGCTTATCGTGACCTGCAACCGCGACGGATGCCAGCTCCATGACGAGTTCCGCGCAGAGGTGGACATCCAGACCAGTGCTACCTGCACCCAGGCCGGTGACACCACCTACACCGCCACCGCCGTCTTCCTCAACGAAGAGAAGACGGGCACCAAGAGCGTGAGCGGAGCACCTCTCGGACACGACTATCACATCACCGACGTCGATTGGGATACCTTTGACAAGAACGCCATGACCGTCACCGCCACCAAGGTATGTTCCAGATGTCAGGACAGCACCACCGAGAGCGTTGCAGTGTCCGTTGCGGTCACCAACCCTACCTGTACCGTGGAGGGAAACAACCACTATTACGTCGAGTCCCCGCAGGAGAACGGATTCAACGAGCCCATCCCCGCACTCGGACACGACTGCGAGTACACCTTCGAGTGGAGTCAGGATTTCGCCTCCGCCACCATGCACGAAGTGTGCACGAGGGACGGCTGCGATTACCACAAGGACTACCAGGCCTCGGTGAATCCCGTGACCACGCCCTCCACCTGTTCGGCGGCGGGACAGACCGTCTACACGGCGACCTGCACCCCCGATCATGGACCCCAGCAGACGGACACCAAGACCGTCAGCCTGCCTCTGGCCGAGCACACCTATACCATCACCGAGATCCATTGGAACACTCTGAACCAGGAAGCCATGACCGTCGAGGTCGTGAAGACCTGCAGCGTCTGCGACGAGTCCGCCGAAGGACACACCGCCACCGAGGCCGTGGCGGTCCTTGTCGAGACCACCCCTGCCACCTGTACCGAGGCAGGAAGCAATCACTTCTATGTGGACGGAACCGAGCTGGAGGGATACGATGTGGCGATCCCCGCAACGGGCCACCACCTGACCCACCACGCCGGACAGGCAGCCACCTGTACCGAGGTCGGATGGCAGGAGTTCGACACCTGCGACGTCTGTGGCCACTCCACCTTCGCCGAAATCCCTGCGCTCGGACACGACCTGGTCCACCACGACGCCAAGGCACCCGCCATGGGCGAAGTGGGATGGGGTGCGTATGACACCTGCAACAGGTGCGATTACACCACCTACGTGGAGATCCCGGCGTTACACGGCTACACCATCACAGTCTTCGGCGGAGTTGTCGGCATGAAGGGCAACCCTGAAACCTTCACTCAGATTACCGTGCCCGAGAACACCGTCGTCACCGTGACTTATACCGGAGAAGACTTCAGCGTCTGGATGGACAGTTACGGACATTACATCCCCGGAGAGACGTTCGATATCCTCGTGGCATGCGATCTTTATGTGACTGCTCACGTTGTGACCGAACGCGTTTACGGTGATTGGGTCCATGAGAGCGAGCCCGACTGTGAGAACGACGGACTCTGGTACCGTCCCTACGGAGAACTCCGTGAGTACAGGGTGATCCCGGCACTGGGCCACATCAGCGACGGAGTTCTTGTGGTCGACACCCCCGCCACCTGCACGACCGCCGGAGCCGGCCACACCACCTGTGAGAGATGCCACGGTGAGAGCGAAGAGCTCCTCGAGGACACCGGACACCACCATGTGTTCACCACCGAGGTATTAGCCGACGGACCTATCGTACGTAAGCTGAAGGGCGTTTGCTCCGAATGCGGACACACCGTACTGAAGGATTACATCGTCCCTGTCTATCCCACCGGCGATATGGTTGTGACCCTCGATTGGGATAACGCCCGCCATGACGTGAACGCAACTCTCAGGGATGAGGTCCACACCATGTGGAAGTTCACCGATGCGCAGGGTGTCGAGAGGCAGGCCTACCTGTACCAGATTGTGAGGGATATCCATCACAACGGATACATCGACGGTGTGGATGTGACGACCTGGGTCTTCTGGGCCGATTACGGTGCGCACAGCCCCGTCTACATCGCACGTCACAACGACACCACCCCTGTCTACGGAGGACAGAGCAACAATGCCAGCTGGGCTGTTGCGGGATACGTGGACAACATGGCGGAGTTCGCCTACTTCCTTGACAACCTCTCCGCAGAGGTTATGATCGGAGGAGAAGAGTTCCACCTGACACTCGGAATGGACAACGGAGCTCACGCTTCGGCCCTGTTCGATCTCTATGACAAGTGGGCTGACAGATTCAACGAGGGAATGGCCGGTCTCTACAGCATCGACCATGCGACCTATCTCGGATGGGACTGTACCGTCTACTACAATGACGATGAGTCCTTCTACGTCAATTCGGACAACTGTTGTGTGAGGTGGGCCACCAACAACAGGATCAACGGAATTGAGCGCGGCGATATGGTCAGGGTCGTGTCCGTTGCGACCGAGTTCACCAAGCCGTTCACCCAGGGATACTGGAGCTCCAACAACTTCCCGCTGTTCTCCTCGTACTACTTCAACGACATGCCTACTCTGGAGAATTCCACCTACTTCTGTGTGAAGCTGATCAACGGAAACTACAACTCCGCAGATTTCACCCAGGGCAGCTACAGGCTCAACTTCTTCAACGGAGACAGCAGGAACCTCATAATGTGGATAACGCCCAACCTCGGATCCCACGAGCAGCTCGACAGGATCGAGGTCCTCAGCCTCGACGGTGTGTGGATGACCGTACCCTCGGTCCTCAGCGACGGACACTACGTGTTCGACATCCAGGACAAGTCCATCGTCGGCCTCTACAGGTACATGATGGAGAACAACCCCGGCAGGTTCGTACTGCCCAACGATCCCGCCTTCAACGGAGTGTACATCAGGTGCGTAACCAGCAAGGTGCCCTACGACAGTACCGTGACCGTAACCGGCGGAACCTTCACCAACGACATGGGTGAGGAGGTCACCACCGGCGGAGTCTACGGCGGATACGGCGTCTATCTGGACTACGACGAGATCGCGGGCAAGGAAATAACCGGCATCCGCGTGACCGTCAACGGCGGCGAACCGCAGACTATCGATGACTATTGGTATTACGAGGCCCCGGAGAACAGCACCGTAACCATCGAGCCCATTTACAGCGATGTAGACAAGGTCTACGTAGAGCTTATCTGCGAGATTGGTGGAAGCATCAATAAGACATCTGGATACTACAACGTAGGAGAATTCGAATGCTATGCAACCGCCCATTATGGATATGTTGTCGACGGATGGTACAACATAACGGGAGGAGCCCAGCCCGATCCGGCAGTTAACCGCATCTCAACCGAGGGGTATGTTTGGCTGTACCTGGACAAGGAGTACGGAGATCAGACTCTGAAGGTAATATTCAAGCCTGTCACCCATACTCTTCTTGCAGGGCACAACTACACTGAGATCAGGGCCACCAACGGTTTCATCCACTTTGTGGATAGCCCTGTTTACGTCACCGCGCTCTACGCAAACCCCGAGTACGACGGACGCATGGAGGTCCATGCAGACCCCAACAGGGACGCTGTCTACAGATGGGACATCAAGGGCTACGCTGAGAATCTGAACTCCTATGTTAACCGCCAATATCCTGCCGAGGACTCCTTCGATCCTGATGTGAAGTACTGCGGACAGCTTACTACCGTGAAGGCAGTGTTCGAGGCAGACCTCAGCTTCTACCAGATAGCCTATGACCTCAACGGCGTCGAGGGAACCATCGAAGGCGGAACCTATGCCAACGACGAGGAGGTCTCTATCCCCTATGCTCCCGAGAGAGAGGGTTACGACTTCAACGGATGGGACACCGCAGCCGACGGAAACGGAGACGATTACGCTGAGGGACAGAGGATCTTCCTGAGCGGAAACCTCACCCTGTACGCACAGTGGACCCCCAAGACCTCCACCGTGAACGTCGCGATGCCCAACGGCCTGTACTACCAGTTCTACAACATCGTGGTGCCGACCATAACCGTGACCTACGGAACCCCCGCCGCGATCCCGGCAGACGCGGTCACCGATCTGAAGGGACTCACCATCACCGGTTGGAGATACCTGTACAACGGCGAGACCCAGACAGTCGCCGCCGACGGTACCGGAACCGTCCCCTACGGAGTCACCCGCATAGTCGCAGTATGTTCCTACATAACCTACACCCTGCACTTCGACAAGAACAACGCGAACGCCGCCGGCACCATGGATGACAGGACCTTCAACGTCTCCAATCTGAGCGATGGAAACTATCTGACCCTGAGCACTCCGTTCGGATACACTCAGCTCGGGTACGATATCAGGTCGTGGAAGTACGAAGGAGAGACCGTATCCGACACCGACGGAAAGAGGCTGCTCCTCAGGCCGCTGGTCAACGAGTATCCCGACGAGGCCCACACGTTCGAATTGGATGCTCAGTGGTCGTTGATGACCTATACCCTCAAATACGATAAGAACTCCCAACAGGGAAGATTCTATACGTTGAATTCAGTCAGTTTCACCATAACGGGAGATGCCTATCTGGCGTATCAGGCAAATGTCAACAGCAGTGGAGCCGCCTACTACTTCATCGGCTGGAACACCAAGGCCGACGGATCGGGAACAACGTTCCCGACTATTGCCCACGGAGCCGACATAGCTCCCTTCTGTACCGACTACCAGATTACGGTCTACGCGCAGTGGGCGGTCAAGGCTTACTCCGTGCAGTTCTTCTCCGAACCAAACGCACAGGAGCCTGTGGCGACTCAGAACTTCACCTATGGCAATGACCCTGTGGCACTCACCGCCGTGAGCTCCATGGGCGAGGCAATGGTTAAGGACGGACTCACCTTCGTAGGTTGGGACACCAGCGAGATGGCGAACAACGTCGTCTACACCGACGGACAGCAGGTCTCCAACCTGGTGACCGACGGATCCGCGCTGCACCTGTACGCCGTGTGGGTGCACAACACCTACACCGTGCACTTCGACAAGAACGCACAGGACGCCACCGGAGAGATGGCGGACCAGACCTTCAATGTAAATGAGGAGAAGGGACTCACCCCCAATGCCTTCGCCAGGGAAGGATACGTGTTCGTCCGCTGGTGCACCAACGAGTACAACCAGGGCGACTACTATGCGAACGGACAGTCCGTGAGCAACCTCACCACCGAGGAGTCCATCACCCTGTACGCCATCTGGGCCGACGAATCCTGATCCCGGGCACGAAACGATTTCGAAACCCTTTCCCAAACCTCTTCCCCGACAGGGATTTTTAACCGTATCTCCATACATGGGCGATGAAGCTCAGAGTGCGCGCCGCCGACCTCACGACCTACGAACCCATCGTCCTGCTCAACGCGGAGGACTGTCTCGTGATGGGCGTGGGTCCCACCGACCGTGTGCGCATCGAAGGCAGAAACCCGGCGGTGGCCACGGTGACCATCACCGACTTCCCGGACATCCGCGGATGCATCTCAATGCCCACCAATCTTCTGGAGAGATGCAGGGTCTCCAAGGGGGATTACGTCGACGTCTCCTACAGTCCCCTGCCCGGTTCCATCCGCTCCGTGAGGAAGAAGATCAACGGCGGTAAACTGGCTGCCAACGAGCTCGACTCCATCGTCTGGGACATATTCAGCGGGAACCTCTCAGAGAAGGAGATCCTCGCCTTCGTATCGGCTTTCAACGTCAACAACTCGGACATCGCGGAGGTGGCCTTCCTGACCAGGTCCATGGCCTCCACCGGCCACACCGTCGACCTTGGCGTGAGGCCGGTCTTCGACTTCCACAGCCTCGGCGGCCTGCCCGGCAACAAGATCACACCCATCGTGGTGTCCATCGTGGCATCCGAGGGTCTGACCATCCCCAAGATGTCCTCGCGCGCCGTCAGCAGCGCCTGCGGAACGGCCGATTTCATCGACACGTTCTGCGACGTGGAGATGGATGCGGACGCCCTTGTTAAGGCGGTGAACGAGGCGGGAGGCGTGTTCGCCTGCGGGAATGAAGATTATGCGCCTGTGGGCAGGATGATCATCCGTGCCGAGCGCCCCATGGGCATCGACCCCCGCCCCACCATGATGGCATCCATCATGAGCAAGAAGGTCGCCATCGGGACCACCCACCTGCTGGTGGACATCCCCCTGGGCAGGACCACCAAGACCCCGGACCTGGCGTCTGCCAGGGACTTCGCCGAGGCCATCAGGAACCTCGGCACCATCCTGGGCATACACATCGAATGCGCCATAACCCGCGCCGACCAGCCCCTGGGAAGGGCCATCGGACCCATCCTCGAGGCCAGGGAATGCATCGAGGTCCTGGAGGGCAGGGACGCCGATCCCGAGATCGTCGACAAGGCCTGTTCCATCGCGGGGATCATCCTCGAGATGGCCGGCGAGAAGGACGGCAGGGCCCGCGCGGAGGAGATCCTCCGCTCCGGAAAAGCGCACGAGAAGTTCCTTCAGATTGTGAAGACCCAGAACGGAAATCCCAACCTCAAATCGACCGACCTGATCCCGGGCAGCTTCTGCAAGGATGTGCACGCCAAGAGGGACGGTTTCGTCGGTTACATCGACAACCACAGTCTGGTCGCCATCGCCAAGGCGACCGGCGCTCCCTTCGAGACCGAAGGCGGCATCGAGATGCTACACAAGGTGGGCGATGCCGTGAAGGAGGGCGACGTCCTGTTCAAGATTTACGCTGGAAGCAAGTCCCTTCTTGAACGTGCCATAGAATCGGCGAGGTCGCGCCGTCCTATGGCGGTCGTCGCCGAACCGCCCGAGATCACGGAAGGGCCGATGGTCGTCGAGCGCATCCCCACCAAGGAGATGCTTGACCTCATCCGTTTCAGGTCCTGAGAATTTTCGGATAAAAGATGAGGGGGCCGGAGCCCCCTTAAGGATTTTCAATCACTCCCACTCGATGGTGGCGCAGGGCTTGGGGGAGAGGTCGTACAGGACGCGGTTGACGCCCTTGACCTCGGTCAGAATCCTCTTGGTGATCTTGTTGAGGAGGGGCCAGGGGACCTCCTCCACGGTGGCGGTCATGGCGTCGGTGGTGTTGACCGCCCTGATGATGACGGGCCAGTCCCACAGCCTCTTGCCGTCCTTGACACCAGTGGACCTATAGTCGGGGACGATGGTGAAGTACTGCCATACCTTGCCCTGGAGTCCGGCGTTGGCGAACTCCTCGCGGAGGATGGCGTCGCTCTCCCTGACTGCCTCGAGCCTGTCGCGGGTGATGGCTCCGGTGCAGCGGACACCGAGTCCGGGTCCGGGGAAGGGCTGGCGGAAGACCATGCTGTCGGGCAGACCGAGTTGCTTTCCTACGACACGGACCTCGTCCTTGAACAGGAGCTTGACGGGTTCGACGAGCTCGAATCCGAACTTCTCGGGGAGACCGCCGACGTTGTGGTGCGCTTTGACACCGTGGGACTCGAGGATGTCGGGGTAGATGGTACCCTGTCCGAGGAACTTGACTCCCTCGATCTTGTTTGCTTCCTCCTCGAAGACGTTGATGAACTCGGCTCCGATGATCTTCCTCTTCTGCTCGGGGTCGGAGACTCCTGCGAGCTTGTCGAGGAAGCGGTCGGTGGCATCGATGTAGACCAGGTTGGCCTTCATCTGGTTGCGGAACACATCGATGACCTGTTCCGCCTCGCCCT
>JAEEGL013235239.1_pt1 | contig 14147 bp, 11 predicted proteins | sample 9134231 | NCBI WGS metagenome assembly JAEEGL01 (sample SAMN16246548, study PRJNA631951) | gut metagenome | biome: gut microbiome; feature: rumen; material: fiber-attached | host: Bos | place: Iran: Karaj | collected 2018-10 | reverse complement strand
TCTCGTCCCTGGCCTCGCGTCCATACCTGAACGCCGCGCCGGCCATCACGCCCACAGTTCCATCGCCTGTGCAGTCCGCGAAAAGCGGCGCGCGGAACACCGTCTCCACGCCAGTCTCGATGTTGCGCCCCACCAGCGCCACAATGCGGCCGTCCTTCTTCTCAACGCCCGTCACGTGCGTGTCGAGAAAGAGGGTGATGTTCTTCTCGGCTTTGACCGCATCAAGCTTGCGCAGATCTTCGTACTGCGCCGCCGGCTTCGCGTTGCCGCCCTTGGCGGGGCCTATCTCGTTCACAACGTCCCCGAGCTTCGGGTACAAGCCAATGTTCGTCCAGCCACCCAGATGCACGCGCACCTCTGAGCTGTTGCAGCCTCCAAGAACGGGACGGTCGTTGACGAGCGCCACCTTGAGCCCCAGACGCGCGGCCGATATCGCCGCGCAGATTCCGGCAACACCACCGCCCGCCACCACAAGATCCGCAGTCACCTCGTCCTTCGCGCGCGTGATCGCGCCCACGCGCCTGCGCAGCGCCTCTAGCTCCTTCACGTCGCCGGGCGGCGCAAAGCCCGCGTCGCTCGTCAGCACCACCGCGTCGCATCTGCCGTCGAAGCCGGTGAGGTCGTGCAGCGCGATCTTCGCAGAACCCGCCGCGAGCTCGCATGCGCCCGCCTCGTGCCAAGCCCATTCGCGTCCCTTCGCGCCCATCGTCGAAGGCAGCGCCTTGCCGTTTACCTTCACTAGAAACCTGCCCGGCGCCTCGGCATTTCCACTCCATTCCTCGGACCAGTTGCGCGTGCGCACGAGCACCCTGTACTTGCCGCCTTCCTTGACGGCGACCGCGGTCTCGGCATCCTTCACCGGACGCCCCATCCCGTGCGCCAGCAGAAATGGCGACCCCATCTGGTCCATGAACTGCTGGTCCACAACCCATCCACCCTTGTCGGCGAAAGCCTCCGCTTCAACGAAGATCGTCTCTGCGCGCGCCGCAGCAAGCGCACAGACCGCAAACACGGCGCACGTCAATCGTGCAAAGCCAGTTTCAAATTCGTTCGTCATCTCAGCATCTTCCTTTCCGCGTTTTTTGAAAGCATTATACCCAAAATCCATGCGCAAATCAAGGACGCTCAGCGCGCGAAGCGGAGTATCCACTCGTCCACGCTGCCGAACATCGGATGGCAGTTGGAGTAGGTGTTGTCGCTTTCCTTCCACGTCTCCCACAACGTTGTCGCCCCGCGCTCGAGCATGTGCAGCCAGCCCGGAAAGCCCCTGTGCAGCACGATCCTCTCCGCCACGTCGCGCCTTCCGTGCTCCGATAGGTACATAAGCATGTAGCGCGTCGAGAAGATGCCCGTCGTTGGGCCATACCCCTTCTTCTCGATCGCCGCCACGAGACGTCGTTCCGCAGCCGGAATCTGTTCTGCCGGCACGAGCCCGAGGTAGAGACCTATCGCCTGAGCCGACTGCGTGCCGTTCGCCACGATGCCGTCCTTCACGTACTTCGCCGCAAAGGCGGCCTTGATCTTCTCCGCGAGCGCCATGAACTCCTTTTCGTCGTCCGTGCGCCCGAGCATCTTCGCGAACTTCGCGGTCAACTCAACGAAGCGATGCCAGTGCGCGGTCGCGGTGCATCCGTTCGGCGCGCGCTCCAGTGCCTCGTGGTCGCCGATGCAGTTGGGGACGAGTCCGTCGGGGCATTTCGCCGCCACCAGTCGGACGTAGCGCGCGCAGACCGGATAGTAGTCGAGCGCCTTCGTCTCATTGTAGTGGCGCAGCAGCCCGTCGATCAGCTCAGGCACGGCGAGCGCCCACGAGATAGGCCCGGCGCGCCCGCCGAAGCCCCTGTCGGCGATGCCCACGTAGGGAGCGGTCTCGGTGATCCATCCGTCGTCCGCCGCCTCGTCCGCGAAGTCCTGCAAGACCTTGAGGTAGAACGCGCGCATGTCCCAGTTGAGCATCATCGCCTCGTACGTCGAGACGATGTCGCCGCCATAACCGAGACGTTCGCGTCCGGGACAGTCGCTCTGAATACCACCGATCAGGTTCGCCTGGAACGTACGGCGGCACATCTCGTGTATGGCCGCTAGGTCCTTGTTCTCCGTCTTGAACGCCTTGGCCGCAGGCGCCTTCTCCTTCAGCGACAACATCGAGCGCACTGTGCGCGAGGCGTCACCAGCACCTAGCAGGCGCTTCGCCCCGCGGATCTCCGCGTAGCGGAAGATGTGCCAGGTGAACGGCGGCGAGAATCTCTCGACGTTTGACGGTAGGGCGGTCGCCCCGCGACCGCCGCAGACATAGACATCGCGCTGGCAGGCGACGCGCGGCGCGCCGGGTCCGCCGTTGCCGCGCTTGATCTGGCCTGCGGTCTGAGTGAGCACGTTTACCGAACCGTCCGCATTTAGGCGTTCACCATACACAATCTCCACGCGCGTGCCGCGCGCCTCGCCGCGGAACAGGAATTCCGGCACGCCGGAGGCGTTCACGCCAAAGTCGATGACCTGTACTTCGCCTTCCTTCAACCAGCGCGCCGAGCCCGCATGGACACCGTCGACGCGCATGTGTGCATCCGGCCACGGACGAATCGTTCCCTTCGGCCCCGGCACCTTCGCCGCCGGCTTCCACTCCACATCCTCCGGACGCGTCGTGTCGATCTCCGTGCCTAGATACACCGAGTTGCGCACCACGTTCGTTCTGCGCCATTTCCACTCAAGCGGCTTCTCCACGCCGTCGATCGCCAGCTTGAAGCAGGGGCGTCCATGCGCGAGCTTTGCGCGGAACTGGTGGTGTCCCCAGAAGCGGAGCGGCGGCAGATTGTAGAATCCGTTGCCAAGGCGCACGACGATCTCGTGGGGGCCGGGGCCCGCCTTCACCGCGAACGACTTTGAATACACCGTCTTGTCGTAGGGAGTCCAGAGCGTGTCCAGCCCGTCGGTGCACATCATCACCTCGCCGTCCACATGGAACCACCCGAAGCCGGCGCACGCGAAATGCACCTTCGCCTCGCGCGTCCCATCGGGCAGCGTGAACGTGGCCCGGAACTCGGGCGCGGGGTCATCGTCGTACCAGTCGACGCCGTTTCGGTCGCTCTGTCCGTCGCCGATCCATGGCGTCGCCGTGAGCGGCCCGGCCTCGGCATTGAGCACGAATGCAGCAAGCGTCGCCGCAGCGCCAATAAACTTAAGTCTTGTCGTTTTTCGCATAAGCTGCACTCCTGTTGTTTGGTTCCGGGGCTCGCAAGATTCTCGTTCGTAGAACATTCAGCCCGGCAGGTCGAACCAGTTGTAGCCCGCGTTGCCGCAGACCTCGACGATGGCCGACTTTATCGGGCGGTCCCAGTCGGGACGCCGCGCGAGGGCCACGCGGTAGGCGAGCGCCTGCTCGACCGTCTCGGCGTCGGGATCCGTCCGTCCAAGGACGCGTTCCTTCTCGGCGACGGCGTTCGTGAAGTACTTGAACTCAACGAGCATCGCCGACCTGGGAGATCCGGCCTTGGGGACGGCGAGGAAGTCGCAGCGCCCCTCGGACGAGTTGTACTCCGTCTCGAAGGAGTAGTGGGCGGCGAGCCAATCGAGACAGCGCGACGTGAACGTCGTTCTGAAGAAGTTCTCGTTCATCTTGTCGAACGCCTGCGCGGGAATGCGCGCCTTCACGTAGTACCGCCAGTAGGCGTCGAAGATGTCCCGCCAGGAGCCGTCGCCCTTCACAAGAGCGCGGGCGGCCTGCCCGAAGCCGCGCCGGGCCTCGTCGGCGTTCTTGAACTCCGACAGTTCGTCGTAGTAGTCCACGACCATGTTCCTGATCGTCAGCTTCCGCATGTTGAAAGTCATCTCGTCCTCGAACGTCAGGAGACCGAGGTAGTAGAGAGCGTACGGGAAGAACTCCTCCGAGAAGAACTTCGCGCGCCCGAACTTCGCGGAAAGGTCGGACTCGTTCACCATCTCCCCCTCGCCGCGCTCGATGTAGGCGCGAAGCTTCTCCAGCGCCCTCGTCTCCGTCTGCGCAAGGCGGCGGAACCAGGCTACGTCGGTGCGGACGTTGGTGTCGATGAACGTGCGCGGCTGTTTGCGCGTGTTGACAAGGCAACGCAGATACCAGTTGCAGATGGTCGAGTTGTAGAGAGGCTCCGACCCGGGAAGAAAATGGTAGCCGTCGTAGAACGCCTTTAGGTCGGCCAGCACTGCGGGCTTGATGGCGGGGTCGAGTTCATGTTCGGCGAACACGTCGTCCACGTATGTCTTCACCTGCGCCTTGGTGAATCCGGCCATTCCGAGCTTGTCGGGGTCGAGGTTCACGATTGTCCCGACGTTGAAGCCGCTCGAGAGGTCGTCGAGGGTTATAGGCAGGACGCCCGTGAAGTACGTGCGCCCGACCGTGCCGTCGGCGAGCCCCGCCTTGAACGACTTGAAGAACGCCTTGAAGAACGTTTCCCGCGTCACGTCGCCCTTCGAATCGTGTCCGCACACGGCGTTGTACTCCGAGTCGCGACCTGACACGACCAGCTCGTTCGTGAAGTTGTCGTACTCGTCGATGATCACGTAGAGGGGAGGGAGATTGTTCGCACGTATCACGTCACGAACCTTGTCGATGCATTCCGCCGGCGCGGCAGCCGTCTCTACTATGCTCCAATCGGCAAGATCCTTGTATTTGACGGTCAAGTAGCTAACGGCGCCTTTTACATTTTGCCAAAAACGTTCTTCTATTTGCGCCAGCGTCCCCACCTGAATGGTCGAGAAGTCGAACTGGAGGACAAGGAACGAGTTCCTGAGCGGCGTAGGGTTCCGCCCGATGTCGGTCTGACTGAAGAATTCGTCGAAGTGGTCCTTGAGGTCGATGTCATAGTAATGCGCAAGCATCGAGCAGACAACCGACTTGCCGAAGCGCTTAGGACGGAGAAACACCGGCGTATCTACTTTTTCAAGCTCGCGGATATGGGCTGTGTTGTCCACGAAAAGACATTCGCGGACCAGCTTGGCCCAGTTTATTACGCCATACGGTATCTTGCGTTTTTTTTCCATGTCATTAGCATCCCATTCGACCACCGGACAGGATGAAAAGTGTTGCAATTGAGAGGCGTCTGGGGCAACCTGCCCCTATGCAAAAGAACCTCCTTCAAAAGCAGCGAAGACAGTATACACAATCCTATGACAGATGGCAATGCTAATTCTAATTCCGCGAGAATTCGGCAATGACGCCTTTTTTCTCTCTCATTCGTGCAGAGAGCCCGCTATGCGGCGCGGTCTCGCCTGGGGAACAGCGCGAAGAGGGCGGCGACGGCAAAGAGGATCGCGAGAGGTGCGTCGCCAACGCGGGAATATGGCGTAAGGCGCGGGGCGACGGGCACGTGGACCGTGTCGAGCATCGTGCCTGCGCCGTCGACGAGGGGCTTCCCGTCGCCGTCCTCCAGCCAGCGGGCGCGGCCCGAGGGGAGCACCACTCCCGTAACGCCGGAGTTGGCGGCGCGCACCACGGGCAGGCCGGTCTCGACCGCGCGCAGCACGGCCTGCGCGGCGTGCTGCGCGGGCTCTATGGAATCCGAGAACCAGCTGTCGTTCGTGACGAGGACGATCGCCTGCGCGCCCATGCGCGCCGCGCTCCGGGCCAGCACGGGGTCGGTGTCCTCGAAGCAGATGAGCGGCGCTATCAGGAAGCTGCGCCCGCCGCGCTCGAGGCGCAGCACCTTCGGCACGCCTGGCCAGAGGGACACTCCCACGGGCGAGAGCCTCTGCAGGGGCGTGATCCACTTGTCGAACGGTATGTACTCTCCGAACGGGACAAGATGCTGCTTCCAGTAGGCCTGCACGTCAACGTTCGTCGCGGAGACGTCAAACAGTGCGGCCGAGTTGTGGACCCTGCGCTCCGTTCCCGTCCGCTCAAGCCAGTCGCCGCCGGAGAGAAGCGCGGCGCCGCCGGTCTGCTCCGAGAACCTGCGCGCGACCTCCATGGTCTCCGGCTGGTTGAGCCGCAGGCCGAACTCCGCCATCGCGCTCTCGGCCCACACCACAAGATCCGGCCTGGCGGCGGAGGCGGACTCCAGCAGCCTTCCGAAGGCGTCGAACGGATTCTCCGCGGCGTCGCGGCGCGAGAAGATGCATGGCGAATTGCGCTGCACAAGCGCCACTCTCAGCGGCACGGCCTCTCCGCCGACGGCCACGGCGGACGCGGCAAAGTGCGCCGCCAGAATCGCCAGCAGGGGGACAGCGGTCTCGAGCGGACGCAGCCAGCGTCCGGTCCTTGTCCCCGGATCAGCCCAGGCGCGCAGCGGCCCCTCGCCGCCGCGCATCTGCGCCATCACCCGGCACGCCAGCGTGGCGAACACGCCGTTGAGCATCACCACCAGGGCGCTCACGAGGTACACGCCCCCCAGCCGCGCCGGACCGACCAGGCTTGGCACCGCACCTACCGCTGTGCCGAGGAAGTTCCACGCGAAGCCGGTGAAGAGCCAGGAGCGCAGCCACTCGGTTCCGGCCCAGAGAGCAGGCTCGGCGAGCGACAGCGCGACAATCCGCGTCCATGCGCCGCCGTGCGCCGCCACCCTTCTCCACAGCCTTGCGTGCAGCCATCCGAACAGGGCGAAGTACCCTGCGCACAGGGCGGCCAGGCCGAACCCCCCCAGCAGCACCAGCGGGAGCGGGCCGTTGTTCTTGACTATCGCAGGCATCCAGGCGAGCGTCGCCGTCCAGAACGCCATTCCGAAGGCGAACCACGACCAGGCGCCGCGCCTCGGCGACGACAGGCGCGAGACCGCCAGCATCGGCGCGAGCGCGAAGGCCACTGCGCATGCCTCGCCCATGGGCGGGAACGCCGCCCACAGCAGAAGCGCCGAGAGGAGGCACGGCGCCGCGAACGCGGAGGCCCGCGCGAATCTGCCCATGCCGCCCGTCATCCCACTACAAGCTCCTCCTTTGGATACCGGATCGTGCTGCTCTCCTCCTGCCCGCCGACAAGCATCACCACCGTGAGCGCCCCGAGGCGCCCGCACAGCATGCACAGCATGATCACCACGCGCCCGGCGTTGGAGAGGGACGCCGTGGTGCCGGCGCAGCTAAGGCCCGTCGTGGAGACGGCGGAGACCGTCTCGAAGAGCAGATGCTCGAACGGCAGACCGCCCTCTCCGCCGTCGCTGATCAGCAGCGCCGTCATGCCAAGCACGATCATCGCGGCGAACACCATGACTATCACGATCGACTCCCTCACTACGGCCTCGGGCACCGTGCGCCTGAACACCACCGTGTCGCGCCGTCCGCGGCAGATCGCGAGTATCGTCACAAGGAACACGGCGACTGTCGTCACCTTGATTCCGCCACCCGCGCTGCCCGGCGCCGCGCCGACGAACATCAGCACCTCCGAGACGAACCTCGTGGCGGGATGCAGATCCTCCATCGGCGTCACCGTGAAGCCGCAGGAGCGCAGCGAGATCGACTGGAAGAACGCCACCGCGGCCTTGTCGCCTGCGGAGAACGGCTTGAGGACGCCGTTCCACTCCATCGCCAGGAAGAACGCGAACATCCCCGCGAGCAGGGCCAGCGTCATTACGAGCACCACGTGCGAGTGAAGCGAAAGCCGCCCCCTCTTCACCAGATTGCGCCGCCAGAACTGGATCGTGCAGATGTTGTAGTTGACGAGGAATCCTAGCCCGCCCAGAACGGACAGCAGCCCCATCACGATCAGCGCGGACGGGCTCTTCCCGAAGGGCGCGAGAGAGGCGGCGTCCAGCGAAAACCCGGAGTTGCAGAACGACATCACCGAGTAGAAGTACGCCTCGAACAGCGTCAGCGCGGGATGCACCGCGCGCAGCGCCCATGTTCCAGCGAGCTCTATCGCCGCCATTGAGAGTATCACCCACATCACAAGGCCCCGCCATCCGTTGACGCCCTTCGCCCCGTAGGCGTTCATGAGCGAGAACTCGCTCGAAAGCGACAGCCGCCTCCCCACCACCACGAGGAAGAAGGTGCCCAGCGTCATCATGCCCACGCACCCGATCTGCACGAGCGCGATCAGCACGCACTGCCCGAAGCGGGAGAGGTCGGCCCCGGCGTCGATCACGGAGAGTCCGGTGATGCACACGGCGGAGCAGGAGGTGAACAGTGCGTCCATCGGCTTCATCCACGCGCCAGAGGGCGACGACGCGGGCAGCATCAGCAGAAAGGCGCCGGCGACGATCGTACCGACGAAGCCTAGCACGATCAGGATGCGCGTCTTCTTCATTCAGCGTCTCCGGAGCCCTTCCCGGAGGCGGCGCCGGAGCATATCTCCTTGAAGCGCACGCCCCAGATGCTCAGCTCGTAGAGAAGGCACAGCGGCAGCGCCATCAGAAGCTGGCTCATCGGGTCCGGCGGAGTGAGCACCATGCCGAGGAAGAACGCTAGCACGATCGCGAAGCGCCTCCAGCGGCGCAGCGACTCGGAGGAGATCACCCCGAGCCATCCAAGCACGAACAGGAGAAGCGGCACCTGGAACACTAGGCCGAAGGCGAGTATGAGCTTGAGTATGAGCGGCACGTAGTTCTCAATCTGCACCTGCGTGACGCTAAGCCCGAGCCAGCGGTTCACCACGTCGAAGAAGCGCACGACGTTCGGGGCGAGCTGGCCGTAGGCGAACACCACGCCTATGCCGAACAGGCAGGCGCCCGCTAGCAGGAAGAAGAGTATCGCCACCTTCTCGCGCTTAGTCAGCGCGGGGAACACGAAGCGGAGGACGAAGTACATTACGAACGGGAAGCTGAGCGCGGTGCCGCCCCACATGGCCATGGACATTATCTGCGAGAAGCCGCCGGTGATGTTGAGGCTCACGATCTCTATCTTGCCGGCCTTCATCAGCGCTTCCGCCGGGGACTTCAGCCATGTCAGCACGTACGGCGAGAACACGCCGACGACGATGCAGCAGAGCGTCCACGCCAGGACGGCGTTTATCAGGCACGCGCGCAGCGCCACTATGTGCTCGAAGAACGGCCGCGGCGGATCGTTGTACTCGTCGGGGTTCTTTATGATCGGGCGTATCTTCACCTGCGGCCCCCCTTGCCGTCCGCCGCGGTGGTGACCGTAATCTTTATGGCGTAGGGATCGGGCTTCGGCTTCTCCGGCTCGGCGGCGGGGGGCGGCGGCGCCGGCTCGGCGGGCGGCTCCTCCGCGGGCAGCTCGTTCTCGCCCTCGGCGCTTTCGTTCTCCGCATCGTCGTAGTAGTCGTGGCCAGGATAGGGGCTGTCGGAATCATAGTCGTAGGCGCTGCCCTCCTCCTCCGCACGGTCCTCCGAGTCGGGAACGGTGGAGGGGTCGTCCGACGACGGCGAATCGGAGACGACGCCCGCCGCCGCATCGTCAACCGTCTTGCGGAACTCCTCGTCCATCGACATTATCTGCCGCTTGAACTCGTCCGCCGCCCGGCGCAGCTTGGACATGACGCTTCCCAGCTTGCGCGCCGCGGACGGCAGGTTCTTCGGCCCGACGACGATAAGAACGACACCGAGCAGAACAAGCCACTCGGTGCCTCCTACGGATTCGAATATCAACGCAAACGACATTCAGCTTCCGCCGAGCGCCACGTTCTACTTGTGCTGGAACACGGCGAACTCGCCGCGGCGGTTCTTGGACCACGCGCCTTCGTTGGATCCCGTCACTGCGGGCTTCTCCTCGCCGTAGCTCTTGGTCTGGATGCGCTTCTCGTCGATGCCAAGCTGCACGAGGTAGTCGCGGATCGAGATCGCGCGGTTCTCGCCGAGGACGAGGTTGTACTCGTTGGAGCCGCGCTCGTCGCAGTTGCCCTCCACGATCACGACGCGGTTTGGCCTCTGCGTGAGGTGCTGCGCGACCGCCTCGATCTTGGCCATCTCGCTCTGGACGAGGGCCGCGGCGTCAAAGCCGAAATAGACGGGCGCGAAGTCAACGTCCGTGCAGCGGGCGTAGTTGGGATCCTGGTCGAAGGGAACCTGCGTTGCGGCGGCGAGGGACGTGACGTCGGCGTCCTTGAGCGCGTTCGCCTCCGCGTTGGGGGCTGTGGTGGCGACTTCCGTGCCCGGACCGGCGTTCGAGAGATCGTCCTGATTCGTGCCAACGTCAACCGTCGTAGTGTCGCTGTTGAGATCCGTCTCGGGCGTGTCGTACTTGCAGCCCGTGACCGCGAAAGCGACCGCGCCGCACACCGCCAGCGCCAGAATCGTTGAATGCTTCATTTTTCTTTAACTCCTTTTTAAACTTCTTTGCAGAGAGACGTCCAATATCATACTGAATCGCAGGGTAAAAGGCAAGCCGAAACAGAAAAAAAATGCTATGCTACATCTGCAGCGGCTCCACGACCGCGCCGACGGTCGGGAACTGCTGGAGGAAGGCGGACGAGAGGCCTGGCACCGAGCCGAGGCGGCCGATGGCGCTCATGACGAGCCTGTCAACGGCTGCGTCGCCGCTGCCCTTCAGCAGCTTGTACCCGACGATGCGCCCGCCGGCGCCGAACGACATCTCCACCTGGACGGCGGCCAGGCCCTGGTGCCACTTGAAGCTGTCCTTCTCGCACTCGCGCCGTATGGCCTGCGTGATGAGGCTCATGCAGCGCTGCTCCTCGCTCGCGGCCAGCTGGTTGCGGGAGCCGATCCGGTAGCCCTCGTTCATCCTCCGCATGAACTCCTCGGGAGAAAGCGGCTTGTCGGCCGCAGTGCCCTTCCCGAACTTCTTGATGTTCGGCGGCGGATCGATTTTTCGCGCCTGGGACCGCAGATCCGGCGGGGCGGGACGCTGCACAGGCGTCTTGACTAGCTTGGCGTCCTTCAGCAGATGCCCCTTCTCCAGCTTGGGCTTGGGCTTCTCGACCACCTTCTCGACGGCCTCCACCTTGGGATCCTCCTTCTTCACCGGCTCCGGATCGGGCTGCCTGGGCTGGGGCTTCGGCCGCGGCTCGTCCTTGGGCGGCGGATTCGGGTCGGGGTCGGGGTCGTTTGTCTGCTCGGCCCACGGCGGAACCACCGTCATGTCGATGGGGATGATCGTCTCGGGCGGACGGCGCATGAGCTCCGACGCCCCCCAGAACAGCAGGAACAGGCCGACGTGCACCGCCACGGACCACGCGAACGCCCGCATGGTGAAGGGACTTGGTCTGGAGGCGTCTTCGTACATGGCCGGGCAGCCTCACTTCTCCTGCGTCACGAGGGCCATCTTCCGCACATGGCACCCATAGACGATCTTGACGACGTCCATCACGGCGCCGTACTCGAGCCGCTCGTCGCCGCGCACGTGCACGGGCACGTCGGGGTCCGCCGCCACCTTGGCCTCGAGGTCGGCCTTGAGGTCGTCGAGCGTCATGGGCACGTTGTTCATGAACACGCGGTGGTTGACGTCGATGGTTATGACGTTCGCCTTCGCGTTCTTCGTCGGCAGCGTGTCCGTCTTCGCCCGCGGCAGCATGATCGAGACTCCCTGCTCAAGGGCGGGAATCGTGAGCATGAAGGTGACGAGCAGAAGGAAGGTCAGGTCGATCAGCGAGTTCATGTCGATCGACGCCTTTGAGCCGACTGCGCGGCCGTGTCTGCCTCTGCGGCCCATCAGACGCTTCTCCCCTCCTGGAACTCAAGGCCGATTCGGCCCATCAGGTCGTCCACGAAGCCCTCCATGTCGGACGTGAGCGAGCGCACCATGGCGGATAGCCAGCTGTGCATTGCCGCTCCGGGGATCGCGATCAGAAGGCCCACGACCGTCGTCACGAGGGCGGAGGATATCGCGGGGGCCATCGTGGCGATCGTGGCGGAGCCTGCCGCGCCCATGTCGGCGAACGCGTCCAGCACGCCCCACACCGTGCCGAGCAGGCCCAGCATCGGCGCGAGCGTCACGACGGTGGAGATCATGCCCATGCCCTTCTCGACGCGTATCCACTCCTCGTCGAGCACATGCTCGGCGATCGACTTCACAAGCCCCATCTCGTGCTTGGTGAGCGCGGCGGAGACGCCTGGCTGGCGCCCCATCAGCAGGCTGCGCACGTCGGGAGTGAGCTGCTTCAGCAGCCTGTCGCACGCGCGCCAGTAGATGTTCTCGATGGGGGAGTGGCCGTTCTCCCTGCGGTTCAGGCAGTGGTCCAGCACGCTCTGCGAGCCCATGACGTCCCGCGTGACGCGCCGCGTCGCCCTCATGAGCCCCCTGAGCTCGATGAACTTGCCGATTATGACGGTCACCATCCACACGCTGCACAGGAGCTGCGCCGCCACTATGCAGCGGCCCATGCCGCTGGACTGCATGTACCCGCTTATCAGCGAGCTTGCGAAAAACTCAGTCATGTCCGTATTCTCCGTTTTTGACCGCGGAGGTGACCTGCCCCTCCGGCGGAAGATCGTCTCTGCCAAGGCCGCACGCGGCGAGGACCTTGTCCGTCGTCTGGAAATGCGCCTTGCAGTGGTTCATGAGCCACGTCGGGCCGTGCCTGCGCACCATGTCCTCGGCGATGGCGCGCACCCTCGGGTCGCTGCTGCCGGGCGGCACCACGCCGAGCGGAGCCTGCGCCCCGGGGTCCACCTCCGCCGCCATGTCGCAAAGCGACCTCAGGAAAACGTCGCGCGCCAGCACCGACGCCGCCGCCACCGCCATGGAGTAGCTCTCGGCCCTGTGGCGCTGCTCGACTGACGCCCCGCGCCCGCGCTCCTTGAGGGCGCGCCTTATCACCGTCTCGGTTGGGGCGAACTGGTCCACCACCACCTTCCGGCAGGCAGGCTGCTTCTCGAGCAGCTCCTCGATGCACGTGCCGTGCGCCCACGCGAGGAGCCTGTTGACGTTCCTTATCTTCGCGTACAAGCGGTTGTAGGCCGCCGGGCCTATCTTCACGACCGCATGGCGGCTCTCTCCAAGCGCGCCGCGTATCATCGTGGCCATGCGCATGAGCACCACGTTGTTCGTCACGAGCTTGCAGTCGCGCACGCCGCCGTCGTCAACGTGCTTCACGTCCCGCGAGTCGTACCACTCGACGCGCATTCCTCGAAGCCGCTCCGCGAGGCCGTCGTCGACGTAGCAGCAGGCCACGACGAGCGGGCCGAAGTAGTCGCCCTTGCCAGACTCGTCGCTTCCCGCGTGCGGCCCGCCGAGCGTCTCGCCGTCCGCCGCGCCGGAAGGGCGCCCGCCCTCGGCCGCCGCCCCGCCGCCCATCGTGACCGGCAGCACGCCGTTCGGCTCAAGGAAGAACTCCACGAAGTCCTGCGCCTTCCCGCCCTGGACGCACAGCTTGCGCCGCCCGTGCTTCTCCTTCGCGTACAGGGCGCAGTTGAATCCGTCGCCCTCCGCGGCGGCGATCGAGTAGGGCACGCTGCGAGGACGATAGTTCCCGACCGCGAGGAGCGCCAGGAACCTCTCCTGCTGCTCGCCGTCGAGCTCGAACGTGTAGCATGTCTTCTGCTCTGGCATCTGGGGCGTCCGCGTTTCAGCCGCGCTGGCTACCTGTTGAATCCCTTGTGGTTCATGAACTCCCAGATGCGCCCGAACCACGTGTAGCTGCCCGTTCCGGGCGATGCCTTGCGCTGGAAGCAGTGCGGGCGCAGGCAGAGCGTGTGCAGGTCGCTCGCGATTCCCATGCGGCGCATCTGCTCCCACGCCTTCACCGAGTTCATCGCGGCCCAGCCGTCGGCGTCGCCGTGGATGAACACCATCGGGCACGTGTCGGGGTCGAACGCGAACTCGGGGACGAGCCGCGCGTCGTCGTCGTTGCCGCCGGTGGCGTTGTGCCTGTCGGCGCCATCCGTGAGCGCATACGCGGGATAGATGCCCACGCCCCACTGGACGTTGCACGGAATCCTGTCGATCTTGTCGACGTCCCAGTACGAGCGGCTGCGCGCGCTTGTGACGCCCATGAGCGTGAGGTGCCCGCCCGCCGACGAGCCCATGATGCCGATGCGGCTGGGATCGAGCCCCTTCGCCGCCGCCTTGCTGCGCACGATGCGTATGCACCGCTGCAGGTCCTGCCACGCGGTCGTGTGCTTGGCAAGCCCCTTCGGACGCGGCGTGCGGTACTTCATCGTGACCACGGCCATCCCCCTCTCGTTCAGGAAGCGCCGCGCGGGCGCGACCTCGAAGCTGTCGGGGCCGTTGCCTTGGTACGAGCCGCCGGAGTAAATGATCTGGATCGCCTTCGTGGTGAGGTTCGAGGGGATGTACCATTCAAGGTAGGGGACGCACTGGTGCTTCTGGAAGTC
>JAEEGL012770273.1_pt1 | contig 14147 bp, 15 predicted proteins | sample 9134231 | NCBI WGS metagenome assembly JAEEGL01 (sample SAMN16246548, study PRJNA631951) | gut metagenome | biome: gut microbiome; feature: rumen; material: fiber-attached | host: Bos | place: Iran: Karaj | collected 2018-10 | reverse complement strand
CATTTTGCTTATAAAAATAAAGAAAAATTATTAATTGATTGTGAAGCAAATTAATAGGAGGCACATATGATAGAATTAAATAATGTATCCAAAAAATTTAAAGATATTGAAGTTTTAAAAAATATTAACGTGCAATTAGATGAAGGAAATATTTATGGGTTATATGGACGTAACGGATCTGGCAAAACTTTACTATTAAAAATCATTTGTGGGTTTTACCTTCCAACTAGTGGTGAAGTTTTATTTGATGGTGTTAATCATAATGCACTAAATGAGTTCCCTGACAGTTTGCGTGCTTTAATTGAAAACCCTTCTTTTTTTCCTGATCTTACTGGTTATGAAAATCTAAAATTATTGGCAAAAATTCAAAATAGAATTTGTGATGACGAGATATTTTCTGCCTTGAAGATTGTCAATTTGTATGAAGAAAAGGATAAAAAATATTCAAAATATTCTCTTGGAATGAAGCAAAAATTAGGAATAGCTCAAGTAATTATGGAAGATCCTAAAATAATTATACTAGACGAGCCGTTTAATGGTATTGAGGAAGATACTGTAAAAAAATTAATAGATTATTTAAGAGGACAATCTGAAAAAGGTAAGTTGATAATAGTGTCAACACATATTAAAGATGATTTAAATAAACTTACTGATAAAGTTTTTTATATTGACGGTGGAGAAATAAAAAAATAATGAATAGGTTCAAATACTATCTTTCATTTGCAAACAATTTCTTTAACAAAAAAGAAATGTTAGTTGTATTACTAATTTCTTTAATAGGTGTAGGTATTCCTGCTTTATCAGGAAACCCTAATTTAAATTTCTTTAATAAGTTATATGAGATATTAAATGACAGGATTTTTAACTTTTTGCTACTCTTATCTTTAATTATTTGCTTGTTTGTTTATATCTATGAACTGTTTAACAGCAATAATTTTATAATAAGGATGCAAAAACGTTGTGATGCATTAAAATTTTTTTTAGAAAATGTTACTGTATGTACGGTTTATTTTTACGTTGTAAATATTATTTTAGCTATGGCTGCTGCCATTTTAGTATCTTTTCATGGAATTATAAATTTTAACTACCCGTATAATTTTTCAATTGTTATATATATAGTATTTTTTATTATAAGAAGTATAATTTTATTAATTATATTGTTAAGAATATTTTTCTTAATAGTATTTAAATTTAGCAATATTTTTACTAAAATTATATTATTTCTATTGGCTACTGTGTATTTGCTTCCGCTAAAAGCTGTTAAAGTCAATCAATTTTATCAAATAAAATTATTATTTAATTATTACTTTATTGATACTAGTTATGCATATTTTTGGCTTGAACTTCTATGCACTATTTTATTCATTTTATTTTCTTATTTTGTATATAAAATGATTTTGTTATCTGCATCTAGGAAAAAGGGAGATATTATATGAGAACACAGTTAAACATTTTGTTATTGGAAATTAAAAAAAATATTTTTTGGATAATAATATCATTTTTACTTACCATAATTGGTATTGTTGTAATATCAAACTCACCAGATATGCTTAATAATAAAACTTTATTTATAAATTTGCTTGTTGGTATTATAGACATGAAAAAATATAGTGCTGGCTTTATGTTACCTTTTTTGTATGATGTTATCTTGGTTAGTTATATACTTACTTTATGCTATACATATGAATTAAATACAAAAGATAATTTTTTAGTTAGGACCGATAGCAAGAAAATGATAACTAGTAAAATTCTTGTTGGCATTATATTTGCCTTAATGTTTAAATTAATTAAAATATTATTTATATTTGTATTTTTTAAAGCAATTGATATGAGTATTGTACTGCCAATTTTAATATTTTATATTTTTATGGTGACGTCTTTATACTTAGTTCTTACAATTTTTGATATAAGATTAACATTAACTTATATTTTGATATTATATTTAGGATTGAAGTATTATAATTTTTGCGTTATGTTTGCAGTTAATATTATATTTATATTTTTAATAATATTATTTTTCAATTCAAAAAAATACGCACTTAAAGATCATTAAGTAAACTTTTAGTTTACTTTTTTAAATTGACTTTATTTTATAATGTGTTATAATTTATGTACGGGGTTGTTTAGATTCGACAGAATTATGTGGCAATAGATGGCAAGTCGAAGGTACGCGTTAAGTACAAATTAAAAATAACTGGAAACAGAAATCAATTAGCTTTCGCTTAATAGTAAAATAGCAAGCTGCTCCTGTATAGATTTCCTTACGGTTTATATAAGGGGCTCGATTAGTAAGGTATATTACTGTTTTGCCTAGTAACAGTAATGAATTTAATAGGCTTACTTAGATACTTGGTGGTTAACTTCTTGGTACTAAGGAAATATATAAGATAACTAAGCTTGTAGAAATTTATTGTTTAGTAGTTTTGGACAGGGGTGCGATTCCCCTCAACTCCACCATTTGATTATTAAGAGTCTAGAGACTCTTTTTTTGTTAAAAATAGTTATAAATATGAAAATATGGTATAATTTTATATGAAATGTTAAGTGAGGTTGACAAATTTCAAATGTTAATTGGTGGTGCGCAACTACTAAATTTGGTATGATTTTTACGAGGTGAGGAAAATGAAAATTAATGAAAAGATTTATTCATTAAGAAAAGAACATCATTTATCTCAAGAAGAACTTGCAGATAAAATTGGTGTATCTAGACAAACAGTGTCTAAATGGGAATTAGGAGAAAGTTGTCCTGATTTTGATAAAATAGTTCCACTATGTGAAGTATTTGGTATTACATCAGATGAATTATTAACAGATAAGAAAACACAAAAAGAAATTGAGGTAGAAGCAAATAAACCAGATGTTATTAAAGCCATACTTATATGTGCGTCTGTCTTCTTATATTTCATAGCAGTTGTATCTATTATTTTTACAGAAGAATATTTACAACTAAATGATGGCATATCTGTATCTATATTTTTAACTTTATGTGCTTTAGCAACCGCGTTAATTATTTTTACTTGCATGACTAGACCTAATAAGAAGATTGAAAAAGAAATAAAAGAAAAAAAGAAAAATCCGTTACTAGAAGGAATTATTAGTATTGTAACTTTAATAACAACAGGTATATACTTATTCATTAGTTTTACAACTATGGCATGGCATATAACGTGGATTATTTGGGTTATATACTCTGTTGTAATTAGAATAATTCAATTAGTATTTAGTTTAAAGGAGAATAATTATGAAGAATAAAGCAACTATTGCAACGATAATTATTTTATCTATCTTTTGTTTATTACTTACTAGTGGATTTATATATTTATTAACAAATAGTAATAACATTCATTTTAGCTTTGATTTTAGCGATAAATCAATGAACTTAGTTGATAGTTATGAAGTCTTACCAGATGATATAAAAAATATAAAAATAAACGTTCATAGTACAGATGTTGAGATTAAAGAATCTAATGAAAAAATATTGGTAGAGTATTATAGTAATAGAGAAAATAATGCAAAATTTACTTATGATGAAACTTCTATTACATTAGATGAAAATAATTTTGATGTATCTTGTATAGGTTTTTGTAATTCAAGACGAAAAGTAGTTTTATATATTCCATCTAATTATAGTGGTGAATATAATATTTCTACTAAAAGTGGTGATATAAAATCTAGTATCGATTTATCTAATAATAATGTCAATATATCTGCTATGAGTGGGGACGTTAGATTAGATATTATTGGCAATGCTAATGTATCAACAATGAGTGGTGATATTGAAATTAATAAAGTAAATAAAAAAATTAATTTAAGTGCTATGAGTGGTGATATTAAGATTAATGACCTAAATATTATAGAAGATTCAGATATTAAAACATCAAGTGGCGATGTGAAAGTAAATAACAATATTGCTAATTGTTATGTTGATGTTAAAACATCAAGTGGTGATAAGCACATTAATAAAAGTGATAGAAAAAGTGATGTAGTATTAAAAATTAATACATCAAGTGGAGATGTTAGAGTAGACTAACATCTTTTTATTTAACATATTTGAAATATTGTGTTATAATATATGGCGATTTGAGGGATGCCTATGTATTATAAGAGAAATCTTGATAGAATTAATGAATTAGATAAACAATTAGCAAAAATTAATTCCGTATCTAGCGATAGCATTGGTTATTATTTCTATTTGGAAAATAAATGTGAACTAAATTTAAGAAAAATATTAAAGAAATACTATGATGGTGAAAATCTTTCTAAAGATGACGAAGAATTAATTATATGGTATGATTATTTACATACTCATTGGAGATCTTTATCTATGACATCTTCAGAAATATTTATCTTAAAATATACATATGCGTCAGGTGAGTTCGATATGGTAGAGAAAAAGATGCTTGATATAATCGCTACTACTATAAAGGAAAGAACACAGTCTCACAGTAAAACATTAAATAAAATGAGAATCTGGAAATAGTAATATTTCCTTTTATTTGTTATAATTAGAGTGGTGATGTTATGTCTAAATTTATATTAATACCAGATAGTATTGATCAAATTAAGAATTTTAAGGATAAAGTATCTGGGTTTATTATTCCTATTAAAGGATTATCTGTCAACTACAATTATGAAGTTGATATAAATGGATTTAAAAATATATATGAAATTATCAAAGATAAAGATATCTTTGTATCTTTAAATAAAAATATGCATAATAAAGATATAAAGCCTTTAAAAGATACTTTAAAAGAATTAGATAAATATAGCATTAAAGGTATTTTATATTATGATGTCGCGCTTATTAAATTAAAAAAGGAAAACTTCTTTAAGACTGATTTAGTATGGGCGGCTGATCATTTAGTTACTAATTATGCTACTATTAACTATTGGAGCAAAGAAGGCGTAAGCTATGCATATTTAGCTAGTGAGATAACTAAAAGAGAAATGGAAGAAATAAAGCGTAATACAAATATTCCTTTATTAGCTAATGTTTTTGGATATGTACCTATCTTTACCTCTAAAAGAAATCTAGTATCTAATTATTTAGAGACTTTTGATAAGGAAAAAGTAAAAGAAATATACTATATGTATAAAGAAGGAGTTAAATATCCTATCGTAGAAAAAGATGGAACAGTCGCATATTCAGGATATATCTTAAATGGAATCAAACTTCTTGATTTAAATTTAGATTATTATGTTATAAATAGTTTTTTAATAGATGACATAGAAAAAGTATTAAATATCTTTAGTAAAATTGATGAAACTAATTTGGAAAAATGTTACCAAGAATTGTGTAAACTAATACCAAACACAAGTGAAGGTTTTGCAAACCAAGAAACAATATATAAAGTAAAGTAGGTGAAGTTATGCCAGAATTATTATCGCCAGCAGGTGATTTAGAAAGACTTAAATATGCTATTATGTATGGCGCAGATGCTGTTTATGTAGGAGGAAGTGTTTTAGGGCTTCGTGCTAATGCCATTAATTTTACGATGGAAGAATTAAAAGAAGGTACAGAGTTTTGCCATCAATATGGTAAAAAGATTTATGTAACAGTAAATATCGTTTTACATAATAAAGAAATTAATTTGGTTTTAGATTATTTAAAAGAACTAGATAAAATTGGCGTTGATGCTATTATCGTAAGTGATCCTTATATTGTTGATATGGCCCTTTCTAATACTAATTTAGAGGTTCATTTATCAACACAACAATCAACACTTAATGTAGAAGCCGTTAAGTATTGGAAAGAAAAAGGAGTTAAAAGGGTTGTACTTGGAAGAGAAGTATCTAAAGAAGAGATAAAAGAAATAATTGATAATGTTGATATAGATATTGAATGTTTTATTCACGGTGCAATGTGTGCTGGTTATAGTGGTAGATGTGTTTTATCTAATTATTTTACTAATCGTGATGCCAATAGAGGTGGTTGTAGTCAAATATGTAGATGGGATTTTGATTTAGTAGATAATAATTTAGAAAAACCGTTTACATTTTCTTCAAAAGACTTATCAATGCTTAAATATATAGGCGAAATGATTGATTTAGGTATTAAATCATTTAAAATTGAGGGTAGAATGCGATCAATCTATTATTTAGCTACAGTAATAAGTGTTTATAGAAATGCAATTGATAGTTATTTAAATGGTAAATTTGAATATAATAAGGATATGGAAAAAGTACTTAATAGAGTTGCTAATAGAGATTCAATACCACAGTTTTTCGATTCTAATTATGGTAAAGATACAAGTTATTATAATGGCAGAATAGAACTTTCTAATCAAGACTTTTTAGGTGTTGTTATAGACTATCAAGATGGTTATGCTACTATTGAAGAAAGAAACTATTTTGAAAAAGGATGCGTTGTAGAATTTTTTGGTCCTGGATTAGAAACTTTCTCATATAAAATCGAAGAAATTAAAGATGAGGATGGCAATTTAATTGATATTGTTAATCATCCTTTCCAAATAGTAAAGATTAAGATTGATAAAAAACTTAATAAAAATGATATAATGCGTGTTAAGGTAAGTTGACAAATAAGAGATTTTAGTGTATTATTTTTAAGTACTAAGTGAGGGATAATTATGAATGAAAATAAAATATATATGACACAAGAAGGTCTAGAAAAATTAAAATTAGAATTAGACGATTTAAAAAACAATAAAAGACCTGAAATAATTCAATCATTAAAAGAAGCAAGAGCGTTAGGCGATTTATCTGAAAATGCTGAATATGATGCTGCAAGAAATGCTCAAGCAGAATGTGAAAGTAGAATCGCTGAATTAGAATCTATGATTGAAAATGTGGAAATCATTAAAGAAGAAGTTAAAAAGGATAAAGTTCAAGTTGGTGCTACTGTAACAATTGAATATGTTGATGACAAAGAAAAAGATACATATACAATTGTAGGACGTAAAGAAGTTGATTTATCTAGCAATAAAATATCTAATGAATCACCAATTGCACAAGCAATTATGGGCGCTAAAGTAGGAGATGTTAAGTCTGTTACAAGCCCAGGTGGAACATACGATGTTAAAATAATTAAAATTGCATAAAAAGATAGTTAAACTATCTTTTTCTTATATCTTTTTTTCATGTTTTATGATAAAATAACATACGGAGTGATAATATGAAACCGGTAGTACTTTGCATGATGGATGATTTAAGTAAAATTGACTATAAAAAATACCAAAAAGCTAATTTAAAATCATTAAATTTAGCTGAAATTGGTGTAGGTAAATTGGTAGAAACTAAAGAAGAATATATAGAAAAAGAAATTAAATCAGGTTTTAATAATGAAGCTTTAACTAATATGATTAACTATGCAAAGAAAAGCAAAGCGAAAGTTCATATTATAGGTAGCATTAAAGAGAATAAAAATATATTAGATGTTTTTTCTACGATATTAGAGGCTAATGGACTTAAAACTTATTTGCACCTTTATGCCGATAAAGATGAAGTTAAAAGCTATAAAAATATAAGTGAGATTTTTTCATCTAAAGTATTAGATATAGATATCCCTAAAATTTTATTTAAAGGTAAAAAATGTGCTGGTGTAACTGCTTATAATGCTAAACGTGTATCTAGTAAAGATTTAGTTGTTTTTTTTAACACACGTTTAAGTGGTTTTGACGAAACAATATCTGCACTTAAATTAAACAAAAATAAAATATTGACATTGTTTCCTTCAAAAGGCACTAATATGTATGAATGGAATTGTAAAACGTTAGGTGAATATATAAGTGATGCGTCTTTAAAACAATTGAGAGTTGGTGTAGATAACTATACTTTTGATGGATATCAAGATGTTTTATATAAAGGCGAAGAGATAGTAGATAAATTGCCTGAAAATATTGATAAATATGATTTTATTTTTGCCGATGGAAATAAATTAGAATTAGATAAATTTGACAATTTTAATATATTAATTATTGGTAAGTTAGATGGAAAAGATGTAATTTTATCTAACAATTATATTAATAGAGGGAATTCCATTAATATTCTTGCAACAGTATTAGAACTTTTGGGTTTAAAGGCACCTAAAATGGTGGCAGGATCTTTAAATGGCCATGCAGTTATTTTAGGAATTGTATTTGAAATTGTAAGTGTATTATTTATAATTTCATGCATCGTTTTTTACATGGCTAGACTATTACATTTTTATTTAATAAAGTAGGTGAAGTATGAAAAAGAGGGTTATCATATTGGCTATAATAGATATATGTGCAATCGCATGTTTTATTGTTTTTTATGGACCATGGGCTAAATTTAGAGATTATTTTGTTACAACTGCTATGAGTACTAAATCACACAAGTATTTGGCAAAAGTATTTTATAGTACAGATAGAATTAATGAAATCTTAAACGCTAATGCGACAGTAGTAGTCGAAGAAGATACTGATTCATCACAAATTGATTTTTCAAGTTCTAAAAAGACGACATTTGATTCTATTTATGAAGAACAAGTTTTAACAAGAGATCCAGATAATGATTTATATAAAGTTATTGAATTTGACGGTAATGGCTATCATGCATATTTAACGGTTATTTATGATGCTTCTAAACTTTCAACAGTTAAAAGTTATCGCTATGGTACTAGAGGAGAATGGTTATCTGATATGGCGGCTAGAATGGGTGCAAAAGTCGCAATAAATGGTGGAGCATTCTTAGATATTGGTGGTAAAGGTGATGGTGCTAGAGCTGCGGGTACATTTATTAACAATGGTGAAATAATCGAAAACGCTTATTGCGGTGTTATTGGTATTACTTATGATAATGTCTTGACGTTAGGATATATGGATGGCTATACAGCAATAAATAAAGGTATTAGAGATGCTGTTTGTTTTGGACCATTTTTAATTGTTAATGGTAAAGCTTCCACTATTTTAGGTAATGGTGGATATGGAGTACACCCAAGAACTGCTATAGCACAAAGAAAAGATGGTATCATTCTTTTCCTTACTATTGATGGTTCTGGAAATAAATATGGTTTTAGAGGTGGAGCATCTATGGCTGAAGTAATAACGATATTACAACAATATGGTGCTTATAATGCCGCTAACTTAGATGGTGGAGCATCTACTGTACTTGCTATTGATGGTGTAACAAGAAATCATCCTGTTGCGTATTCATATAGTGGTGAAAGATGTCTACCTGATGGTTGGATTGTTAAGTAGGAGGATATTATGAGGGAAAAATTATTATACTTTTTTATAGGCTTAATTGGTGCGACAATACTTTATGCTTTTGTTATATTAGCAATTATCCTTGTTGATGTTAAGCTTAAAGATGCAAAAATCACAAAGCCACAAAAGATAGGAAAATTTATTTGTGATGTTAACGGATATAAATCAACATTTGAAAATAATGTCGTTATTGTATCAAATAATTTATATAATATTACATTAAACAAGAAGTTTACTAATGAACAAAGTTGTTCTAAAATAAGCGACATAAAGATTGCAAGATTAATTGATGAATACTATATTGATGAAAATGGTAATATCTATAGTTTAGATAATAATGAATTAACTATCGTTGATAATTTAGGAAAGATACCTGATTATTTATTCAATGAAGAAGTAGTAGCTGCGTATAGGTATGGTGCTTCAAATGAATTTAAATATTTTGTTTTGAAAGATGATGGAAAAATATATAAAATTAAGTTTAAAAGAGAATATTATTTTGCTAATGGCCAAGGTAGTTATAAATTTATAACATTAAGTCATGATGAATTTATGTCATATGAAGGCGAAAATATTGAGGCATTTAAAGTAGTTGATGATGAAATAGTCTACGTTAAAACAAATCAAAATATTTATATTAAAAATTTAGTTGATGAAAGATGCCGAGAATATGCTGATATTGAGTGCAAATATGATTTGATTAAAAATGAAAAAATAAATCTTAAAGATATTAAATTTATAGATTATTATGGCGATGAAGTAAAATACATTGCTAATAATGATAAAACATATACACTAGGTGTTTAGTATGTTTAAAATAGGTAATGTAGAATTAAAAAACCGTGTCGTGCTTGCCCCAATGGCAGGCATTTGCGATTCTGCTTTTAGAACAATTGTTAAAGAACAAGGATGCGGTCTTATTGAAGCTGAAATGGTATCTGATAAAGCTATTATGTATGGTAGTAATAAAACTAAAGAAATGCTTTATATGACAGATTTTGAGCGTCCTATATCACAACAAATATTCGGTTCAGATAAAGAATCTTTTGAGATAGCTGCTAAGTATATTTATGAGAATATGCATCCTGATATTATTGATATCAATATGGGATGCCCAGTTCCCAAGGTTGCTATATCGGCACAAGCTGGTGCGGCACTTTTAAAAAATCCAGATAAAGTATATGAAATCGTTAAAGCTGTCGTTGATACGGTTCCAATTCCAGTAACAGTAAAAATAAGAAGTGGATGGGATAGTAATTCTATAAATGCTGTTGAAATAGCTAAAATTGTAGAAAAAGCAGGTGCTAAAGCTATTACCGTTCATCCAAGAACGAGAGCGCAAGGCTATTCTGGAAGTGCTGATTGGAGTATTATTAAAAAGGTTAAAGAAACTGTTTCTATTCCGGTCATAGGAAATGGTGATATCAAGTCTTGTTACGATGCTAAACGTATGATAGACGAAACTGGTTGTGATGCGGTTATGATAGGCCGCGGAGTTTTAGGTAATCCTTGGCTAATTAAAGAATGTATTGATTATTTAGAAAATGGTGTTTCTCCTAAAGAAGTTTCCATAGACGAAAAGATTAATATGATTAAAAAACATGCGGAATTACTAGTTAAAAATAAACCAGAAAAAGTTGCTATGTTAGAGATGAGAACACATGCAGCATATTATATTAAAGGATTACCAAATAGTAGTAATTTAAAAAATGAAATTTTTAAAATGCAAACAAAAGAAGAATTATTTAACTTGTTAGAAAATTATGCAAAATCACTAGATAATTAGTGATTTTTATATTATAATTATAATGGTGATACAACATGGATGAGTACAATAGAATATTGAAAGAATTGAATACTGATTATATTGCAGGTAGTATTATAGAAAGAAACTATGGTAAATCAATTGACGATATATATAATTTAATACAATATGCGTATTTAGATTATACAAGTCAAAATTGGTTTAGTGGTGATGTTATCTTTGTATATCCTAATATTAAAGAAGTAAGAGCAAGAAAACCACATACTACTATATATGGTGCACAGATAGGATTAGGCTCTTTATATATAAATTATCAAGCTTTATTAGTTAACACATCAAGGAAGGCTAAATATGTTTTAAAGAGACCTTTAAACTTTGAAATAGGTGATGATCTACCTATGAATATTTTAGAACTTGAGAAATTAGAAAAAACGACAGACATACAAATACCTATTATGAGATTAAATCGTAAATTTAAGGTCGTTAAATAATCAAATAAATATTAATAATATTCAATAAATCACTAGTATTTTTAGTGATTTTTTGGTATTATTATATATTGAAGAGGTGACTTATGAGAGAACTTACAGAACAAGAAATAGTTAGAAGAGAAAAGGCAGAAAAATTAAAAACATTAGGACTAGATCCATTTGGTCATAAATTTGAGAAAGATAGTACAGCAGCTTCTATAAAAGAAAGATTTGGCGCTATTGAACATGATGAATTTGAAAATAGAAATGATATTGTTACTATTGCCGGAAGAATTATGTTTATAAGAAAGATGGGTAAAGCATCATTCTTTAGCATTCAAGATAAAACTGGAAAGATGCAAGTATATATTTCTATTAATGATATAGGTGAAGAAGCATATGATTTATTTAAATCTGCTGATATTGGTGATATCGTTGGTGTTAAAGGTAAAGTAATGAAAACAAAAACTGGCGAGTTAACAGTAAAATGTTTAGAATATACTCATTTAGTAAAAGCCTTAAGACCATTACCTGAAAAATTCCATGGTTTAACTGACATAGAAGAAAGATATAGAAGACGTTATGTTGATTTAATCATGAATGAAGATGCTAAACAAGTAGCGTTTGAACGTCCTAGAATTATAAAAGCGATAAGAGAATTTATGGATGGTGAAGGTTATACTGAAGTAGAAACACCAGTATTAACTACTTTACTTACAGGTGCATCTGCTCGTCCTTTTATAACTTATCATAATACACAAGAGTTACAAATGTATTTAAGAATTGCTCTAGAACTACCTTTAAAAAGATTATTAGTAGGTGGTATGGAATCAGTTTATGAAATAGGAAGAGTATTTAGAAATGAAGGTATGGATCCTAAACATAATCCTGAATTTACTTTAATGGAAGCTTATAAAGCATATGCTGATTTAGAAGTAATGATGGATCAAACTGAAGCTATGTATAAATATATTGCTGAAAAAGTATATGGAAGATATATCTTTAATTGGTGTGGTGATGAAATCAACTTAGATGGTAAATGGAAAAGAATTTCTATGACTGATGCCATTAAAGAACAAACAGGTATAGATTTCAAAAACGTTACTTTAGATGAGGCTTTAAAATTAGCTTCTGAACATCATATTGAAGTAGCAGAACATGAACATACTGTTGGTCATATAATTAATTTATTCTTTGAAAAATATGTTGAAGAAACATTAATTCAACCAACATTCCTTTATGGACATCCAGTAGAAATTTCACCTTTAACTAAGAAAAATCCAGAAGATCCTAGATTTGTTGATAGATTTGAATTGTTTATAGGTGGTAAAGAGTTTGCAAATGCATATACTGAACTTAATGATCCAATTGATCAATTAGAAAGATTTGAAGCTCAATTAAAAGAAAGAGATTTAGGAAACGATGAGGCTAATGATATTGATTATGACTTTATTGAAGCTTTAGAGTATGGTATGCCACCTGCTGGTGGAATTGGATACGGTATTGATAGACTTTGTATGTTATTTACAGAATCTGATTCAATAAGAGATGTTATCTTATTCCCAACTATGAAAGAAAGAAAAAAGAATGATTCTGTATCTAGTTAGACATGGTGAGACACTAAATAATAAAAAAGATTTAGTTCAAGGAAGAAAAGAAGCAGATTTATCATTAAAAGGAATTGAAGAAGCTGCTAAACTTAAAGATCTAATTAAATCTTTAAATATTGATAGGGTTATATCATCACCACTTAGACGTGCTTATGATACAGCTAAGATAATTACAGATAATAAATATCCAATTAATATAGATGATAGATTAATAGAACGTGATTGGGGATTTAATGAAGGCGTACCAATTATGGAAGTTGATACCTTAAAATGTTGGAACTTCTATTTGAATACGTCTGAAAATAAAATCGAACCTTTGCAAGAATTTTTAAAACGATTATCTGAATTTATTGAAGATATATCCCATAAATATAAAGATGAAAAAGTCTTAGTAGTGACACATTCTGCTGTATTACGCGGAATGCACTATATCATAAATGGTATACCAGAAGATGGCGATTTGTCTAAAATTGATATACCTAATTTAAGAATAATAGAATACGAATTATAGAAAGAGGAATTTTATGAAAATATTAGTAGTTAACGCTGGTAGTTCATCTTTAAAATTTAATGTTATTGAACTTCCAGAACAAAAGGAATTAATAAGTGGTTATTTTGAAAAAATCGGAATGGAAGATAGTTTTTATAATGTTAAAATTAATGGTGTAAAAACTAAACACGAAGTAGTTTTAAAAAATCATTTGGATGCAGTTGAGTGCTTAAAAAAAGAATTATTCGATAATAATATTATTAAAGATTTATCTGAAATTGATGGCGTTGGTCATAGACTTGTTCATGGTGGAGATAAATTTAAAGATTCAGCTTTATTAACTGATGAAGTTGTTGAAGAATGTAAACAATTTAATGATTTAGCACCATTACACAATCCTGCTATGTTAGCGTGTATTAATGCATTTAAAAGCGTTATGAAAGATACACCAATGGTAGGCGTATTTGATACATCTTTCCATCAAACAATGCCGATTGAAAACTTTTTATACTCTGTACCATATTCTTGGTATACAGAATATAAAATTAGAAAATATGGTTTCCATGGAACTAGTCATAAATATATAACAAAAGTTATGAAAGAAAAATTAGGCAAAGAAAAGAT
>JAEEGL011976035.1_pt1 | contig 14147 bp, 18 predicted proteins | sample 9134231 | NCBI WGS metagenome assembly JAEEGL01 (sample SAMN16246548, study PRJNA631951) | gut metagenome | biome: gut microbiome; feature: rumen; material: fiber-attached | host: Bos | place: Iran: Karaj | collected 2018-10 | reverse complement strand
CCTCCGGCCGGTCGTTCATTTTTCTTAGCGTTCATCCGAACGCTTTACCCGGTAAACAGACTTTCAAACTCTCTCATACACATATACGACTCAAACAGAATAATGTCCCTCACATAGGCGTCCCAGAGATAGATATACTTCTTCCGGAATCGGTCCATATCCATGGAATCATCATTGAATCTTTCCGGGCTCCCGGTCTTATGCCTTGAGCAGTAGTATTCTGCCCGGTCTTTGTGCCGGTATATGCAGAGTCCTTGAGTCTCGACTATTGGCCGGTATTCCTCCAGCTTCCGCGGCTTGATATTCGGGAGATCTTCTTGAGCGAACCGGTTCCGGATCGCCATGTCCGTGAATCGGTTTCGGCCGCTCATTTGATAGAGGGCCGTCTCCGCCTTGGCCTTTGCAATAGGGCTTGACTGCGGAATATAAAGAGCGGTCCTCCGGCCGTAATCATAGTAGCACTCCCGCTCATGCTGAATCATCCATTCCGCGCGCTCCGTCCATCCGAGATCCATGAAAACGCGGTTCCCGAGATCGTCAGCATTTCCGAGGCAGAGACAAATAAGGGGAGGCTTTCCCGCGAGCTCGCGGTTTCTGTTGACGGTTTCGTAGGCCTGCTGGAGAGCAAATCCCTCAGAACGGAGCGGCCGCTCATTCCGCTCCGGCACGAATTCGTCATAGATCATGAGCGTCACTCCCTCCAGCGAGAGGCCGCGGAGGTTTCGGAACGTACTCAGGCCGGCCGTGATTCCGAGGAATTCACCTTTCGGAACAGTCCTCCCGTCCTTATTCTGCTCGCTATGATAGATCCCGGAATTCTTCTTAGTGATCGGATCCATGAGGAGATCCCACCCGAGCTCACGATTAAGAGCATTCACGGGGGAGAGCTCCTGCCGGGATATGAGATCGCACTGCTCTTGTGATCGCCGCATATAGATGAATTGACCGAGTCCGGCATCCGCTCTTTCGACCGCGTACTTGAGCACACCGAACGTCTTCCCGGCTCCGCGAGTGTCGATAACATAGAGCCAGCAGATATTTTCCGGATCGTATTCGACGATCCCCTTTATATCGATCCACCCGGCCTCTGTATAGATTGGTATTTGTTTATAGTATGGCATATTCCCTCCTCAGTAAAACGGGGCCCGGAGCGATCCGGGCCCGAGGCGATAAACGCCCGAACTGATTAGTCTTCGTCCACGAGTCTGATATTGAGATAGGGACGGCCGCTCGCGTTCGCCTTCTTCGTGAAGACTTCGAGGGTGAACGGATAGGGGTTTTCGTTCCCGGTCGCGCGGTAGATCTCAATGATATCCTTGAAGGACTGCTGAACGGTGGGGGAATTGGTCGCGATGGGGGCTCCCTCTTCGATTTCGAGGCTGAGCATGGTCTTGAGCTCGCCCGTCTTCTTGTCGGGATCCTCGAAAAGGCAGTAGCCGGTCACTTCGAGTCTCTGTCCGGAGTGGTCGCTGAGCTTTTCGACGATAGGATCCTTGGTGAGAGCGTAGAGCTCCATGGTAGAGAACTGGCGCGAGGTTTCGAGGATGGTCATGGTGTTTCGTCCTTTCTTTGAGTAGAAGATAGTGGAATGTATTCAAGAATCCTGCTTCTGAACAGGAATTCTTCAGGAGTCATGACGGCGATAACATAGCGGTCTGCGAGGAGTGTAGACCGGTAAATCATCTCGCCGGGCTGGAGGTTTGCTTTTTCGCGCGCGGCCTTGATCGGATCGCCTTTGTCTACGAGCTCGATCTTCTTTGTCCGTACTTCGTCACTGTTGGTATTCAAGATCTTGAGCTCGACTTGAGACTGCCGGAATCTCCGGGAAATCAGGCCTTTTGTGTTCGGTCGTTTTTCGTCCATAAATCCTCCATTGCTTATTATAGCAGATTCAAAGTCCGTTGTCAATGCGTTTTCCTTCGGTCACGGCCCGGAAAATATCCATCAGGTCATTTTCAGCGAGATCCCGGAGGACCTCTGCATATGTTTTTCCGAGCGAGACGGAATAGGTAGAGTCTACGAGGACGGCTCCGGTTCCGATGTATAGTTGCCTACCGTCCATCTCCAGCACGCCGGGGGGATCGTCCTGATAAATCACGTCCATGCCTCCGGCGTCCCGGAATACAAAACCGGGCTCCAGAGCTTTCAGGCCTCCGGCGCGTTCGAGTTCGCGGCCTCCCTCGTCTTTGACGACTCCGGAGATCGTGATATGGAGCTCGCCGTTTTTATCCCGATAGGCGTACTTTTTAGCTCCCAGTGTTTTGAATTCAAGGTAAGGTCCTTTCTTGAGATCTTCCTCGACGATTCCCATATAATGAATGATTCCGGCCGGATCCGTCGCGCAGGCTTTATTTTTGACGGAGGCGGCAATATGCTGCTTGTTATAGTCAGAGAAATCAACGTCGCCCCAGAAATAAACGGAGTCCGTGTCGCAGTAAATGAATTTCTCCGCGCACGTCCATATTAACTCCCGGAGCTCCAGCCGCGCGAGGGCTGTTGTCCTACCAGACGCCCCATTGATACGGCATGACCGGCTTTGCTTGATCCAGCAGGACGGTAAGATACTGCTCAAGCGTGCCGGGGAAGAATTCGCCGTCAATGGTCGCGCCCTCTATATACTCACCTCCTTTGTATTGAATTGTGAGACGGACCGGATCCTGACTTGAGCAGCCGAAAATGCCGTTGAGCTTATTTTTCGATTTGTCATAGTAGATCTCCATTCCCTCCACGTTCTTGAGTTCCGTTTTTTTAACGTAGTAGTCAATGATAACATTCCGCATCTCCTCCGGCAGTGGTCCATACCGGGCATACTGCCATTTTATAACATTCATTTCCTTATAGTCGTAATCGTGTAGGATAATAAAAAGATCTTTGTCCGTGATAGTAGTCTCAAGGTATTCGGCGCTTAGGATCCGGCCGTTATCATATGCCGCTTTGTAGACGTTCCGGCATTTATCGTCCGAGAGGTAAGGATCCGGATTGAAGGGATCCCGGAGCCGGAGCCCTTTGAATGCCAGTCGCGCTATGACGGCCCTATCCTTTTTGATCTTCTTGCACATCGCCTTTTCTGAATGCGCGTCCTTTTCGGGAGGATTGAAGAATTCAGAGACGGGAAAGCGGCCGTTGCATTGCACGTCTGGATAGCTGGAGCTCCGGTCTACGCTCCGGATCGGACCGGGAAGGATCTTGCCGGCATAGAATCGGGAAGCGTGGGTATCTCCTCCGCGGAATGCCTCCCGGAGCATCATATAGGTATCGAGCGGAGGTATGAGCTTCTGGATCCAGTCCCGGCGTGGCTCAAGGGCTTTTTTGATATCGCGCCGCACATAGCCGGTAGAGGTCGGAGGGATAGAGTAAAGATCGTCGCCGTCTACCTCCATTTCCTTCTGGATCGCTTCGACGAGCCCTATTACGTCATTCGCGCAGTATTCGAGCTCGCGCTCAGTGAGCGGAGTCCATGGATAGCGGATCTTCTTATAGTCGAATTCCTCGCCGGATAGCTTTTGATGCTTGACCTGCATCTTACGCGTGAACGCATCAAGGCCCATGTTAGAATGGATATATGAGCACCGAAATTCTATCCGGTCATTACAGCAGAGGAATTTGCAGATCTTCCGGGCTTTTATGCAGAATACGCTTTCCTCATTAATGAGAGGCCCGAGGACTTCCGCGTCATGGAGGAAGGACCATTCAAAGCTGAGGTTATGAACATAAACGACTATTCGTTCATCCTCACTCAGAGCTCCGGCTATCATTTTCAGCAGTACGACGAATTCGTCCCAATACCGCCCCATTATCGTGATACCGGCTCCGACTTGGAATTGCCAAATAAACATAAATGATATATAGTCTTCTCGCCTCACTCCCTTCGCTATCTCATACGAGCCGCGCGAGATCTTTGTCGTCTCTATGTCGAACGCACAAACGAGATCTTTGTACCTATGCGTCTGAGGCTTTTTCGCGCGAGCTCCCGGACGGCCTTTTCGCTTCTGGAGCGGTATAGACCGGAGCATTTCCGGATCGAATTCCTCCGGTCGGATTATCATTTCTTCCTCTTGCCTTTCTTAGCCGGATTAAGAGCACGGGCTTCGTCGCGCGCCTCCCGGATCGTCTTAGACTGCTCCGGCTCCATTCCGAGCATTTTACGGAGCTCGTTAGCAGAATAGGCGCGTTTCCGGTCCCGATTGAGGGAACCGCTTCGGACGAGCTTCTCGATCTTATCCAGATTGTCCCGGAAAAACTGGAATTCCTTCATGATAGCGGCCTCGGAGATATTTCCTTTCTGCATGAGGGAGAACATACGCGGACGCACTTGCCGGGCCGCGTCTCTTGCTTCGGATCCCTTTGCCCTCTTCGGATAGGGGATATAGGCCTCCCGAAATGCCTGTGTCTTATTCATGAACTGAGTGAAGGCTCCGAAGTTCTTGTTATTGATCCCGTGAATTCCGGAGCTTTTAAGTGACTCAATCGTGAGGGCTCTTTGTCGCCGGAGCCCGGTCAGGGATCCTGTTCGGGCTTCCAACAGGGACTCTACGCGGGAGAGAAGGGATGGGAGTTCCGCGGCCGGGATCCCCGAGGGAGGGACCGAGAGCCATGCTTTATTATTCGTGACAATAGGCGAGTCTCCGAAATCGGAGCTTTTCTCAATTCTCCTGATCCGGTCCCGGGCTGTTCGCCTGAGGCGGATATATTCCTCCCGGAGCTCTGACTCCGGCAGGCGGGAAAGAGTGATAGGGTTATAATCCTCGGGATCCCCGAGGTTATACTTTATCGACTTGCTCGGCATTGTGTACCTCCCCATATACGGAGCTCAGCTTCTGCTTTTCGATCTTGATATCAATTCGGATTAAGTTATCCCCCACCTTGTAAACGGTAAAGACGCCTTTTGTGAGTTTATCGGCGACTCCTTTTTTAACTGCTACGATCATAGCGTTCAACAGTTCGATGTCCATTATAGATCCCTCTCATAAGATCCCGTATAGGGATTATATCCAACCTCGCTCACGTCGTCCGGGATCTCCGGAGGCTGCGGATCATTATCCTCCCAGTCTGTCCGATCCGGGCCGTATACCTGATAAAAACGATAATACAAACCAATGGCTGCTTCGACAATTCCGGACCGGCTATCCTGCATCCGATCGCTCATGACCTCCAGTTTTCCCAGTGCGAGTTGAGACAGCGCAACAGTTACGCTGACTTTCCGTTGTTCAATAGGCAGTTTCTTCATAGTACCCTCCTTAGAATGGCAGTTTAATCAGATAGTATTCAGAGCCGCAACGCTCATAGAGTCTCGAACCAGCAGTCTTTCGAAAGGCGCGAACCGCGTCCAGATAGTTCTCATAGAACCGCTTGGATCCGCGGCTAAGAACCAGATAGCGTTCATTAATTTTCATGGTAAATATATCCTTTCCGGAGAATATCCCTCCATCGGTTATTATACCACGCTCTGCCCCAGATTGCAATACATTTCTTAATTATTTATTTATGATATTCGATATTGCCTTTAATAGCACTTTTTCAACAACCTGTTGACAACGTTGTGGAAAACTGATATAATAATGGATGGAGGGGGAGCCCTGCTCATAGACCAGCCGACGGAATCGGCGAGCGCGCGCTCGGTCGGCGCGTGAAGGGCTCCACTCCATATTTACGGCCGAGAGAGGAGGGAATCTCATGGACGGACTTCAGACAGTCCTGACTGCAATCGGATCATACGGTTTTCCGATCGTCGCGTGCGGCGCCCTCTTCTGGATGATTAACAAAGCCCTCAAAGAGCTCACGGCCGCGGTAAACAATAACACGGCCGCTCTTAACATCATGACAGAAAGGATGAACAAATCTCATGACGAAAGCGGAAATTGAATTCCTTCGCGCGGCCGGATTCTCCGTCGCGGAGATCATGGCCATGAATCCTCAGCAGAATGACGAAAAGGGCGATACCGCGCGCGGAGGATCCGCGCCCTCCGCTGAGCAGAATGCACAAAACGCGGAGCAGGCTCCCGCTCAGACTCCGCCCTCACCGGCTGAACCGTCAACACAGCCGGCCTCTCCCGCTCAGACTCCGGCCGGAGATCCTCAGACCGCGATGCTGGATAAGCTCGATAAGATTCTCGCGGCCGTGCAAGCCGGGAACCGCTCTGGAGCGGCTATGCCTACTCCGGAAAAGAAAACCGTCGAAGAAATCGCCGGGCAACTCTATTAAAGAAAGGAAGGAAATCACATATGGCGAACACTCTCTCCATCGATCAGATCGGCGTCCTCATTCAGTCCATTGCCGAACAGGCGACCGGCAGGGCGACGATCACTCCCACAAACACGAAAGACTTTGTCGCCGTCGCTCAGACCGCGCTGCTCGCCGGGACTGAGCAGGTTATGAACGCGATCTCTCAGCTTATCACCCGCACGATCTACGCGCGCCGGAACGAATACCGCGGAGCCCTCAATATCCTTGTCATGGATGAACAGGCCTACGGCAACCACGTCCGGAAGATCAGCGCGATCGATACGGATTTTGAAGAGGATCCTCACTACAATCTGACGGACGGTCAGTCCATCGATATGTATACGATCCGCAAGCCCAAAGCCCTCCAGACCAACTTTTACGGAGGGCAGGCCTTCGAAAAGTCTCTGACGATCTTTTCCGATCAGGTCAACACAGCCATGTCCGGCCCGGACGAATTCCAGCAGTTCCTCGCACTCATGCTCGGCAACATGGCCGACCAGATCGAGCAGGTCATGGAGGAACAGGCGAGACTCACCCTCTGCAACTTTATGGCCGGAAAGCACGTGATTGACTCCGGGAACGAGGTCCATCTCCTGACGGCCTATAATGCGGAAACCAACCTCAACCTCGACGCTCAGTCCGTGAAACAGCCTGGCAATTACGGCCCGTTCATCCAGTGGGTCTATGGGCAGATCCAGATTTGGAGCGACCGTCTCCGCGAGCGGAATGTTCTGTATCACCAGAATTTCACCGGCTATGCTCTCCCGCGCCATACGGAAGGGACGGATCAGAGACTCGTACTCTTCTCTGAGGAGGTCGCTCAGATCAATGCGTCGGCTCTCCCGGGGATCTTCCATCAGAACGACCTCCAGTTCCCGCGCCGTTACGAGCCGATCTCCTACTTCCAGAGCCCCACGTCCCGCAATCGGAACAAAATCAATGTTCTTCCTTCCTACACGGACGCGACCGGAGCAGTTGTGAATGCGAGCACGGCAACGGAGCTCGAAAACGTATTCGGCGTGCTCTACGACCGTGACGCGATGGGATGCACGAGAATCCATCAGCGCACCTACAGGACGCCGTTCAACGTGAAGGGTGAATACTCGAACGTCTTCCACAAGTTCACGAGCCGCTACTGGAACGACTGGACCGAGAACGCAATCACTTTCTATATGGACTAAGGAGGCGCGCCATGGCGCTGGCAGTAAACTTCTGGACCTTTTCCAAAAAGGAGAACAGCACGGCCATTCCAAGCGCCGCGCCGGCGCAGTCCCTGTCGTGCGTCTTGAAATCTGACTCGGGAATCCTCAGACCGATCCTCGAAATCGGTCTGGGGATGGCCTTTAACCCGTATGCTCTGAACTATGCGCGGATCGCCGCATATGATCGCTATTATTACGTAACTGACTGGCAGTGGTCCGGCGGTCTATGGCTGTGCTCGCTGCAAGTCGACGCCATGGCCAGTTATCGCTCACTGATCGGCAATACAGAGAAATATGTCCTGAGATCAGCCTACAAACGGAATCTGAATGTCATCGATACTCTCTATCCGGCTGAACAATGGTACAGCATTGCCAAGACATCCGTAACGTTCCCATTCGTCCGGTCCTTTCAGGCCGGATCAATCGTAATGGGAATCTGCAGCAAGGCCGCCATAAACGGTCTGCCGGTATCCTACTATAAGGTAAACTATGCTGTGATCGAGGACCTTATGGATCTCATGTATCCGTCCATGACTGTTACTCAGTGGGAGGCGCTGTCGTGGGCCTCGGATGAGCTTATAAAAGCTGTTTACGATCCTATATCCTTCATTATATATACGCATTGGTTCCCGTTCAACGGCATGGAAGATACGGGATCGCAGTCAGAATTTGGAACGCCGGTCGATTTAGCATTTGGCAACGTTACTCTTACGTCGGGATCCAATCCTCCGTATTATGTAGGCCAGCCGCTTAATCATCCGATATACTGGGGATCTACTGAGCGAACGCTCTTCTTACCGTCAAGCTGGCTGACTCAGGAAGCCAAGTATAGAGCCGGCTCCAAGATATTCATTCACTTTGATCCGTGGGGCGTGATTGAGCTTGAACCGTCCGACTTCAGCGATTCACGCGAGATACGGCTCAGGATCAGCCCGAACTATATTGCCGGTACGTGCAAGCTGGCTATATATAAGATTGTAGGTTCCTCCGAATATCTCCTCTATCAGCGAGAATCCGAACTGGGAGTGGAGATCGTTATGAGTAACGTCAAAAATAATGCCGGCAGCGCGCTGAATGCTCTTACTTCCATCGCCGGAGCAGCGGCGGCTGCGGCCACCGGCGCCCCAGATCTTTCCGTAGCAGCCAGCATGATTGGCGCTGCCGGTTCATGCGCTGATGCGCTGCTGGAATCACAATCATCTCTCTCGCGCGCCGGGCAGTTGTCCGGAGCTCCTCAGAACCTTACCGGCGAGGCTACGTTAATCTTGAAGACGCCATACTTTACGGATGATAAACCGTCCGAATTCGGATATCCCCTCTATGAGGATGCGATCATTAGCACTATTCCGGGTTATATCAAATGCGGGGACGGCGATATATCATTGCCGGCATTGCCGGAGGAAATAAAAACCGTATCCGAATATCTAACGGGAGGATTCTACTATGAATAGCATTCACGCCTTTCTGCTCGGAATATGGTTCGGATCTATTGTCGCTCTGATTCTGTTTGTTCTGCTATCGAAGGAGGATCCGCATGATAAGCAATAACCTGTATGTAATAGCCGCGATTTGCGGAAACTTCTTTCAAGAATCGACCGTAAATCCGGGAATATGGGAAGGTCTGACTCCGGGCAATCCCGGATATGGCCTCGGACAGTGGACGGATAATCCTCCGCAGGTCATGCGGAGGACCGCGCTATTCAACTGGCTTTCCGCGAACGGTTATCCTCAGGATTCCGGGCCGGGGCAACTTGAATTCCTTGTTTACGAGGATGTATGGATCCCATCACTTTTCCAGCAGTCAGCCTATAATACTCTGAGCGACTTCTTCGCCTCGACCAGCATAAACCTTTCGGATCTCACGCGCGAATGGATGTACCATTGGGAGGGGATCAACGACGGGACTTTCGGAGTCAGATACAGTGCTGCTCAGCATTTCCTTTCCGCCTTCCAGAACGACGACGGATCCCGTCTCCCGTGGTTTACCGGAAACTATTATCTCTCACGCGATTATGAATCAACCGACAACGCTCTCTTGATTATGGACTTTTTCCTCGGATCCACTCCTCCGGGTCCTACTCCTCAGCCGATTCCAGACGATCTCAAAGCAATCCTCAATCTCGCACGCAAAAAGAAGATGAAAGGGGGTATCTTTATCATATGGTAGACAGCTTCGAGTCTCAGGCTATGCCCGGGCTCCCGGGTTGGTTCGACTATGCGGAGCCCTACGGAGTCAAAAACATGGCCGCGAGCTCGTTCTTCCCATCCTGCATGGGAGAGGACTCACTCACATATCGTTATTTTGTCCGGACGCTCCTGCAAATGTCCATGGCTCCCGCCGAGCTCGAGGTTCCGGATTACTGGAGTCTGAACTATGTCCTTTATATGCTATACTGCCGCGGCTATGGAGCAGTATTCTATACTGACGAATACGGAATCATTTTCAACAGCTGCACTCTCTCCGGCTATGATATTAACTATCAGCCTAAATACGTCAGTATCGCAAATCCTCTCCTACCTAATGAGAAGTATTCCGGACTGGAGATCGGAAAGGACGCGGCCCTCATTCGCCTCCGACCGGACTATGGATCCATCATGGACACGGTGTGCTATTACGCAGGGCAACTGGCGACGGCCGCTTCCTCCCTTAATATCAACCTCATTAACGCCAAACTCGCCTATGTTTTCGCCTGCGATAATAAAACAATGGCGGAGTCTTTCAAGAAGCTCTATGATGAAATCGGATCCGGTAAACCGGCCGCGTTCGCGGATAAAAAACTCTTCGACGATCAGGGGAATCTTAAGGTCCAGCTTTTCCAGCAGAATTTGAGCTCCGTCTTCATTGGTATGGATATGCTGGAGACTATGCGCGGCCTGATGAATGCTTTCGGATCCGCGGTAGGGATCCCTAACGCGAACGTCACAAAGCGTGAACGGCTGAACTCGGAAGAAGTCAACGCAAATGCTTTTGAGACAGCCGCGATCCCGCTTGTCTCGGAAGAGATTATCTCGCGGGATATCGCCGAAGCGATCCGGCTCTTCCCGGAACTCGACGGAAAACTATCTTTCAGATTGAGAAAGGAGGCTCTGCCTAATGCCGCTCAGCGCAACAGTGACTCCCCTGAGTCTTTATATGCTGGATAATACTGTATTCGACGGCATCCAGCTTCCGACCATGCCGGAGAATCCTACAAGCTATCCGGATCTCTACATTGAAGGATTCGCCCTCGATAGGGAGGTCCTTGTCAACAATATCCTCATGGAAACCGGAGAGCTTGACTGCATTTATCCGGATCCGGATTTCTTCAAGTTCGCGGTTACTCAGTGGAGCAAAAAAGAGCTCCATGTCTGGCAGGCACTCTATAACACGCTCTTCTACAAATACAATCCTCTCTGGAATAAAGACGGGACGATCAAGGAAACGGCCCGGGACCTGACTTCCCGGGAAACAGCCGGGACCAGATCTCGGACGGGATCGAGCGAGCAGGATGTAACGGATACGATCCGGGAAACTGATACCCATAACCTCACGGATCAGAGAACCGCGAACCTCCGAACTCAGACCACTGATACCACGGAAAACACCGGAACTCAGGAAGTCGCTGATTCTACCAATAAGCGGACCATAATCGCAGACACAACACAGAACACCGGCACTCAGGAAACCGCTGATTCTACCAACAAGCGGACCATTACCGCGGACACAACTCAGAACACCGGCACTCAGGAAACCGCTGATTCTACCAACAAGCGAACCATTACCGCGGATACGACTCAGAACACCGGCACTCAGGAAACCGATCGCTCGAGATCCGGACAGGAATCCCGGGACGGAGACGTACATACTGCCGTAACGGGACAAACTGATAATACTGGCACGATAACTGACGCCGGGCAGGAACTCCATACCATTACGCATTCCGGAAATGTGACGACTACTGGGTCCAATGGCACGGAAACAAAAGTCTCAGCTTATAACGAGACGACCTATCAGAACAGAGATAAAAGCGATACGACTACTTCTCAGACAGTAACAGACGGAACAACCGTAAACGATAATACCACGAAGGGCAACACTCGCACCAACAATCTCACGGAGGACCGAACGGAAACGACTCAGGTAGACGACAATTCCGTCATTGACACCACCGAGACAGAAGACATTACGAGGACCGATAATCTCACGACTGCCTATGACTCTGACTCAACCGAAACCGGCTCCGGTACGACCACGAGGACCGATAATCTCACGACTGCCTATGACTCTGACTCAACCGAGACCGGTTCCGGCACGACCACGAGAACCGATAATCTCACGACTGCCTATGACTCCGACTCGACCGAGACCGGCTCCGGCACGACCACGAGAACCGATAATCTCACGGCCGAATATGAATCCGACCGGCACGAAACCGGAACCGATACGACTACGCATACCGGCACGCTCGGCCGACAAGGAGACAATACCCGGAGCACGGAAGGGAGCGAAGAGGAATCCGAAGAAACCTCCAACACGGAGGAAGGATCCCTCGACCACGATCTCACGCGGACAGAAACGGGAAATATCGGCGTCACTATGACTACTCAGCTTATAGCCGCTCAGCGCGAGCTCGTGCAGTTTAATTTCTATGACTTAATCGTGGAAAGATTCAAAGAGCGGTTTTGCCTGCTCGTATATTAAGGAGGTAATATCATGCCTTTTCCTTATGATAAATACCCTTGGCTCAATTTTCAGGAATTGAACCTCGCGTATTTTATCAAACACTTCCGGGAGATTTTCCAGCAGTGGGATACTCTACTCAACGAAATGTATGAGTGGCGGGATGCAACTGACGCGGATCTCGCAGAGTGGAAAAGCACTGTTGAGACCGGGATCTCTTCGTGGGAGACCGGACTCCAGCAGGCCATGGAAGACTGGAAGGACGAGACCGAGACGGATATCTCGACATGGGAGGCCGCGACTCTTTCCGCGCTGGATGCGTGGAAGACCGCAACGACCGCCGTTTTCGAACAGATCCGGACCGAGGCGGCCGGCAGCGCACAGGCCGCGGCCGGATCCGCGGCGTCTGCTCAGGGTGCGCTTACTGGAGCTCAGGCCGCGCAGGGCGCTGCGGAAGCTGCTGCTGCGGGGATCCAGAGCGAGCTTGCACAGATCCAGACGAATACCACGGATATCAGCGAATTAACGACACAATTAAATCACGTCGTTGATGTAGCGGAAGTCGAAATTCCGATTGATGTATCTACTATTCCGAACGTGGAAACCTTATCGGGCTATTCGGCGTTTCCGAGAACTGCTACGCCGGCCGGCATACAAATCACGCCGACAGCGGGTTATACTACATATTGGTTTGTTGCGACGCGCGCCGCGCAAATATATTTTGATTCTACTCCCGCATATACCGCGCTGACTGTTGCGCCCGGATTCACTCGAAAGTATGAGTATTCTGATAATAGTATCGCGCTTGCGTGCCAAACAGCCGGTACGAGGTATAGAACCAGTGACGGCAATCTGCCGGATCAAAGCAACCCTGTAAGCGTGAGCACGGGGGATGCTATCGCCATAACAATAACCGAGAACACGAATGTGTTATTATATGGTTATGCTACGGAGATGGTTTACAACCCCGATGAAGAATTCAAAGAAGCCATTTTGAACGACGTAAAATCGTATCTGCCGAAAAAAAGCTATGTGCAGTATAATACACACTCCGGTGGCACATATTCCGAATATTTGTCAATTTATTTGCCTGCTGATAATGGCTATATTAGATTTGAGGTAACTCACGATATAGACGCGAATATCAAAAGCGATATTTGGAGAATAAATAACGCATTCGCGTGCGATGATAATTTCGCTAACGAAAAACAACTCACAGCAGGCGGTGAATGGGAGCTTGCTATTCATTTGAAAAATGTTGTAGCAACGGGCGTAAACGGTTTCAGCGGTGGTATTTATCACGGAAAAGAAATCTGTGATTCCGTAAAATTCTATCTTAACGGTGAAGAGGTTGACATAACCACCTTAACCGAGCGCACGGAATTCATAAGATTCACCTTTAATCAGACTTCTTCATTATACCACCCGGACGATTTTACGCATAAAATAGCGGAACACAACAGCGATCACATTTTCTACTACGATGTAACTATCAAACAGAGCCTCAAATGGCTTGTAACGGAAGAAGTTACGAGTAATTATATGGCAATGTTTCCGGTATCCAAGACATATTCTAACAGATTTTCGACGGACGGTTCATTTATTAGGGCTGTTGGCGGTAGTGGAGTATACACAACCGTTCAACTGGCAAGAAAAGCGAATATATTGTCAACGCCCGATGGCATCGAATACGAATTTTATACGCCTTTATATCCGGAAAAGGGGGCTGACTTTTTCCTGATTACGGACAACAACTCAGACAGGTACAATAAATGTTATTATAATATCACACCGCTGGACAGTGGATATTATAGCGTAACAACCGGAGAACAGTGGTATTCCGTTACCAAATACAAGATAAACGTAGTATAACATTTGCGCATTATGGAACGACCGGCCGGAGGGAGAGAGGAGACGATCTCTCTCCGACCGGTTGAAGGACACGAGGGACGATCTCGCCGGCTGGGTAGCGCGTCTAACGGTGGACGCGGCGAGGGCTCTAACGGTGGACGTGGGGAAACGGTCACGATTGAGCCCTTATTTTGGTACCCCTACACCCTTT
>JAEEGL011611971.1_pt1 | contig 14147 bp, 11 predicted proteins | sample 9134231 | NCBI WGS metagenome assembly JAEEGL01 (sample SAMN16246548, study PRJNA631951) | gut metagenome | biome: gut microbiome; feature: rumen; material: fiber-attached | host: Bos | place: Iran: Karaj | collected 2018-10 | reverse complement strand
CACTCCATGGCGGTGGCCAGCTCGTCCGCCCGGCGGAAGGCGCTGACGAACAGCGGCAACAGGATGGGGAGCAGGGCCTTGGCCCGCCGGACCAGACTGCCCGTCTCAAAGTCCGCGCCCCGGGCCTTCTGGGCGCTCATGATCTTGTCCGTCTCCTCGATGAGCGTGGGAATGAACCGCAGGGCGATGCTCATCATCATGGCCAGCTCATGGACGGGGAAGCGCAGCTTTTTCAGCGGCGAGAGCAGCTGCTCCAGTCCGTCGGTGAGCTGAAGGGGGGAGGTGGTATAGGTGAGCAGGAACGTGCCGCACACCAGCAGCATGATCCGCAGCATCATCAGCACCGCCCGGCGCAGCCCCTCCTCCGTGATGCGGAAGATCCACCACTGGGCGATGACCCGCCCGGTGGAATAGAAGAGATTGAGGAACGCCGTGAGGGCGATGATGAAGATCAGCGGCTTGAGCCCCTTGAAAAGGGCCTTGGGCCGGATGCGCGAGAGCACCACGGCCGCAACCAGAGAAACGACCACCAGTCCAGTGGAGACGAAGCCCCTGGCCGTGAAGATGGCCACGATATAGATGACCACCGCGATGAGCTTGGTACGGGGGTCCAGCCGGTGGACGACGGTATTGCCGGGGAAGTACTGCCCCAGGGTGACGTCTTTCAGCATGGGGCGCCTCCTCTCCGGGCCAGCAGAGCCTGCGCCAGCTGCCGGGGGGTATAGATGGAGCCGGGAAGCTCCACGCCCCGCTGCCGCAGCTCCTCCGAGAGCGCCGCGGCGCCGGGGATATCCAGCCCCATCTCCCGCAGCTCCTTCGGCCGGGAGAAGATCTCCTCCGGCGTGCCGTCCAGCGCCACGGTCCCGCGGAGCATCACGATGAGCCGCTCCGCCTCCCGGGCTGCCACGTTCATGTCGTGGGTCACCAGGACGACGGTGCTGCCGGTGGAGACATGGTAATCGGAGATGTTCTTCAGGATATCCCGGCAGCCCGCCGGGTCCAGACCGGCCATGGGCTCGTCCAGCACCAGCACGTCCGGCTCCATGGCCATGACCCCGGCGATGGCGATCCGGCGCTTCTGCCCGCCGGAGAGCTCCAGGGGCGAGTCCTCGAAGAGAACCTCGTCCACCCCGGCGAACCGGGCGCCCCGGCGCACGTGCTCGTCCACCTCTTTTTCCGAAAGCCCCATGTTCCGGGGGCCGAAGGCGATGTCCTTGTACACGGTCTCCTCGAAGAGCTGATACTCCGGGTACTGGAACACCAGCCCCACCCGGTATCGAACGGCGTGGAGAGCCTGCTTGGAGCGGTGGATATCCTCGCCGTCCAGAAAGACCTTCCCGGCGGCGGGGGAGAGCAGCCCGTTGAGATGCTGGATCAGGGTGCTCTTGCCGCTGCCGGTGTGGCCGATGAGGGCCACGTACTGCCCGGCGGGGATCTCCAGATCTATGTTGTCTAAAGCGACTTTTTCAAAGGGAGTGCCCTGACTGTACACGTAGCGCAGGGCTTCCAGACGGATATCAGGCATGGATCCAGGTCCTTTTCAGTCATTTGAACAGCGGCGCCAGGAGCTCGGCGCAGCTCTCCGGGGTGAGGGCGTCCAGAGGCACGTCCAGCCCGGCCTGCCGCAGCTCCCACAGCGTCTCTGTGGCGGCGGGCACGTCCAGCCCCAGGGAGCGCACGGTCTCCACCTGGGAAAAGACTTCCCCGGGACTGCCGTCCAGAGCCAGCCTCCCGTCGGAGACCACCAGCACCCGGTCGGCGCCCACGCACTCGTCCATGTGGTGGGTGATGAGGATCACGGTGACGCCCAGCTCCTGCCGGAGGGCCTCCACGGTGGCGAGGACCTCGTGCCGCCCGGCGGGGTCCAGCATGGCGGTGGGCTCGTCCAGCACCAGGATCTCCGGCTGCATGGCCAGCACTCCGGCGATGGCGATGCGCTGCTTCTGCCCGCCGGAGAGCAGGTGGGGGGCGTGGAGCCGGAACTCATACATGCCTACCCGCCGGAGGGCGTCGTCCACCCGGCGGCGGATCTCCTCCGGGGGGACCCCCAGGTTCTCCGGGGCGAAGGCCACGTCGTCCTCCACCACGCTGGCCACGATCTGGTTGTCGGGGTTCTGGAACACCATGCCCACGGTGCGGCGGACGGAGAGGAGGTTGTCCTCCTCCCGGGTGTCCATGCCCCGGACCAGCACCCGCCCCTCCGTGGGGACGAGGATGGCGTTGCACAGCTTGGCCAGGGTGGATTTGCCCGACCCGTTGTGGCCCAGCACCGCCGTGAAGGACCCGGCGGGTATGGAGAGGGTCACGTCCCGCAGGGCGGGCTCCTCCGCGTCGGGATAGCGGAAGGAGACGTTTTCCAGTTGAATGACGCTTTCCATTCAGGCCTCCCAGCGGCAGCTGGCCCCGCAGGGGAGCGCAAGACCGCTTTGCGTTACCGGCAGCCCCAGCTCCTCCGCCCGGGAGGAGCCCCCCAGACGGGCGGTGAACAGGCTGTCCGTGATATAGGTGAGCACCGACGGGGCCAGCCCCGTGGTGTAGGAGTTGATGAGCACGAAAAGGGGATCGTCGGACAGGACCCCGGCACAGAGGGAGACGAAATCCCAGAGGTTTTCCTCCAGCTTCCACACCTCGCCTCCCGGCCCCCGGCCGTAGGAGGGCGGGTCCATGATGATGGCGTCGTACCGGCGCCCCCGGCGGATCTCCCGCTCCACGAACTTGGCGCAGTCGTCCACGATCCACCGGACGCTCCGGTCCGCCAGACCGGAGGCCGCGGCGTTTTCCTTCGCCCAGGCCACCATGCCCTTGGCTGCGTCCACGTGGCACACCCCCGCCCCGGCGGCCAGACAGGCGACGGTGGCGCCTCCGGTATAGGCGAAGAGGTTCAGCACCTGAATGGGCCGCCCCGCCCGTGCGATCTTCCGCCGCATCCAGTCCCAGTTGGCGGCCTGCTCGGGAAAAAGACCGGTGTGCTTGAAGTTCATGGGCTTCACACGGAAGGTGAGGTCCTCATACCGGATCTCCCAGGCGGAGGGAAGGGATCCTTTGTCCCAGGAGCCTCCGCCGGTATGGCTGCGGCTGTAACGCCCCTCGGGGTTCTTCCACAGCGGCGACGCCTTTTGCGTTTTCCAAATGGCCTGGGGATCCGGCCGCACCAGGATATGCTCTCCCCAGCGCTCCAGGCGCTCTCCGTCGGAGGCGTCGATCAGTTCATAGTCCTTCCAGCCGTCGGCTATCCACATCGGGGCTTCCTCCCGCGCATAGTACACCAAATTAACTATTTAACTATACCATATTCGATCCCTGACTGCAAGCGCGGAAAAAAGAAATAAAAATTAACATAATAAATATTATGTTAATAAAAAGCCCGACGAATTGCATCTTGCAATCGACGGTCGAAAAAACTATAATGTAGGCGTATCACTATGCGGAGGTATCCATCCCCATGGACAATGGAGATCGTACATATCGTTCCGGCGGCGCTTCCCGCCCGCCCCGGCGGGAGGGGGAGACCGGCGCGTCCCGAGAGACGCCCCTTTTCACCGAGCTCCCCATGAACAACGCCCGCCGGACCCCCAGCTCCGGGCGGCCGGACTACTACCCCCCTCAAACGCCCGCCCGTTCCTCCGGCCGGGAGCCTTACGGCGGACGGCAGGGGGACAGCTACTTGGACTATGCCCGTCGGCCCGGTCAGCAAACCGGAGCCGATCCGCAGATCCCCTCCCGGGAGACCCGGGACGCCGGCCGAGGCTACGGTCAGCCCCGCACTTCTCCGGTCTACACGGAGATCTCCTGGGACAGCCTCCGGAACGGGAGCTATAACGCGCCCGCCGCTCCTACGGAGAACGCGGCCCCGCCCCCGGCGGAGAGCGATCCCTTCGAGGGTTATTATGCCGCCGCCGGACGCACGGCCCCGGAACAGCGGCAGGCCCCCTTTTATACCGGACAGCCCGCGCAGCCGGACTACCGGCAGTACAGCCGGCCGGATTACCGGCAATACAGCCAGCCCCCCCGGCAGAGTGGCGCCTACCGGACCACAGAGCGCTCGGCTCCGGCCCACCGGCCCAGCGTCATCCGGCCCCCGGCCCCCGATCGCACCCGCCGGACGCCGCCCCCTGTGTCGCCGACCCCTTCTTACCAGGGCACGGGCAACGCGCCCCGGGGACCCCGGGGTCCCAGACGCCGGGGGCTTCACCCCGTTTTCTACGTGGTCGCCCTGGTGCTGGTGGCGCTGATGATCTTCGGCGTTTCCAAAGCGGTGGGCTCTGCCCGGAACCGGACGCCCAAGGCTACCCCGGTGCAGTACGTACCCGGCTCGGCAGTGACCCATGCCCCGGCCACGGCCACCCCCGGCCCCACGCCGGAGGGCGGCGCGGAGGCCACTCCGTCCGTCACGTTCACTCCGACCCCGGCGCCCACGCCCACGCCGTCGGGACCCAAGGCGGCAAGATCCGGCAACCGGATCGTCCCCGCGGACTGGGGCGTGGTGGTGCCGGAGCGTCTCCGGACGGTATACGACAGCTTTTTTGACAGGTCCTGCATGATCGGCAACTCCATGGTGGAGGGCTTCTTCATGTGGTCTGGCGTCAAGAACATCCGGTACATCTACGGCACCGGCGCGGTGGTCACCAACGTCATCGGCGTGCTGGATCTGGCACCCCTGACCCTCAACGAACCCGGCTACTACACGGATATTTACCTGATGTTCGGCCTGAACGAGGTGGGGACCGGCGTGACGTCCTTCCTCCAGGGCTATCAGAAGCTGGTGGACTATATCCGCCAGTACCAGCCCGACGCCAATATCTATATCGTTTCCGTCACCCCCGTGACCCAGAAGGTGGACGAGGATCCCAACGAGGTCCAGACCATGGACCGGATCAACACCTTCAATGCCGCGCTGAAGGAATTCTGCAAGGACAACCAGTGCTGGTATCTGGACATCTACTCCATGCTGCTGGACGGCGACGGATATCTCTCCTCGGCCTATGCCTTCGAGGAGGACGGCAAGCACTTTGAGAAGTCCGGGTACGTGGCCTGGGCCAACTACATGAAGACCCACTACGTGGACGCCGATCTGGTGACGGAGTAAGGAGGATCCCATGAAACGAAAGATCGCATGGCTGCTGGCGCTGGTGTGCCTTGTATTGGCGCTCACCGGCTGCGGCGGCAAGAAGGAGCTGGAGCCCCGGGCCTTCGTGGACGAGCTCCTCTCCGGCGCCAAATTCACCGACAGTCTCGACCAGCTGGACGACAGCATCGTTCCGCTGCTGTACGGGGTGGACGCGGCGGACTACACCTCCGCCATCGTCTATGCCGGCACCGGCGCCACGGCGGAGGAGATCGCGGTGTTCACCGCCAGGGATGACGCCGCCGCGGACCGGCTGCTCACCGCGGCCCGGACCCGGGTGGACGATCGGATCGAGAGCTTCAAAAACTACGGCCCCGCCGCCGCCATGTCGCTGGAAAACGCCATCGTGGAGAAGAGTGGGAAGTACGTGATCGTGGTGGTCTGCTCCGACTCGGAGGGCGCCGCCAAAATCGCGGACAAGTACATCTGAAAAGCAAACAAAAAGCAAGCTCCCGGTGTTCAGCCGGGAGCTTGTTTTATCATTTTCATCAAAGGGTCAGCGTGTCTTCCGTATCTGTCTGCGGCGCGAACCAGATGAAGTACACCCCGTCGATGCTCAGCTCCATCCACGTCCCGCCGTCCTCCGCCTCGGGGTCCTCATAGAGCCAGAGCGTTCCCCGGTCGATCTCGGCGTCGTTCCCTCTGTCAAAGACGAGCTCCGCCATGAAGGCCGCCCCGCCCGCTCTCCACCGGAAGGGGACGTCGATCCCCTCTGGCCAGTTCAGCACGCCGGTGCCGCCCTCCTCCAGGGAGAGGCCGAAGCGGATGTCGATGCCGTCCTCCTCCGCGGGCAGAAGGCAGTCGATCCCCATGTCCGGGCTCAGCAGCCGCACGCCCTCCCAGGCCGCGGCGAAGACCTGCTCCGCCGGGAAGCGGACCAGCTTCAGCCGGCCGGTGAAGGCGGCCCAGTCCGCCGCTCCGCCGTCGTCCCAGAGGCAGTCCTCCGTCTCCACGTTTTCCAGTCCGGCGACGTTCTCGGACTCATTCCGGCCGAAGGAGCAGCCGTCGAAGCTGACCGACGCTTCATCGCTGGCGAAGATGCTGATCCCTTCCCCTTCAGAGCCCGTGAAGGCGCAGTTCTGGAAGCAGAAGAGACCGGAGCAGCTCATCATGTCCAGGGCGCAGTTCAGGTTGTCCCGGAGCACGCTGTCATACACGGCGATATCCTGGCTGTCCCAGGCGTGCAGTCCCGCGCCGGGCGCGCCGGAGAGCTCCAGATCCCGGAACACGGCGCCGTCGGCGTGGGAGAGGGAGATGCAGTTGCCGTAGTAATCCTCGTCGCCCTTGTCCGTGTGGGCGAGACCCAGCCCCCACAGGGTGAGATCCGGGCAGTCGTAGAAATGCAGCACGTCCCCGTTCAGGGGATCCGCCGTCAGCACCGTATCGCCGGAGGATCCGCCGCAGATGGTGAGCCCTTCCGCGTCGCAGATCATCACGGCTATGCCGTCGTCCGCTTCCTCCAGCCGCACGTGATCGTGCCCGAAGTTCCACTTTCTCCCCTCGTCGCTGCCCCAGGCCTCCTGGGCCCAGGCGCTCACGTCGTACTCTCCGCTCTGCAGAAGGATCACGGCGCCCGGGGCCACGGCTTCAAACAGCTCGTCCAGGCTCTCCGCCGTCACCGGAGCGGGGAGCCTGCGGGTAAAGGAGCAGTCCGCGTCGAACACGATCCCCGGGGTGTTCCCGACGATCCGCTCGGCGCTGGCGGACTCCCATTCGCCGAAGGAGCAGTCGATGAACCGCACGGCGTTCTGTCCGCCTCTGGAAACCAGCTCCTCCTCTCCGGAGTTGCCCCGGAACAGGCACTGCTCAAAGGTCAGGGAGCTGTGGTAGGCGCTCACCAGATCGTAGCCCTCGCAGTTGACCAGGGAGGAATTTGCCATCGTCACATTCCGGCAGCTGACGACGCTGACCGCGCCGTAGCTGCAGTCGTGGATGGCGCAGTCCTCCAGCCGCAGGTCCCGGCACCGGTAGCCGTTGACGCCGTAGGTGCCGCAGCCGTAGAGATCCAGCTCCGAGAGCTGAACGTCGCTGCACTGGTTGAACTCCAACACGTCGCCGGCGCAGAAACCGGTCTCCGGCGTGTGGCCCAGGGTGAGGGCCTCCAGCACGACGCCGGAGCAGCGGTCGAACCGCAGCACGTCCGCGTACCGGGGCCGGGACAGGATCTCCACCGTCCCTTCGCCGCGGATGGCGAGATCCTGAACGTCCAGGATCACCACGCCGGGACCGTCGTACATGTCCTCAACGGAAACAAAGGGGTGCTCCCGCTGCCACTGGTCCGGATTCTTCAGAGACTGAACCCATTCCGTCAGGTCGTAGATCCCTTCCTCCGCGACGATCTGCGCCCCCGGAGCGACGGCCTCCATCAGCTCCGCGGCCGTCCGGACGCGGACGGGCTCGCCGCCGTCCTTGCCGCCGGGGATCCTGGCGTCCTCGCTTTCAGACTCCTCCGCCTCCTCTGTGAGAAGCTCCGGCTCCTCGGAGAACGCCTCCTCCGCCGGCTCTTCGGCTTCCTCGGGGACCGCCTCTTCCGGCGCCTCTTCCGGCTCGGCCTCCGGGGCGTCAGTGACGACCTCGACCTCGTCCGGGGCTGCTTCGGCGCTTTCCTCCGCCGGCGCTTCCTCCGCGGCAGGGGCAGCCCCGGCGCAGCCGACCGTGGCAAGGAACAGCAGCGCCAGCAGCAGCGCCGCCGTTTTTCTAAACACGGGATGTTTCATCGCTGAACCCTCCAAATCGATCCAGATGATCTGTCTGTTTATTTTACCGTCTTTCCCCGTCCGCGTCAACGCGGAGCGCAAAAAACCTCCCCCGGCAGAAAAACCGGGGGAGTGAAACTACATATAATACCCGGAAACGATGCTGTCGATCACCAGGGCGTCGCAGTCGCCGGAGGCCAGGGAGTTGAAGCAGGAGATCAGATCGTCGTAGTACCAGACGGCGGCCAGCTTTTCCTCCAGCCCGGACTCCTTCAGGGCGTTGAGCGCGGTGGCGTCGGTGATGCCCACGCTCTTGCCCTTCAGGGAGTTCTTCCGGTTGAGTCCGCTTCCGGCCCGGACCACCAGCTCGTGGGAGTTCCGCAGCCAGCCGGGGGACAGGGAACAGGTGCCCTCGCTCCCCTCAAAATCGGCCGCCATCCAGGCGCAGTCGATGTTGCCGCTGCCCAGCTCCGCGGCCACGTTGTCGCTGTTGATGACCATGTACTCAAAGGTCCAGCCCAGCTTCTGGGCCACCAGCTCCGCCAGATCGGGGATCAGACCGTAAAAGGTGCCGTCGTCCCGGGAGGAGGAGAGGGGCGCCACGCCCTCCTGTACGCCCACCCGGAGCTTCCGTCCCGGGGTGACCTCGGTCTCCAGGATCCGCAGGGCCTCCGGCAGAGCGGGCATGCAGGAGTAATCCGCGCCCAGATACTGGCCGGAGAGCCGGGAGATCTGCCCCTCGGCGGACAGCTCCTTCATGGCGGCGGTGATGATATCGCACAGGGGGTCGTCCTTCCGGAAGGCCACCCGGAACTCCTCCTGGTCCAGCTCCGCGATCACCTTGAAGGTGACGGGGCGGCTGCCGCCGCAGGCACACAGGAGAAAGAGAAGGATCAAACTGAGAAAGAGGACTGCGATTCGCTTGCTGCGGGACATAGATTTCTTCCTTTCGCATGAATGGCTGTATATCAAGAACGATGCCGAAACGATCCGAATAAAATTCCGCCCCTTTTCGGGGCGGAATTAATGATACTGTATCGGGCGCGGAAAATCAACCCCAAGATATGGGGGTCTACCGCTCCAGTCTGCGGAGGAACGCCTTGGTGCGCTCCTGCCGCGGGTCCCCGATGACCTGCTCCGGGTCGCCCTCCTCCACGATGACGCCGCCGTCCATGAAAACGATGTGGTCGGCCACCATCCGGGCGAAGGGCATCTCATGGGTGACGATCACCATGGTCATCTTCTCCTCGGCCAGCTGGCGGATGACCTTCAGCACCTCCCCGGTGAGCTCCGGGTCCAGGGCGCTGGTGGGCTCGTCGAAGAAGAGCATGTCCGGCTTGAGACACAGGGCCCTGGCGATGGCGGCCCGCTGCTGCTGTCCGCCGGAGAGCTGGCAGGGGTAGGCGTCGGCCTTTTCCTGTAGTCCCATCTTTTTCAGCAGCTCCATGGCGTCTTCCTTCGCCTCCGCCGGGTCCCGCCCCTGGACGCGCACCGGCGCGTCCATCACGTTCTTCAAAAGGTTGAAGTGGGGGAACAGATTGAAATTCTGGAAGACCAGCCCGAAGCAGCGCCGGATCTCCCGCAGGGCGGCCTTGTCGGCGGTGACCCCGTCCCGGACGGCGTACTTCCCCTCGTAGATCACGTCGCCTCCGTCCAGAGTCTCCAGCAGCGTGGCGCACCGGAGCAGGGTGGACTTGCCGGAGCCGGAGGGCCCGATGACGGCGGTGACCCCGCCCTTGGGGACGGAGAGGGAGATCCCCTTCAGCACCTCCAGCTCCCCGAAGCTCTTGCGTATATCCCGCAGTTCCAATACGTTCATGGCGCGCCCTCCTCAGCGGTAATAGGAGAAGGCCTTCTCCACCCGCTCCATGACGAAGGCCACCACGGCGTTGAATACGAAATAGAACACCCCCGCCACCACGAAGGGCACGAAGCTGGTCTGGGAGTTGGCGATCTCCTTGCCGATGGTGAACATCTCCTGATACGATACCGTGAAGGCGATGGAGGTGTCCTTCACCAGCGTCACGATCTCGTTGGTGACGCTGGGCAGGATGCGCTTGACCACCTGGGGGAGGATGATACGGAAAAAGGTCTGGGCGCGGCTGTAGCCCAGCACCTCCGCGGCCTCGTACTGTCCCGCGGGTATGGACTCGATGCCTCCCCGGTAGATCTCGGCGAAATAGGCCGCGTAGTTGATGGCGAAGGCGATGACCACCGGGATCAGCTTGTTCCGGCTGACGGAAAAACGGAACAGGTAATAGGGCCCGTAGGTCACGGCCAGAAGCTGGAGCATCAGGGGCGTTCCCCGGAGGACGGAGATAACGGCCCGGGTGATATTGGAAACGACCCTGTTTTTGCTCATGCGCAGCAGCGCCACCAGCAGTCCCAGAGGCAGGGAGAACAGCAGCGTCAGAAAAAAGATGGAGCAGGTCCGGCCGAAGCCGGTGCCCATTTTTGAGATGATAACGGCAAGACTCATATTACTCACACGATGCTCTCCCGGAGAGGTCTCTCCGGGAGAGCGGTTCATTCAGATCGGTTTACTGGGCGAGGAACAGGAGGTTGTTGACGATATCGGGATAGTTGGCGGCGATGGAGGCGTAGGTCCCGTCGGCCACCAGCTCGGCCACGGCGCCCTCGATGGCGGCGCAGAGCTCGCCGTCGGCGGAGCGGAAGGCGATGCCGTACTGCTCGGCCCCCAGCTCCTCATTGATGATGACAAAGCCCGGGTTTTTGGCCGCGTAGCTGGCAGCCACGGGCATGTCCACGAACACCGCGTCCACCGCGCCGCCGTCCAGCTCCGTGAAGCATTTCAGGAAGCTGTCGCAGGTGATGACCTGGTTGAAGGTACCGGCCAGATCGGCCAGAGCCCCCTTGAGAAGGGCCGCGCCGGAGGTGCCCAGCTGCACCGCCACGTCCTTGCCCGCCAGATCGGCGGAGGAGGCGAAGCCGCTGCCCTCCTTCACCAGCAGCACCTGGGTGTTGTCGTAATAGGGGGCGGAGAGCACGTAGCCGGCCTCCTTCATGCTGTCCAGAATGGTCATGCCGGACCACACGCAGTCGCACTCGCCGGCGTCCAGCTGGATCAGCTTGTTGTCCCAGTTCACGGGGAAGATCTCCATCTCATACCCCAGCTTTTCGCAGGCGGCGCGGCAGACCTCCACGTCGAAGCCGGTGTAGCTGCCGGACTCGTCCATGTAGCTGAAGGGGGGATACTCCGCGTCGATGCCCATGATGAAGGTCTTGGCCTCGGCGGGAGCCGCGGTTTTCCCGCACCCGGCGAACAGACAGACAAGCAGGCAGACGGCGAGAAGAACGGTGAGGATCTTTTTCATGAGAAACGCTCCTTAACTTAAATAATGTGGTAGTATAGTAACACATTAACAAGTTAAAGTAAATAGACAAAAAAGTAAAAAGAGAGGGAAATGCGTCCCTCTCTTTTGTCATTTCACGATAAAGCCTCCGCCCAGCAGCCGATCGCCGTCGTAAAAGGCCGCGGTCTGCCCGGGAGCGGGGGCCCGCACCGGGTCGGGGAAGGAGACGATGGCGCCGCCGTCCTCCGGCGTCACGGTGCCCACGGGAAGGGCGGCGCGGGAGTGGCGGACCCGCACGCCGCACTCCAGACTCTCTTCCGGCGGGGGGATCAGCCAATGGACGTCCCGGACGGAAAACTCTTTTCTCCACACCGCCGCGTCGTCGGAGGAGAGGCACACCTCATTGGTCTCCGGCCGGATCTCCGAGACGTAGACCCGCTTGCCGAAGCCCACGCCGAAGTGCTTCCGCTGACCCACGGTGTAGTGGTGGATCCCCCGGTGCCGGGCAACGGGCACGCCGTCCAGCAGGAAATCCCCCTCCGGCGGCACGACGCCCCGGCTCTCGATCCACCCGGCGTAGTCCCCGTCGGGGATGAAGCAGATCTCCATGCTGTCGGGCCTGTTCGCCGGGGGCAGGGCCAGAGCGCGGGCCATCTCCCGGACCTGGGCCTTGGTGCACGGCCCCAGGGGCAGCAGCAGCCGCCGGAGCTGCTCCGGCTCCAGACGGCAGAGCATATAGCTCTGGTCGTTCTCCGGCCGGCCCCGGTACAGGGCCCCGTCCCGGACGGCGGCGTAATGCCCCGTGGCGATCCGCCCCGCGCCCAGCCGGTCCGCCTCCTCCAGCAGGAAGCGGAACTTCACCGTCGGGTTGCAGAGGATACAGGGGTTGGGGGTCTCTCCCCGCAGGTATGCCTCCGCGAAGGGAGCGCACACGTGCTCCTCCATGGCGGCCCTTGTGTCCGCAACGGAAAGAGCGATCCCCAGCGCGTCGGCCGCCCTCTGGGCCGCCTCCGCTCCGGGAAGGCCGTTGTCCAGATAGAGCCCGTACACCTCATATCCCGCCTGCCGCAGCAGGTGAGCGGCCACGGCGGAATCCACCCCGCCGGAGAGACCCAGCACCACCTTCTCACTCATGGCGGGATCCTCCGGCGCCGACGTGGATCATCAGCGCGGCCATGTCCGCGGGGGACACCCCGGAGATCCGGGAGGCCTGCCCGAAGCTGGCGGGGCGCACCCGTGCGAGCTTCTGCCGGGCCTCGGTGCGAAGTCCGGGAACGGTCTCATAGTCCAGATCGGGGGGCAGGGCCCTGTCCTCCATCCGGCGGAATTCCTCCACCTGCCGGAGCTGGCGTCGGATATAGCCCTCGTACTTCAGCTCGATCTCCGCCGCCTCCCGGACGGCCCGGGCCAATTCCGGACGGCCGGGGTCCAGCGGCGCCAGATCCCCGTAGGTGAGCTGAGGCCGGCGCAGCAGATCCGCCAGGGAGACCCCGGCCGCGACCTCCGCCGTGCCCCGCTCCCGGAGCAGGGCGTTGAGGGCCTCGGTGGGCGGGATATGGGTATTCTCCAGCCGCTGCCGCTCGGCGGCCACGGCGGCGTACTTGGCCTCCACGGCGGCGTACTGCTCCTCCGACACCAGCCCGATCCGCCGTCCGATGGCGCTCAGCCGCCGGTCCGCGTTGTCCTGCCGGTGGAGCAGCCGGTACTCGCTCCGGGAGGTCATGATCCGGTATGGCTCCTCGGTGCCCTTGGTCACCAGATCGTCGATGAGGGTGCCGATGTACCCGTCGTCCCGGCGGAGGATCATGCTCTCCCGGCCCAGGATCTTCAGCGCGGCGTTCACCCCCGCCACGAAGCCCTGGACCGCCGCCTCCTCGTAGCCGGAGGAGCCGTTGAACTGCCCGGCGCCGTAGAGCCCCGGGACCTTCTTGCATTCCAGCGTGGGGTACAGCTCCGTGGGGTCCACGCAGTCGTACTCGATGGCGTAGGCGCAGCGCTCCATCTCCGCCCGCTCCAGCCCGGCGATGGACCGGAGCACGCGGACCTGCACGTCCTCCGGCAGGGAGGAGGACAGGCCCTGGATATACAGCTCCCGGGTGTGAAGGCCCATGGGCTCGATAAAGAGCTGATGGCGCTCCTTGTCCGGGAAAGTGACGATCTTCGTCTCGATGGAGGGGCAGTACCGGGGTCCGGTGCTCTCGATGATGCCGTTGAACAGGGGGCTCCGGTCCAGATTGTCCCGGATGATCCCGTGGGTCCGCTCATTGGTATAGGTGAGCCAGCACACGGCCTTGTTCTCCACGGGACCCGCATCGGAGAAGGAAAAGGGCTCCACTTCCTCGTCCCCGGGCTGGACGGTCATCGCCCCCGTGTCGACGCTCCGGGCGTTGGCCGGGGGCGGGGTGCCGGTCTTGAACCGGCGCAGCCGCAGACCCAGGGCCGCCAGACAGCCGGTGAGCTCCGTGGCGGCGGCCAGCCCGTCGGGGCCGGAGGCGCGCACCACGTCCCCCACGATGGTCCGCCCGCCCAGATAGGTGCCCGTGGCCACCACGACGGCCCGGACGGCGTAGACGGCCCCGGTCTGGGTGGTGACGGAGGACACGCGCCCGTCGGTGAGGCCGATGGAAACCACCTCCGCCTGCCGGAGGATCAGGTTTTCCTGCTTTTCCAGGGTCTCCTTCATGATCTCCTGGTAGCGGCGGCGGTCGCACTGCACCCGCAGGGAGTGGACCGCGGGGCCTTTGCCCCGGTTGAGCATCCGGAACTGGATCCCGGCCTTGTCGGTGGCCCTGGCCATCTCGCCCCCCAGGGCGTCCAGCTCCCGGACCAGATGGCTCTTGCCTGTGCCGCCCACGGCGGGGTTGCAGGGCATATTTCCCGCGCTGTCCAGATTGACCGTGAAGCACACCACGCGCAGACCCATCCGGGCCCCGGCCAGCGCGGCCTCAATGCCCGCGTGGCCCGCGCCGATCACCGCGATATCAAATTCTCCCGCGTGATAGATGGTCATTT
>JAEEGL011297804.1_pt1 | contig 14147 bp, 14 predicted proteins | sample 9134231 | NCBI WGS metagenome assembly JAEEGL01 (sample SAMN16246548, study PRJNA631951) | gut metagenome | biome: gut microbiome; feature: rumen; material: fiber-attached | host: Bos | place: Iran: Karaj | collected 2018-10 | reverse complement strand
GCAATTCCCATATCCTCGCCCCAATAGTCAGCATAGCCGAAGTCATTCTCGTCAAGCGCAATGTCGCCGTCGTTGTCATCCTCAATCTTGAACAGCAGGTCACGGAACTTGTACAAGGCGTCAAACTGCATGCCATAAGGATTGGTGTCTGACGTGCGCAGACTCACGGTGGCATACCGGCCTATATTACCCAGGTTAAAACGACGGGCAACCAGCAGGGTGTTGTCATGGCCACGACCATGCTCAGGCACCCATTCTATCTTGAACGGATGCGCAATTTTGGCAATGACATCAGCCGCTTGATAACTGCCGAACGCCGCTTTGACTTCGGGGTCAAAATAAATGTAGATGACGCCATATTTCAGGCCTTGATGAGTAGGTTGCACCATAATAAAAGACGGGATTGGTTAATCGTTAATATAACAACTCTTGCAAAAATCATGCCAACGGGCCGCAATGATTTGCAGCCCGTGGCATGATCATCTGGCTCGTGTGTTATTCAAAGTAATCCTCCGCATTAATGTTTTTGATACATTCATCCCGTTCATCTTCTGTCATCATCGCATTTAAGCGACTACTTAACTTACTCATCCAGCCGTTGCGTGCTCTACGCTCCTTGGCAAACATTGCCTTGGTTCCCGCTTCGCTCTTGTCGAACTGCAGATGGTGGTCGATGCTCAGCGAGAACGACACCTGCTCCACATCATGGTCGGCACCAATGTAGGTGAACTGCCAGCCCTGCTCCTTGTAACTCTCGATAAGGGCGCGGATGGCACTCTGGGTGAACTCGTGCGAGGCATTCTCATAGCCGTCGGTAATAATGGTCACCAGTGCCAGCGACTCTCTCTCCTGGCTCTTCATGGCATGCACGCGGCTGATGGTTGTGCCGATGGCGTCATACAGCGGCGTCATGCAACACGGGTTGTAATCCTTGTCGGTCAAGGTTTTTACTTCATCGACAGGTACGTTGTCATAGATAGTCTTCAGTTCGCAGCCGCAAAAGGCCACCAATGTCACCATGTGTTTCTGGTCAGGGTTCTTTTCCTGGGCACTCTTGATTGAGCCGATGGTCTCGTTCACGCCATCGACAGCTTGACGGGCGATGTTGCTCATGGAGCCGCTCTTGTCAAGGATTATCACGTTATAAACAGTCATTTTAGTTTCCATAATACTTGCAATTGTTTAAATGATTAATAATAAAATCTTTTTCGGGGTTTCAACACTGGAGCTATGGGCGACTCCTTGCCGAGTTCAATCAGCAGTTCTAATAACTTGTTGGCTACCTTCTTGAGTTTTCTCTTCGTTTTGTTCGACATCAATGCATTCATATCGGTTTCCTCTGTGTTTTGGTTAGTAATAATATCCTCATTCACCGGCCTCGTTCCCGATGACGTTGCAAAGATACACCCAACAAAAACGCCTCCATTTTTCCTGCAACCTTGCAGTTTTTTGTCAAAAAAACACCCTAATCGTCAAAAACTGAAAACTGAAAACTGAAAACTGAAAACTTATTATTATATTTGCAGGTTAAATGAATTAACCGTTGAGATGAAAGTCAAAATACATCACGAGGGCGAGAACATCCTGCTGATGCTGTTCCTTATCATTGCGACGAGTGGCGTATTGGCCTACCGTTTCTTTGACTACAAGCCAGTGGCTTGGGGACTCATCGTGCTCATGGCTATTCTGTTCCTACTGGTGCTCAACTTCTTCAGGTTGCCTCGTCGCCACTTCAAGGGCGACAACAGCGACGGCACCGCAGTGGTGTCGAGCGTGGATGGCACGGTTGTGGCCCTCGAGGAGGTCTACGAGGACGAGTACCTGCACCGCAACTGCATCCAGCTGTCGGTGTTCATGACAGTGTTTAATGTGCATGCCAACTGGGTACCTGTCAAGGGAGAAGTCACTTATTACAAGCACCACTCGGGACGCTTCCTCGCCGCCAACCTGCCCAAATCGAGCAGTGACAATGAGCGCTCATCCATAGTCATCCGCACTGCCACGGGTGAGGAAATCCTCGTGCGCCAAATCGCGGGTGCTGTGGCTCGTCGCATTGTGACCTATGTCGAGAAAGGCGAGCAGGTGGATGTCAACGACTTCATCGGATTTATCAAGTTCGGTTCCAGGGTGGATATTTTCCTGCCGTTAGACACCGAAATCAAGGTCAAGCTGGGCGACCGCACCTGGGGTGGAGAAACTCTGGTAGCACGGCTCAGCAATAAAAATAAACAATAAACGAGATGAACGCTATCCGCAACAACATACCCAACGCCATCACCTCGCTGAACCTGCTGTTCGGCTGCATGGCGTGCATCACGGCTTTTCATTGCCAGGACACAATGTGCGGCACTGGTCTCAAGGGATATGAGTGGGCTTTTATCTTCATCGCCCTGTCGGCGGTGGCCGACTTCTTTGACGGACTGGTGGCACGCCTGCTGCACGCCGTGAGCGGCATCGGTGCCGAGCTGGACTCATTGGCCGACCTGGTGAGCTTCGGACTCGCACCGGCGATGGTGCTCTATAACATGATGTTGGGCCATGGTGCCGGCCATTGGGCGCTGGTCGCCTTGCTGTTGCCCATTTTCGGTGCATTACGCTTGGCGCGCTTCAATGTCGATACCAACCAGACAACCACTTTCACCGGCCTGCCCATTCCTGCCAATGCCATCTTCTGGATAGGCTTCACGGCATGGTATGCCACTTACCCTACCCCCCTGTGGATGGTGATACTGCTCATCGTGGCGTTGGCGTTGCTGATGGTGTGCAACCTGCGCATGTTCTCGTTGAAGATGCACAACCTGTCATCACTCAAGCAGAATTGGGCACAATATTTGCAGGTAGTGGCCACAGTGGCATTTGTCGTGCTCATGGGTCTGAAGGGGCTGGCTCCCGCCATCATGCTCTACGTGCTGCTTTCCATCATTAAAAGAGAAAAATAAATGAGCTTTTTATTATTCATATTGCTTGTCCTGTTCCTGATGGTGGGCATCCCTCTTTTAAGGGGATGGCTCTATATGCAGAACCTGCGGCGCCGTGTCAACGAGTCGTTCCGAGGCCGTCAGCAACATGAACGCCCTCGTCGTGAAGAGGAGGAGGAATACACCGAGACGGGAGAACGTAAAATCTTCACCAGTGGCGAAGGTGAATATGCCGACTTCGAGGAGGTCAGCGGCACCGTCGTCGAGGAGACCACCTCGACTGGAGAGACACGTACTATCATCGAAGAGCAAATCACCGATGCCGAATACGAGGAAATCCCTTGACAGTAAAACTGTTTACGAGCCAGTGACTCGTACTACTTGACACAACACGATAAAGTTATCCGCGCCCTCGATATCATTGTCTCGGGCGCGGATAACTTTATCGTCGGCTAGCGGGAATTTACAGTTTCAGGTCTTCCTCGCTCTTGGGTTGAGGGGGATAGTCGATGGTGTAATGCACGCCACGGGATTCCTTGTGGTTCTTGGCCTGACGGGTGATGAGGTAGGCCACGTTGATGATGTTGCGCAGTTCGCAAATGCGGCGCGACACCTTGCTGGTCTTGAACAGACGTTCGGTCTCCTCATACAGGATATCCAATCGGTTCCACGCGCGGTCAAGACGCAGATTGCTGCGCACAATGCCCACATAGTTTGCCATGATTTCTCCCACTTCTTTTTCACTCTGGCTGATGAGCACCATCTCCTCGGGGTGGATGGTACCTGCATCGTCCCAGGCGGGGATGTCCTCGCGCCATGAGAACTCGTTACGGTGCTCGATGGCATGCTTGGCAGCAGCGTCAGCATACACGACAGCTTCAATCAGCGAGTTGCTGGCCAGGCGGTTGCCGCCATGCAGTCCCGTGCAGGAGCACTCACCCACAGCGTACAGGCGCTTGATGCTGGAGCAGGCATTAAGGTCAACCTTGATACCGCCACACATGTAATGAGCCGCGGGCACCACAGGAATGTACTCCTTGGTGATGTCTATACCCAAGTCCAGACAGTGCTTGTAGATATTGGGGAAATGATGCTTGGTTTCCTCGGCATCCTTATGAGTCACATCAAGATAGACGTGGTCTTCGCCTCGCTGTTTCATCTCGCTGTCGATGGCACGCGCCACCACATCACGAGGTGCCAATGACAAGCGGGGATCATACTTCTGCATGAATTCCTCGCCGCCCAAGTTGCGCAACACGCCGCCATAGCCGCGCATCGCCTCGGTGATGAGGAAAGCGGGACGGTCGCCGGGATGATACAATGCGGTGGGATGGAACTGTACAAACTCCATGTCCTGGACGGTACCCTTGGCACGATATACCATGGCGATGCCGTCGCCGGTAGCCACCAGCGGGTTGGTTGTGGTATGATATACACAGCCAACGCCACCCGTCGCCATCAGCGTCACACGCGAGAGGAAAGTATCCACCTCGCCCGTCTCTTGGTTCAAGACATAGGCGCCATAGCACTCGATACCCGAGGTGCGACGCGTCACGATCTTTCCCAAATGGTGCTGCGTGAGAATTTCCACGGCGAAATGGTCCTCATACACATCGATATTGGGGTGGTTCTTGATGGTCTCGATGAGCGACACCTGAATCTCGTGGCCCGTGTTGTCGGCGTGATGCAGGATGCGGAACTCACTGTGACCGCCCTCGCGATGCAAGTCAAACTCACCTTTCTCGTTCTTGTCAAAGTCAACGCCCCAACCGACCAGTTCCTGAATCTGGGCAGGAGCCTCGGTCACCACCTTCTTCACTGCCTCGGGGTCACTGAGCCAGTCGCCGGCCACCATCGTGTCGTGGATATGCTTGTCAAAGTTGTCCACCTCGAGGTTGGTCACTGTGGCGACACCACCCTGAGCAAGATCGGTGTTGGCCTCTTCCATCTTGGACTTGCACACCAGTGCCACAGTCCCCGTCTTTGCCACCTTCAGGGCAAAGCTCATACCGGCTACACCGGAGCCGATGATGAGATAATCATATTTCCTTACCATGAGTCTTTCAGTTTTATGGTTCAATCGTCCTAGATATTCTAGATATTCTAGATATTCTAGATAATCCAGAAATCACTACTCCTTCTCTCCGTAGAGCAGGTCACCGCAGTCACCCAAGCCGGGAACGATGTAACTGTGCTCATTGAGTTCGTCGTCAATGTCACATGTCCACAGCGTGGTCTTTTCCTCAGGCAGATGCTGACGCACCACCTCGATGGCTTTGGGAGTAGCCACCACGCTTGCCACATGGATATGGGCAGGATGTCCCTTGGTCACCAGGGCCTGATAGGCCAGCTCCATCGATGAACCCGTGGCAAGCATCGGGTCAACGATGACCAGAGTTTTGTCATCGAGACGCGGGCTGGCGATGTACTCGATGTGAACGACAAAGTCATCGGTCTCAGGGAAGTATTTCCTGTAGGCCGACACAAAAGCGTTGTCGGCTCCATCAAAGAAGCTTAAAAAGCCTTCATGGAAGGGCAAGCCGGCACGCAGGATGGTAGCGAGCACCACACGGTCGCTCAGCACATTGCACTGCTTTACACCCAGGGGGGTCTCTATACCCACGGTGTTGTACTGGAGCTTCTTCGAAATCTCATAAGCCATAATCTGGCCCAGACGCTGGATGTTGGTACGGAAGCGCAGGCGTTCCTGTTGCAGGTTCTTGTTGCGGATTTCGCTCATGAATTGTCCCACAAGCGAGTTGTGTTCACACAGGTTGATGATTTCCATTACTCTATGATTGTTTGATGGTTAAATATTCTTGAAGGATGCGTTTGGCGTTGTCACGGTCAAGTGTCAGCTGGTGCTTGAGCTCGTCAAGACCGCACATCTTGAATTCCAGACGCAGGAAACTGATGAACTCCAGCGTGATTTCCTCGCCGTAGATATCTTCCTCGAAGTCAAACAAGTTGACTTCGATGCTTAACTGTTCACCGTTGTCCAGAGTGGGACGACGGCCGATGTTGGCCATACCCTGCAATGACTTGCCGGCCACATGAGCCAGCACGGCATAAGCGCCGTTGTGCGGCAACAACACATCAGGGTCAATCTCACCCACGTTGGCAGTGGGGAATCCCAGACCACGCCCATTGTGGAAGCCATGCACCACCTTGCCCGTGAGAACATGAGGGCGTCCCATGCAGTGCATCGCATCAACCACCCTGCCGGCAGCGATGAGCCCGCGAACGATAGTGGAGCTGACTGGGGCGTACTTACCCAGATACTCCGGGGCCTTGAGCACCTTTACCCCCAGGCGTTCTCCATGGCGGCAGTAATCTCCGAAGGTCTCACCCTTCTTGTGCCCGAAACGATGGTTGTAACCGGCAATCAGCAAATCCACTCCGTAGCGGTCACGCAACAGTTCGATGAATTGTTCTGAGTCCAGTTGTGCCAATTCTGGAGTGAAATCCAACGTCAGCAACAAGTCCGGTCCAAGGGACTCGATGTGTTGCAGACGATCGTTGAGAGGCATGATAAGCTTGAAGGGCTCATCGGGATGCAGCACTTGACGCGGATGGTGCAGAAACGTGATGACCAACGATTGTTTTCCACAGGCGGCCGCCTGTTGCTTGAGGAAATCGACCAACGTGACATGTCCCAGATGGACACCGTCAAACATGCCTATCGTAGCGACTGTACTGCCCTGCGGCAGGCGGTCGTTTTCGCTCAAAATCCTCATTCCTTGATGTACTCCTTTAAGATGCGCATCGTGTCGTTGCACACGCGGATGAACATCTCACGGTTCTTGAGCATGGTAGAGGTCTTTACCTGCCTGTCGGCTCCTGAGAACAGGTAGCCGGTCTCTTTGCTCTCAAGGGCGCGCAGCGTGGGCACCACACCGGCCTCGGGGCTGGGAATATTGCGGCTCAGATAGTCGGGCACGCGGTCCATCCAGCGCGACATGGCCAGGGCACCGCTCTTGAGCAGACCGGGGTTCACGCAATTCACCGAAACGCGACGTGTCTTCATCGTGCTCGACATGTAGATCGAGAACAAGGTGAGCGCCAGCTTGCTCTGGGCATAAGCACCCCACGGCGTGAAGTGGGAAACTGCGGGAAACTCATAGGGCAGTGTAACCAGTCGGCGCGATACCGAGGTAGACAATATAATGTGACCACCTTCCTCAATGAGCGGATACACTTGCATCGACAGCAACACGGTGCTCAGGTAGTTGACCTGGACTGCATGTTCAAAGCCGTCCTCCGAAATCTCGCTGCGGCGAGGCAGCAGACCAGCGTTATTAATCAGCGCGGCTACGGGACGGTTCAAAGCCCGTAAACGCTTCACGAAGTCGTTGACAAGCGCAAAACTGTTCAAATCGAGTTGCAGACAGGAGATGTCCTTGTTGCGAGTCACCTTGCGCAGTTGCGTGGCATAGTTCTCGGCCTTCTGAATATCGCGGCTAGCCAGCAGTACAGCCTTGCCCTGCTCGGCGAGCTTGCGCGTGATCACGCTACCCATGCTGTCGGTCGAGCCAGTCACAATGTATAATGGCTTCACATCGGCGCCCAACACTTTTTCGTTATCGGTCATCATATCGTTTTAGTTTTATGGTTCATTTCCTTCTAACCTGCAAAGATATAAAACTTTGCCCAAAACATCTCCATTTCATTGCAAAAAATACATCTTCTTTAAACTTTTACTTTTTGATGCGTCTAATAATTATCACCCAACATGACCAACCTCCTAATCTATATGAGCAGATTATCCATTATATTATTCATATGCCTTTTCTGTGCCACATTCATGTCGGCTCAGAATTATGAGGCTCTCGCAGAGCGCATTGAGCAACAACGATATGACTTTCCACAGGAGAAAATCCATGTAATGACCGACCGCGGCAGCTATCTGGCAGGAGACACCATCTGGCTGCGCGCCTGGATAGTCGATGCGATGACCCACCAGCAGGTTGACGCCAGTAAGTTCGTGTACATCGAACTGGTATCCCCAACCGACTCGGTGCTTACGCGTGTGAAGATCCATGCCGATGTCAATGGCATTTACAACGGATATTTACCGCTCGAGGTGGATATGCCTGAGGGGCGCTACCAGTTGACGGCCTACACCATGTTTATGCAGAGCGTTGGGATTGACTATTTCTACAGCCACCCCATTGAAGTGAGCGCCCTGCCCTCACTGCGTCGACGCATCGTGAGCAAGTGCGTGCGTTACGATGATGAGATTGACGTGACACTACGCTACGAAAACACAGCTGACAGCAGCCTGTGTCCTTACAAAATATTTGCCTATGAGGACCACGAGAAGTCATGGAATCAGCTGCAATACAACGGACGCGCCAAGGAGCAACACATTAAGCTAAAGGGCAAGAATGCCCAGATGACCTCCATGCTTGTGCAATTCGACCTCTATTCCAAGTATATCACCCTGCCGGCGCAAGAAAGACTTGACGTCACGTTTTATCCCGAAGGGGGCTATCTCGTACCAGATATCGAGAACGTGGTGACTTTCAAAATCCACAACACGAGTGCCACCGCAATGAGTGAAAAGGGCGAACTGGTGGATGAAAACGGGCAGGTACTGGCGAAGCTCAAAACCGAGCACGATGGCATGGGTATAGTAACTTTCACGCCACACATGGGAGCCCATTATACCGCCCGCTGGAAAGACAATTTTGATGAAGATATCACCTTTGCGCTTCCTGAACCCAGGCCACAAGCCACAGTGGCGCAGGTGAGGCACGACAGCCAGGGACTCATCACGGCAAAGGCTGCTGGAGCAAGAGCCAGTGAGGCCCTGATCCTGATGCAGCAACGTGGCCGTTTGTTGGCAGCAGGTTATGATTCCATCACGGTGAATGAGTCAGACCTGCCAGCGGGTGTTGTACAGGTGCTGCTGCTTGATAATGAGATGCGTTACCTGAGTGAGCGCCTCTTTTTTGCCAACAACCCCACATCTTCACAGCCCCAAGTCGTGACCGATCGCAATGCCTACAACGACCGCGAGAACGTCAAAGTGAGTGTCGACTTGAAACAATGGGGATATCAAGGTGGCGATTACGCCGTATCGGTCATCGACAACCAGGCTGTTGAGCCCTCCGAGGGAAATATCCTGGTCAATCTGCTCTTGCAGAGCGAGCTCAGGGGGCGCATCAACCAGCCTGAATATTACTTCAATCCAACCGACAGCACCAGTCTGGAACAACGCAGCAGGCATCTGGATATGCTCATGCTCACCCAGGGTTGGAGACGATACGACATCCAGCGCGTGCTGCGCGGCAATATCGCCAGGCCACAGTTTCCCATCGAGGTGGCCCAGGTGGTTACAGGACGCGTGCTCAGTGACTGGCGCAAGAAACCCGTTGCCGGAGCCAGTATAAGCCTGATTGCGCCTCTCGTGAGATTCAGTGCCATTGCCACGAGCGATTCTTTGGGTGAATTCATGATCAGCCTGCCCCTGTTGCCCGACAGCGTGGACTGCCTCGTCGTCGCCGAGAACACCAAAGGCAAGAAACAGATTAACCTGGAATTGGACCAGGAGGTCTTCCCCCAAACCCTATATGTTGCCAAAGAGAAAACTATCGCTCATGCCACTCAGAGCGCATCAGACCAGGAATGGCGGCTGGAACACAGTGGCGACTGGAGGCACATCATGCTCAACGAGTTGTTGGTAACGGCTGTGAGACCCCGAGTCGAAGCCAGTGAACGCAACCCCTACAACCTGAGCCACAACAAGATAGAAAAACATGACATACGGACTATCGAGGACGTCACATACTTAATACCCGGACTAATAGCTGTGAATGGAGGACTCTACACGCCAGGTGGCACCGACGAGAAAAACCATGTGCACATCGTGGTCGACGGGGAACCTGTATTGAGCAACTTTTCCTCCGATGAAGACAACATAAATCCCAAGTACCAGATTCGATTCCCCACTGGATTGACCGCCAATATGGCTGAATTATCCATTGCACAGAGTCTGATTTCATTCAAGGACGTTTCTTACATCTATTTCGCGCGAGCCACACACGGCGGAGGCACCCTCTATGTGCAACACAGGGAAGGGTATCAGAGCAACAGGAAAAGTGAACCCAGCATCTTCCTGAAATTCTTCAAACCCTTGGGTGTCCAGACTCCCGCCGAGTTCTATTCTCCTCACTACGACCAGGGTGATAACGGATTTGAACCCGGCACCGACCTGCGAACAGTGCTCTACTGGAGCCCCAGCGTCAAAGTCGATGACCACGGCATGTCCAGTTTTGACTTTTACAGCAACGACGTCCACAACACCACCTACACAGTCACCATCGAGGGCATTGCGCCCGATGGCACGCCCGTCCATGCCACTCACCAAATCACCAAGCACTAATTGTTGTTTTGCTCAGAGAAATGCCTTATATTTGCAGAAAAAAATATAAGGCTATGGCAAACAAGACGAAAAGCACTTTATTTTGGATTACAGGAGCTGTTTTGCTCCTGATAGCGGTCATGTTGGTGTGGTGCATGCGCCCACCCCAAAACAAGATTCCCGCTGTGGCTAATGGGTCGCTGGAACGTTTCCCGCAATTCTCGTCACAATTTGTTCCTGCGCGTGATGTGGTCGTCTGGCTTCCTGAAGGTTATCATACCGGAGACGAGTGTGATGTGCTTTACATGCACGACGGAAACATGCTGTTCGACGCGACCATGACGTGGAATCGCCAGGAGTGGAAAGTCGATGAGGTGACTGACAGCCTGATTCAGGCAGGCAGCATCAGACCTTGCATCGTTGTGGGTATCTATAACACCGACGACCGCCTGACCGAATATTGCCCCGCCAAAACATGGCAATGTGTTGCCGAAGGCGATCGCAAAGGCACGGATTTGAAAAAACTGACCGCCGACGCCTACCTGCAATTCATTGTAGAGGAATTGAAACCCTTCATTGACAACCGTTACAAGCCCTTGACCACCCGCGAACACACCTTCATGATGGGTTCCAGCATGGGTGGACTGATTTCACTCTATGCACTGTGCGAATACCCGCAAGTGTTCGGTGGTGTGGCATGTCTTTCTTCCCACCTGTCGATGGCGCATTTGCCCAACGACCTTGACGATGAGCCATGGGCAACAGGTTTTCGCAACTATGTGGGGCAGCATCTGCCTGAGGCTAACGGCAGCCTCATCTACATGGACCACGGCACCGAGGATTTTGACGCCGACTATGGTCCCTATCAGGAACGGCTCGACAGTGTCATTGTTGCCACGGGTTGGGACAAGCAGCACTACATGAGCCGCGTATTTGAGGGTGACGGTCACAATGAGACCTGCTGGGCAAAGCGTCTTGACAAGCCTCTGCATTTCTTATTAGGGAAATGATGCAGTTTGTGAATGTGGGAAGCTTTCATTATCTTTGCAAACTAAACAACGGCCACACCATGGCGAGGCCTTATTTGCTATTAAAATGGACATATATGTAACAGTAATCGGTGGCGTGAACATGGACATCTCGGCGGCATTGACGGCGCCGTTTGTCCCTGCCGACTCGGTGCCGGGACAGGTGACCCTGGGATGCGGCGGTGTGGCCCGTAACATCGCCCACAACCTGCGGCTGTTGGGGCACGAGGTAAAGTTTGTGAGCGCTTTCGGCGGAGAGACCTTCGGTGAGATGTGCTGGCGCGAGTGCCAAGCCATTGGCCTTGACCTCTCGCTCAGCGAGCGTTGCGAGGGTATGCGCAACGGCCTGTACCTGTGCGTCAACGACCAGACGGGCGACATGATTGCAGCAGTTGCCGACACCGATATCATCGACTGCATCACACCCGAATTTCTTGAAGCCCGCATCAACGGAATCAATGCTTCGGCACTCGTTATTGCCGACACCAATATCTCGTCCGGCACTCTGCTCTATCTCATTGACCATTGCAAGGTGCCGCTCATGATCGACACTGTGAGCACGGCCAAAGCGCCCCGCATCATCAAAGCATTGCAACAAAGTCAAACCCACCGTCTGCATGCCCTGAAGCTCAACCTCCAGGAAGCACAAGCCGTCACCGGATGTGATACGGCCAAGGCTGCCGCCGAGCATCTCACAGCGTTGGGCGTAGCCCAAGTTTATATCACCCTGGGGGCCGATGGTGTGTATTGCAGCAACGGCACATGTCACGAGCATGTCAAGGCAATTCCCACCCGGGTCATCAACACCACCGGTGCCGGCGATGCCTTCATAGCCGGCGTTGCTGATGCCCAGATGAGGAAAATCCCCTTCCCCGAATGCGCTCTCACAGGATTAAAAGCGGCTCATGCCGCCCTACTCTCCCTCCAAACAGTCAATCCCGACATCAAACAATACATATAATCCAGTCACTCTAGTCTTTCTAGAACATCTAGTTTGTCTAGAGCATCTATTAAAACCGAAACAGAAAAATGAACCAATACTTATCCATCTCACCCGAAGTGCAGCAGGCGCTCGATGAAGGCCGCCCCGTTGTAGCCCTTGAGTCCACCATCATCTCCCACGGCATGCCCTATCCCCAGAATGTGGAAACGGCGCTGAAAGTGGAGCAGACCATCCGCGACAACGGCGCTGTGCCCGCCACCATCGCTATCATCGGCGGTAAGCTGAAGGCGGGTTGCACGCCCGACGAGATAGAATACTTGGGCAAGAAAGGCCAAGCGGTAACCAAGGCTTCACGTCGTGACCTGCCCGTTCTCATCGCCCGCGGCGCTGACGGCGCGACCACCGTGACCACGACGATGATCATCGCAGCCATGGCAGGCATTAAAGTGTTTGCCACGGGCGGTATCGGCGGTGTTCACCGCGGAGCAGAGACCACGATGGACATCAGTGCTGACCTTGAGGAACTTGCCATGACTCCTGTCATGGTCATCTGCGCCGGCGCCAAGTCGATTCTCGATTTGGGTCTCACACTTGAATACCTCGAGACCAAAGGTGTTCCCGTCATCGGATACGGTACCGAGGAACTGCCTGCTTTCTACACACGCCACAGCGGCTTCAAAGTGGATTACCGCATCGACACCCCCGAGGACCTTGCTGCTGCATTTCGCGCCAAACTCGACATGGGGCTGCAAGGCGGCATGCTTGTCACCAATCCCATCCCCGAGGAGTATTCCATGCCTGCCGATGTCATCAACAAGGCCATCGACGAAGCCATCGACGAAGCCAACCGCCTGGGCATCCGTGGCAAGGAGACAACTCCTTTCCTGCTCGCCAAGGTGAAAGACCTCACCGGTGGTGACAGCCTTGCCAGCAACATCCAGTTGGTGCTCAACAACGCTCGCCTGGCAGCCAAGACCGCCGGCGAACTATCTAAACTCTAAACTTGAAACAAAGACTTTATTCCTGGGGGAGAATGATTTCCTCCAGCCATCCGTCACGGCGGTAGCGACACAGGTCAACATAGGCGTCAATGCCCGGGATGATGCCTGTCTCGCTATATTGCCAGATGGTGTACTCTCCCTCCCAGTTGATTTCGGGCTCGGAATTAGAATAACGGCCTATATAGAGGTGATGCTTGTTGAAATGGGGTGTCAGATTCTTGTTATAGAAGCCCATCGTGCTGTAGATCATGGGCTGCACGCCGTACACGTCCTCCACCAGTTGGCAGAACTTGTCCACACTGTCGATGAGCTGGCTGCGTGACCAGTCGCCACGCACCTCCACGTCAAGCATGGGTATCAGGTCCTGCACCGACTTGAGTGCGAACTTGGAAAAATTCTCAAACTGTTCATCGATGGTCGATGTAGATGTCAGGTAATGGTAGCTGCCCACCAACAGACCATGGCGCCGTGCCTGTGTCACGTTGTGGGCATAGTGCGGAGAGCGGTAAGTGGCTCCCTCGGTCGCCTTGATATACACAAAGCGGATGTCCTTGTCACTACTCACCTTGGCCCAATCGATGAAACCCTGGTAACTGGATATGTCAATACCGTCATACTTGGCCTCGGCATTGCGGGGAGGCACGGTCACCCCGTGACGCGAAGCCTTTCCCGTCTCTTTGCACGACACGAACAATGCCAATGCCAACAACGTGATTACCATCACGTTGCATCGGCACAGGCTATGACGGGACAGCTTAATCATTGTCGGCCGAACTCTTATTGGTCTTGTGGCCTTTCTGCTTAGCAGCACGGATGCTATCGTTGCGCTGGGACTGCGACAACTTAGACGATGATGCGTTCATCAGGCTGGCCGACTTGCCCGACTTATTG
>JAEEGL017269697.1_pt1 | contig 14148 bp, 17 predicted proteins | sample 9134231 | NCBI WGS metagenome assembly JAEEGL01 (sample SAMN16246548, study PRJNA631951) | gut metagenome | biome: gut microbiome; feature: rumen; material: fiber-attached | host: Bos | place: Iran: Karaj | collected 2018-10 | reverse complement strand
CGTCATGGAAGTAAAGGCCAGGACCATACGCCGCATGTTCTTGTAAATGTTCTTATAATACTGAGCGACGATGTCCAGATGGATCAGCATGGTCAGGGTCGGTGCGATATAGCAGACGATAAAGCCCGGTCCCCGCTGATAGGTATTCGTCTCGTCAAAGGTGTAATAGAAGCCTGTGAACTGGGAAATGACCAGCACGACCACTCCCAGAGTCAGGATGATCTTCACCGCCAAGAACCGGTGTTTCGCCGGATGCCCGCTCTTCAAGTCTCCGAACATCTGCATCAGGTACCCGTTAAAGAACATCAGAAGCACCAAAGACAAATAATAGACCAGGAAATTTGCGATCCTCACCATCCAGAAGCCCATATCACTGGCGTCACCGCGATAGATATACGCATAGCGATCCCACATCAGTAACAGACACCCCAGGGTTTCCAGCATAAACAGGCAAAACTGACGCTTCGTCTTGATTCCCACAACAAGAGACATGATGGCCGCAAGGCACAGCATACTGCTGAGGATCATCATAAGATTTAATTGATTGTAACGAAGAAAATCCAAAAGCATTCGAACACGTACTCTCCCTTGAAAGCATAACAAACAAGACAGGTCTCCCTGTCCCGTACAATGCCGATTTTACCGTAATAAAGTGCCACGGTCAACGCCAAAAAAGCCCCAAAACTGCGCAATTCTGCGCAATTTCTGCGCAACTGTCACGCAACAGAGACGGCAGTTTCCGCGTAATGCCAAAACTGCCGTCATCCCTTCTTTCCACTGCTCAAAACAGTGTTATTTTCAATTTTTCTTCGATTTTCGGAACATAAATTTCCGTGCCACGTTGATCCCGATCTTGAAGGGCAAGGGTCTGAGTGCCTTGTCTGCCTCCTTCAGCTTCTCCCGGATGGGGATGTTCTGAGGGCAGTGCATCTCACATTTTCCGCACTCGATGCACTGGGATGCAAAGGCCGGCTCCTTGGTGAGTCCCACAGTCTGGGCATACTCGAAGCGTCCCTCGTTCTTGGACTCAATGTACATGGCATTGTAGCACCGGAAGGTTCCGGGGATATCCACTCCCTTGGGGCAGGGCATGCAATACCGGCAGCCGGTACAGCCCACCTTCTCCTGCGCCCGGATCTCCTCCGTCACCCGGCGGATAATGGCAAAATCTTCCTCGGTGAATTCGCCCGCTTTCGCTTCCGATGCGGTGCGGCAGTTCTCCTGCACCATCTCCACGGAATTCATGCCCGACAGCACCACCGTCACCTCCGGCTGATTATACAGCCAGCGGAAACTCCACTCGGCGGGGGTCCAATTCCGTCCACTCTCTTTCATGATCTTCTTCGCCCCATCCGGCAGCATGCCCACCAGCTTGCCACCCCGGAGGGGCTCCATGATCACCACAGGGATTCCCCTGGCTGCAGCGGCCTTCAGGCCGTCCACTCCCGCCTGGGAATACTCGTCGAAATAGTTGTATTGGATCTGGCAGATATCCCAGTCATAATCGTTCAGGATCTTCAGGAATCCGTCGGTATTTCCATGATAGGAGAATCCAATGTTCCGGATGGCGCCGCTCCTTTTCTTCTCCGCGATCCAGTCCAGGACTCCTACCTTCTTCAATTTCTCCCACATGGCGATGTCCGTCAGATGGTGCATGAGATAGTAGTCCACATGGTCCGTCCGCAGGCGACTAAGCTGCTCCTTGAAGTACTTCTCCAGCGCCGCATTGTTGCCCACCAGGTATTGCGGCAGCTTCGTCGCGATCTTGATCTGATCCCGGATACCATTGCGCTCGAAGATCTCACCCACAGCCGCTTCGCTTCCGCTGTAGATGTAGGCAGTGTCATAGTAATTCACCCCGGCCCGGAAGGCCTCCATGATCTCCTGCTCCGCCTTGTCGATATCGATACTGTTGCCCTTCTTCGTAAAGCGCATGCATCCGAAACCCAGCATCGACAGTTCATTTCCGTTCTTGTCTTTTCTGTACTGCATAAGAGTCCCCTTTGTAAAATCCCGTTTCCGTTGCAAATTCCAACCCCTTACCGTCTATTGTACTCGAATGCGGAGCGTTTTCTAGCTTTTCAAATATGATTTTATGTAAAGTTTAGAAATAGGTAGGGGAGGCTAACAACAAAGGAGGGAACGCCGAGTTTGGCGTTCCCTCATTGAATGGTTTTCGTGTTTTACTTACTTCAGTTCGTCGATGGCCGCGCCCTTAATCTGCTCCTCTATCAGTCCCAGCTTGTTCAGCATGTTCTTAACCTGATCCTGTGCTTCTGCAACGCTCGCTCCCGGAGCAGCCAGTGACTTCGCAGCCTCCAGGATTTCCTCCGTGATCTCTTCCTTCTCTTCGCGCTGCTCCTTGGCCTTCTCGATCCGCTCTTCCAGTTCTTCCTGCTTCTCCTCGAGCTTCTCGGACTCCTCTTTCTTCTCCTCCAACTCTTCCTGGATGTGCTCCATACCCTCGGCAACCACTTCACTAACTGCCGCATCCCCGGCAGCCTCCATGATCTTCTCCGCCTGATCAAAAGCATCACCCATCGGATCCGTCTTCAACCGCTCGATCTTCGAACTCCGCAAAGTCTGATCGATGGCCTGCATCTCTGTCTTTGCTGCATCCGCCTGCTTTTTGTATTCGCCCAAAGCTTCCGCATAGGCCTCACGGTCTTCCGCGGTCGCCTCCTCCGGTAGCCCGTTTTCTTCCATATCTTTTATTCGTGCCGTCAGATCCGCATACTCGCCCTGAAGTTCCCGGAACCGATCCCGCTGAGCATCCATCATCTTGTCTGCTTCCAACACACCGTTAAAAGCATCGGAGACCAGCTTCATCGCCTTCTTCCGAGCTTCCTGGGTCTTCTCCTCCAAGGGACTTAAGGCACTACCACGGGTAGCCTTGCCCACACCAAAGTTCATGAACGACTTCTGATTTCCGAGAATACCTCCACCCCCGGAAAGAGGGTTCACTCCGTTCGGATTGTTGTTAATTTTCATAGGCGGCACCTCCATGTGCACAGTACTATACTTCATATGTTATATCGGCTGATGTTCCTCTTCAATTCACCTTTTCATACAGAAATATACAGATGTTTTTATAGTCATATTGTGATATAATATGTCTACAAAGGAGGTTTTGCCATGATTGCATTACAGGAAACCATCAGACCATCCGCAGATCTGCGGAATCATTACAATGAAGTCTCGAGAGAGTGCCATGACGCCAATACCGCCGTCATTATAACCGTCAACGGTCGTGGAGACACAGTCTCTCTCTCTTACGAGGAATACAAGCGCATGAAAGCCCGGCTCGAGCTTCTGGAAATTCTCGCAGAAGCTGACGAGGATGTCAGAAACGGAAGAGTTGCTCCCATCAAAGATACCTTTGATGACTTACGAGCAATGCTTCAGGAGGGCTAATCTTGAAATACAAAATTGTCCGTACTGACACTGCCGATGCATTGATCCGAAAGATTGTCCTCTTTGTTGCTGAAAAGTTTGATAAACAAACTGCACTGGAAAAATTAGACGAGCTGGAGAAAGGAATCATGGCTCTAGCCGAGAATCCGTATATCGGTGAAGAGCCCAGGTATCCCGTGCTTCGCAGACAGGGATACCTTGTGCTGATTCTAACGAAAGACCTTGTATTTTACAAAGTCAATGAAGAAGAAAAAGTGATAACTGTCTATGCGGTTGTAGATCAAAGGCAGGATTATCTGAGCATAATTCGCGGATTATGATAAACAAGGTATTCTTTTACAATGCATTCGTGCACGATCTAGCATAATTACGCTGAACTGAATACTATTTTAGACAGACTTTTGTCTGTCTAATTGTGATGTTCGGAAATAAAACAAGAGCGGTGAAGATATAAATATCTCCATCGCTCTTGCTGATTTTTGGGTTAGTCCCTTAAGTGTTCAATGTAAACTTAATGACATTGCCTGCAAGAGGAGTCCTCGATTTTCAGTTCTTTATTTTCTGAGATCTGACCTGAGCGATGCTGTCTGCCTGCTCCTCTGCTTCCACCTCTGCGATAAAGCGGTTGGGACGGCGAAGAAAGGTGGCCGGGGTGATATTGTCATATTGCATGGCTAGTCCTGCCTCCTTTGAATGACCGCAGGCAACATCAATTTGGGAACAATGGTCCCGTAAAGCCCCCGGTATATCCGCCAGAGGTCGTCATGGGCCGCCTCCGCAGCTTCCTCCGGCTGAAGGATCCAAAAGGGGACGCCAAAACACCGGACCCGAAGGCCGGTGTCGGTCCAGTGATTTCTCCGGTAGAATGCAATGCGGCGAGCCATGGTCTCCCGCCGTTTTTCCTCCGGTTCCAGATCCGGATCTTCCACCTCCAGGATCACCCTTCCGGCATCCGCCAGATAGTCCCCCAGGAGGCGGAGCAGTTCGCTGCCCAGCCCCTTGTTTCGATCCTCCCGGAAAATGGCCAGGTAATCCACCAGGTAGTTCCGGTCCCTGCGGACCAGGAAGACATACCCCGCAAGTCCCTCTTCTCCCAGCAGGCCCAGGCAGTCGTAAGTTCCCTTTTCCACCGCTTTCAGGATGACCCCCAGGGGCTTTACCTCATCCCGGGCGAAATCGGAGGTCAGGTGTTCGTGATAGATTGTTGTGATCTCCTCCCCAGTCAGGGTGATCAGTTCCATAGGGGCCCCTTTCTTCTTTCAGTGACCATCGTTCTTCAAAGCCTTCAGCCCTCCCCCACCAGGTGAACCGTTCGATAACCATGGTTCACGGCCGGGAGGAATCTGCGGATCACATCCTCCGTCCGGAGTTTCAGACTGGAAGTGTTGACACAGGGATGGCAGCCGATGAATTCATCCCTGAGGACATCTTCGTCGATGAGGAGCTGAACGGCTCCCTCTTTGTCATTCATGAGTCCCATAACGCTGACGCTTCCCGGCTCGATATCCAGGAATTTCAGCATATGCTCCGGCTGTGCGAAGGAGAGTCTGGCCGACTGGATCTGGGCGGAAAGCTCCTTGGTCTTAAATTTCTTGTCTCCCGGCATCAGCAGGAGGTAGAATGCCGTCTCCTGGCGGTTGCAGAGGAAAAGGTTCTTGCACATCACCACTCCCAGTGTTTTGTCGATCTCCTCACATGCTTCCATGGTAAAAGCCGCCTCATGATCTGTTCTCACATATTTGATGCCCAGAGAGTCCAGCAGGTCATAGGTCCGCACCTCCCGGGGCAGCCGTCCTGAACAGTCTTCCGGTCTTCCTTCCAGTAATTCCATCTTCCATGAACCTTCCTCGATTTATTGATTTGCATATGACTGTTATAGTATTTTAGCACGCATAAGTTATGTTTCAAAGGAAGTAACAGAACATGGATGACCATCGTTTAACAGAACTGGCAGACCGCAGCTATCGCACGGGGATCTTTACTTTCACGGATTTTCTGTCCATGGCGGAGCTGGCTGCCTATTATGAACAGGAAGGGGAATTGCAATATGCCTCTCCCAGCCTCTTCGGCGGATGTGAGCAGGCAGAGCGGCAGATGATCCGCTTCGGTGGCCCGGAGGAGATCGGATACGACCAGCCCTTTCCCATATCGGCTCTGGCTATCCGTCCCCTGCAGGCAAAGTTCGCCGATGACCTTACCCACCGGGACTTCCTGGGAGCTCTGATGAACCTGGGGATCTTGAAACTTTGAAGACGGAATTGATGTTAGTCTTTCAGCAGTTCCTTCAATTTCTCCCGATTCAATTTCCCGGATGCGATGGTTCCGGAGACCCAGAGCTTCAGGGATTCCAGGATCCGATCCACCCGGTCCAGTTCCTTCTGGATCATGGCGAAATCCGGAAGTTCATCATCGGTAATTTCCCCGTCTGCAGTGATCTCCACCAGACGGTTCTTCTGCTTTTCCAGCGTGTTCAGGGAGGACAGGATTCCCAGCGTGATCTCCGCAAGGGAGCTACTGGTGACCTCCGGTACCATCTCCTGACCGATGCGGCACTCATGGGTGCAGTAGTAATTGCACAGCTCCGGCCGCTTGTAGGCTGCCGCCAGATCCACCACATCCTCCGGATATACTGTCAGTTTCCCGGTTTCCAGCTTCTCTAACCGGCTCTCGCTGATGGTTCCGATGATCTCACTGGCCTGAGCTCTCGTCAGCCCGGCCTCTTCTCTTGCACGGAAATAAACGCTCTTATCTTCTTTGATGGATTTTCTTCCCATTTTTCCTTCTCCTTTTGGAAACGAATCGCTCCGGTAACCATTATATCCTATTTTTCGAAATTGGCAAAATAGAGGTTTGTTATTCGCTATGATAGTGATGTATCTTGATCTCAACGTTTCCTATAATGGGTTCATCAGAAACAAGTTGATGGTTCTTCTGAAAGGAGAAAAAGAGATGAAGAGATTATATAAGAGTACTGATCGTAAGATTTGTGGTGTTTGCGGTGGAATCGCTGAATACTTCGATATTGATCCTACCGTGATCCGGCTGATCTGGGTGGTGTTCACCCTCCTTGGCGGCAGCGGAATTCTTGCTTATATCATTGCCGCAGTGATCATGGATGACAACCCCGGATGGATTGAGAATAAGGAGGAGAAGACATGTTACTAACGATTCTGTTCTTCGTATTTTTCATCGGGATCTTCGGTAAACTGATCGGATTTGCGTTGAAAGCATCCTGGAGCCTGATCAAAGTGATCCTGTATCTTGTGGCTCTTCCGTTGATCCTTGTGGGTCTGGTATTCTCCGGACTCATCTTCATCGCCATCCCGATCCTGGCGATCGTTGGATTGGCTACACTGTTCAAGGCAGTGCTGGCGTAATGACTGATTAGCGTGTTTCCTTTCCTACCTCCAAGTAGATAAGTTAATAGTTGCAGAAAAGAGGCGCCCTCCACGGGGCGCCTCGATTCTTTTTGTCGGCTGTTCAGACGGCTTCCTGCGCGTTCTTCAATTGACAAAATGAATAATATATAAGATTATATGTAAATCATACTTGACATTATGCAAAGCAAGGTATACGATACGATCAGAAACAGACCTCGAGGGGAGTCCATTGATTGGAATCATGAAGGGAGATCATTATGACAAAAAAAGGTAAATTGCTACTTGGGATTGTTGCTGCGGCTTTGGTGGTCGTCTCAATCCTGATGATCATCGAACTGAGACACGAGTATTCTTCGGATGTGAATGCTGTGATCACTGTGCAGGACGGTATCGCAGACCCGAACACTTTACAGACTGCTTTGACCGTTTCGGAGACCGGAACCTATCAGGTCCATGCAGACTGGTGGATGGATGAGATGCCGGGATTTCTTACAGGGCTGATCGTGAGTGATGAAAGCGGAAACACTGTTTTTTCCACAACCGGAGCGAAACTGTTGGAGGATTCGGCACCGATGGAACTACAGTCCGGGAAATATCTTTTCCGGTTTGAATTGCTTCCTACCTTGGACAGCTATCGGACGTATATGACAGAGAACTTCCCGGGAGAGGAAATCGGGGAAATCGATGAGAACATCTTCCGGAATGGTACCTGGGAAATGCGCTATGAGATATCCATCGGCGAATGTGCGGATGGTGTAAATCTTGTCCTGCTGGTCGGTGTTATTGTACTGACGATGTTGATCGTCGCGTTTGCCGTAGTTGCTTTCAAAAAAGAAGATGCTCCCGCAAAAGATTATGACGAGCGGCAGATCGCGGCTCAGGGAATGGGGTACCGGTACGGTTTCTTCACGATGATCGCCTATTATATGGTGTTGATGGTCTGCAACACATTTGAATTCGATTTTCACGTGGAGACCAACATACTGATCTTCCTTGGTATCATATTAGGTGCAGGAGTGACGGTCACCACCATGATCGTGAAGGATGCATACTTTAAACTGAATGAAAACCAAAAGGGTTGGACTATTTACTTTGTGCTCTTTGCACTGGCGAACCTGATACTCGGAGGGCTGAGGATCCTGAGCGGGGGTGCTGTGGTTGATGGAGTCCTGACATTTACCGGAAGCGCGAATTTCCTTTGCGGAGTGCTCCTGACATACCTCTCTATCGTGATACTCGCAAAGACAGTCAAAGACAGGAAAGAGGAATAGCATGAAAAACCTGAGATTAAAGGCAGCCAGAGCCTCCTTTGATATGTCCCAGCAGGATCTGGCAGATAAAGTGGGTGTGTCACGACAGACGATCAATGCCATCGAAAAGGGGGACTACAACCCCACCATCAACCTTTGCATAGCGATCTGCAAAGCGTTGGGCAAAACTCTGGATGAACTGTTCTGGGATGATACGCAGTAAATAATAGAATATGGCATAAGAAAAGCCCTGACTGAGTGCATTATGACTCAGACGGGGCTTTTTGCGGTATCTGGGCAAGCAGGACAGCTGCGAAGATCAGAGCGCAGCCGGAAGCTTCCCGGATTGTCATTGTTTGCTTGAGGATGAGCCATCCGAAGATCGCGGAGAACACCGATTCCAGGCTCATGATAAGAGAGGCAAGAGCAGGATTCAGATCTCGCTGACCGATGGCCTGGAGCGTGTATCCGACCGCACAGGAGAACATGCCGGTGTACAGGATGGCAACCCAGGAGATGGGCCGGGACAAACTGTCCACCCAGGCAGCCGGATCCGGGAGAAAATCAAAGATGAATGCAGCCACCAAAGATGCGGCACCGCTGACGAAGAACTGAACACAGGCCAGCGCCACGGGACTCATGATCTTCGAATAGTGATCCACGCACAGAATCTGAACGGAGAACAGGAAAGCACAAGCGAGAAGTGCCAGATCTGCAAGGGAAATCCGAAATCCGCTTCCCCCTGCCGGAATGCAGAGCATATACAGCCCCACCAGTGCGATACCGACAGCCGGCCACACGAAGACCGAGCACTTTCTCTTGAGAAACAGTCCCAGGATGGGAACCAGTACAATGTAACAAGCGGTCAGGAAGCCTGCTTCTCCGGCGCTGGCACCCAGTGCGATGCCGCCCTGCTGGCAGGTAGATGCCAGGAAGAGTGCACTTCCGCTGATGATCCCGCCCACCAGCTTCTTCGGGGGAATCTTTGACGGTGCGATGTTGTGCCCCTTGAGAAAGGGCAGCAGGCACACACCTCCGATCAGGAACCGAATCCCGTTGAATGTAAATGTCCCGACGCTGTCTCCGGCAACCGACTGCGCCACAAAGGCCAGTCCCCATACCACCGAAGCCAGGAGCAGCAATAATGAACTTTTGATCTGAGCGTCTTTCATCTTTTCCATAGTGGTTTTTTTTTTTGTAAAAGATCATTCATCCTTCTTCGACAATGCACCTTTGATCTTGTCCGAGAAGTCATCCAGCACATCCCGATCCAGTGTCAGGGTATTGGAGGTGAAGATGGTCTTCACCAGCCAGATGAGGAATACGAAGACCAGGATGGGGATGATGCAGGCGGTCACGATCATCACCGCCAGGGATTCCAGCATGTCGCTGAGATAATCGGAGGCCTTGTCCTTGATCTCTGTGGTCACTTCCGTCAAAGTGCTCCAGAAGCTTCCATCACTCTCTTTCTCCAGATCATCCGTCGCTTCCAGGGTTCGCTCCACCGCGGAGTCCCTGGACTGGTAAACAAGGTCGGAAAGCCGCACGCTGGCCGGGACGATGAGGAAGATCACGCAGCCCACCAGCAGGATCTTCGCTGCCACCACGCTCCATTGCTTCCGTCCCCATAAAATGCCGGCGCCGATCAGTACACAGGCCACCGGGACCAGGATTCCGAAGGTAATGTACCCCGCCAGGCTGATAAGAAATTTCTCCAGATACAGAGCGCTTAAGATCAGCAGGAAGTACGTAGCCAGTTCCGCCAGCTGCTGCGAGATGGGAGTACACACATCCCCGGGAAGCAGGGATAATGTGGCGGAGATTGCCGCCGCGCCGCCGGAAAGAGCCATCACGGTATCAATCTTATCCTCCGTCTGCTGAACGGAATGGGTGTGGAGCTCCGGGGATGCCGCCCAGGGAGCCACCTTCGTAAAGGAAATCACTGCAACAAGCACGCAGATTGCCAGGGTCATAACTTTTTTCATTTATCCACTTCTCCTTCGAACCGTTGATACTACGGATTGCTTCGTTGCTCATGATTGTGCGGGTCATTAAGTCGAACATACTCGTTTATGCAAGCATAACTCGCTTGTTCGACTTTTGACCCTTGTATTAGTCAAAGACCACCTTATAATCCACTGCTTCCTCAAATCCATGCACAAAGTTGGTGACAAGCACCCGGGCCTGCTCATCTGCTCGCTCCAGGATGCCATTGGCCTGTGCCTGCTCCAGAGCCGCCACTTCATAAGCTTCCAGAGAGGCGTTGTAATCCTCCAGCGTCAGTTCGTTCCAGAGATGATCCTTCTCGGAGTAGATCTGAAAGGTGTCCCGGTCAATGGACACGGACTGGATCTCAGCTGCGGGAAGCTTCACATGGATGGTCTTCTCGGATTCCTCCGTGGAAATGTCGATCTTCGAGAAATCCACACCCGCGTACACCTTTCCGTCATAGCTGTAGACGAATTCCGAAGAGGAGGTCAGGAATTTCAGGAATGTCTTCTCCTTGGTATAGGTCTCCACCTGTGTGAAGTAGTACTCCTGCGTCACGAGGAATCCCATATTCTCCAGACCGTCCTTCAGGATCCTGGTCTGAATGGTCACGTTCACATTTTTCGAAGAAGAACCTGCAGCCCTGCCCACAAGGCCCTGCCTGCCATTCACCGCATAATCCACACACAGGATCACCGAGATGATCACCGCCATCAGCGTGATCACCATGTAGGTGATATTCTTCCGATTCATCCACTCTTTCATAGGCTCCTCCTCCCAAAAAAGTCCTGATAGCAATTCTCGCTTTTATCCCTTATAATAGAAACGCTTTTTTGCCCACATTATATAAATTGTATCGGCAGAAAACCGTAAAACCATTAGCCTTAGAGGATTTCCATACATGAAAGAAAAGATCGTAACCTTCCTGAAAAAAGAATTGATGCTGACCCTGTCCGTGACAGCGGCCATCATTTCCCTCTTCATCACACCCCCGGATGCCACCCTTCCGGAGCGCATTGACTGGCGCACCCTTGGGATCCTGCTGATGATGCTCTGCGTGCTGGAGGGATTTAAGAAAGAGAATGTTCTCGGGCCTGTTGTTTACTGGGCTTCCGGCATCAAGAAAATGACAGTTCTGTCTCTCTTCCTGATCTTCGGAGTGTTCTTTTCCTCCATGTTCGTCACCAACGATGTGTCCCTGATCATCTTTGTTCCCCTGACCATCGTACTGTTCCGCAAGGGTAACAAAGAGCATTACATCCTGCCGGTGATCTCCATGGAGAACATCGCCGCCATCCGCGGATCCCTGCTGACCCCCTTCGGCAGCCCTCAGAACCTGTTCCTTTACGGTCAGGTGGATGTGAGCATCGGACAGTTCCTGCTTCACATGTCCCCTCTCATGGGCATGTCCGCCGTGCTGCTGATCATCTTTGTCTTCGTCCTCTATCGGAAGAACCCTTCCGAGGACACCGCCCTCACGGGAGATACCAAAGCAGAGCGCCCCACCGAAACAAAGAAGGGCACCATCTACATTGCTCTGTTCCTGCTGGTGCTCACGGTCATCGTCACCCGCACATCCCTGTGGCTCTGGGCCGTTGCCATCGTGCTGATCGGAATTGCTCTGACGGACCGGAAGATCTTCCTTCAGGTGGACTACGTGCTGATTGTGACCTTCTTCTGCTTCTTTGTGTTTTCCTCCTCCATCTCCGCCAATCCGGGGATCGCGGCGTTCCTGAAGCAGGTAGTGGCCGGCCGGGAGTACTGGTGCGTGATCGCCCTGTCCCAGATCATCTCCAATGTGCCCGCTTCCATTGTGCTCTATCCCTTCTCTGAGAACTTCGCGGGGCTGATCTACGGAGCAGACACCGCAGGTCTGGTATCCCTCATCGGATCCCTGGCTTCCGTCATCAATTACCGCATCTACGTCCGGGAATACCCCGGTCAGGGCGGAAAGTTCGTCAAGACTTTCACCCTCATCAGCTGGGCGTTCTTCGTGATCGTGGTGATCCCGGGATATTTCCTCAGCAAATGGAACTTCTTCGGCTAAAGAACAAGCAAAACCTCAAAGACCATCGGTTCTCCGGTGGTTTTTGTTGTTTTCAGACACTTTCTTCGGATACATTTCTTTTTTCTTTCCATTTTTCGGCGCATTGATGTATTATGAGAAAAAAGGAGGTTTCCACATGTCAGACGAGCCGAAGAAAAGAACACGTAAAATACCGGAACCCACCCCCAAAGAGGGCTATACACACCGTTCCGTACGCAAGCCCAAGGCCGAGCATCCCGTCAACAACATGCCCGCCACTTACCAGAAGTACCACCTGGTTCCCTTCGATCATGTGGACGGCTATGATATCCGTCCCGGTTTCTATGACATCAACGGCGCCACCGCTATCCCCGGCGGTGTGAACTTCACGGTCCACACCACAGGCGGAACTGCTGTGGAGCTCCTCTTATACCCTCGCGGCGAGTCCGAGGACAAACCCTTCGCCGTGATCCCGTTCCCCTCCCACTACCGGATCGGCAATGTCTTCTCCATGATCGTATTCGGCATCAACATCTATGATTTCGAGTACGCCTATCATGTGGATGGTCCGTACGATCCCAGTAAGGGTCTGATCTTCGACAAGACCATCCCCCTGTTGGACCCTTACGCAAAAGCGGTTGTGGGCCAGAGCGTCTGGGGCGAGAAGGGTCCTGTTGGCGACCTGTATCGTGCCCGCGTCGTAAAGGACGATTTCGACTGGAAGGATTTCGCAGATCCCTGCCTGCCCATGTCGGACCTCATCATCTACGAGATGCATGTCCGGGGCTATACCAAGGACAAATCCTCCGGCGTGGAATTCCCCGGCACCTTCGACGGCATCAGGGAAAAGATCCCCTATCTTCTGGATCTGGGCATCAATGCAGTGGAACTCATGCCCATCTTCGAGTTCGACGAGACTCTGGATACCCGGGAATACAACGGCCGGAAGCTCTGCAATTACTGGGGTTACTCCACCACCAGTTTCTTTGCCCCCAACACCAGCTACGCTGCTCATACAGAGTACAACCGGGAGGGCAACGAGTTAAAGCAGCTGGTCAGTGAGCTGAACAACAACGGCATCGAAGTCATCCTGGACGTGGTGTTCAACCATACCTCCGAAGGTAACGAGCATGGTCCCGTCATTTCCTTCAAGGGCTTCGACAACCGGCTTTACTACATGCTGACCCCCGAAGGCTTTTACTACAACTTCAGCGGCTGCGGCAACACCATGAACTGCAGTAACCCTGTGGTGCAGCAGCTGATCCTAGAGTGCCTGCGCTATTGGGTCATCACCTACCGAGTGGACGGCTTCCGCTTCGATCTTGCCTCCATTATGGGACGCGCCGATGACGGCACTCCCATGGCCAACCCGCCCCTGCTACAATCTCTTGCCTACGATCCCATCCTGGGAGACGTAAAGCTCATCGCCGAAGCATGGGATGCCGGCGGACTGTATCAGGTAGGCACCTTCGCCACCTGGAACGACCGTTGGGCAGAGTGGAACGGAAAGTATCGTGATGATATCCGAAAATTCCTCAAGGGCGACGAAGGTTCCATCTACGGTGCCGCCCAGAGGCTCATCGGTTCCCCCGATATTTACAAGGGCAACCCCTGGAACAGCTCCATCAACTTCATCACCTGTCATGACGGTTTCACCCTGTACGACCTCTTCTCCTACAACGAGAAGCACAACGAGGCCAACGGCTGGAACAATACGGACGGTGCCAACGACAACCATAGCTGGAACTGTGGTGCAGAGGGCGACACGGACGATCCCGGTATCATGGCTCTCCGGAAGCGCATGATGCGAAATGCCTTCGCTATTCTGATGCTCAGCCGGGGCACTCCCATGTTCCTGGCGGGAGATGAGTTCGGCAATACTCAGTTCGGCAACAACAATCCTTACTGTCAGGATAACGAGATCTCCTGGCTGGATTGGAGCCGCCAGAAGCAGTTCAAGGATGTCTACAAGTTTGCCAAGAAGGCCATCGCCTTCCGGAAGGCCCACCCGGTCCTGCGGGAGCACCTTGGTCAGTGCGGATTCGGCTTCCCGGAGGTCTCCTTCCACGGAGTCTACCCCTGGCAGGAT
>JAEEGL015600969.1_pt1 | contig 14148 bp, 9 predicted proteins | sample 9134231 | NCBI WGS metagenome assembly JAEEGL01 (sample SAMN16246548, study PRJNA631951) | gut metagenome | biome: gut microbiome; feature: rumen; material: fiber-attached | host: Bos | place: Iran: Karaj | collected 2018-10 | reverse complement strand
TTGTGCGTATACTAGAGAAGGAACGGTGCTTTGGGGACTGGGTGAGATCTTCTCTTCCTCTGATACGACTTGTGCCTGGATCGCCCTCGTGGACGGAGACGGAGTCACCGTATGGCAGCGACGCCTCATCCACGGTTTCAGAAACGAATATGTGGCCTCCATACTGGCCAACGAGGATGGTACCTGGGCGGTGATCAGCAGAGGAGACTTGAAGTATGTCTGCCTCAGTTGCTATGACGCTGACGGAAAAGAGCTCAGCTTCCATAAAACAGAAGTAGGCAATTACGGGATTCGGAATGCTGCGAGGCTGGGAGACGGCTATATCGTCCAGCTTTGGAATCAGTTTTCCAGAGAAACCGCGCTTTTGTACAAGATGGATCGGGAGGGCAACCTGACCGACGGGTTCTCCTATGAGGAAGACCATTATGACTACTATATCACGGATATGGCCGAATATGGAGGACAGGTTTACCTTTCCGCGTATGCTGTTCCAAAACAGCAGGATGAAGGCGGAAGGCACGAGATAGCGACAATACTTGATTATGTATTCTCAAAGGCAATCGGAGGAATGGACATTTCCTCTGAAGAACTGACTCCGATCGTACGGGATAACTACACCGCGATGCTGCTCATCTGCGATCCGGATGAAGGCTCTCCAAAAACTTTCTATTCTGTGAAAGGTTCATTGGGCGGGGATATATCCGTCAATCCTTCGGGACAGCTGGAATGGAATGTTGAAAGCATCACGGCAACATTCTTTTCTCCGGCAACCAGTTCTTTTTCGATCGGTGGTGACTGTGCCGTTTTCTGCTACACATTCAATGCGGATGGCAACCTGGCGGGGCAGACGGATACAGGCGATACAGTTCCATACCGGAGATAAATACCAATCACAGGTTTCGTTCCAAACGAATAAACAGCGCCCTGCAGGATTGCGGCTTGCAGGGCGTTGTTCGATTCTATTCGGTCACTGAAGTATTATGCCCGTCTCGTTCCGGAGAACCGGAATGACTCTATCCGGACCGTATCATGAGGTCCGTGTTTCATGTCCCGGGGAAGGGAGACGAATCCTCGCGGAAAACGTGCGTGCCTGCATCCGCCGTCACCGACGTGCCGCCGGGAAGACGGATCTCCGCCTCGCAGTTCGGGGGGACGGTCACGGTATAGACGGTCTTGCCATCCTTTTTCTCCCATGCGCTTTCGATCAGACCGAAAACGCTGTTATACGAAGCCTTCGCGTGCGTGAAGCTTCCGCCGGGCTGCGGCGCCACGGTGAAGCGGTTCTCGCCTTTCACCCGGATCCCGCACATCACGGAGAACAGCCATTCGACGACGGCGCCCTTGGAATAATGGTTGAGCGAGGCGACGGCGCCCTGTGCGTTCGGGCCCTCCCAGCTTTCCCAGATCGTCGTGGCGTCCGCCTTCGGCATGGAGAGCCAGCCGGGGATCTCCTCGTTTTCCAGGAGGCGGTACGCCGCCTGGATATCGTAGCCGGCCAGCACGTACAGGATCAGCGGGGTGGACAGAAAGCCCGTGCCCAGCCGCCAGCCGTAGTGCTCCAGCGCCCGGATCAGGCGCTCTTTCGCGAAAGCCTCCTGTTCGGGGCTTAACAGGTCCATGTACAGCGGGCGGACAAGCTGCGCCTGCCGGTCGGTGTCCAGAGTATATGCCCCTGAGGCGACCAGTTCCTGATATGCTTTTCTGCAGCCCTCGGAATAGCCGCAAAAATCCTTCGCATCCTCCGCATGTCCCAGCCTTTCGGCGATCCCGCCCATGAGGCGCATCACATAGGCGGTATAGGCGGTGGACACCTCGGGGTGGGGATTGACGAAATCCTGCCAGCGAAATCCGCCGCCGACATCGACCGGCTCGGCCCATTCGCCGTAGCTCTGTCCCATGTTGACCAGATACTTCCGTGCCTCTCTGGAGAGCCTGATCCTTTCGGAGAAGACCGGCGTCGCTTTCCCGACGCGCTTTTCCATGAAACGGGCGTATCGGGCCATGCCGTCGTAGCAGTCCTTGAGGATCGTCTCGTCGCCGAAGATCCCGGCATAGCGCCAGGGGATCAGCACGCCCGCGTCCGACCAGCCCACCGAGCCGTTCATCGTCCACATATAGAAGTCCGCGCCGCCGTCGGGGGCGATATGCGGCAGACGGCCGCTTTTTTTCTGCCAGTCGTAGATGTCGTTCAGATACTTTCGGGCAAAGGGCGCGAAGTTGAAGAGATAGGACGCGCTCGTGAAAAAGAGCTGCGCGTCGCCGGTCCAGCCGTGGCGCTCCCGGGTCGGGCAGTCGGTGGGGATATCCAGATGATTGCCCTTGGCCGACCAGACCGCCGCCTCGAAGAAGCGGTTCAGGAGCTCGCCGGAGCTTTCGAACCAGCCCGTCCGCTCCAGATCGGAATAGACGGCGTGAGCCGTGAAATCCTCCGGCCGGAAGGGCACGTCGGTCTCCACCAGAACATACCGGAAGCCGAATACGGCGAAGGTCGTTTTATACTCGTTCCAGCCCTCCGCGCAGAAGTATTCCACCTGCTGCAGCGGCGTCGTCTTGCCGCGGTTGGCCATTTGGATGTTTTTCTGGGTGAACTCCCCGTCCTGGTCCAGCAGTTCGCCGAACCGGAGGAAAATGCGCTGTCCGACCTTGGCCTTCAGCGCAAAGGACGCGTACCCCTGGATGTTCTGTCCGAAATCCAGTACAGTCCTGCCGGAAGGCGTGGTGATCCGCACCGGCTTGAACGTCTCGTGCTCCCTGACCGGCACGTTGTTGGAAGCGGCGGGGATCACTTTGTGTTTCGTCAGCTTGGCCTTTTCACGGTACAGCGGGGTGCGGAAGGCTTCCACCGTCTCGCCGTCCTTGTTGTCGGCAAAGCGGATCGGGCCGTCGTTGGACCAGTCCCAGGTTTCGTCGCTGACGACGGTCAGGACGCTGCCGTCTTCACAGTTGATCTCCAGCTGGGCGAGCAGTTTGGTTTCCGTACCGTACTGATTGACGATGCCGTTGGCGCCGCAGGAGCCCCGGTACCAGCCGTCGGCCAGCTGCACGGTCAGCTCGTTTTCGCCCTCCTGCAGCAGTTCCGTCACGTCGTAGGTCTGGTACTGCACGCGTTTCCGATAGTCGGTGTAGCCGGGGGCCATCACGAAGTCTCCGACCCTTCTGCCGCCGAGCCGCGCCTCGTAGAGTCCGCAGGCGGTGATATACAGCCGGGCGCTCTTCACGGGCTTCTCCACGGAGAACCGCTTGAGGAAGCAGTCCACGGGATAGCGCTGCTTTTTGCTGACGCTGTAGCGTCCGGTGATCCACCGGGCCTGCCAGGAACGGATGCCCGTTTCGAAGAAGGCCTCGCTCCACTCGCCCGGCTCGCCGTTTTCATCCCAGAGCCTGACGCGCCAGTTGACCCGCTCGCGGTCCCGGAGCGTCTCCGGGTATTCCGCGCGCATGGAGCCGCTCTCCACCCTGCCGCTGTCCCAGTTCCCGGTCATGATCTGATACGCGGTCTGCTTCTTTCCGCCTTCACAGTTCCACATCAGACGCGGCTTTTGAAGATCGATGCCGACGGGGTCATCCAGATACTCGGTACGAAGCCGGATCGCTTTCACGTCTGTTCTCCTCCTGTCATCATGTCTTTTACAAACTCCCGGATCTCCCGGTATGCCTTCCTGCTCTCCGGGATCACGGGAAACAGCGGGAAAGCGTGCATCAGCCCGTGGTACATGCTGAGTGAGCACTGTACACCGGCTTCTGTCAGCTTCTCCTCCAGTCTGACCGCGTCGTCCCGCAGCACCTCGGAATCGGACGCGATGATCCGCGTGGGCGGGAAGCCGATGTAGTCGCCGTAATACGGCGCAAAGAACGGGTCGTGCAGCGCCGCGGGATCCCCGGAGCACAGGTAGACCGCCCGGACCTCCTCGGAGAGATTGGAGACCATGCAGTCGGTCTTCAGATTCTCGGTATAGCTGGGAAACGCCTGGTCGTACTGGATCGTCGGGGCCAGTGTCACCACGCACACGGGAAGACGAAGGCCCTCGTCCCTGGCCCGGAGCACGGTCCCCAGCACCAGGTTGCCCCCGGCGCTCTCGCCCATGATGACGATCCGCTTCCCGAACGGCTGACGAAGCAGCCATCGGTAGGCGCTCATGCAGTCCTCGTGCGCCGCGGGATAGGGGTGCTCCGGCGCCAGACGGTAGTCGATGCTGAGCACATTCAGCCCCAGCCACTTCACCATGCGCCCGGTCATCGGACGGACGGATCTCGTGCTGCCCGCGACAAATCCTCCGCCGTGGATATAGAGAACGATGTCGTCTTGAGGATTCCCCTCTGCGTACAGGATCTCGCCGGAGATCTCCGGCTCACGGATCTTCCGGACGCGGACTCCGATCGGAAGGCCCTGGGGGATGATCCGGTCCTGCTTTTCACGTTTGGCCGCGTAATCGATGGGGCGGTCCGGATCATAGACCGTTTTCCGGCGGTCGATCGCCCGGAAAATGATGGAATGAAGCAAACTCATTTTGTCTCCTCGGAGCCCTTCGCCTCATGACGCGCTCTGATCTCCGTCTGCTCCTCGGGGAGATTCTTTTCCACCCGCAGGAACAGAAGGATCGCGACCAGCGCGATGCCGGTGAACACCTCCAGGCCGACGAAGGCGAAGGTGATCACCCAGTTCACGGCGGCCGGCTGCTGCAGGCCCACGGTGAGCACGCCGTCCGCGGCCGGCTTGAGGTTCTCCAGCGCGACCTGCGATGTCCAGCCGTCCGCCGCGAGTTTCGACGCGGCTTCCGCCGTGCTCGACGCGGTGACGGGGGCGAGATAGCCCGCCTTCGAGAGCATCCAGTTGAACACGCCGGTCATCAGGCCGACCATCGCCACCGCGATGATGTTGTAGACCGACATCGCGGCGCCGTCGATGCGCTTGTCAGTCTTCCATTCGAGATGGTCGAGACAGTCGGCGAACAGCGCCATGAAGACGTAGGCGCAGGGAAGACCGCCGATGTTCTTGATGAACTGCCCGACCAGGACGACGACGAGATCGGTGGGGAAGATCCAGCAGATCAGCGAGCCGATGGCGTAGAGCACGAAGCCCCACATCGTGACGTTCCGCTTGCCGAACCGTTTGGCGAGGGGCCAGACCGCGAAGATGCCGATCCCCATGGGGATCCCGCCGATGACGGACACGAGCATCTGGGTGATCCCGTCGTTATAGGTCCCGAGCACGTAGTTGCAGTAATAGACCAGTCCGAGGTTCTTCATGGTCGTCCCGACGGTGTAGATGAAGAAGTACGCGTACATCAGGACCATGTACTTGTCCGTGAAGAGCATCTTCAGCTGCCGGCCGAAGGGCAGCTTCGTCTCCTCGCCCGCCGCCGCCGTCTCTTCGGTGACCCGCTCCTTCGTAAAGAAGTATTCGATGAGGGTCAGGGGCAGGGCGACGATCGAGAGGATGCACATCAGGGTGATCCAGCTCGACTTGTCCGCGCCGATCGCCGGCATGATCACCATCGGGAAGACGAGGGCCACGAGGATGCCGCTCATCATGATGGTCGTGATCTGGTTGAAGACCGACAGTCCGCCGCGGGCCTTGCCGTCGCGGGTGGAGAGCGGCACCATCAGGTTGTGGCTCATGTTGAAGATCGTATAGGCGAAGGAATAGAACAGGTTGTAGGAGATCATGACCCAGATCGCCTTGACGGTGTCGCTGCCTTCCGGTACGGTGAACAGGAGGACCCCGGTCACCGGAACGAGGAAGGCGGACAGAAGGAGCCAGGGTCTCGCCTTGCCCTCCCTGTGCTTTGTGCGGTCGATGATCTGTCCCATCACGACGTTCGTGATCGCGTCGATGATCTTCGAGACGATCGGGAAGACGGTCAGGAACAGACCGCCCCACAGCGGCGTGAGGTTGAGCACGTCGGTATAGTAGACGTTGAGGTAGGTGGCGAGAACGGCGTTGAGCAGCAGCGCGCCCGCCGGTCCGATCAGATAGCCGAGCCATTTCTCCTTCGGCGTGACCTCCGGGGAACGGACGACGCTTGAAGGCAGTTTCATTTACATGTCCTCCTTCGGCAGTTTCGGAACTTTTATTTTCTTCATAAAGCACCGGATCCCTTTGAGGAGATGCCCGTTCGTCAGCTCGACGAATCCCTCGGCGATGTTGTAGGGCATCGACCGTCCGGCGCACATGGTCATGGAGCGCGGGGAATTGCTCTCCAGGACACGCCGCAGAAACTGCGCGCCCTTTTTCTTGTTGTTCTTCTCGGGGCCCTCCGGCATCCGGTCCGCTTCCTTTGCCTGCCGGTCCGCCACGGAGAGCACGGCGTTGAAGAGGATCCGCCCGAAAAAGGTCTGTTTCAGGTCGGTAAAGGGGGATTCGAGGGTCACCGGATAACGCGGCGGCTCCTCGGGAACGGTGTATTCGTCGGACCAGATCCGCTCCTCCGCTGCCTCTACGGTCAGCGAAACGGTCTTCGACTCCCCGGGGGCGAGATAGACCTTCTCAAAGCCCGCCAGCTCGCCGCCGACGTAGAGCCGGGCGACCTCCGCCCCGTACCGGCCGCCGGTGTTGGTGATGGTCCGGGACCAGGTGTCGCCGTCCCGCGTCCATTCCGACGACTCGAAGGTGGTATAGGAGAGACCGAAGCCGAAGGGGAAGCGCACCGGGATCCCGTGCCGGCCGTAGTAGCGGTAGCCGATCTCACATCCCTCCGCGTAGATCTCGTTGATCCCCTTGCCGAAGGTCGCGTGGGACGGGACGTCCTCGTACCGCATCGGCCAGGTCTCGGCGAGCTTTCCCGAGGGATTCTTCAGACCGAAGAGCAGATCGTAGACGGCGGATCCGCCGTTCTGTCCCGGCAGATACATGTTGAGGATGGCGTTCACCCGGTCGCAGAAGGGAAGTTCCACCGGAGAACCGCCGAAGAGGATCACGACGACCTTTTTTCCGCTGTCGCAGAGCGAGTCGATCTCCCGGAGCTGCTCGTCCGGCAGCCGCATATGCGGCCGGTCGCCGCCCTCGGATTCGGTTTCGTCGGTCAGCCCGGCGAAGACGAGGATCACGTCGCTCTCGCCGATCGGGACGCTTCCGACGCCGTGTTCGTCGAAGGCGTCCTTCGGCGTCGTGACGAAGGTCGGGCGGATCATGGAGGAGCCCGCGCCCTGATAGCGCATCGTTTCGAACAGTTCTCCCGCGATATGCAGCTTTTCGCTCCCGCCGAGGGGAAGGGTACCGTCGTTCTTCATCAGCACGGCGCAGTCCGCGGCGATCTGTGCCGCCAGCGCGTGATGCGTCTCCCAGTCGACCGGGGCCGGATCCGCAGGCTTGTAATACCGGTCGATCCAGCGGAGGATGTTCCGGCACGCCTGGTCGAGATCTTCGGTCGGCAGACTGCCGTCGGCCGCCGAATCCAGGATCCGGCGCCGGCAGACGGCGGTGTCGCCCGGCATCTCGAGATCCATGCCGGCTTTCAGTCCGGCCACCCGGTCGCGCACCGCGCCCCAGTCGCTTATCACGGCGCCGTCAAACCCCCACTCCTCCCGGAGGACGTCGGTCAGGAGCCACCGGTTCTCCGAGCAGTAGGTCCCGTTGATCCGGTTATAGGCGCACATCACCGTCGCGGGATGCGCATGCCGGACGACGTATTCGAAGGGCTTGAGATAGAGGTTCCGGATCGTGTTCTCGCCGGCGACCGAATTGCCCATGAAGCGGTAGTTCTCGCTGTTGTTGAGGGCGAAATGCTTGAGCGAGACGCCCACGCCCTTCGACTGCACGCCCTCGACCATCGCCGCACCCATCACGCCCGCGAGAAGAGGATCCTCCGAGAAATACTCGAAATTCCTGCCGCAGAGCGGGTTGCGCTTGAGGTTCACGCCCGGGCCGAGCAGGGTATGGACGCCGTAATACCGGCATTCCTCGGCGATCGCCTCGCCCATTTTCCGCAGATTGTCCGGATTCCAGCCCGAGGCGGTGCACGCCGCGGTCGGAAAGGCCGTCGCCGGCTCGGACCTGCTGACGCCGTTGTCGCCGCCCTCCGTCTGCTTCCGGAGTCCGTGGGGGCCGTCCGACATGCAGAGGGACGGGATGCCGAGCCGCGGGATCGGATTGGTGTACATGAAACCGGTGCCGGAGACCAGCGCCGCCTTTTCGGGAACGGTCATGTCCGACAGAATTCTCTCTATATCCAACGGATATTCCTCCCAGTTTTGTTCTTATCTACCATATTACACGGTTTTGGCTTACATGTATTGCATAATTGTATGAATCATCGTATAATCGTAATGTATTCGAACCAGGAGGTCAAGATGGAGCACGATTATCCGTATATCGCCCGGTCCCTTGCCGGTCTCACCGGCGTTCCGGTCCGGGTGTACCGGGGCGGGGAGGAGGTATGCCGCTCCTTTCCCGTCGAGCTGCCGCGGGATCCGGCGGAGCGGTACCGGGAAGCGCTCCTCGGCATCGGGGGGCATGTGGGCTATTACTGCACGCCCTATTTTCACTATTACGGCGTTCTGAGAGCAGGGGACATCACCCTCGTCGCGGGACCGACGGCCCAGGTCATGGGAGAAGAGCAGAAGATGAGGGAGCTGGCCTTCGAATACGACGTGCCCCCGGAGGACATCGGCGCGTTTGTCGACGGCATGAACGGGATCCGGCATCTCCCGGTGGAAAAGCTGCTCGGGATCCTCTGCGCGACGAACTATTTCCTGAACGGCGGCGAAAAACTCGAGCTGTCGGATCTCGCGATCCGGGAGTCCGTTCAGGAAGAACTGAAGAGCGGGGCGGAGAGAAAGCGGACCGTCCGGATCTACGAAGAGACGGACGAGGGACAGCACAACACGCTGAACGTCGAAGAGGCGATCACCGACATCGTGCGCAAGGGCGACACGGTGGCGCTCCGGCGCTGGCTCGCCTCCGCCCCCGCCGTCCACGGCGGCACCCTCGCCGGCGACCAGCTCCGGCAAATGCGCAATCTTTTCATCGTGACGGCGACCCTTGTCTCCCGGGCGGCGATCCGCGGCGGGATGCTGGGGGACGACGCGTTCTCGCTCTCCGACGCGTACATCCGGCGCGTCGAGCTCCTCACCGATCACGACAGCATCCTCAACCTGCAGTACCACATGCTGCTCGAGTTCACCGAACAGGTCGGAAAGCTTCGCAGGGGGACGAACGTGACGAAGCTCTCCCTCGACGTGGCGAACTACGTCCGGCACCATCTGTCGGAGCCGGTCAGCGTGGAGAAGATGGCGGAGGCGTTCTTCCTGAGCCGGCCCTATCTGTCGGCCAGATTCAAAAAGGAGACGGGATCGACGCTGACCGATTTCATCCTGAACGAAAAAACGGAGGAGGCCAAACGCCTCATCCGCTATACGGACAAACCGCTTCCCGCGATCTCCTCCTATCTCGGCTTCTCCTCCCAGAGCCACTTCATCCGGGTGTTCCGTAAATACGCCGGCGTTACCCCTGGGGAATACCTCGAGAAGCACAGAAAGTCCCGGGACGCCTCTTTCAGGATCTGATCGAATCAAGCAAACGCCCCCGCTTTTCCGGGTCGGGCCGGAGAGCGGGGGCTGCGTTTTACTCGGGTTTGGTTTCTTACGGAAGGAGCAGGACGGTGCTCGTCTGTCCGTCCATCGTCAGGACAGATCCGTCCAGAGAGGCGCCGCCGGCGCCGATCGAGACGGAGACGACGGGCTTCTCCCCGGCGAGGACTTCGGACAGGTCGACCGTCACGGTCGCGCCGGAGGTGTTGTGGATCACGGCCACTTTTTCACTCGCGTCGGAGGCGACGAAGCCGCCGAGCTTGAGACCCTCGAAGTACAGCGCCTCATAGGTCCCGTCGGCGATGGCGGGGTGGGCCCGGCGGATCATGAGGAGCTTCTTGTAGTGGCTGTACAGGCTCTCGGGATCGGCCGACTGGCTCTTGACGGTCCCGTTGGTCTGCTTGTCCGCGCCGTAGGTGGTCCCCATGGGATCTTTGACCGTGTCGCCGTCCCCCCACAACATGGCCAGACGGCGGTTCGCGTCGGTGTTCGCGGCGCCGCGCGTTCCTTTCATCCCGATCTCCTCGCCGTAGTAGATGAAGGGCGTGCCGGGGCCGAGCAGGTAGAGGTTCGCCGCCATCTCGGCGTAACCGCTGGCCAGGGTGTTGTAGCCGGCGCTGCGGTCCATGTCGTGATTGGAGATGAAGGGAACGTAGACCGCGCAGTCGCCCCGCTCTTCAAGGGACTTCATATATTTCTCAACATAGGCGGTGTAGGTGTTCACGTTTCCTTTCTTCGCAGTCGAGGAGATCAGGCCTTCAGCCTGCGATACGGTGAAGTCGAAGCAGCTCGTCGAGCCCGCATACTGGAGGGTGATCGGGTCGCTGTCCCAGACCTCGGCAACGGTATAGAGGGCAGGATAGTCCTCCCGGAGCTCGCCGAGGTACCATTCCCAGAAGGCGGCGTTGTCGGGCTCCTGCCCGAGATAGATGTATTTCGCGGCGTCGAAGCGGAAACCGTCCACGCCTTTCTCCAGATAGAATTCCGCGATCTTCAGAACCTCTTCGCGAACCGCTGGGTTGTCGAAATTCAGCTCAGGCATGTCGGTGCTGAAGTTGCATTCGTACATGACGTCCGTCCCGGAGAGCGGAGCGTAGTTGCGGCCGGGGGTCATCCCTTCGCCGCGCGTGCTGTAGAAGTCGTAGTAGGGATCGTTTTCCGCGCCGTTCTTTCTGGCATCGGTGAACAGACGGAACCATTCGTTGTTCTTGCCGGTATGGTTGATCACGAGGTCAAGGATGACCTTGACGCCCCGCTCGTGGCAGACCCGGATCAGTTCCTCCAGGTCCTCCATGGAACCGAACGAGGAGTCGATCGCCAGGTAGTCGGTCACGTCGTACTTGTGGTAGGAAGGGGACTTGAAGATGGGAGTCAGCCAGATGCCTTCGACGCCGAGGCTTTTCCCAGAGGCGGGATCTCCGTCGTTCAGATAATCCATCCGCTCGATGATGCCGCGCAGGTCACCTGTGCCGTCGCCGTCCGAATCGGAGAAGGAGCCGACGAAGATTTCATAGAAGACCGGATTGTGGTCACCCCGGACTTCTGCGGGGGCCAGTTCGTCCCCGCCGAGGAGGACCTCCCCGGTCGCGGGATCGGTCTTCAACGAATCCCCGGACCCGCAGGACGCCAGAACGATCATGAGAAGCGCGAGAGACAGCCAGAATATCGATCTTTTGACCATACCGTAGTTCTCCTTCCATAGAGGGTCCAGGCGGGACCGGAGCCCCCGTTCTTCCGCTGAATATTACACTGAAATTATATCACAAGACCGGGCGCGTGTAAAGCGGACACGGCCGCCTTGTTTCTCCCATTTCTTGCGGCCTGACTCTCCCATGGACATTGGTTCGCTATCCCTTTCAAAACAGTGTAAACAGTTATCCCACGAAGAGTCACGGTATTCTCGGTCGTTTTCATAAATCAAATCTGCAACGGTTTTCCCAAAAACAAAAAACCTGTTCCACTTTTCGTCTTTACTATTCGGAATCATAGCCGGTGTCGCATTTTTGGCCCGCCAACAGCCATTGCAACAAGGAAATAACCTTTTTTTACTTTGTGTAAGCAAAACTCTTTCGAGAAAAACTATTTGGATAAGGAAAAGGAGAAACGACCGACCGGGATGTTTTTCAGCCAAGCGACTGAATTTCGTAAAGAAAATGACGGTTGAAATAGACTGAATCCTATTTCAACCGTCAGCATGGCGAGATTATAGATAACGGACTAGACTGATGCAGATGTTTCCTTTGCTGGTCCGCTATGCTTTTACATCTGGCTTCTGTATAGCTGTGCGATTTCCTCAACGCTGGTTTCACGCGGGTTGCCTGGACGGCAAGCGTCTGCAAACGCACTTTCGGAAAGGAACGCAACATCCTCTTCCTTCAGAACGCCCTTGAGATCGGCGGGAATTCCCACGTCGGCGGAAAGCTTTTTGACAGCCGCGATGGTCGCATCGGCGGCCTGCTCAGCGCTCATGGAATCGATACCGGCAACATTCATTGCCCTGCCGATGGCGCGGTAGCGTTCTCCGGAAACCGACTTGTTATACTCCAGACCGACCGGAAGCAGAATGGCGCAGGCAACGCCGTGAGGCGTATCATAAAGAGCCGAAAGACCATGCGCCATGGAATGAACGATGCCGAGTCCCACGTTTGAAAAGCCCATGCCCGCAATGTACTGACCGAGAGCCATACCCTCGCGGCCTTCAGGGGTGTTCTGTACTGCGCCGCGCAGGCTGGCGGCGATCAAGCGGATCGCCTCGAGATGGAACATATCCGAGATCGCACAATGCCCCTTGGTGATATATCCCTCGATCGCGTGGGTCAGCGCGTCCATGCCTGTAGCGGCGGTCAGCCCCTTGGGCATAGATGCCATCATGTCGGGATCGACTACGGCGATTTCGGGGATATCATTTGTGTCTACGCAGACGAATTTACGCTTTTTTTCAACATCTGTAATGACATAGTTGATGGTCACTTCCGCGGCGGTACCGGCTGTTGTGGGTACGGCAATTGTGAACACAGCGTGTTTTTTGGTCGGCGCGACACCTTCCAAGCTCCGCACATCGGCAAATTCGGGGTTCTCTATGATAATACCGATTGCCTTGGCGGTATCCATCGCCGACCCGCCCCCGACGGCAATAATACAATCCGCGCCGGCGTTTTTAAACGCGGCTACGCCGCTTTGTACGTTTTCGATCGTAGGATTCGGCTTGATATCGCTGAATACGTCGTAAGCGACGCCGGCGTTGTCAAGCAGGGCTGTGACCTTTTGCGTTACGCCGAACTTCAGCAAATCAGCGTCTGTCGCAACGAAGACCTTTCTATAGCCTCTGGCGGTCAGCTCCGGCACAATGTTTTCGATCGCGCCGTGACCATGATATGAAATGGTGTTCAGGACAATACGGTTTGTCATAATCTTTACCTCCAAATATTTACTGCCTGCTATTGAGAATTATAGCATATAATTCAATTTGCTGCAAGCTCGTACCTACACACTAACAAAAGAAGAGGATCTCCTTTCGGAAATCCTCTTCCTTCTCTGAGTGACTGGACTTGAACCAGCGGCCTCTACCACCCCAAAGTCCCTCCGCGTCGTTATTTATGATTATAAAGGATTATTTCCCACTTGTCAAGAGGCAATTTTTGTGCAAGTAGCACAACACATTGTTGTCTAAATGGCTCCATGAGACAAATTGCATAAAAACAATTCGTAGAAAAATTCGTAGAAGGCGCGAATTATTTTTTTGATCGACATAGCCATAATTAGACAACGAATTGAAAGGATACATATGAAAAGAAAAGACGAAGACAATGAGCGCTACGCTCTAACTCCAAAAGGCCTCGCCAACGTAGCGATGCTTCAAACGGGGTTGATCGACAATCTGGATGACCCTCGGTTCGAGGGGTTCTGGTCAATCTTTGTAGCCAGTATGAACGAACACGGCTATATCAAACCGGCGGAAGGAGATGACCTAAATGGCGGAAAATAAGAAACGTTTCTTGGAAATCTGCAAAGACATTAAACGGCCGGGGATCAAAGAACTTTTGGAGTGGCTTGAAAGCAGCGACTTTTATACAGCTCCGGCAAGTTCAAAATATCACGGCTCTTATGCCGGTGGGCTTCTTGAACACTCGCTCAACGTATTTGACGAGTTTTGGAGGTTAATGAATGTTTATAGGCTTCCCTGCACTTACGAAACTGGAGCTATCATCACCCTATTCCACGATCTTTGTAAGGTCAATCTTTACACAACGGAAAAAAGAAATAGAAAAAACGACGCCGGGCAATGGGAAACATACGATGCCTATACGTTCAATGAAAAGTTTTGTTACGGCGGACACGGAAGCAAATCTGTATTCATCCTTCAAAACTATATGAAACTTACCGCAGAAGAAGCAGTTGCCATTAACTGTCATATGAGCTGCTGGGACGGCAACAAAGACGTCGGCAAGGCATATGAACAGTTCCCGCTTGCGTGGTTGCTTCACGTTGCGGATGAGGCGGCAACTTATATCGTGGAAGGAGAAAACGCTGATGGGGCTTGATAACGGATTTCAGATCAGAAGCAGAAAGAACCCAGACCTTGCAATTGAGCTTGCTTATTTCCGAAAATACTATGAGCTC
>JAEEGL011451030.1_pt1 | contig 14148 bp, 11 predicted proteins | sample 9134231 | NCBI WGS metagenome assembly JAEEGL01 (sample SAMN16246548, study PRJNA631951) | gut metagenome | biome: gut microbiome; feature: rumen; material: fiber-attached | host: Bos | place: Iran: Karaj | collected 2018-10 | reverse complement strand
CGGGGTTGATTTCCGTCAAGACGATGCCCTTGTCGGTGACTTCCATCACGCCCATTTCGGTGACAATCAAGTTCACCTGGCCCTTGGCGGTGAGGGGCAAGTTGCATTTGTGGAGGATCTTCGGATTGCCCTTCTGGGTGTGCTCCATGGCGAGGATCACCTTGCGGGCGCCCACCAGCAGGTCCATGGCGCCGCCCATACCGGGGGTCAGCTTGCCGGGGATCATCCAGTTGGCGAGGTCACCCTGCTCATCGACCTGCATGGCACCGAGGACTGTCACATCGACGTGACCGCCGCGGATGATGCTGAAAGAATCGGCGGAGCTGAAAGAGACAGCGCCGGGCTGTGCGGTGATGTAACCGCCGCCGGAATTCACGAGGTTGTCGTCTTCCTGACCTTCGGCGGGTGTGGGGCCCATGCCGAGCAGACCGTTCTCCGATTGCAGGATAACGTTCACGTTCTTGGGAAGATAGTTCGGAACCATGGTCGGCAGACCGATTCCCAAATTCACGACATCGCCGTCTTTGAGCTCTTTCGCGACTCTCTTGGCGATGATTTCTCTCATTTGATTTTTGTCCATATTGTTACACTATTTGTTTGTAATTCCTTGTTCGTTTACAGAGCTCACTTCGTTCACCTTCCATGACTTACTTCGGGCTTACCGCCCTCTTCGAATCAACCTGCAAAAATACAAAAAAAAATTTCTCCACAAACACCCTTGTATTTTTTGCAAAAAACACTATTCCAGTATCTGTCTCAAAGCGACCCGAAATTCCGGCATTGGGCAACCCGAGTCGCGCTCCACAATCAGGGTCTTCAGCCCTGCAAAAGGCAGAACTTCTGTTTCTATATCGCTGAGAGAACGGTCGTTGCCGAAGTAGGCAGGGACAAAAGCCTTCCAAAAACGAATGGCGGCAGCCTTGTCCATGTGGAAGGTTTCCTTAACGAACTCCTCTTGGTTGAGATTGCAGGTAAGATACACCATCCCCACATCGAAAAGATGGTTGCCGTAGCAGAAATCGCCAAGATCGATGAAATAGCGGTCTTCACCCACAAAGATGGCATTCGAGAACTGGAGGTCGCCGTGGATGGCGGTGTCCTCGTCGGGAACACTCGCGATGAACCGGTGCAGTTTGTCCTTCTCTTCCGCAGTGAAAAACGGATTCTCTTCAAGCAAGTGGAAGTATCTGTTTTTCACATTCTCGAACTGATGGGTGTCGATATGGGTGGCGTGCAGTTGGCGACACATCTCCGCAAATTCAGCCGCGTATTTCCCTGCTAATTCCGGGTGGTTGCCCGTCGCCCGTGAATAGGACATCTTGTCCCTGATGCGATGAAACAGGATGCCGTAGCGTCCGTCTTCGGTCACCACATACTCGCCCGGCTCGGGTGTCGGGATGCCTGCCTCATAAACCTTCCGGGCCAAGAGAAACTCGTCAAGCGGCTGTTGGATTTTGCCTGGAAAATAGAGTTTGAGCACCACATTCGGGTCTGACTTGTGGTTATAGCTCTCGCCGTTAGCACCGCCGCCGGCAAGCACATAATCGCCAATAGATATTTTTTTCGCTTCCATAAACTTATTCCTCAATTTGTATATTGAAATTGCGGGGCAAAAATACAAATAATTTCACTTTGTGTGAAAATAAAAACAAAAATCATCCTCTTGCTGAACGATTTGAAATAATTTGTACTTTTGCAAAAAGTTTATACTTAACTTTTTTACACAAAAGCGAAAAAATTATTATGAAGAAATTATATTCAATCTGGATAGTAGCCCTGGTAATAATGGCTTTCTTCGGCTGCAACAAAGACAACGAAAAGCCATACACGGGCGTGCCGCTCGTCATCCTCGACGCCGACATCGGCTCATCAACTGACGACCTTTTTGCCCTTGAAATGCTCTACCGCTACGAGGAGCAGGGAAAATGCCGCCTACAGGGCGTAATAGTGAACCGCGAAGGGGAAGCAAACGCCCGCTTTGCCGACGTGATGGACACCTATTTCGGTCATGACAGCATTCCCATTGGACTTGTCCGCAACGGTGTCAAAAACCCTCCGATATGGATTGACTACGCCCATGTGGCCGCCACGGAAGACAACAACGGACAGCCGATGTTTGCTTGCAGCATCAACGACTACTCGCAATTGCCCGACGGATGGCAGCTCTATCGCCGTCTGTTGGCTGCCCAACCCGATCATAGCGTGAGCATCGTTTCCACCGGATTTGTCACCTGTCTGGCGCAGCTGTTGCAATCTGCCCCCGACAGCTACTCACCACTCAACGGCGTGGAGCTTGTACGGCGCAAGGTGAAGTGCATTTACGTGATGGGGGGTGTGTTCGGCAATGCTGTGGAACCTGACTTCAACTTCGCCAAGAGCATCGAATTCGCCAAGATCTTCTTCCGCCTTTGGCCGCAGGAGGTCGATATGGTGTTCTCGCCTATGGAGGTGGGGCAGGATGTTGAGTACACGCCCGAGCAGGTCATCGCCGACATCTCGTGGACCGATGCACATCCCATCAAGCAGGTCTATTTACAGTGCAACTGCAACACCGGCCAGCGCATGTGGGACGTGATGTCCGCCATCCATGCCGTGGAGGGGGACAGCCAATTTTCACTCTCTGAGCGTGGCACTGTGCAGCTTACCGACAATGCCGAAACCATCTTCACTCCTTCGGCTACCGGCAATTGCCGCTACCAATTGCCCGGTGATGCCGCATGGGCCGCCGCCATGCTGGAACGTATTAGGACAGTTAATAAAATGAGAACAACAATAGGGAACAAACAATATTAACAATGAAGAAAATGTTCTTGATATTTGCCGCCATCCTCACCATTTGCGGCTGTTTTTTGCTTACCGGCTGCTCCGGTTCGAAATGGAGCGTCTCTGAAAGTTTTTACAACAACCTGATAGCCGAGGACCGCTACAGGATGATTCTCGACGGCTTGCAAGTGACCCTCATCATCACCTTTTGCGCAGCCATATTAGGCACCTTGCTGGGTGGCTTAGTGTGCTGGATGCGTATGAGCCGTCGGTCCTGGTTACAGAAGGTGGCCAAGGTGTATGTTGACATCATGCGCGGCACGCCCGTACTGGTGTTGCTCATGCTGATGTACTATGTGGTGATGGCACCGCTGGAAGCTACGGGCATAGTGGTGGCAATAGTCACCTTTTCCATGAATATGGCGGCCTACGTCAGCGAAATGCTGCGCACCTCCATACAGGGCATTGACCGCGGTCAGACAGAGGCTGGCCTTGCTTTGGGTTACACGCGTAGGCAGACGTTCTTCCGGATTGTACTCCCGCAGGTGGTCAAATCCGTGATGCCCGTCTATCAGGGCGAGGTGGTGAGCCTGCTGAAGGGCACCAGCATCGTGGGCTACATCGCCGTGGCCGACATGACCAGGGCCTCCGACCTTATCCGCTCGCGCACCTTTGACGCCTTCTTCCCCATTATCGTGACAGCCATCATCTATTTCCTTATGGCATGGCTTATCGGTCTGTTGCTGACCTCGTTGGTGCAGCGTAAACGCATGAAAGCCATCATAGCGGCTGTGGCACTGGCCATTGGCGGAACCGTATGCTACGTGCCATCGATGCTGGCTCCAAACAAGACCGACACAACGGTGACGGAGGTCCCGGAAGTATTCAAGTCGCTCTCTGGCAAGCCTGTGGGGGTCATCATCGGCAGCATACATGACATTGCCGTCACGGAAATGGCACCCGACGCCGACATACAGCGCATGACCAGCTATTCCGATGTGCTGGCTGCTTTGGAAAACGGCAAGGTGGATGTGATTGGCACCGAGAGCTTGTTGCTGACATTTAACAAGGAGGTAGCAGCCAAGGTGGATTCTGTGAACGCAGGTTTGACACCTATTCCGATAGCTGCATGTTTCCGACTTGGCAATACCGAGTTGCAGCAAGATTTCAACCAATTCCTGAAAGACATTCGTGACGACGGCACCTACCAAGATATCTTCAACCGTTGGACCGATGCCGATGACCCATCGGCCATCGGCATACCGCAGCAACGCGGAACCGGAAAGACCCTGTGTGTGGCCACTTTCCCGGCCATGCCTCCGTTCAATTTCATCTGTTCGGGAAAACCGTCGGGCCTTGAGATAGATATTCTGACGGAGTGGGCCAATAGGCGCAACTGGAAATTGGAATTCCTCGTAATGGACTTTGCCTCGCAGATTCCTGCTGTGCAGACAGGCAAAGCCGACATGGCCATGGGTGCCATCAGCATCACCGAGGAGCGGCAGAAACAGGTACTCTTCTCCGACGGCTACTACGAGTCGCATATCATGCTTGCCACACGTAAAGGGGAAATCGGCTTGCTCTCTGGCCCCTCAAAACCGTCTGGTCCCGAAAAAGACACGAAAAAATGGCCGTGGATCGTGGTCATCCTCGTTGTCGTCATCGGTAGCGGCACATGGCTCCTTATCCGCCGTAAACGCATCCTGCAAAAACGTTCCTCTCTTAACTCCCAACTTTCAACTCAACCCTCGGATAGTCCCATTATCCGCATCACTCATCTGAAGAAAAAATATGAGAATCTTGATGTCCTGCGCGACATCAATGCCGACATACACCGCGGCGAGGTCATATCCATCATCGGTCCCTCAGGCACGGGCAAGAGCACGTTATTGCGCTGCCTGAACCTGTTGGAGCAGCCCACCGGAGGCAGCATCTTCGTCGATGGCGAGGACATTCTCACCAAGGGCTATCCCGTCCATTTGATGCGCCAGAAAATGGGCATGGTGTTCCAGAGCTTCAATCTCTTCCCTCACAAAACCGTTCTCGAAAACGTCATGCTTGCCCCCTGCCAATTGCACAATGAAGATCCGGAAAAGGCACGCGAGGAAGGTTTGGCACTCTTGCGTAAGGTAGGTCTGGCCGAAAAGGCGGATGTCTATCCCACAAGCCTTTCCGGCGGTCAGAAACAGCGTGTGGCCATCGCCCGCGCCCTCGCCATGAAGCCCGAAATCCTCCTCTTCGACGAACCTACTTCCGCCCTCGACCCCACAATGGTGGGCGAAGTGCTCAGCGTCATCCGCCAGCTGGCCGACGAAGGTATGACCATGCTCATCGTCACCCACGAGATGAAATTCGCCCACGACGTGAGTACTCGGATCTTCTTCATGTACGACGGTTATATCCACGAGGACGGCACGCCCGAGCAAATCTTCGAGAACCCCGTCCACAGCGCCACCAAGGCCTTCATCCAGCGCATCCGCAAGGAGGTGTTCCAGGTCGGCGGCCCGGAATTCGACTTTTTTGGCATGCACTCGGACATCAACGCCTTCTGCTACAAATACGGCATCACCGAGAAGCAGGAAAAGGCGCATCAGCTTTGCGACAAGATGCTCGGCGAGGTGATGGCCGACTACCGCCCCGTCACCGTCCGTATCACCCATAGCGAACAGTCGGGTGTCACGGCCTTGGACTTCATGGTGGAGAAGATGGAATCCACGCCTCTGAATGACGCGCAGCGCAACGAACTGAACGGGCTGTGCCAACAGGTAGTGGAAGAATCCACCAAGTTAGGCTTCCGTGTGAAATTGATATTGTGACGGTAATCCTTGTGGCGATGAATCCGTGACGGGGAATTTTTTTTGTCGTGTTTTTTTGTACGATTAACTATATTTTATTATTTTTGCACTTTGAATAAGTTGTGAGCATATATGAACAAACGTTCTTTTTCCAGTAGCCTGAGTTGGCGGATTATCGGTATTGTGTCGACGATTTTTTTCATCGCCATGGTGGTGATTGCTATCGTTTCGCACCAAATCATCGCAGATGAAGCTACCCGTTCCACCCAACACATCCTACACGGAACCATCAGCGAATTGGAAAAGCCCTTGAACACGGTCGAAGTCACCACCAAAGCCATAGCGGCATACATATCCACCCTTCAGGCTCAACCCAAAGTACTTCAGGCCATTTCTGACCGCACGGTGGAAGTCAGCGAACTGATAAACGGATTCGCTATTCTGTTTGTCCTTCCCGATGGGAGTATTGACACTCTTCGTCCTGCCATTTTCAGTTCCTACGTCAATGACAGTGTTCACGAATTCCATCCCGACAGCCAACAACTACAGCTGTTGGCTGCATCTTGGAATCTAGAACATATACTAAAAACGAAGATGGCTTCTTGGACCGCCCCTTACAGGCCTCTCGATTCGCGTTCTTCACGAATCGTCTCCTACTGTTATCCTTTGGTGGACTCCATGCTCAACGTCTATGCCATCGTGATATCCGACATGTTCATTGACCATATTGAAAGCACGGTGGAGGGTCTCCGCCCCTACGACAACTCCATTGCCACCCTTATATTCAACAAGGACAACATCATAGGCATCAAGGATTCCGATTCGGACCTGATCAACCGATATAAACGCAGTTTTTCAGATAACAGTTCTTTCCAAAATCTGGTGGAAGACCTCAAATCGAACAAAGACAGCCTGCACCGCCGCGTGGGAAAAGGACGTGACATGGCGTTTGTCGTGTACGGTCCCTTACACAACGGTTGGAAGCTTAGCATCACCTGTCCTTACAGGGAGGTGCTCCGTCGTTCTTCGCAAATGCATCTTGCTTTGTTTGTTATTGGCCTTTTCGGTCTGGTCTTCATTTACTTAGTGTGCCGTCGTACGATACGCCGCATGACGCGCCCCATCACCGAGCTGTCGGTCTCCGCGCTGAACATGGCCAAGGGCAACTTCAAGGCAAAACTGCCCGAAATCACCAGCCAGGACGAGATGCTCCGTCTGCACGACAGTTTCATCTATATGCAGAACTCCATTGCCGACTACATTGAGCAGCTGAAGACCACCACAACGGCCAATGAGCGCATGGAGTCGGAACTCAACGTGGCGCGCAATATCCAGATGGGGATGCTGCGCACCGATTTCCCGCCGCAGCTCTATGCGATGCTGAACCCCGCCAAAGAGGTGGGCGGCGACCTGTACGACTTCACCCTCAAAGGTGACCAACTCTATTTCGCCATCGGCGATGTGTCCGGCAAAGGGGTTCCGGCTTCGCTGATGATGGCCATCACCCGTGCCGCGCTCCGTTTCGTGGCTGGTCTCGCTCTTCCGATGAACGAGACACTGAGCCGTATCAACAACAGTGTCAGCGACACCAACAGCAACAACATGTTTGTCACTCTGTTTGTCGGTCGCATCGACATGAAGACCCTCCATATGGATTTCTGCAACGCCGGCCACAACCCATTGGTCATCCTGCCGCCCGACGGCGAACCGTATTTCCTCAAGGCCAAAGCGAACCTCGCCATCGGTCTGTTCGAGGATTTCACCTACGAAGCCGAAAGCCTCGATCTGAAGCCAGGCACTCGCATCATCGCTTACACCGACGGTGTCAACGAAGCCGAAAACACCGACATGGATCTTTATGGCAATGAGCGGATGATGGAAACAATCCGCCAAATGGACCGCAACATGGACGGGAACACCGCTGTGAATCTACTCTTTGATTCGGTGAAGAATTTCGCAAACGGCAACCCGCAAAATGACGATATCACCATTATGAGTATTCTTGTCTAAAACATTGATCAACTTCAAATATTTATGAAAAAACGTTTCAACCCCATCAAGGACAAAAGCAGCGAGATTATCGAATTTGTCATGTCCTCCCCCGACATTCCGGATGATGATGTCTTGAAATTCAAGCTCCGTCTTTCCATCGAGGAAGCCGTTGAAAATGTAGTGCGTTATGCCTATGATGGCGGCATCGGCTGGTTAGAGACAAATATCGACTTCAATCAGGACACGCTGCTCCTCACCATCCAATTACGTGATGCAGGAGTGCCTTTCAATCCTCTGGAGAAAGAAGATCCTGACTTGACGCTCTCCGCAGAGGACCGCAACATTGGCGGTCTTGGCATCTTTCTGTGCAAGAAAATGATGGACAACATCGAATACCGTTATGAAGACGGCAACAATGTGCTCACCATGACCAAAAGAGTTCAAGGCTAATCAAAGTTAAAATTGCAAATTATTATGGATATCAAAATAAGCCAACAAGAGAATAAAACAATGGTCGTGTTGAACGGTCGAATCGACACTTCCAATGCAGATCAGTTCCAACAAGATGTGGCCCCCTTGATGGAGGGCGAGAATCCAGACATTGACATTGACTGCACGGACATGTCGTACACGTCGTCCCAGGGGCTCCGCATCTTCCTGATGTTGCAAAAGAGTGTCATGGCCCGCAAAGGCAAGCTGGTCATGCGTAACATGAATCCGCAAGTGAAGGAGGTTTTCGACATCACCGGATTCTCGAACATCATCACCATTGTTTAGTTTGCAGTTAGCTGTAGATGGGGTTATACGAAATGGATGTCGGTATTCCTGATGACCTTAGAGACCCCTTAACCCTTCAACCTTCAACGAATGAAATATATATATATTACCAATGGGCGAGCCGACAAGGTGCCGCAATATAAGGTGCTCTACGACCAACTGAAAGAAGTGCCGCACCCGTACGAGGTTTACACCACCCTGGGCGAGGGCGACGCGACACGTTTCGTGCGGCTCTACTGCGACCTGCACCCCGAGGAGGAGGTCTGCTTTGTGGCCTGTGGTGGCAACGGCATCATCAACGAAGTGGCCACGGGGTTGGTCGGGTATTCCGAATACCTGGAGTCGTCTTCTCAAAAGACAGTCGTCCCCAATTCGCAACTCAAGAAACAGAATTCAAAATTCACCATGGCCATCCTTTACATCGGTGGCACCACGAAAGATATTTTAATTAACTTTCCGGGACGCGATTTTTTCAGCGTGAAGGAGATGCTGGCGGGAACCGTGACACCCGTGGACATCATCAAGTTGAACGACAGCTACAGTCTGAATGCGTGCAACATCGGTTTCAACTCGAAGGTGGCGTCACGGGCCAACGAACTCATCATCAAGGGGAAGTCGGCCCATGAGGCCTACACGCGAGGGGTGGTGAACGCCCTCCTGACGAGCCGCTTCAACCGCATCAAGGTGATCGTGGATGGTGAGCGTATCACCCGGGGCTTTATGGTGCTCTGCACCATCGCCAACGGTCAGCGCGTAGGCGGCGAGTTCAACTGTGCCCCCAATGCAAAGGTCGATGACGGCCTCATTGAGGTGTGCCTCTTCCGCAGCATGAGCCTGTTGCGACTCCTGATGCTGATCCCTCTCTACCGCAAGGGCGAGCACATCGGCAGCAAACCGGGCAAGAACAGAGTCATCTACCGACAGGCCCGTGAGGTGAAGGTCAGCAGCAAGGATCTCATTGATGTTTATCTCGACGGCGAGCTTCTCACCGGTTCCCATTTCGAAGTCAAGATTCTGCCGGGAGCACTTCCGCTAAGGTTACCACCGGTTAACGGTCAATAGTCAAGGTTCAATGTTAAAAGGTAAAGAAGATGAAACTGGATATGCATTGTGAGATGATTCTTGACGAATATCGCGAGAATCTTCCTCTCTTCGAAAAGCTCCGTTCCATGGCGATGGAGAAGTTGCAGCAATGCTTTGACGAGAACAAGATTGTGGTGGCGAGCCTTGATTCCCGCATCAAGACCGAGGAAAGTCTTACCGGCAAGCTGGAACTGAAGGGGTACAAATACCACACCCTGAACGACATCACTGACATTGTCGGCATCCGTGTCGTCACCTTCTTCAGTGACGAGGTAGACGTTATCTCCGCACTCGCCGAGCAGCTGTTCGAAATCGACTGGGAAAACACCGTTGATAAGCGCAAGATGATGGAAATAGACCGTTTCGGATATATGTCGCTACACTACATCTGCCGGTTGCCCCAAAAGCTCTGCAACGACCTTGCGATGCCAGAGCTCAACGAAGTGCGTTTCGAGCTCCAGATGCGCAGTGTCCTGCAGCATGTGTGGGCCAACATGTACCACGACATGGGCTACAAGACCGATGTCGAGATTCCCCGCGAATACCAACGCAACATGAGTCGCCTGGCGGGGATGCTGGAGCTGGCCGACGAACAGTTCAGCACCATCCGCAAGGATATCACCGAATACCGACGCAAAGTGCAATCGCTCGTGGCCAACGGCAACTTCGACGAGGTGCCCTTCAACGGCGATACCTTCCGCTCTTTCATCGTCCTCAACCCCTTCGAGCGACTCGTTGACAAGATGGCCGCCATCAACCAGGCCGAGGTTTACGAGGACAGTCTGATGCCCTACTACAACGTGCTTCGACTGTTAAACATGAAGACTATCGGCGATGTCGTTCGAATGAGGGATGACTACAGCGAAAGCGCCTATCAGCTGGCGCTTATGCAACTGGCCGGCACCGGGCTCGACATTCTGGCCAGTTCCGTGGCGTTGCAGAACCTTTGCATCGTCTATATCCTGAAAAAAGGCTACGGGGAGGCCGGCTTAGTGCAGATGTTTGCTCTGCTGTACGGCCAAAACGACTACAACATCCAACGCGCGAAACGCAATTTCGACCAAGCTAAACGTATCAACATAATTTAGCCATTATGGATAATTTTTTTGACACCGAGTTATTTGACCGAGCCGCGAAGTTTGCGATCAACGCTCATCACGGTACGGAGCGTCGCGGAAAGAATTTTCCATACATCCTCCACCCTATGGAAGCGGCCAATATTGTGGCCACTATCACCACAGATCCCGAAATGCTGGCTGCCGCCATCCTTCACGACACCGTGGAGGACACGGAGGTGACCTTTGAACAAATTTGTGATGAATTCGGAGAACGAGTGGCCAATCTCGTACAACATGAGACATGCCCGCTTCCCAAAAAAGCGCCTTGGCACGACCGCAAACAGGCGCAAATCGACCTCCTCGCCGACTCCCCCTACGACAGCAAGGTGGTGGCCATGGGTGACAAACTTTCCAACCTCCGCGCCATCGCCATGGACTACTGTATGATTGGCGACAAACTCTGGTCGCGCTTCAAATCCCCGAATGGTAAATCGGATATTGCCTGGTATTACCGCCTTTTGGCAGACGCACTGTCCGATTTGTCCGACACTTTCCCATATCAGGAGTTCGTCATGTTGCTGGACAAGACCTTCGGTTCTGACGATAAATCATTATAATCCAAAGATTTTGGAATATGAAACGGTTGCTGTTCTTTATATTCATAGCGCTTTGCCTAGTCGCTTGCAACAACAGACAGAAGTCCCAGTCAAAAGCAAACCAGGAAATCCTTTCGGAAAAGGATCTTCAAGGTAAAGTGGTGGCCACACTGACAGGCTGCAGTTTTGAAATCGACATGGCCGGACGCAGCGATTTCAAGATCGTGCGACAACCGACCATGTCCGATTGCATCGCATCGCTCCGCCAAGGGCGCGTCGATGCCATCGTGTATGATGAAGTGTGTTTCACCGAGGAAATGCTTCGTGAAAAAGGCATGAAGAAAGCGTTCCTGACAGAGAAAAGCTACCCATGCGCATTCGCCTGCACTAAATCGAACCTGGATTTGGTCAACAAATTCAATGAATTTCTGGCAAAGCTCAAATCATCAGGTGAATTGAATGAGATCACCCTAAGGTGGCAGAACTGCATTGACTATACACACCCCGACATGCCCGAAACCAAAGACAACCTCACAGGAGAGCCTTTGCTTGTCGGCACCGCGTACACAACGGCACCCATAGCCTATATGATTTTAGACAAGTGGTATGGATTGGAGATTGAAATTCTGAACCGTTTCGGTGAATATATAGGCCGTCCCGTGAGGTATCAGCTGTACGATTTTGCCGCAGAGATACCAGCCTTGCAATCAGGGCAAATCGACATAGCAGCAGGAGTTTTGTTCGTCACGGAAGAACGGAAAAAAGTGTTAGCCCTCACGGATGTCTATTACAACTGTCACGGGGCTTTTTTCGTCATGGACAAAGATGCTCAAACCAAGACGGGTGATCCCAAGTTGTCCGATATCAAAGGATCCGTCAGGAACAATTTGGTGGAAGAAAATCGCTGGGTGTTTTTGGCACGCGGTCTCAAGGTGACATTGGAAATCACCCTGTTCTCGATGCTTTTCGGCAGTATATTAGGCACCGGACTGTTAGCAATGCGGCGAAGCCAACGCCCCTGGGTCAGAAAGACAGCCTCCGTTTATACTTCAGTAATACGCGGCATCCCTATGGTAGTACTGCTAATGATTCTTTTTTACATTGTACTGGTGGGTTTCAGTGGTATTGCGGTAGCTGTGGTGGCCTTCACCTTGACCTTTACTTCCTCATTTGCTTCCACGATGGACAATGCGCTTCTTGCGGTCGGCAACCAACAGTACGAGGCGGGAGAGGCAATGGGCTTCACCCGCGCCCAGATTTTCCGATACATCACCGGTCCTCAGGCACTCAAGCGCGCCCTACCCCAATTCAAAGGGGAGGCCGTTTCGCTCATCAAAAACACTTCTGTGGTGGGATATGTGGCCATCCAGGACCTTACTCGCGCCTGTGACATGATACGCGCACGCACCTTCGAGGCCTTCTTCCCTCTCCTCTTTATCACCATCATCTATTTCCTGCTCGCTTGGCTTATAGGCATATTCATGGATTATATATTTAAAATCGCCATAAAACATTTGTTATGATCAGCATCAGACACCTTTCCAAAACATTTGTAGACCCAGATGGCAGCCATCTTGATGTGTTGAAAGATGTCAGCTGCGAGATCCACAAAGGCGAAGTGGTTGGCATCATCGGATCCTCCGGGTGCGGCAAAAGCACCTTGTTGAGGACCATCAACATGATGACCATGCCTACTTCCGGCGAAATTCTGTTTGAAGGGGAAAACATCGCCGCCAACGGTTATCCCATCAACAAACTGCGCCAACGGATGGGGATGGTGTTCCAAACTTTCAACTTGTTCGAGCATTTAAACGTGTTAGGGAATATCACCCTTGCCCCGATGAAACTGAAAGGGATCAAACAGGAAGAGGCAGAAAAGGAAGCCATGCAGATTCTGCACAAAGTGGGGATGGACGATAAATGCACCGCCATGCCCGCCGAACTCTCCGGCGGTCAGAAACAGCGCATTGCCATCGCCCGCTGTCTGGCCATGCACCCCGACATCATGCTCTTCGACGAGCCTTTGTCCGCCCTCGACCCCTCCATGGTGGGCGAGGTGCAGACCGTCATCCGGCAACTGGCACGTGAGGGGATGACCATGCTCATCGCCACTCACAAGCTCAAGTTCGCCCACGATGTCTGTTCCCGCATCATCTTCATGAACAAAGGGCAGATTCACGAGGAGGGCACTCCGAAAGAGATATTCGAAAACCCCACCCGCAGTGCCACCAAAGCCTTTGTACAGCAAATTTACAAGCTTTGGTTCACCATCGAAGGCCAGGATTTCGACATCGTGGAGATGCACTCGCAGATGCTGCAATTCTGCAACAAATACAACATTGCGCACATCATCGAGACGGCACAGCAAATCATCAACCTGATGGTGCTCATTGTGCTTGCCGACTACCGCCCCCTCACCGTTCGACTCTCCTTCATTGAGCAATTTGAGAGAGTGTCGTTGGATTTCATGATCAAGGATCTCACCACATCCCCACTCGATAACAATGAGTTCACCCAAAGCGTTTTAGACGACATCCGCTCCCTCTCCAAGGAGATCATCGAAGAACCCACAAATTTGGGCTTCAGAATCAAAGTCTTCCTGAATTAAGCAAACCTTTCAACGAGCCCTTAGGCATCGTTTTCATCGAATTTCAGCTTCCACCGTCTGTGGCTCCAAATCCAGTATTCGGGTTTGCGACGAATAGTTTGCTCTAATAACTCCGTGTATTTCCGCGTGATAGCGTATGGCTCTTCCGCTTGCGGATGATCCGTGACCAGGTGGATGTCCACGCGATATTTCCCCATACACTCCTTGATCACTTCGTAATACAGGACGGGGATGTCATACTTCCGGGCGAAATATTCCGGACCGTAAATCACGCCGGTGGTCTGGTTCAGGAACTTCGTGACGTAGCACTTTTTCTTGTTGTTAGGAGACTGGTCGGCGAGCATCATGTAGGCGGCAGGGATGTGGTTCTCCTCATGATAAGCGAAGACCGCCCGGGCCGTGTCGGCGAAGCAGACCTGCGTGCCGTTGCGGGTGCGAGCCCGGTTCACCCACTTCTCGAACACCTTGTCGCTGTT
>JAEEGL011373627.1_pt1 | contig 14148 bp, 10 predicted proteins | sample 9134231 | NCBI WGS metagenome assembly JAEEGL01 (sample SAMN16246548, study PRJNA631951) | gut metagenome | biome: gut microbiome; feature: rumen; material: fiber-attached | host: Bos | place: Iran: Karaj | collected 2018-10 | reverse complement strand
GTCGGATTTTATAATAACCACATTATCATCACTACTGGTAAGCGTGAAGTTCTGCAATGGAAAATCTTCTGGATCCACTCTATATTGAAGTTGTCTAACCTCATCAACATCCAGAACCATATCCTCTAATGTTATTCCATTAGGTTCCTTTGAATTTTCTTTAGATATTACTGTTACAGTGGAGCTTGCCATTATCTTCTCACCATATCTTGCAGTGATAACAGCAGTTCCCTCTTTAACACCCCTTATTTCACCGTCGGATTTTATAATAACCACATTATCATCACTACTGGTAAGCGTGAAGTTCTGCAATGGAAAATCTTCTGGATCCACTCTATATTGAAGTTGTCTAACCTCATCAACATCCAGAACCATATCCTCTAATGCTATTCCATTAGGTTCCTTTGAATTAACGATAACCTCCAACTGCTTATATATGCCGTTCTCTATAGTAACAGTAATAACAGATGAGTATAGAACACTACCCTCATTAGGCAAAGCCGTAACAGAAACTATTGCATTCCCTGTTCCATGTGTTGTCCCAAGAACAACGGCTGGATTGCTTGATGAAGCTGTCCATGATCTATTTGCAGTGATCTTAATTGTAAAATGGCCACCACCAGAACCAATCTGTTTCTCAGCTGGACTTAACTCCAAATATCCTGGCTCTACCAAACTAATACTGTCCACTTCAGATATGGCAAATTCTCTAACAGAGCCATCATTGCTGAAAACCCAAAAATAAGATTGTGCACACAATAAAGTACATATAAAAACTGCACAAAATATTAAAAAAGATGTCTTTTTCATACTCAATCTTTTTAATAAACAGACTCTTTATCCTTTACACAGCGGACACTTAACAAATATTCAGGATGAACTAAATCCCAATTAAGCCCCAATCTGTCCCAGCCATAATACATATAAGCACCACATGGACGTCCATGAAAATTTAGGGAATAATCTTTCCGTCCGTCATAAGTCATCCAATAATACGATTCCTTACCCATCATCTCGACAACCTGATTGTTATAACTATCATAGTATCCACTTGGCAGTGCGTTAAATCCATAGGAATCCAGCCCTTGTTTATAGTTAGAGTCATCCTTATACCATCCCTCTATTGATTTTAAATATTTACCGGATGTATTATCATAGTCATCAGCAACTCCCTCTATAAAATCTATCAGTTCCAAATAATCTCCATAATCAGAGATATGCCATCCATTGGGGCATATACCCTGTAAGATAGAGTTTCCAAATGTAATCTCACCTCTTGCGGCAACATTCCAATGATAAAAAAGTCCTAACTTACTTCTCATCTCATCTGTGAGATAAGTTGTGTATTCATCAACATTTTGTCTGCCGTCATATAATAAACCTTCATCGATTAATTCACCGAAATAAGGACTTTGGGTATCGTACTCTGTAACACGCAGATTCTCTGCCATCCAATACTGATCACCTATTTTCACTATTTTGTATGTATTGCACTGGCAGTCTGTAAGAGTCATTGCTGCAAGGTCCGTATGAGATGTGCAAGGAAGCGGTTCTCTCGCTTCTCTATCAACCTCTAACACAGCTGGGGATTCGCCTTGTGAATAAAACCAAATATTTGACTTATCTGGATTATAGGTTACATTTTTATCAACTGTTACAGTCACAACCCCATCTCCTTGTCCGCTAACAGGGTTTAGTTGAACCCAAGACTGCGAACACTCCGCATTCCATGCGCCCTTACAAAAGACCTTAATTGTAAAGGTTTGTCCCAAATATGGTACGGTTTTTCTTTTTGGAAACACCCTTAAGTCCGCTGGTTTTATAAAGCTTATGCTGTCTGTTTCTGATAGCGGGAATTCCCAATTGGTACCGTTTTTACCATAAACCCAAACTGAGGACTGTGCATATAGAGAAAAAAAAGCACTAACTGCACAGAGTAGTAGCAATATTGATTGTTTCATTGTATTTTTAGAAGTTAGCGTTTAATAAACTTTAAGGACACATCATTAATACGAACAATATACATCCCTTTAGCGTATGATGTCACATTTATCTTCACGTCATTATTGGAAGCCTTCATCTTCTGTAGTTCTTGACCCGACATATTATAGACAACAACCTCATCTCCTGTGTTACATCCAACTAAAACCAATTCCCTTTCAACCGGATTAGGAAACACGTAATAGGAGTTCTCACCTCCATTTTCATCCTCTACTGCAACCGGTATTAAATTTCCAAACTTGATAGCACGTACGTCTTCCAAAGAGTTTTTTTCATTTCGTAAATTAACAGTCATACTGCTTACATTTTCAAATGTAACCGTACTTACGGAAGATATCAAATATGTCTGCTCAAAGTCATCATACTGAACTGCTATAAGTGCGTTTTCTTCTCCATTTACTCTACATAAGAACGTGACAAAGCACAACATAAAGAATAACCTTGTTTTCATAGTTTTCATATATTTTTCCATATAGGCTCGTTTGCTACCCCGTAACTTTGTTACTGTAACAGAGTGCAAAAATAAACAAATATCGTTTACGGAAATGTTAAAATGGGGTGAAGGGGTAAAAAAAATAGTGACTAAAACATACTTAACCTCTGTAATACAGCTGGTTACGTATTTTTAGCCACTAAAAAAAGTAGTAAATCCGTAGGGTTTTCACCTTATTTCTTCACGGATTTTTGAAGCAATCTCCTCAAACTCCTCCGGGGTAAGTTTTAGTTTGGGGTTGGAGAAGAGCATATCCTTCTCACTCTGCATAGGGATAAGGTGTATGTGGGCGTGAGGAACTTCAAGTCCAAGCACTGCCTGACCTACCTTTATGCATGGGAAGGCACGCTTGATGGCACCTGCAATTATCTTGGCGAATATCTGCATTCCAGCAAGGTCCTCATCGCTGAGGTCAAAGATATAATCAACCTCCTGCTTAGGAATTACAAGGGTGTGACCCTTTACAAGCGGGTTTATGTCAAGGAATGCAAAAAACTTATCGGTCTCTGCTATTTTGTAGCATGGTATCTCACCTGCCACAATTTTTGAAAAGATAGTCATCTTATTGTCCCCCAGATTTTAGAATCCAACTTCCACTATCTCAAACTCTATTGTTCCTGACGGAGCGGCAACCTGCACCTTGTCACCTTTCTTCTTGCCTATAAGAGCCTTGGCAATAGGAGTGCCCACGCTCATCTTGCCCTCACGCAGGTTTGCCTCAGCCTCTGAAACCAATGTATAGGTCATCTGCTGGCCGTTCTTTGTGTTCTTGATTGTAACCTTGCTAAGAATCTGAACCTCGCCTGATTTAAGGTGGCTCTCATCTATGATGCGCACATTTGCAACTGTAGATTTGAGCTGTGAAATCTTCATTTCAAGCAGGCCCTGAGCCTCACGAGCTGCATCATACTCAGCGTTCTCTGAAAGATCTCCCTTGTCACGAGCCTCAGCTATCTGACGTGAAATCTTAGGACGCTCTACACTCTCAAGATGAGCAATCTCATCCATTAGTTTTTTATAACCCTCTTGGGTCATGTAAGTAATTTCTGCCATAACTATATGATTTTTAGTTTAGTTTATTTTACAAACGATAAAAAAGATAGAACCCCCATTTAGGGGATTCTACAAATATCTTCATATTTCTCCTTACGGCTACAAAGATAATAAATAATTGAGAATTGAGAGTTGAGAGTTGAGAAATTTTTACTCCAATTCGTAAATTTAGAATCTGAATGTAGCCCCAATCATTCCGTTAATACCCATTGAAGTGTAACCGTAATAGGTGTCAGCCTTCACGTTTGCAAGGTTCTTGCCATTAGCGAATATCTCCAGGAAGTCAAGCACCTGATATGAGAAATAGATGTTGAGGTCATGGAAATTTTTCATCTTAACCTTCTCTCCGTCAACTAAGGCGTAGCGGCCTCCAAGGAAGTTGTAGCTGAGCCCTATGCGCCACTTTTCCTTTATTGTATATTTAGCGTCAAAATTCACCTCCCATGCAGGGCGCTGCCAAGGAGTGCCTATTGTGGTCACACCCCAGAAGTTATATTTGCCCTTCAGGCTCATATCAAGGTTCTTAACGTATGTGAAATAGAGTCCCAGCTCCGCAGAGAGCTTATGGGTGTTATCCTGAACCACATCAAAGGTGTTTGATGAGAGTCCGCCCACTGCATGGTTTACAAAATAGAACTGGTCAAATATTATGGAGTAACGGCCTCCGGCCTCAAACATAAGGCCCTTCATAATATTTGTCTTTATGCCTACATTAAGGTCAAACGGACAGTATGTAGGTTCAATCTCAAAATCGTTGTCAATATACTTGTTCTCAAGGAAGACATCAGTGTACATGTTCTCATTGAAATAGCCGCCAACTCCTGCGTTTAGATAGAGAAGGTCAGGCACTATGCCAAAGCTACCCTCCACATCAGCGCTACCTGTTACAGGACGCTTAGTACCCTTCTCAGCATGTATAAAGAGGTTACCGCCAAGCTTGAGGTTCCAGTTCTCACCGCCAAGTTTGTAGTATGGCGTAAGTTTTATCAAGGCGCCCACCTCAGCCTTAGGCTCCCATGAGCGTTTGTTAATGTCAAAGTCTATATCAATTTCAGCACCAAACTTGCCAGGGCCTGCCTCACCGCAAACATCGCCAGCGAGCAAAATATTATGCTGTGATATGCCAAAGTTTCTACCAAAATAGTGATAACCTACTTCAAAGTCATACTCTATGTTGGAATACGGGTTAGTGGAGCCAAGTCCCATGTAGAAACCTACTGTGGTGTAGTTGCAGACCGTATCCTTCATAAGGTCAATCTCACGAGGCAGCGAGCTGAGTCCGTAGTAGTCAAAACCGTTATATGAAACACTTACTCCCGTGCGCAGACGGCTTGAAGAGAACTGATTGCTGAAGTTCAGGCTAAGACGGGTGTTATGGTTTATAGCCCTGGGCGATGTCCCGTCTGGCAATTTATTGTGAGACCAGTTTGCAAGGTGTTTCAAATCAATATCGAGCATGTTTTTGTCATTATGCAGCAGCGGATAGTAGAACTCTCCCAATGTCTGCCAATAGAAACCGAGACCCACTTTGGCTATTCCCTTCTTAGCCTCGGCCCTCTGTTTCTCTGTATATTTATCCGCCTTTGCCACTTCATTGGCACAAGTCACATCCTCCGCACTGCTCCATGTTGAGTATGTCACCACTGGCTGCTCCACGCTCAAATCCTCCTTAGTAGGAACAGGGCTTATCTTGGTGGCGTTAACCGTAGCAGGGTTATAGTCCCTCTCCACTGTGACATTACGCTTAATATCATTATCCTGAGCCATGACACAGCATGAACCAATTATTGCTAATATTAACAATCTGTATTTCATCTTAATCTATATTGATTCTGTTTTTACTCTGTAATCTGTTTGTTTTCCTGTTCCTCCACCTGCGATGCGGCCGGCGCCACCTGCTCCGCCTCTTTAGCGGCTATAGTGTTCAGCCTTGTATCTATAGCCTCCTGTATATCCTGAGGGGCTGGGGAGTAGTTCTGGCTTAATGAGAGAAGGTACTGCTTAGCGTCAAACCAGTTCTCCTGAGCCATGTAGCAGTCTGCCAGGGTGATGAAAGCCTTGGCAAGATAGTATGAGTGAGGAGTGCCCCTGTCTACAAAAGCAAAGAACTCCTTCTCGCACTGGGCATAGTTCCTGTTCTCATAATATTGCTGGATAAGCAGGGCCTCAGCCTCAGCACCGTATGAGTTGCGAGTATCCTTGCACAGCTCCTTTATGTCCGCCATGGCGTCATTTCCGAGCGCCAGATTTGATTTCATGCGCTTATATTTGGCCTCAAGCTGAATCTCAGCATCGCCGCTCTCCGCTAAAACATCAGTGGCGGCTGAAACTGTCTTCTGATATGACTGCAGATTATAGGCGCACCTCATGACTCCAATCTTGGCCTTTATGCGGTTATCCTTTCCGCCAATCTGCTCAAGTTCTGTGTAGTATTTAAGAGCCTCAGCCCACTCCTGCTTGCCATAGCATATTGAGGAGGCCTTTGCCAATGTCTCCTCCCTGTTAGGATTGCCACTGTCAGAAAGCAGAGCGCGATACTGCTCCAATGCTCCGTCCATATTGCCCTGACGGTACATGCAGGCTGCCAGGTAATAAGCGGCCAGTGAGTGGTACTTGCCATCGGGGTACTTTTCAAGATAGGCCTTGAATGAACTTTCAGCCTCTTTGAAGTTATCTCTGAAGTATACCTTTTCTGCAGCCTTATATGTGAGTGAATCCTCCTTTACGGTTATAGTCACACCGCCTTTGCCGCTGTTAAGCGTTTTTGCAAGCTCTGTAAACTCGGCCACTCGGTTATTGTCAACCATGATGGTCTCAAGGGTCTCAATACTTGTCTGAGCCTCCTCTGTGCCAGGATAGCCGGTTGCCACCTCTTTATACATGGCAATAGCGGCGTCTGTGTTTCCGGCATTGTAGCGAAGCATTGCAATCTGAAGTTTGGCCTTGCGCACCATAGGGTTGGTCTTAGGATATGAGTTTGCCACCTTAGTGTAAGCATCTATGGCGTTATCATTCTCATTAAGAGCCACGTAACTATTTGCAATCTCATACAGTGCGTCATCAGCCCACTCAGACTTAGGATATTTGGCCAGAAGATTCTTTAGAACATTTATCTTCTCATTATAGTTTTTCTGCAAACCTGCTATGAGGCCTGTCTGATACATAGCGTAGTCAGCACCAGCCACCTTGTCAGCCACAGTCTGGGCACTGGCGTACGCATCGCCGGCCTGCTTAAAGTTTCTTTCAGAGAAGTAGTTGTCTCCTATGCGGTTATAGGCGTCAACCTTCATCTGAGGGTCCACACCGCTGAGCATGGTGAACTTTCTAAGCCAGTTGTTTGACTCTGTCTTATTCCCCAGTTTCAGATAGTCATAACCTAAATCATAGTGAGCGTAGCCATACTCCTCCTGTTCACGTGATGTGGTCTTGGCCAGATAGGTCTTGAGGTTTTTCACAGACTCTTCATACTTTCCAAGGCGGTACAGACACTCACCATTCCAGAAATAGGAGCGTACGGTAAGGTCTTCATTATATGATTTCCCCGATAGAATGGTCTGAAATGTAGAAGCGGCCTCAGCATAGCGGCGGTTTGCTATCTGTGTGGTTCCCATGCCAAACAGAACTCGCTCCTCCGCCTCACGGATAGCATCTGTCTTAGCTCCTATCTTCTGTATTGAGTTATAGGCGGCCTGATAGTTCTTGGTGGTGAGATATACGTTTATCAAGTATTCATACACCTTAGAGCAATATTCTGACTCAGGATATTCCTTGAGGAAACGTTCAAACGCTGAAACGCTCTCATTGAACGGAGAGTAAGAGAGTTCGTATGTTACAAGTGCGTAATTGTAAAGAGCATCACAACTGATATTCTTGTCATAGTTGTAACGCGATGCGCTCTCAAAAGCCATACGCGCCTTTTTCTTATCGCCGAGGGCAAGCTGCGCCATGGCTATGTGAAAATAGCTGTTCTGGGTGAGAACGTCATCCTTGTTTGTAACTTTGCTAAGGCACTCCACCGCCTTCTGCGGATTGTCTGTGTTATAGTAGCTGATACCTAGCATGTACCAGTCTTCACGAGCCAGTTTCTTGTTACCTTTTTTATAGGCGAGCAGGTTCTCCAGCGCCTCTGAGTGTTTTTTATCCTTAAACTGACACGATGCCAGGATATGCTTCAAGGCTGGAACATACTTGTTCTTTGGAGAGGCGTTTATAACACTGTCAGCCATCACCGTAGCATGTTCACAGTCACCTGTATAGTAGTAGCACTGGCAAATAAGATATGGTGCCGTTGCAGCAAAATCAGCCTCGTCCTTAACCTTCAGCAGGTGTTCAAGCGCCGTGCTGTAGTTCTTCATGTAGAACTCACAGTAACCATAGTAGTAATGTGAAGGCAGGGTGTATTCACAATCTTGCTGTTTAAGTATCTGGGCAAACTCGTATGCTCCCTGCTCGTACTTGTTCTGCTGGACATAGCAGAATCCACGGTAAAACACCAGTTGGGAGAACTCATCATCACTAAGCTCCTCTGAACGTATTTTTTCAAAACGCTTTAGAGCAGGCTTATACTTGCCACGCTCAAAATCCAGTATACCTAAATACAACTCAAGCTGCTGAGTGTTCTGTGTATAAGGGAACTCCTCTGCGTATGAGGTGAGCAGCTGGGCGGCATCCGCCTCCCTAAGGTAGTATGAGGCAAGTGCAATGTTCTGCCTGGCAATACGAATCCTCTCATCACCGCTCTCCACATCGGTGGGACTATATTTTAGGAAATTCTTATAATAGCGTATGGCGGCGTGATAGTTTTTGCCGGCAAAGAACTGAGTGGCTTCACTGTACAGAGTGGCAGGTGCATTGTCAAACACGCTTCTGGAGGCGCTGGCCCCCATGCTAAGCGCAAGCACTGCCGCTACAAACAGGATTCTGTACTTAATATTCATGTTATTTATGGCTTTATTTCTTAATTTTTTTCACAATCTGCAAAGATACATTTTAATTTCGTTAAAAAATAGAATATTTTAGTTAAATTTGCACCTATAAGAGTCAATCTATGACCATAGATGAAGGATATATGAAACGCTGCCTGCAGCTGGCACGCCTTGGGGAGGGACGCACTGCGCCAAATCCAATGGTGGGCTGCGTGGTGGTCTGCAATGACAGGATAATAGGTGAAGGCTATCACAGATACTGCGGCGGATGGCATGCCGAGGTGAACGCCCTTGACAGCGTAAAAGAGAAAGAGCTCATACCAGAGTCAACATTATACGTGAACTTGGAGCCTTGCAGTCACTACGGCAAAACTCCACCCTGTTCACTCAGGATTATAAATGAGAAAGTTAAGAGAGTTGTCATAGCCAACATGGACCCTAACCCTCAGGTGGCAGGCAAAGGAATTGAGATGCTTTTAAATGCCGGAATCTCCGTTGAAACCGGTGTTTTAGAGAAGGAAGGTTGGGAACTGAACCGCAAGTTTTTTACATTTCACGCCAAGCACAGACCGTATATTATTCTTAAATGGGCTCAGACATCTGACGGATTCCTTGATGCCTTTGACAGTAAGCCTATACGTATCTCTTCCGATACGACCAAGGCTCTTGTACACCAAATGAGAGCGGAGAACATGGCTATCATGGTGGGTACTGCAACAGCCGTGAAAGATGACCCTCACCTTAACACCCGACGCTGGTTTGGGAAAAACCCAGTACGCGTAACAATAGACAAAAGCGGCAAAATTCCTCCATCTCACCGAATATTTGACACATCCGCTCCTACTATATTAATAGACAAGGAGATGACTCCTTCTGAGATAGGAGAGTTACTCTACAGGAACGGCATACAAAGTGTAATAGTGGAGGGCGGAGAGAACACTCTCAAAAGATTCATAGAGACAGGATATTATGATGAGGTGCAAATAGAAACCGGACCTGTCACATGCGGTAGCGGCACACCATCCCCACACATTAATATTCCATCTGACGCCGACGTCTCCGTTATAGGCCGTCAAAAATTTGTAAGATTTACACATTCAGTGGAATAATGGCTACTTTACGCTCAGAATTCATATCAAAGCTCACTGCTTTATACACTACTGATGAATGCGCCGTACTTTGGAGGCGCGCTCTGGCATATATATGCGCAACGGAGTACTCAAAAACCTATTTCATAGATGAATCTGAACTGAGCGCAGAGCAGAAAACCATACTGGATGATTTCGCCCGACGTCTTAGTGATGGTGAGCCATTTGAGTATATTACTGGCATTGCAGAGTTCTGCTCCCTGAAATTCAAGGTTGACAGTTCCGTTCTGATACCGAGGCTTGAGACTCAGGAAATGGTCGATTTCATCGGGAAAAGTTATAATAAAGACCAACGCCTTGAAATAGTGGATATTGGCACTGGGAGCGGATGTATTGCAATCACGCTTGCGCATATTTTCCCAAACGCCAGAGTCACAGCCATTGACATCTCAGCAAAGGCTTTAGGAGTGGCAAAAAGCAATGCTGCGCTACACTCCGTAGAAAATATTGAATTTATACAGAGTGATTTTCTTAACGAAAATTGCCTTAGCAGCAGGCGGTTTGATCTGATAGTCAGCAATCCACCCTACGTGCGCTGCTCTGAAACTCCTACCATGCCTAAGCGTGTGCTTGACTACGAGCCCCATACAGCCCTGTTTGTAGAGGACTCTGACCCGTTAATATTCTACAGACGCATCGCCTGCCTGGCCCCATCCGTTTTAAAGGAGGGCGGAATGATTATGGTTGAAGCAAACCAGTGGCTTTGCAGTGAGACCGCATCGCTGTTCAAAGGCATAAATCTGAATACTGAGATAGTTAAAGACCTCTTCTCTCAGGAGCGTTTTGTGGTTGCCAAAGCACAATTTTAACTTTGTGCAACATTTATTATAGTATTTGACCAGATTTTTCTTTGAAATCTGCTTTTAAATGCCTAATTTTGCTAACGTATGCATCAATCAAAACTATGGATTACTTAAATTTTGACAAAAGCACGCTTGTAAACCTTGAGAAATCACTAACCAAGGAGATGCTCCGCACGAACCGCTCCGGAGCATACAACAGCACCACCATTGTGGACTGTAATACAAGAAAATACCACGGACAGCTGGTTGTGCCGCTACCTGAGATTGACGGAGAGAACTATGTGCTGCTATCATCTCTTGATGAGACTATCATACAGCACAAGGCGGAGTTTAACCTTGGCGTACACCAGTACGCAGGCAGACAGTACAGCCCTAACGGGCACAAGTACATCAGGGAGTTCTCATGTAATGTAATATCAAAGACCGTTTACCGAGTTGGTGGCGTGATAATCTCAAAAGAGAGACTTATGGTCAAGAATGACCCTCGTATTATTATAAAGTACACCCTCATGGAGGCTCATTCACCTACAACAATAAGATTCAAGCCTTTCCTTGCGTTCCGTAGCGTTCACACCCTGTCAAAGGAGAATGGTGCAGTCAACACATCATACAATGAGGTGAAGAACGGTATAAGCTGCCGCTTGTACGAACCGTTCCCTAACCTGTACATGCAGTTCTCAAAAGGTGCGGAATACATTCACGAGCCTTACTGGTACAAAAACTTAGAGTACGAGAAGGAGCAGGAGCGCGGTTATGACTACCATGAAGATCTTCTTGTCCCTGGATATTTTGAGATGCCTATAAAGAAGGGTGAGACCATCTACTTTACAGCCGGTCTGAGCGAGATATCCCCACGCTCTCTTAAAGGAATCTGGGAGAAAGAGTACTCTGAGAGAAACCCGAGAACAGACATGTTCAACTGCCTTAAGAACGCAGCCCGCCAGTTTGCAAAAAAGCAGACAGAAGGCACATATCTGCTCGCCGGTTATCCTTGGTTCAAGACAAGAGCAAGAGACGAGTTCCTCTCCCTGCCGGGCGCCACTCTGACCATAGGTGACACAGAGATGTTCAAAGCTGTGATGGAAAGCGCCATAACGGAGATACGCAAATTCATAGATAATCTGGACACCAGCAATCTTATTGAGGACATAGACCAGCCGGATGCGCTTCTTTGGTTTATATGGGCAGTCCAGCAGTATGCTGAAAGAGACGCCGATGACGCCATCGCGTCTTATAAAAAAATAGTATTTGACATTATCAAGTTCCTGCAGACGCACAAACATCCACATGTGGAGTTCCACAGGAACGGACTTCTCTATGTGCCAATCTGTGACACCCCAATGACATGGATGAACGCCGTGGAGGACGGAAAGCCTATCACACCAAGAAGAGGGTTCATAGTGGAAACCAACGCCCTGTGGTACAACGCTCTATGCTTTGCAAACTCCATAGAGCCTAATGATAGTCTGGAAAAACTTGCACTGCAGGTTCAGGAATCATTCATACATGTGTTCTGGAACGGATTCTACCTATATGACTTTGCAGACGGCACATATAAGAATGTGGAGGTTCGCCCTAATATGATTTACGCCGTCTCTCTGCCATTCTCACCGCTTGACCGCTACCAGCAGAAGGCAGTAATAGACATCTGCACAAAGGAGCTTCTCACCACCAAGGGACTCAGAAGCCTCAGCCCTAAGAGCGGAGACTATCGCCCGAACTATGTTGGCGGCATGAAAGAGCGTAACCGCAACTACCATAACGGGCCTGTATGGCCGTTCCTTACAGGAGCATACTGTGAGGGTTACCTGAAGGTTCACAAAATGAGCGGAATCTCATTTGTAGACCGCCTAATGATAGGTATGGAGGCTGAGATGAAGAAACTCTGCATTGGAACACTGTCTGAGCTGTTTGACGGCAATCCACCGTATAAAGGGCATGGCGCCATGTCATACGCACCTACAGTGGCGGAGATTCTGAGAACACTGGAAATGTTAACGAAATTAGAACAAACTGAATAACCTATGAAAGCATTGATGTTCGGCTGGGAGTTTCCGCCCCACATATTAGGTGGTCTGGGAACAGCAAGCTACGGCCTCACAAGAGGAATGTCAGTACAGGAGGATTTGGACATCACCTTTGTCATTCCAAAGCCTTACGGCGATGAGGACCAGAGCTTTGCAAAAATTATAGGAGCGTGCGCCGTTCCAGTAGTATGGAAGGAGACATCGTGGGAGAATGTGCAGAACCGCATAGGTCATATAATGCACCCCGATGAGTACTTTTGGTACCGTGACCATATTCGCTATGACTTCAGACGTATCTGGACAAATGACATAGGCTGCATAGAGTTTTCAGGCCGCTATCCTGACAATCTGGTACAGGAGATAGGCAACTATGAGGCGGTGGCCGGAGTTCTTGCCCACAGCCTGGAGTTTGATGTTATCCACTCTCATGACTGGCTGACATATCCTGCAGGCATATTTGCAAAGCAGATTTCAGGCAAGCCGCTCGTAATCCACGTTCACGCCACAGACTTTGACCGCAGCCGCGGTAACGTGAACCCTACGGTATACAGCATAGAGAGGCGCGGTATGGATATTGCAGACCATATTATATGTGTGAGCAACCTCACCCGCAATACGGTAATTGAGAAATACGGACAGAACCCCGATAAAGTGACAACAGTTCATAACGCCGTGGATCCAGTGCCAAACGTTGAGAACTTCAAAAAGACCCCACGCAAGGACAAACTGGTTACATTCCTTGGCCGTATAACAATGCAGAAAGGCCCTGAATACTTTGTGGAGGCTGCAAGCCGTGTTCTTGCAAGAACAAAGAACGTACGTTTTGTGATGGCTGGAAACGGAGATATGATGAACGCCATGATTGACCTTGTGGCAAGCCGTGGCATTGCAGACCGCTTCCACTTCCCAGGATTCCTGAAAGGGGCGCAGGTACATCAGATGCTTGCTGACAGCGATGTTTACATAATGCCTTCTGTATCAGAACCGTTTGGCATATCGCCGCTTGAAGCCATGCAGGTGGGCACGCCATCCATAATCTCAAAGCAGTCCGGCTGTGCGGAGATTCTGCGCCACGCCATAAAGACTGACTACTGGGATATAGACGCCATGGCAGATGCCATATACTCCATAGTGGAATACCCTGCTATTTACAACACTCTGAGCGAGGAAGGACGCAAGGAGGTGAACGCCATCACATGGGACAAGGCAGGACTAAAAGTTCGCGATATATACAACAGAGTCACAGGATGGAGGTAAAAATTGAAAGTTATTAACCACGGTTCACCGATTCACCGATTAAACAATAAAACTTTAACATTATGAAAAAAATTTGCTTTTATTTCCAAGTACATTCACCATACGTACTACGCAGATACAGATTCTTTGAGATAGGTAATGACCACTACTATTATGATGATTTTGCCACTGAAGGCAAGATAAGAGAGCTTGCGGAAAAATCATACCTGCCTGCAAACAAAATAATATCAGACCTTATTAAGACAACAGGCGGCGCCTTCAAGTGCGGATTCTCAATTTCAGGCACCACATTAGAGCAGTTGGAACAGTATGCTCCTGAAGTAATTGACAGTTTCCGTGAACTGGCCGACACTGGTAACGTGGAGTTTTTAGCAGAAACTTACGGTCACTCTCTCAGCTCCATCTATAATGACAAGGAGTTTGAACTACAGGTTAAGAAGC
>JAEEGL011152140.1_pt1 | contig 14148 bp, 18 predicted proteins | sample 9134231 | NCBI WGS metagenome assembly JAEEGL01 (sample SAMN16246548, study PRJNA631951) | gut metagenome | biome: gut microbiome; feature: rumen; material: fiber-attached | host: Bos | place: Iran: Karaj | collected 2018-10 | reverse complement strand
TAATAGAAAGATATAATATATAAATAAACTTCTTGTGTCCTTTAAATCTAGAATTTGTATTATTTTATATTATATTATAAATACTGTAAGGATATATTTTAACAATAATAGAAAGATATAATATATAAATAAACTTCCTGTGTCTTTTAAATCTAGAATTTGTATTATTTTATATTATATATAAATACTTCGAAATATATATTATAAAAAGAATATGAGTTCAATTACTGATTATCTATATAGGATACAAGAACTTACCAATAAAAATTTAAAGATCTTAACAGCTATACAAGAAGCATTTACAACTAAAAAAGACAATATAGCTGTTAGCATAGGTGGTACCTCCTATGTAGTACCTTCGTTTATTTCCTTAGAAAATAAAATCACTAACTTACAAAATAACTTCGAGACTTTGGTTGATATTCCAAAGACAGGAGAGGCATCGCTAACACTTGATGGGAACACACAGCGCATCAAGCTAGCAGGTTATTCTGTTGCTCCTTCTAAAGTAGATCTCGAATCAGTTACTAATTTCTATGTAGAAAATAATGATATCTTTAAAGATTTCTTGACTCCTATACCACATCTGCATTTAGGGTTACCTACTATAGAAAATAATTGTAAGACTGTTAATGTCAAAAAGATATCTTTTAGAAATAAGGAGCTAGCTGAGAGACTGAAAGATTTTGTAAAAACCAAAGTTGTAGGTTATGATGATAATGATAATGAAATCATAGAGAGTACAGGACAGATTGATTATAAGGATCTCCGTGCTGTATTAGAAGGTTATGAAGAGGATACTGACTTCGTTGAATATGATACTCTGATGAGGCTGCCTCTGAAGACGCCGTATGCTACTGGAGAATATACTATCAATAAAATAGTGGATTGGTATTTGGATAATATATTTGAAGAACACTATACTATACAAGTCAACGAAGATCTAGTATATATACAAAACGATACTATAGCAAGGAATATAATTCCCGGTGATTATCTCTTGACTAACGATAACCGCAACAAGCTACTTGTAGAAGAAGTTCACTCTACATCTAAGGAACTGAAAGTTAAAGTCATCAACGGTGCTTATACTAATCTTACAGATATGACCTCTGGACTAAGGGATAAGTACACTTTAAAGTACTACCAGCATTCGGACTTAGATGAATTTAAGTATATTGATGTTCCTCTAGAAGAAGATCAGTATGTGTGTGTATTTATTGCATCGGTTGATGATGAGCTAAATACTACTGCAGCTTATGGATTGGGTTTATATTTAGATACATTTAAGTTAACTGTTGATATAGAAGGAACTATATATAATTTCAATGATTATTACAAAAACTATGTCCACAACATAGGCGATTCTTTATTTAGTATTACTTCAATGTATGACGCATATATGCAGAACTTCACTAAAGAAGAATTTGATTCATTTACATCATACAAACCTTCTATAGAGGGCAAGAATATCACAGTAACACAAATTAATAAGCATCTCAATGATGCTACTTCAATACAACAGATCCGTAGGCTTTATTCACAAAAAGTCAACTTAAAGTCAGAATTGACACAGATTAACAATAATCTACAGTCATTAAATGACACCTTAAAGAAATTATCTTTAACGGATTCGAATCGTGAACAGTATCAGAATCAAATTTCGCAACTGTCTAATCAAAAGGTTTCTGTAACTAAAGCTATAGTAGCTAACGTAACTGACATATCAGATTCAGCCAATAAATCTGAAGTACCTATAGAAAATGCCAAGTATCATATTAGAGGTTACGTAGACTGCCAGAATCCTGATCTGCCTACAATAATAGGTGTTGATATTGAATATAGGTATAAAAACAAAAACAAATTCACAGGTAACGCAATCACTATAAATGAGAATTTTATTTTCTCTGACTGGAATAAGCAGAGGTCGTTTATAAATATGAAACGTCCTTCTACCGATGGAATAATCTATCTTTACCAATATCCAGAAAATAATGATAACATAAACGAACCGTCGTTTAATCAAATAGATATTCCTATCACACAAGGTGAACTTGTAGATATCAGAGTCAGATATATCTATAATCTGGGCTATCCATTTGTACTGACAATGTCTGACTGGTCTGAAATATATACAGTTGAGTTCCCTACTGAATACTTAGCTAATATTGAGATACTTGATATCATCAAGGAAAATAACAACGATGTACTTAAATATGAATTTGAAGGAATATTAGAAGAACACGGCATTATAAAACATGTTGATGACAAGCAGCTAGAACAAGATCTTGTTTATTTCCACAAGGCATCTTCTATTGCATCGGGATTTTACACTCCTGAGCGTAAGGTAATACCTCTCTTCGATAAACTTTCAACATTCAATGACGCTATATTACAATTACAATCAGAAGTACTGGGTGCTAATTCAGAAAATCTTGTTGTTACTATTTCTGATGAGAATCGTTCTATACGCATTTTGCCGTATAATATGAACACTTTTGAAACAAAACCATATATCAATATACCAGAGGATGAATACGTGAATATACATGTTGGTAGTAATGTTTATCAGTGTGGATGTTCCCAGATTAATATTTCACTTTACAATAGTGGTAAGTACAATATGAAGATTCATACTATGTTCCCAGGCATTAATACTAGCAGTATAGCAAATAACCAGAGTCACTTGTTTACTCTTGCTAATTATGTTAGTAGCGATACTGCTATTTATATGAGCACGTTAAATGGTGGTACTCCAACTCCTCAAACACATAATCAGACAGTGTATTTCAGAATTTTGGATCTCAACGGCGAACCAATAGCGACAAGCAATGCTCCTATAGTTTCCAGTACACCTGATGACCCTATTTTAGGTACAACAGATGTAGTACCGGAAATAACCACAGCGGTGCCTTCTACGGTACTTAATGGTACTTATATTTCTACACTATATCCTTACATTTTGGATTCTTCGACTTTTGTGATTGCTAATGGTAAGACTTTCTATACTTTGGCTCCTGGTGAGACTATAACAATACCACTATTATTCTATTATGGATTTGCAGGATTTGCAGCTACTGTACCGCAGGCGATAACCAAGATCTTTTCATTTGATATCAGAACCTCGTTATACCAAGAACCTACCAACTACACATGTAAGCTTATTGCTAACTATAACAACAAAACATATAATAGAATCATTAGAAGCTCAGCAAATATAAATACTGATATGGTTTATGATTCAGCAGTAAATAGCTCGATCAATGACGTAAGTGCGACTTTAATGGCTAGCAATGCCAATCTGATGACTATAAATTAATAGTGGATGAAAATGACCGATTATGAACTTAGTATATTAAAGAGGATACAAGACAAAGACATAGATATCAATGCTCAAGTATCCTTCTTTTCGAATATGTACAAGTCTTTGATTTTGGACCTTAACCAGTACGTCAAGCTAAGAGGCAAGCAAATACCTCATATAGTTATAAACACTGGTGATGATATTATGTATCTGGAAGTTAAAGGTCAGGACCAGAGTTTAGCCCCTATCGAACAGACAAACGAAAACTATGTGTATAATAATATACCGAGATGTACTCTGACGTTTTCTGGTATTAATATACTTCCAGATCAGCTAACATCACCTTATTCTGATGGCCAGTTCCAGTTGAACGTTGACGATAATTTATATACTATGGTAGGCGAGTTTAGAAGAATGCCTATACAAACTACGGTACGGTTAAAATATGCTCTGGATACTTTCAATGATATGCTAGATACTACACAGTCTATAATAGCAAATTGTGCGTTTATACGTAACTTCTATTTTGACTATATGGGTCAGACTATTAACGCTACCTATAAGATTCCAGATTCTGTAGACAATGAGTTACAGGTTGAATTTGATGGGCTTACTACAGATTCCAAATTAAAAACCATAGAATTGGAATTGGAAGTTGAAACGAATCTTCCTGTCTGGCTGGAGAGAACTGTTAGATTTGCAGATAGCCGTATTATGACTATGCAGTCAAACGTATATGAATCCAAAACCAGTGAATTAATGGATTCGAGAACTATTTAAAAATATTCCCGTAATTTATTAAAGAAACATGAAATACATCTCTGTAATTGATTAATTGATTTAAAAGTATCCTGAATGTTTTTAAAGGGATTTAAAAATATGTTATAAAACATCCTAAACATATATGAAATACATCTCTGTAATTCCCCAAAACGAATCCATATCTAAGTCAATCAATGTTGATGATATTGCCTATATACAGAATTCGTATATATACTTTCTCACCAACAGGGACATGCGCGTTCGTGCTACATTGGACGATCTTGCAACTGTATTGAATAGCATTGACGTACCGTGGGTAGGCTGGAATGAGGATCCTACATTATCCGTATTTCTACATCTCGAGGCTTCCGGTGAGGATATTATTGTTATCCCTGGATCCATCAAGGATATATTCAAAAACCAGATAAGATTTAAAAATGGTATTGTCATCCGGGTAATTGAAACCTTTGATACTATACTATCGTTGATACCTCCGGATACTTCCGGTGGGGGTGGAGGCGGAGGTGAATATTATGGTTCACAATATATATCGATATCCTCAGATAATGTTATATCTGCCAGAGTTGAGGAAATGTCAGATACCCAATCCGATGGTCTTGTTACCAATACCGATGTAAGAAACTATGTCGATCAGGAAATATCCAATATTGACATTGGTAATACACAGGTAACTGTTTCAGGTAATGTTTTCAATGGATATTCAAATCCACAGACTGCATCGGCGTTGGGGCTGAATACAACATTCAGTTCAACAACAACACCGAATACAAAATATAAACTTACAACCGATACCATTGTAAAGGTTTCCGGAACAACACAGGTATCATCAATCACCGGCTCTACATCGGTTACTGGAGTTACTGGTTCAACACAGGTTACAGGAGTGGACCCTGTAAATACTACATCAGTTACTGGAGTTACTGGTTCGACATCAGTTACCGGAGTTACAGGTTCTACATCCGTTACCGGAGTTACAGGTTCTACATCAGTCACTGGAGTAGATCCTGTAAATACTACATCCGTTACAGGAGTCACAGGTTCAACATCCGCAGTCAATACATCAGCAGGTTATTCATCCGATGTTGTTACCGAGCAGTTTAATGGAACAATATACGGTACATACAATTCATCAACTGAAAACCTAACAATAGGATATAATAATGGTAATAATATATCCGGGACTGCAACAAGAACCGCGTTTTCAACAGTGACTGTTCCTATAGCGGACTTGACTGCAACAACTGTTCCTATAGCTGACTCCACTGCTACAACCATTCCGGTATCCGGATCACCAATAACGGTTCCTACCGCAGGATCATCCATAACCGTTGTCACTGGTATTATTTCGGACGCAAATGGTGAACTTGCCGGAAGCTTATTAAGTACCACAACAGCACTTTCAAGCGCGGATACAGTTACTGTTCTCACAGGTTTAGGAACACCATCAACAACATCGGTAACTCTTACTGAAACATCACCAGGGCATACACATACGGTTTCATAGTGTATTATTTATGAATTTTGGAGATTTTTGGAAATTTTGAGAATGTTATAGTCCTTTATAGTCCTTTATAATAATTATTATAATTCATAATGTATTATTTATGAATTTTGGAGATTTTGAGAATGTTGTAGTCCTTTTAATATATCCAATAAATTATTATAATTATATATAATGATTTTAATAGAAAATGTCCAAAATAAGCAACATAACACTTCCGGTCCATAATGGTACCACATATGTGGGTACTACCTTTGATTTGAAGGACGCCGATGCCTCACATTATAAAGGTACAATAGGCACAGGTGGAACCTCTTCGACAGTTCCTAGCTCACCTGAAGACTATGACTGGTACATTATCATTGCTGGTGGAAACATTCCTTTTCCAAGTGGTGGAAGTACCATAACGCCTCAGGTAGGAAGTATAGTCATATATGACGGAACTGATTGGTTGTGTACATCATATACCGGCGGGGGTGGAAGTACTTATACAGCAGGTGATGGAATTAATATAGATGCTAATAATGAAATTTCGACTAATAATATAATATGGAGGGTTTGGTGATATGGGTTTATATGTAGGAGATACTAGAGTTGCACCAGTAATTATGGCAACACCTATTTATAGAGGAAGTTATAATATAGTAACTGATTTAGGACTGACTGTTGGTGCATTGGTAGCAGATATTATCACAGCATTGGCAAGTGAAATATCCACATCACAATATGCAAATTATTGTTTCGTCGACATACCTTATGCTAACTATTCTGTGGTAAGTGGTTATGACCAATTTACTACCACAAGTGACTATGTTGGCTATTATGTGTTAGTTGGTGATGTCTATACATTGGTAACTGCTGACAATAAAGATACTTTGGGTATTGTAGTTGGTACTACCGTTGCATATTCAGTATCATATACAAGTTATTTTGAAAAGATACAGAGATATAGATACAATGGTAATAGTTGGGAATATGAATATGATGTAGATTTCAGTGGTTATGCCAACGTTGATGCAAGCAATTTCACTGATTCTGGCACAACATTTTTAAGTGGATTGGGAATGCCAAGTAATAGATACGAAACACTAACTGTCGGTGCTTCTGGTAGTACTTATACAGCACCTGCGAATGGGTATGTTTTTTGTGAATATACAACTACAAGCAGTTGGGGTTATGTCTATATTGATAATATAGACAATAATAATAATAGGTATTTTGGTAATGCATCTATAAGAAATTATAATGGTATCACATATTTGTGTATTAATATTCCTATTAAAAAAAATAATATTTTTAGAGTTGGTTATAACACTAATACTACAACAATAAGTAAATTTTATTTCATCTACGCCGAAGGCACACCAACTCCACCACCACAACCATAACAATATAATTCTAAATAAAAACAATACTATTATGTTAAAGATATACCAAAACGGCTTATTGAAGATAGTTAAAGATGAATGGACAGAAACAGATTCGCGCTTCATCAAGAATGTTGAGATAGTAGAAGACAACGAGTATACTATTGATGACTATATAGTATGTGATACTGAATATCTCTTAAAGACTGATGAACGTGCTATAGAATTTTATAAGAACTACACACGACAGATAAGGAACAGTTATCTTGAACAGTATGTGGATTCTGTTGTATCAAATCCTTTGCGTTGGGCTGATATGACTGAACAGCAGAAACAGCCTTATATTGACTACAGGAGATACCTGTTAGACTTTACGGAACATTATGGTTGGTGGTATGAGATGCCAATGACTTTTGATGAGTTCGTAAATTAACATTTACAAAAATAAATACAGAAGACTATGCCTACAGATACCAGAACATCGGAATTAGTGCTTAATGTGCTGTCTAAACAAGACTATGACAATATTCCTAATCCAGATCCTAATCAGTTGTATTTGGTGTCGGAAGAAGAAGAACATAAACCAATATGCTACCCTACTACAACGGAACTTATCCCACCATCAACATCTAAGTTGAAACTCACATCATCAGTAAATGATAATGGAATAATTATTACACAATGTGGTTTTGTATGGAATACAACAGGTACTCCTACAACATCGGACAATATAATATCAGTTAATCTGGTTAGTGGTATAATAACATCAGAGTTACAATGCAGCACTGTTGGTAGGCATTATTTTAGGAGTTTCGCAACAAATGCAGGCGGAACTACTTATGGAGAAGAAACTTATTATGATGTTGGTATTCTCACATTGGATAATTTATGTGACATGTGGTTGTTGAAACCATTACCAAGTGGATATAGAAGAATAAAATCCCTATATTTTAATGGTTCACAATTTACCAATTCTGGTATCACATATAATAGTGCAAGTGCAACCAATATGCGAATAAAATGTAAATTTAGAATAAACCGTGTTAGTACAAATTATTCTTATGTTTATGGCGCATATTCTTCGGAAAATCATTATTCATGGGGATTAATTACTGATACTATAACAGGAAACGTTTTATTATCATATTGTTCGGCAAAAGCATCAAATGCATCAATAGCAATAAATGTTAGTTTGGATAAATTTTCTACAAACGAAATTTTACAGACATACAATAATACAATATTTAATGGAACTTCATATACAAACTCACATACAAGTGGAACCACATATAGTGGAGAAATAAAAATCGGAGGACTATCAAGTTCAACTGGAAATTTTATTGGCTATATTTATTATTTTTATTATGATAATACTTATGGTTCGCAAAAACTATTAGTGCCATGTGTATCAAATGGAAGATGCGGATTTTATGATGTTGTTAATAATATATTATATCCTTCAGTGGGAACAAATGATTGTGTTAATAATGAAGGTGATGAAGAAATGGGTGTTTTATTGACAGGTACAACTGCACATATTGTAGAGAGTAATCAAGATTATACATATAATGGTACAACTTGGGTGTTGAATAGTTAACAGAGTATTCTACACTAATCAAGGTACAGGTGAGTTTACAGTGGGACCTGATAAGCAGTGGGAAGATTAGACTTTTTATAGACTTCCAGGTAGATGCAAATATTTTATTAGTCTTCTGTTTTTTGTTTTACTTTCTTTAATATATATCCACTTAATGGTCTTATTTTAGATTCCAATAAGATTGTTTTGAGATTCTTATATGTCTTATTTTCATCAACATATACTTTTTCTCCTTTGCTCGTCTTATAATATCTTCCTCCTTTGGGGCCAGTAAAAACTATGCGTTTGATTTTTTTACCAGTTTCTTCATCATAAATTTCTTCTTCTTTGCCTGATTCTTCTGGTTCTTCATTGTCATCTTTTTGGTTAATCCCATCTTCCTTATATACATCATTAAGATCATCTAATAAGGATTCATCAGCATTTTTCAATGGTTTTATTCCTTTTTCGTCAAGTTGTTTCTTAAGTTCGGTGGAATGAATGCATTTTTCTATACTAATAAATTTTCTACCATTTCCATCTTGGTCAATCTTATAGAATACGATGTGATGACTATCTTTATCTACATACATCTTATAATCTTTTGAACTATAATCATATTCTTTTGGAAATATCGAATCTTTATGTTCTTTTTTATTTGAAAGATTACCTGATATGTTCTTTTTTAAAGATTTACTTATTCCATCAAGTTCATATTTTTGATATTTATGACCGTCGGTTTTCCTAGTTTTCCTTAAATAAGCTCTATGTTTTCTAAAGTCTTCATCCGTATTTTTAGAATACCTAACTTTCATTATTCAAATAATACATTTTTTATCTCCTCCACATTGATACCTTCACATATAATATTTCCTTCTCTAATCTCGTCCAAGTAGTCTTCATTTTCATAAAGATAATGAGAAACGCCTTGTTCCTTGAGTTTTTCGGAAATCTCATAATTTATATCATCATTATGAAGATGTTCATCAATTTCCTCACTGGTGTAATGTCCGCCTAAAGACTCCAAAAGAACTTTTTGTTCCTTTGTAAGATAACTATGGCTTTCCATTAAAATATCTCTTGTCCAATTTTCTTTACCAAGAGTTTCCAGTATATATTGAGCTACTTCTCTATTATGTATATGATGAAGTAATTTCCAGACACCTTTTTCTTCTTGTTTTGTTAGTCTATCCATTTTTGTTATTTTTTATAAAGTTTACAAATATATAATAATATATTTAATGAAACAAATCATTTTAAAGCAACTCAAAAGTTATTATAAAGTAATAAAATACATAATTTTAAAAATAAATTTTCAATAATAATATGATAACATTCAATTTAATTAGGGAAAAACATCCAAAAGGAAAACTGGCAAGATTTTATAACAACTATCCGGTTCTAAATCCATTTGAAAAGACACTTTGGTATCTCCTATTTGTAAACTGGGTACCCATGGTAATATCACTGGTATTATTAATCATTTCGGCAATAACCTGGAACTTCGTTGAATGCCCTGGATTCTTCTACACCTCGCTGGTAATTACAGGACTTGTATTCATACCCTGGATAGTCTCCGGATTCGTAAATTCAATCAAGGAACATACGAAGGTAGTTTAATAACCCATTCATAAACTCATTTTAAGCTATGTTTTAAGGACTTTTGTGGATATTTTGATAAAGTGTTCATGATAACTATAAAAGTCCTTAAAATCATATTTAAAATCATTTTTATAAACATATGATAAAATTTGGATATTAAACCTTCGTGTTTTTTTTAAAATCATTTTTATAAACACATGATAAAATTTATATTTCTAATAGTTCCTGTAATAACAATTCTAACATTCGTAATAATATTTATAATATGTGATGCTATCCAGGATGCCATAACATGGAACTTTGAAACATCCATTTTCAGGAATTGTAATCCTAACTTCTGTAATCCGGTGATAAGCTGGAAAAATAAATATAAGGATAGTGATCCTACCAAAGGACGTAAATTTCCTGGTAGTACAACGTTCCTGGTTTGGTTGACCGATCTGTGGCACCTGATGAAGTTCATCAAGATGGTATCATTATGGACCATTATTACAATACTTACCGGACTTTGGTGGATACTGCCTGCCGGGTTGGCCCTGCATGGAATCCTATTTGAAATTGTTTATAAATTTATAAGAAAATCAAGAAATTCATAAAAATTTCGAATGATACAATGAAAATTCATTTAAGTCTTTTTGTAGGTATTATATTTGTAATTATCTATAAATTTATAAGAAAATCCAGAAATTCATAAAAATTTCCGATGACATAATGAAAATCCCTTTAAGTCTTTTTGTAGGTATTATATTTGAAATTATCTATAAATTTATAAGAAAATAATGAAAATTCCTTTAAGTCTTTTTGTAGGTATTATATTCGTAATTGTATTATTATCCGTCGAAATTGAACATCTGATCAAAAGAGATTCTAAATAGAAACAGGAAGCCTATACAGATTCCTGTTTTATTATTTATATAATATAATATATAAAACAAATGAAAACTATAGATAACTACATAAACGAGAGACTAAATCCTAGACATTTGGGACCTACCGATAAGTTTCCTATCGATGGAACTATAAATAAAGTTGTTAATTTTCTAAAAAGGCATGGATTTGAGCAAGTCTGGTTGGGATCGGGATCTTATAGTATTGTTCAACAGTTTAATAAACAACATATAAGAGGATTTATAATAAGTAGTAATAGTATCTGGTTTACAGACACATCAAAAGACATCATCTCTGCAGATAACCCAGTATTTATGCATCGAGTAGACAGTAAGGCGTATCGTTGTTTCGATGATAGTGACGGATATTTATCCGTCGATATGCAGGGATTTAAAAAGAGATTGAATAAACGTTTTGGATTTTTAATTTAATGAAAACTATAGATAATTACATACTAGAACGTCTAAATCCTAGACATTTGGGACCTACTGATAAGTTTCCTATTGATGGAACATTAGATGAAGTAGTTGAATTCTTAAAAAGACATGGATTTGAGCAAGTCGAGCTGGAATCTTATGGTATTGTTAAACAGTTTAATGAACGACATATAAGAGGATTTATAATAAGTAGTACTAATATCTGGTTTGCAGACACATCAAAAGGCATCATCTCTGAGGATAACCCAGTATTTGTATATCGAACAGACAGCAAGGGGTATCGTTGTTTCGATGATAGTAAAGGATATTTATCCGACGATATACAGGGATTTAAAAAGAGATTGAATAAACGTTTTGGATTTTTAATTTAATGAAAACGATTGATAACACAATTTAAATTTTAATATATGAAAACTATTGATGATTACATACTAGAACGTTTAAATCCTAGACACTTGGGAACGACAAGTGAGTTCCCTGTAAGAGGAACTGCCGAGGGAGTAGCTGGTTTCTTAGAAAGTAGGGGATTTGAAGAATTAGAGGCAGATGATAGCTGGGATTCATGGGAGCAGTTCGTAGATACGCTGGATGAAGCCAGAAAGCCTGTGTTTTTCTGGGTACCTCAAATGATTAGATTTGCAGATACATCAAAATATAGTATTTCAAAAAATAATCCTATATATTGTATAAGATATGATGATGACAATATTGGTTATTATTTAGAATCAAATAAAGTTTCTGATGAAAAAGAAACTACGGAAAAGGAATTTTTAAGAAGTGTAAATAAGCAATTTAAATTTTAATAAATGAAAACGATAGATAACACAATTTAAATTTTAATAAATGAAAACGATAGATAACACAATTTAAATTTTAATATATGAAACCTATTGATAATTACACTTTAAATTTTAATAAATGAAAACGATAGATAACTACATAAATGAGAGACTAAATCCTAAAAGATTGGGACATACTATGGGTGAGTTTCCTAGTGTGCTTACATTAGAGAATATTATAGAATACCTAAAAGATTGCGGATTTGAAGAAGTAGAATTTGAACCAGGAACAAATTTTAAATATCGCGATGCTAGTAACGAATTGAATCGACAAAATAGAAAATGTTTTGTAATCTTAGGATCTAAAATTTATGGAGGTGGTATGAAAGGTATTATGTTCGGAGACACATCTAAGCACAAAGTATCAGAACGCTACCCAGCATACCTTATTGTATGGCATTATCGTAACCCAGATAATCCAATTTATGGCACGTCCACAGATAAAACTGGTGTAGACATGATGGATAAAGATGATTTTCTTAAAGTAATAAAAGATCGTTTTGGATTTTTAATTCAATGAAAACTATAGATAACTACATACTAGAACGTTTAAACCCTAGACATCTAGGGTCTACAAATAGGTTTCCTATTGATGGAACATATAAAAAAGTTGTGGATTTTTTAAAAGAGCATAGATTTAAAGAAATAGATATACAAAATGATAAACTCAATGAAGCTTGTCTTGTTTTTAACAAAGAATATGAAAAATGTTTCAGCCAAGATGAGGAGTTTATTATTATGTTTGCAGATACTACACGAGAAGAGATTTCAGAAAATAACCCTTTATACTACATGTATCTGATAGATTCGAGAAATAATACGTGGATATATCATAGATGGTGTGGTATAAAAGAACCAGTTGCAGTGATATCTAAAAATGTCTTTGAGAAAGAAATAAATGAACATTTTGACTGGTAATGAAAGCCATAGATAACTATATATTAGAACGTTTAAATCCTAGGCATTTAGGATCTACAAATAGGTTTCCTATTGACGGAACATTGGCTGAGATTGGTAAGTTTTTAAAAAAAATTGGTTTTGTAGAAGTATACGTTACTAGAACTGCAGATATTGATCAAATATGTCGTGTATTTGATGATGAACATGTAAGGGGATTTGTATTTTGTGATAATAATTCCTCTATTGTGTTTACGGATACCTCGAAACGAATAATCTCCAAAGATAATCCAATATTTTATATGTTTTTGTACGATGGAAAATGGTTTTATAATAGATGTTATGGAGAAACAAAACCTATTATAACAATACCCGAAGATGAATTTATTAAAGAAATAAATAAACGTTTTGGATTTTTAATTTAATGAAACATATTGATAATTACATATTAGAACGTTTAAATCCTAGACACTTAGGATCTATAAAATCAGGAAAATTTCCTATAGGTCAGCCGATCGAGGTTGTCGAAAATTTCTTAAAGGAACACGGATTTGATGAGATAGATATTCCCCTTTTCCCTGCGTTCGTGGATTATGCATACGTATTTGGACGTAAAAATGCCCGACACTATGCATTTTTGGTTGATACTCCGGATAATACAGATTCTCTGTTGTTCGCTGATACATCATCCAGACGAAGTATTTCCGAAACTAATAAGCTTTATGTGATTAGCTTCGACAAGTACTCAGGACAACCGGTACCTCCGTATAGAGTAATTACTGGTACGAATACAAATGCATTTAATGTATTATCAGAAGCACAGTTTGAAAAAGAAATGAAAGAATATTTTAAATGAAAACTATTGATAATTACTGGTACGAATACAAATGCATTTAATGTATTATCAGAAGCACAGTTTGAAAAAGAAATGAAAGAATATTTTAAATGAAAACT
>JAEEGL010621076.1_pt1 | contig 14148 bp, 12 predicted proteins | sample 9134231 | NCBI WGS metagenome assembly JAEEGL01 (sample SAMN16246548, study PRJNA631951) | gut metagenome | biome: gut microbiome; feature: rumen; material: fiber-attached | host: Bos | place: Iran: Karaj | collected 2018-10 | reverse complement strand
GTTCTTGTCATTTCATCATCAAGTCTTACGAATTTATCAAACAGAGATTTAAGTTTCTTCTCAGGGATTTTGTCACATTTATTTTTAACCTGTATTTGGGCTTTTTTACCATCTTTTTTGATATCCACATAAATTTGAGTTTCCGGATATGCATACTTAATGGCATTTTCATACAAATTGACAAATACCTGCTCTAATCTTCCCTTATCACCCATTATCTGCGGAAAATCATCAGGCAAATTAACAACTATTTCATGCCCGTCACGTTTTCGCAGCAATAGTTCTGCCTGTTCTAGAACTTCTCCAAGCCAAATCGGTTCGTTATCAGCTTTTAACCTCATTCCTTCAATATCCGGAATAGTCAACAAATCATCTATTAATCGCTTCAGACGCTCAGATTGTTCTTTTATGATTCTCAAAGATTTTTGTTTTGTTTCTTCGTCAATAACAATATCCTGACGCATAAGCCGTGAAGTATAGCCCTGAATACTCGTCAGCGGCGTTCTTAATTCGTGACTCACTGTATCGAGAAGATTTGAACGAAATTCATTCAATTCTTTAAGTTCAGCATTTTTCTTTTTCAATTCTAAGTACGATTTATGGATTTCTGATGCCATATTATTAAATTCATTTGCCATAAATACAACTTCGTAAGGAGTTAAGCCCGTTGTTAACAGTCTTATCTGACGCTGATAGTTACCTTTTGAAATTGCAATTACGGCCTTGAATAACTGCCTTATGTTGATATACAGATAATAAATATAAAATCCCAAAAGCACCACCATTGACATAATCGCAACCAGAACCGCCAGAATAATTTTTATCCTGTTATCAATAATTGCTTTTTTTGCCATATTTTCAGTTGTATTTACAACTATAGTCAAATCAGGATTAGTCCTGTGAAGATAAAAAACCGGTCTGTTTTTTTCATCACCAATCTGCACCGGAGCATCTTCAATTTTTTCTTCAGGCAAAAGGTCTATGGTTTCTTTGAAAACATCAGGCGTAAAATTGTGAGAGGCAATCAGGTGATTTGAACCATCCATAATATAAACCTGGCGGTTATCGTTCTCCAAAGACTTAAACAACTGTTTATCCCAGTTCTTTGCCGAATAAATAATCACAAGGAATGAGCCATCCTTCATCTGCGTGGACAAAACAAGTTTTTCATTTGTACGTGCCCTGTCAGAAAGATTTTCAAGCTCCTGCGGATTTCTGACAATAAGAATATTTTCGCAATTCGGATACTTTCTGGCAACATCTTTTATAAATTTTTCCTTTAATGCTCTTGTCGGCAAATACTCCAACGAATCCGCAATTTGCGCCAGCGTTGTTTCACTTGTTTCCATAAAGAAATCTATTTCATCGGACACCATACTTGCAACAAGTATTGCCGATTCTCTCAACTGGTGCCTTACAGATTGCTGGTTAATGTTGTTGATTACAAAACCGCTTATTGATATCGGAATAACGACAGATATAAAAAATACTATTGCTATCTGCTCAATAATTTTTAATTTTTTTAATTCGTAATTTAAAATTTTCATAATTATTCCTGAACAAACGGTGTCAATTTATACCCGACATTCGTAACAGTATGAAGATATTTAGGCACTTTTACATTTGATTCAATTTTATTTCTCAAGCCGCCGACGTGAACTCTTAACATTCTCACATCTTCATTACTGTCATATCCCCAAACTTCATCCAAAAGTGTTGCCAAAGTGACCGGAGAATTGAAATGCTGCATAAGACAATACAGAATTTCAAACTCGGTTGGTGTTAATTTTACTCTGCGGTTAACTATGATACACTCCAAAGATTCCGGGAAAATCTCAATATCACCACATTTTAAAACCTCATTTGACAATGGTGATTCTTCAACTTCAACGGCATTTCTTCTCAAAAGAACACGTATTCTGAGCAGAACCTCCTGAATATCAAAGGGTTTTACCAAATAATCATCCGCACCACAGTCAAAGCCCGTTGTTTTGTCATCTATTGTTCCTTTTGCTGTAAGCATCAATACAGGGACTGCGAGTTTTGCCTGTCTGATATTTTTACAAACATCAAATCCGTTCATCTTTGGCATCATAACATCTAATAAAACCAGATCGTATGCGTTATTTAATGCCTTATTAAGCCCTTCAAGACCATCTTTTGCAGTATCGACGAAGTATCCGCTGCTTGCAATATCAAATTCCAAAAGCTCTCTGATTTCATCATCATCATCTACTATTAAAATACGTTTTTGAACTTCTGCCATATATACATCCTTGTTTTATTAGATTTTACAAAACACACCAAAATTTTTCAATGTTTTGTGAAGAGTTTTGTAATCATATTCCCTTATTCAATTTAGCTATTTTCAACCCAAAGATTTCTTCAATATCTGTATTGTTAATAGTATCAGATATGAGAGTCTCCGGCGTAATATGAGATATGCCACCCAAATCAGGAATTGACCCCAGAACTTTTATATTTGAAAATTCATTTATAATCTGTGAAAAATATTTTTCTTCAAGATTTTCCGATTCGGAATCGCACTGATTTAAAATTATTCCCTTCAGAGTCACTCCTTCGGAAGATATATATTTCAACGCTGATATCACACTGTGTATCGGAGATTTTTTAGGATTTATTACAAGAACAAGCGGGACATTCAGCATTTTTACCAAATCAAGCTCGGTCGTATTTTGTGCAACAGGTGATGAAATACTGTTACCCCCTTCTATAATTGCACAATCCATCCCCTTTGATAATATTTTAAATTCGGAGAATATTGTATTTATGTCAATTTTTAGATTATCTTTATAGGCACTTACAAAAGGAGACTCCGTACCGGACAGAATATATGTTGTGCTTACCGCCAGAGTCGGATCAATACGCTTGATAAAAGCCATATCATGGGAACTTTTTACACCGTTTAGAAGCACCGCACCTGTTTGAATCGGTTTATACACACAAGTCGGGAAAGATAAACTCTGCATCGCTCCGGCAATTCCTGCGACAACAAGAGTTTTACCTGATTGTTTTTCCAGCCCTGAAATAAATACGTTTAGCATAACTAAATATTAACATGTGATTTTAAATTATCAATAATGCTATTTATTAATTGAGAAATAAACTTCTTTCAGACGTTTCTTTGTAATGTGGGTGTAAAGCTGAGTTGTTGAAACATCACTGTGACCCAACAGCTCCTGAACGACCCTCAAATCCGCACCGTTTTCCAGCAGGTGAGTAGCAAAACTGTGGCGAAGGGTATGTGGTGTAATATGTTTGTGGATACGCTTTCCCTGTTCTCTTATAAAATTATATACATCCTGACGGGTCAATCTGTGACCGTCTTGTCTTACAAACAAATATTTATAATCCTTCAAATTGTTTTTCTGTATCAAAGTTTCACGATAACCTATATATTTTTTAAGCGCTGACTGAGCTTTTTTCCCGAACGGTACAATCCTTTCTTTTGAACCTTTCCCATAGCACTGAACATACTTTGAATTTATATTTATATTATTCATTTTTAAATCAACGAGTTCGGAAACACGAAGTCCGCATCCGTATAAGAGCTCCACAATAACGCTTTCTTCCTTATTCAGATCTGAGTTTAATATGACATTAAGCTCCTCAATCGTCATAACCTTGGGCAATCGTTGCGGGAGTTTTGGACGTTCAAGTGTTAGTGTCGGATTTTTATCGCCATATTCGTTTGCGCAAAACCATTTAAAAAAACCTCTTAAAGAAGCAATTTTACGAACAACACTTGAGGGTGAATACTTTAAATCCCTGAGTTTCATAATATATGAATTTATATCGGAACGTTCAATCTTGTTTATTTCGCTTGCACCTCTTGCAACACAAAAATCGAAGAAATAAGACAAATCATTTTTGTAGGCCTCAACCGTATTGGCTGAAAGCCCTTTTTCAACATCCAAAAATTCAAGATATTCCGCTAAATACTGAATATTCATAAATTTGATTATACACTTTTTAATATTTTATTCAACAGATTTATTATATTTCCGAATTTGCAAGCTTAAACAAATTATCATCTTTTGCCGTACATTTTAAGCCCGTCGGAATGAACAATTCTTTATATCTTTCAACAGCAAATCTATCTGTCATCCCTGAGATATAATCCGTAACAACCCTAATGATTTTATCTTCAGGACAAATATCTTTTAATACACCGCAATAATAGTTGAACAGAGCACGGATTACTCCTCTTGCTTTATTTTCCTCGAGTTTTGCCGTCGAAGTGTCATTATAAACATTTTCAAACATCCATTTTCTTAATTTTGTGGTATATTCCCAGCCCTCTTCGCTCATAGCTATTTCCGTTTTTCCCATTGAATTGTTTATTATTTCGTGAATCATTTTGCTAAGTCTTTTGCTCTGAACCGGTGAAAAATAATCTATACAATCTTTGGGCAAATCGCCCTCGGTAATTACACCTGCCCTTATTGAATCTTCAATATCATGGTTAATATATGCAATTTTATCTGCAAGCTGAACAACTTTTCCTTCCGGGGTTGTGGGCTGATAACCCCAGGAATGAGTCATTATACCTTCAATGGTTTCCTGGCACAAATTTAAGTGTTCCAAAATTTCAACAACTCTCACACTTTGAATATTATGATTAAAACCACCCGGGACAAGCTCATTCAGGACACCTTCGCCGCAATGGCCAAAAGGGGTGTGACCCAAATCATGACCTAATGAAATTGCCTCGACCAAATCCTCGTTCAGGTCAAGTGCTCTTGCTATTGAACGTGCTATCTGGGAAACCTCAAGAGTGTGAGTAAGACGGGTTCTGAAGTGGTCGTCAAACGGAGAAAGAAAAACCTGAGTTTTGTGTTTCAGACGTCTGAACGCTTTTGAATGAAGAATCCTGTCTCTGTCTCGCTGAAAACAGGTTCTCATATCCGATTCCTCTTCTTTTACTTTACGTCCTCTGGATTCTATTGCTTTGGTGGCAATATCGCTCAAAAATTTTAATTCTCTTTGTTCAAGTTTTTCTCTAACGTTCATAACTCATCTCCAATCAGTCAGATTCTAACATAAAACTGATGATTAGGGCTACTTTTTCATATGATTTTTATTTTTGAGCGGGTTGTTTTTTAGCTTTAATATTTTTCAGTTTTTTATCTCCCCATTCGCCGATTCTATTTAATACCCAAGTTGACAAAGCACCAACAATTAAGGATTTTGAACCTGCATAGAGTTTCGCATTACAATAAAGAGAAACACCGATACCTGCGATTGCAGGGAATCCGTATTTCAAAGCAATTGATTGTCTTTGGTCGGCATCTTTAGATTTGCCCAGATGATAACCTAAAACACCCAGCGAAATAAGGATTGTTAAAATATCAGTCGGAGCAGATCCAAGTGTCAAATCTCTCAGTTTGCTCATATAATCTTCTGTTTCAACTTTTATTGACCTGTCAAGAGATTTAACACCATCATTGTAGGCACGAGCAACAATAGCATATTCATCTTCCGGTAATAATTTCTTGTAGATATTCAAAACATTTTGGACTTTCCCTTCTTTGTAACCGTCAATTCCTTTTCTTAAATCATCAAAAACTGTAAGGAAAGCTTCTTTATCAGCGGGCTTGATTTTTTCATCTTTTATAAGTCTTTCTGCCTCATGTTTTAGTTCCGTTATGTTATCTAAAATCTGTTGTTTCTTTATATCATCAAATTTGCCGCTGTGGACAAATTCTTTTATGTTACCCTTCAGAGTTCCCAGTTTTGTCATATTTTCAGAATCCTTATATCCGATAACCTTTGATATTTCCAAAATTTTAGCATTAGCACTTTCCAGCATATCCGACATATTATAAGAAATTGCCTTTCTGTATGATCTTACATTCTTTTGAATAGCGGTTTTTTCAGATTTTAACAAGGATTCTGCTATAAAGGTTGTTACTGAATCTTTTGACCAGAATATATCCATTCGTTTGAATTTTTCATAAAGAGTGCCTACTGCATGTTTCATCCTGGCTAATCTGCTCATTAGCGCGTTTTCAGAAAAATTTGAAGAAAAGATAGAGCATATTTCTTCATTAAGCACTCCTATTTTTTCCAGCCATTTTTCTCTTGTCAGAGCAATTCCGTCAATTTCAATTACTTCTGTGGGATTTTTACCCAGAATTTTGTCTGAAATGCTGTCACTAAGAGTTTTTAATCCCTTAAATTTGCCGGCAGTTGAAGTGTAGGCATTTTTTACAGTGCGACGGCCAATTTTGCCAAAAACACGTGTTGTGCCGTTATGAATCCGGTCTGTAATTTTTGTTTTTGCCATGAAATTCTTAAACAAAACATCCTTAAATGATACGAAATTGTTAATAGCTTCTGCACGTTCAGAAGCGCTTTCCACCGAGCTTAACAGATATAATATAGTCTTATTAGGAGCTTTTCCTGTGTTTAATTTTGATGTTAAAATTTTATTTTCCAGGTAATCTCTTAATTTGTTAAATCCTTTTGCAAGACCTCTCGGGCCGCCTTTTAACAGCAAAAAGACTCCTGCTGCGGTTATGAGAGTTGCTCCTGCGATTGATAAACCTATAACCTTTGTATTATTTGTTTTTCTCGCATCTTCAGGCAAGATGAACATTTTTTGAATATCACTGATATAAAACTTGTCACCCTCATCCTCTTTTTTTGCAGGCAGCCAAAAGGATTGTGTATTCACACCTCCTACACGCTGATTTAAAAATTTATCAACACTATTTGTTTCTATTTTCTGTACAGAATTATTCATAACACACTTGCCTACAGTTCTAGTAAAGCAACTAAAAATATAAAATTGACAAATTTATTCGACTTCTTAAAGATATGTTACAATACTTCTAAACGGGGAAAAGTTCGGTATCTATTACCTTTGCGGCTTCTATAGAAGAATTCTTATCAGATAACAATTCTTTGACAGAGCCCAAATCTTTTATATGCTCATATCTCAAATCCGGATTATACAAAAGTTTTTCGATATTTGAAACAATATTTTCCGATGTTGCTTTATGCTGAATAAGCTCGGGAACGATGTTCTTATCAGCAATAATATTAGGCAAAGAAACCCTCTTTATACACCTTACCAGCAAATAAATCCAATAGAACAATTCCGGACCTTTATACGAAATAATCATAGGGGTTTTATATAAGCAGGCCTCCAAAGCCACCGTACCCGAGGCAAGGATTAATGCATCAGAAACACTCAAAAGCGCTTGATTTTCGCCTTTAATAACAGGGATGTCACAATTCCCCAAATACTTTTTATAAACCTCATCCGATAAATTCGGAGCATGAGAAATACAGAATTGCAAATCCGCATGTCTGACATTCAGCTCCTTCGCAGCTTCGACAAATATTTTCATAAGATTTTTCAATTCAAACTCTCGTGAACCCGGGAATATTGCTACGAGTTTTTTCTCAGGATCAAGGTTGTGTTCTCTGAAAAATGTTCTTTTTGGTGCAGGTGCCGGTAATTGAGAAACAAGCGGATGCCCGCAGTAATGGGTATCTATTCCGTATTGAGCGTACAAAGGTTTCTCAAACGGGAAAATACTCAACACTTTATCAACATATTTTTTAATAAATCTGATTCTGTACTTTCTGCTTGCCCAAACCTGCGGCGGAATATAATAAAAAATCTTTATTCCGGCTTTATGCAGATATTTTGCAACTGATAAATTAAAAGCACCGTAATCAATAAGCAAAACCAAATCCGGCTTAAATTCGTTTGTAAGATAATTTACAAGTGCTTTTCCCAATTTATAATGATCTATTATAATCTTTGGAGAAATCCCCATTGCAGACATTTTGCGATGATCTGCAAACAACTTAACACCTTGATTTTCAAGGTTGATACCGCCTATTGCCTCAATTTCCAAATCGCTTCCAAGTGCTTTCAACTGCTTAACTACATTAGCAGCATGCATGTCACCTGAATATTCACCTGTAATTATAAACAATCTTTTTTTCATACCCTAACCACCAACTAAATTACTAATCCCATCCAACACAATAACAACCGCAATAAATAAACACATACAAAACCAAATAATAACCCCAATATCTGCTAATATGTTTGGATATAAAATTTTACCCATTCCAAATCTTCCGGCTGAGGCAGCAGACAACAACCAAACATAAACACATGATACAAAAAGAACCAGAAAAAACAGAATGAATATTCCAAAAAATGCCGCAGGACCTGAGAATGCGATGTAATCCAAATACCCCAGCAAAAGCCCTGCATACGCAGTATAACCGGCTATATGATACCCTTTTGTTAGTCGCAATTCCGATAGTTCCATAGCAGATACTCCCTATACGGCCATAATGACTATATCGTGTTCATCAGCATACTGAACAACTTTTTCCTGCTCAGCAATAATTGTTTCATTGGCCTCAACCGCAATCAGAGCAGCACCTTTATGAGCCATTGTCCTTAATGTTTTCATACCGATTGCCGGTATATCAAAACGCTTATCCTGTTTTGGCTTTGCGACCTTAACAACGACAGCACCTTCTTTTGCCAATTTGGAGCCGCGTTTTATACAAGCATCAGTGCCTTCTATTGCCTCTACTGCCATAATCATTTTGTCTTTAATTACAACAGACTGACCGACATCAAGTTTGCCCATTTCTTTTGCAAGCCAAAAACCGTAGTTTACATCTTCCATCTGTGCAGCTGTGGGTTTGTGTTTGCCTAAAACTCCAGCCGGAATCATCAGATTCTTAATAAAAATAGTCTGATCAAGAACTTCTACACCGATTTTTGACAATTCATCAACTATCATCAGCATAACCTGATCGTCATTTAATCTTGCGGCTTCTTTTATTAAATCAACTGCACGTTTATCAAATTTATTAAGCTGAAGCAAAACCTTTTTATGAACTTTGCCTAAAAACGTCAGCTGTTTTATCTGTTCATCTTTTAGAATTTTTTCAATTTTGTTTACTTCTCCCGGGTGACAGCTATAAACCTTGGAGCAGTATTTTTTCAAATCATGCAAATTATCTTTTGCAAGCGAAATACATATTACCTCAAATCCGTTTTCTTTTGCATACTGAGCCATTTTTACAGGTAATTTCCCATCACCTGCAATTAACCCTTGTTTATTTTCCAACGTAATTGACATATATATTTTCCTCTTTTACTTATTTCTCAATTCATAAATTTTTTGAACTTCGTTTTCATCTAATATTTTAGCACCACCAAGAATTTTTGCACAAATATTAGTTTTTGCATATTCCTCAACGAGTTCCAGCTTTAAATATGCATCTTTTACACTTTTGCCTGCTACAATAACACCATGGTTTTTTAATAAAATCACATCATAATCTTTGAAATACTTTGAGGTGTTATTTATCAATTCCTGAGAACCCGGAAGAGCATATGATGCCAACGGAATTTTTCCAAAACAATAAATTATTTCGGGAGAAATATTCATATCCAAAGGTATACCGGCTGATGCAAATGCCGTAAGATAAGGGCTATGCGTATGGAATATACAGTTTATATCGGGTCTTTGCCTATAATATTCAAGATGCAGAAATTTTTCAGTAGACGGCTTTTCATTTCCTTCGAGGACACTTCCTTCAAAATCAACAACCGAAAAATCACCTTCGGACAAATAACCGTTTGCACAACCGCTTGCAGTCATAACAACTTTATTTTCAAATTTCGCAGATATATTGCCGGAAATACCCGGAGTATAATTTTTTTCTCCTGCAAGACGTCCATATTCAATTATTTCTTTTTTTAAAATTTCCAACATATTAATCTGTTGTTTCCTTATCCGGATCTGTTATTTCAATAATTTTGGCATATTTGAGTTCTTTTTTCGGTTTTTGAGAAGTTCTTTTGAATATAGATACATAACCGTCGTCATCCTCCTGTGGTGTCGGAGTGAAGGCCAGCTTTCTTTCCGGTTTGTCGTTCTTGCCTAATTTTTCAGGATTCTTAATTTCCAATCTGTTGTAGTTAATATGAGTACCCTTAGTATCAAAAGCTACATCAAAACCAAAATATGTTGTCCTCCTGACAAAGTCATAACCCAAACGAACCTTTAAGTCATCAGGCCCGATTGCAAGTACGAATCTGTTTTCCTGGAATAATTTACCGTTTGGTGAATCGTCACTCAGGTTAACCATGCCTGACCAACCAACTGACAAATATTTGCATATACGGAAGATTTCAGCTATACGTACCGCAGAATGGCCATATCTGTATGCATCGTATCTTGGCATAGGTGTATGATCATCATAACCTGTCTGATAGTATGCCAAATCCTGCATCCAACGCTTATATTGCGTGTGTATTGCCGGACCTGTTCTTGCAATAAACTGAGTATCACCCGTTCCGTAAACAGCTGCAGAACCCTGTAATAACCAGTTAAAGCTAAAGTAGAAATTCTTATCTTTATTTTCATAAGAATAAAGAGTCTGGGAAATCTGTGCCATGTACCTCGTTCTTGTGGTCGTTGTTCCGTTGGACTTAAATTTTTCTCCGTAATAGTTTGTGTCGTTATCCTCCATCAAACCAAAACCGGCTCTGTGCCTAAAGCTTAATCCCCTGTTTTCTCCAAGAAAATTCGGAATATAATAATCTTTATCATAGTATACTTCAGCCATGTACTTAGCCATACGGTGACCGATAAACCATTCATCCATGAAGTTATTTGCAGCATATTGTAAGAACAAATTGTCATCTAACCTTTGAATACCTCTGAGGAAGAATATGTCGGCTGCAGAACCATAACCCAATTCCGTACGGTTGAATCGGTTTCTGTACTTTAAAGCACCGCCGAATCCGAAGTCTCCATGCTGATAATTCAAAAATGGGATAACCTTCATAACCGAACCGCCGGGGCCTCCAAAAGTGAAGCCGGGACCTATGAACATACCAACTTTACGTTTTGTCCCCAATTCCGGATAATTTGCTTCAAAAGATTTGCGGTCTTTATCTGTATAAACGGTCAAACTTGGCCAGGTGAACCAATATTTGCCTTTTCTGTATACTTTAATATTTTTTGCAGTAAATTTATCGTGATTTTTTTGCGCATCAACATAGATTTTATCGATGTCCATTCTAATCTGGTTTCCGCTTGGATCACCAAAGAATAATCCCAAATCCTCCGGATCATCATAGACAACCATATTTATAAATCTCGGACCGACCATTCTTGAAGACATTTTGTATACATGCGATTCGTCAGAGTGGAAATTACCGTTTAACAATATCAAGGTGTCGTTCTGCTGAATAGCTTTTTCCGCATCAATCTCCATCATCCTTGTCATTGCCTCAACATTATCCATGTACATCATTTCTTCGTTCATATCAATTTCGGCATAATCAGATTTTGTCGGTAACCCATCCTTATACACAACAACATTACCTATTGCCTTCATGATATTGGAATCCTGATTATAAACCATTTTATCGGCAACAACTTTTACCTTTTGAGGAGGAAAATACAAAACCGGGCGGCCTGTTGCAATCATGTCCTGCGTTTCCTCGTCATAGTTAATATTCGGAGCATCAAGCATCATTTCTTTTTCTGTAACATGCTCACTAATACCTGTTTCTAATGATAAAGTATCATCCGAAGGGTTATCATCATCTATTTGAGACTTGATTGATTCAACAATTGAACTGTCTTCAACCGGCAGCGAAGCTTCCGCTGAAGTCGGAGTTTCATTCTTTGGTTTTCTTTTCCAGAATTTTAATCTGCTGGATAAAGTTTTTTTCTCTTTTTCTTTTTCATCATCATCAAGATAATTATAATAATCTTCTTCATCCTCATCCAAATAAGTTTCTTCTATTGGTTTTGTATTCTGTGGTTTTTCAGCAGGGATGAGCTGACGAAGCTTGTGGGTAATTATCAATCTGCATCTTTTAAATAACGGCAATTCATCGTCATCTAATGCTCTGAAACGACGTCCTACATTTTCAAATCCGGCATTATAATCTGTAATTTCTTTGCCGGCCGTAACGTCGTTTATTTCAGGATCTGCAAGAGTATTACTTACATTCGGATGGAAATAATTATCATTTTCCATGTCCAAAACAGAATACATGGAATCATTCCTCATATCGTCATAGGCGGCACATGATCCCTGAATTGCAAATATTATAAGTAATGCGATTAAATATTTTTTCAATTTACCTTCCCCTACATCATTATTTTAACTTAAATATAATTAAATGGGTTAGTCGGTTTTCCGTTTACACGAACCTCAAAGTGACAGTGAGGTCCTGTACTGTATCCTGTCGAACCTTCCCTTCCGACTGTTTGTCCTTTTGTTACCATCTGTCCGTTAGAAACAGATATTGATGACATATGAGCGTATAAAGTTGTAATCGGCTGCCCATTAATTATACCGTGATCCAAAATTACACACTTACCATAACCGCCATACCAGCCGGAATATATAACTTTACCGTCGTTTGATGCCATAATAGCACCACCGTTCGGACCGCCTATATCAATTCCCGAGTGGAAAATTCTGCTCTTGAATATAGGGTGGATTCTCCAGCCGAAAGGTGACGTTATAGGACCGTTTATCGGTTTTATAAAACCTGTTGACGAAACTTTTACAGTCGTTCCGCTGTTGGCATTATCCTTTGTCAGATTGGCAATCATGCTCTGGATGCTTGCAGATTGTCTTGCCAATTCTCTTTCTGTACGTTCATAATACGCTTTATCCTTTTGCAAACGCTCAATCATATTTTTGTTTGCATTGATTGAACCCTGAATTGAAGCCCTTTGGGTATTTATATCTCTGATTGATGCTTCAACCATTCTTTTCTGTGCTTCAACCCTCGATTTCAGGGCAGCAATTTCGTCAGCTTTTGCTCTGACCGCCTGCATCCTTTTGTAATCGTCTTTTATGACAATTCTTTCATAATAAACCATATCCATCAAAGTATTAACATCTTTTGCCGAGAATAGCAGTTCAAACATACCTTTACGCTGATGTTTGTACACCTGACGAATACGACCCTTCATGGCATTGTCAATTTCGCGAAATTCAAGAATTGCAGCGTTCAGCTGGCGTTCCATTGAACTCAAATTAGTAACCAAAGAATTGTATCTTTGTGTTGTATCACGAAGCTGAACCTGCGCTTTCTCAAGCTTCTGCTGGTTATTGCTTAATTTATTTCTTTCATTACGCAAGCGTAAATCCGCCTGACGTTTTTTCTGTTCAATATAATTTCTTTTGTTATTTGTCTGCTGTAATTTTTTTGCCAGATCATTTGAAGACGCAGCAACAGAAGGTACCTGCGCTATTATACACATAGTCCCGAAAATTATCCAGCATATGAGAATATATTTTAAAACATTTTTTGTCTTCATATTGATTATTTAAAAAGTCCCGGTAGGGTTATTATTGTGAGTCCTACCATCCACAGCAAAAAGCTTACGCCTATAATTAAGGTTATAGCTTTTTTATGTTTTCTGAAAAAATCCATAATTTCTCCCCTTAACAATGACATATTACTATTAATATAAAAAATGTGCAAACCGCATGGCATAAAAAGTTACAAAATGTTTTTTCTTCACAAATGAACATTTTTATTTTAGAATCGTTATACAGATACAAGAGGTTGAAACTATGGACGAAAAATGCACAAAATATGAATCGCTATTTACATTTCGCTCAGAAGATGAGTTGATGGAACACGTCAATTCATGTGAGGATTGTAAACGCGAACATGAACAGATGCAGAAAGTATCTGAATTAATCCAGGAGGTCAAGCCATATTTCCAAAAGAAAAGAAAAAATATGGCAAAACTGAAGGTTGCCTGTGCACTGTTTTTGATGATAGTGTGCGGAACAACTCTGGGAGTAATTAACTTCAATACGGATATCGCCGATACCTTAAAATACGGCGAAACTCTGACGGCTGAAGACTTGGGACTCCCTGTGGATTCATACGGACTTATTTATTTAGAGTAGCGGGTTGATGGATTTTAACAAGGTAATAGAAAGCAACAAACAAAATATCAAAAATATTATACGTCTTATAACCAAAGAAGATAACGAAGATTTGGAACAAGAGGTATATGTTAAAATCTGGAAAAACGCTGACAAATATGAAGAAAAAGGATCCATAAAAAGCTGGATCTCCAC
>JAEEGL016176527.1_pt1 | contig 14149 bp, 8 predicted proteins | sample 9134231 | NCBI WGS metagenome assembly JAEEGL01 (sample SAMN16246548, study PRJNA631951) | gut metagenome | biome: gut microbiome; feature: rumen; material: fiber-attached | host: Bos | place: Iran: Karaj | collected 2018-10 | reverse complement strand
TGTTTAACAGCACTCGGATTGTTGTTCATCTGAGAGTTAGCATACAAAAGGGCTGAAAGAAGTTTCGTAACTTTTTCTCTGTTTTTTTCGATGTAACTTTGTTTTGCAATAAGTCCGTCGCAAATAATTGACGAGGCTTGTTTGGTAGAAATCAACACCTTAGAACCCGGAACACTGCTAACAATGTCTTGGTCGTCAGGCGAGAAAACAACAGCCGCATCACATTGACCCGCTTTGAAAATTGAAGCCGCATCCAAACCGCTTGCAACGATTTTGAGGTTTACTTTGTTCGGGTCAACAGAAGACGAGGTATTAATCTCGTTATAATTCATATTGTTGGTTTCCAACGTGTTAATAAGTAACGTATTGGACGCTGTACCCTCTGAACACGCAACAACCTTTCCTCTAAGGTCAGCAACGGTTCTAATTTTAGAGTTAACAACAATAGCGTCAGCACCGCGGCTCCAATTGCTGATGTTGATGAACTTAGCATCGTTCATATCTGAGCCTCTTGACATTTCAACGCCGAGTGCGTCTGCTGTACAATAAATAAGGTCGATGTCGCCTGATTTAAAAGCAGAACGTCCGGCAGCAAAATCATCTTGAACAATGATTTTTGCTTTAAGACCGTAATCTTTGTAAAGAATACAATCTTCGTTAGGGTCAGCACCGTTGTTAAGATACATAAACGGTAAGAAACCGGCGTAAGTATTTGTGCCTATTGTGATTACGTCGCCGTCAGAGCCACCGAGACCTTTTTGTCCCGCAACGTACAAGCCGCCCGCTACTGCGCCTACTCCGACAACGCCTATTAATGCTTTTGCAAATTTTGTTAATGCCATGATTTAAAAATATTTATTACTTAGTTTATTTGATGATTCTTGAAGTTTTCCTAAATTACTGTCAAGTTTCAACGCTTCTTGGTGTTCACCGAGAATTGCGTCAAAACCGCCTTTATTGTATTTGTCCAAAATCGCTTGCGATTTCACGCTGCTAAGAGCATTATCGAGGTTGATGTCGTCGATAACACCGCTTTCCAAAAATTCGTCCATTTCGCCGATGTAAAGCGTGATGTCGGTGTCCATTTTTTCCATCGCCATGTCAAAAGCATCATCGGTTTGAGGATTAATAAGCGACTTTATCGAACTGAGAGCCTTATGATTAGCCTTCATAAGTTCGTAATCTTCTTCTTTGAGTTTAATTTCTTCCTCAGTGTATTTTACCTTGATTTCTGCCGATTTCTTGACTTTTGTTAAAATGTCAATCATCTGTTTAGACTTTTCAAAATTCAAAGTACGCTTTTTAACACTTTCGTCAAGTTGCGAAATATGACGTTGAAGAAGTCCGCTTTCTTCCATTTTATTTTGCTTTTGAAGGATTTGAAGTTTTTTTAGAGATTCTTCCAAATCCCTTTTATTAGCCTCCAATGCTTTTTCGTTTTTAACGTGAATGCCGCGCATTTTGGTGATTCCTTCCTCAATTTTAACAAGGCGGTTTTTCATATCTTTGATTTTGCCTTTGACGATAGCGATTGGGTCAATTTCTACGATTAATCCCGTTAACTTTCTCATTATCACGAAATAAAGATTTTTGAAAAAGTTTCTTGACGTATCGTTCATAATCAAGAAAAAGATTAAAGCCAACACACCGACAAGAGCGGTAAGTGTTAAAAGGTTTTGTGTCAGAGCAATCAAGTCAGGCAAAAATTTATAAAGTGCATAACCTGCTCCGGCAATCATTGCCACTAACGTTATTTTTGCGAGTGTTCCGCCCGGTTTTTCCCACGGCGATTTTCCTGATAATTCTTTCATGGAAGTATAGAAATTAATTGTTGTTTTTCACTTTCAAGGTCGTTGAGAACGCAACTGAATGTTACTTCATAATCAGCGCGTCTGGAATTTAGAGCGATAGTATTTTGAGCAATTTCGGCTTCGAGAGTCTTTATCTTGTCGTCCAATTCCACGAGCCGCTGCATCAGTTCTGCCTTAGTCTCCAAAAGACTGTCAATCTGTTTTTTAGGATTGCTGATTTTTTCGTCAACAGAGACGTTATATGCCTGCATAACATTCTGATATTCGGCATTGACGGCGTTTTTGTAATGATCAATACTCTCCACAAGTTTCTGTTTGCTAAATCCAGGATCCTGTGCCCTGAGACTGTGAAAAGCCGCTACTATCCTCGATCTTTCGTCGGGAATTGCGTTTTTGAAGTCTTGACTTTCAACGATTTTGTCAAACTCATAATAGTCGTTGCCCTCCAAATTGTTTTGGGCAATAACATTCTTTATCATATCGAGAATGTCGGGAGCCAGACTACCGGAAATCGGTGCAGAAGCCATCGGCTGCGGCTGAGCCGTAGCCTGAGAGTACTGATACGACTGAGCGAGAGTCTGTTGCGGCTGTGCTGTCTGAGGTGTCGCCTTTTCCTTTTCTTTTTCTTTGTCCTCGTTTACTATGAACAAATCTTTTAAAAATCCCATTTCAATATCAGGTTTTTAGTGTAACAATACGCAAATATAAATATATTTTTTTTGAATTATGACATTTTATTTGCATTATTTTCTTGACGTATGTGCTGTCAAATAATTTAATTGACTAATTGTCAAAATGTTGGAATGAATTATTTTTTTGTTTAATTCTAATTTGTCTCTTCGTTTCCGCTATCTTTACCCTCCTCGGACTTGACTAAATGCTGACCTGTTTCGTCAACGTTTGCAAGACTTTTACGCATGAGAGTGTCGGCTTCCTTGTTTTTAATGTCGGTGTACTCCTGAACCGAAATATTACCGTCCAAAAACGCAGAGGCCATCGCTTTTTGAACCTTTTCTTCCGCTAAAATCAACTCCGCTTTCGCCGCCTCAACCTGCGCTTTCGCACGGGCAACCTTCAACGCCGCTCCGACATCATTGCCGATTTTTATGTCCGAAACGTCAACTGAAAGTATCTCAAAAGCCGAATTTTCGCTCAGATTGGATTTTTCAACCTTGTCGGCAACCAAAAAAGGATTCTGCAAAATCTCCGTGTGGCTCTGAGCCAAACCGATTTGAGTAGCAAGTCCCTCGTTAACACGCGCCAACATTGTGTCAGCACTCACACCACCGATAATATTTTTGATATGACTGCGGAGCGTAACTTTCACTTTCATTGTAAGTTCCACACCGTCGCGGGCTATACCGCGAACACCGTCAGTCTCTACAACTATCGGGTTTATCGCCGATTTTATAGACTCCAAAACGTCCAAATTTGAAAGGTCTATCGCGCAAATATCTTCAAATGTAAAATCCTCCAAACCCGCTTTCCGCGCTGAAATATAAGCCTCAATCGTCTTTTTGAGGTTACCGCCTCCAAGATAGTGCTTTTTTAGACGGTCAAGCGTTAAGTCATCTTTGAAACCTGAGTTGTCGGCAATGTTTTTGGCTTTTATAAGGTCGCCGACATTACCGCCCGCCAAATAAAACTCCGAAAGTTCTGGAATCGTAGTTTTTATACCGGCATTCATAGCGTTGATGTGTGCGTGCATAATCGCGCCGACGTCCACTTTTTTGAGATAAAGTTTTGCCATATCCTCAAAATTTATCTCTTTAACGTTAGCCGCCAAAGCACGAATCATCGTTGCCACAACCACTTCCAAATCCACTTTTGCCAAATAATACTGCATCAAAAGCGGCAAGTCAAGATCCAATTTAGCATTTTTCGCAGTAATCATAAGGTTGATAATTTTTGCCTGAGGAATATTCTGCCAACGCATTTTTATCAAAAGCCACCACGAAATGTTAACTTTTGAAAGTTTGGCGTTGAACCACAATTTCAGCGGCACCATCGAAATAAAGAACCATACAATTAAGCCCGCAAGACCTATCGTTATGACAATTATCAAAAAACCGTCCCAAAAAGCCACGCCGCCCTCGGGAGAAGTATTATCCATAACATCGTCTTGAAGTTCATCATTTTGAGCACGAATTTCTGCCTCACGCTGCTGAACATACAAATCGCTATCATCATAACACTCTGAAAAAAAGAATGTTACAAAAAACAAAAATAAAGCGAACAAATATTTTTTCATTTTTTTCATTTTTCTTTTTTAAGATTCGTAACCGGAAACAATTTCCGCCTTCTTGTCTTCCAACAAATTTGCTTTGTGGAGTTCGTTAAAATTCGGTTTCGTACCTTCTTTATATTGTTGAACCATTGCGATACGGATGTCCGCTTCGGCTTTTGCACGGTCAGCCTCGGCTTTTAGACGTCGCATTTCCGATTCAATTTGAGCCTGACGAAGTTCAAGTTCTGCCTTAACATTCTGACCTATAACCAAATCATAAATGTTAACATCAAGAAGTTCGTAACGCGAAATTTCATTCAATTCTTTTTCCCTGACGTATTTTGTTTTGATTTCCTTCTGTTTATCTTCCTCATTTATACGGTTCAATACGTTTTGAGAAATTTGCGGCAAGGTTTTCATAATTTCCTCATAATCAGCAGCCAAGCCAAACTCCATAGTAACAGCCTCGTTAATACGCTTAAACAAAACATCAAGGTCGTAACCGTCAAAAATAAGTTCCAATTTTCCACGCACCGTTACGTTAATTTTTGGAGTTACTTGAACGCCGTTTTTGCTAAGACAAGTTATCTCCGGCTTAACTTTCATAACCTCAGGAGTTTGCGCCCAATAGACGGCTGACCCCAAATCAAACTCTTCGGAAGCGCAAATTGCCGAGGCCAACGGAAAACTCATCTGCAAGCCCTGCTGATAAGCACCTATCGTTGCGCCGATAGCACCGAGTACTGAACCGAATTTCATAAAATGACGTTTCAAATTCGGGTAAGTGATTCCCAAATCGGAAACAAGACCATCATTTCCACCCGTTTTTTTCGACTCTTCCACCATCGCTTTTATGTCAATTGCCTTTTTCAATCCCTGAACATAATCAAACAAATCGGCATTCGGACGCGAATATTCCACCAAATGGTCTTTCGACAAAGGAGTTCCGTCTTCCGAAGGCAGATTATTTTTAACCGCAAAATTATAGGCCTTAACAAATTTTACGACATCGCAGTGCGTATGATTCATGTAATTCATAAGTTCGTCGGGGGTCAAATCCAAGCCGTACTCGTTTGCTTTTATCAGAGCCTTAACGAGTTGCGCAATGTCGTTGCCCTGAATATTCTGACGGATTAAGTCCTTTTGGTCGATACTGATTCCCTTGTCAGAAGCCTTTATAATGTTGGAAACTAAAATATCAAATTGGTCGTCCGACAAAGAATACAAATCGGTCATCGAAAAATTGATTTTCACGCCCGCCGTATGAGCCTTAATCATCGTGTTTGTAAAACGGTTGACATCACGTTTTAAGACGTAAAGACTTTTCAAAAGTTCCACCGTAATTTTAAAGGTGTCGTTGTATTCCAAAACATTGGCTTTGTTGATTTTGCAACTCTCCTCCTCCGACATGTAAATACCTTCGTATTTTGCACGGATAAGTGAATAAATGATGATTTTCAGACCGTTGTCGTCAATATCGTTGATGATGTTTTTTTCGTCGATTTCGATTCCGGAGCGTTTTGCCATAATGTCGAGATTAACAAACAGCGGAAAATCCCTGCCCTTTGATACAAACTCTTTTGCAGTCTCAAAATCAATTTGTAAATCAGCATTTTTTTGGTCAATCCACGCCCTTACAAACGGCTCCAAAATGTCTTTTTTGTCAGTCTTGCAAATCTGATAAGTCTCCATCATTTTTTTCTCATCGTAAAATGCGTCAACGTTTCTTATCAAGCGGAAACAATAAAAAAACTTGTCGAAATCCGTGTCCTGCAAAATAAGTTTATCGTTTGAGTCATTTTTTGCCGACGAGATGTATACAGCCGCCTCCAAAGCATTGTCAAGCCCCATAAGCAGTTCTCTTGCAATCGTAAAGCATTTCATAATCCTGCTGTGGATTGCTTTATCAAGTTGCAAAGCATACTTATAATATTTACCGTTGCTTTTGATTTTCATTGCCTTCATAAACTTCACGAAAGTTCTTCGTTCTTTTGCGTCCTCGCCGTCCGAAAACCTATGCGTTACGATTATGAAAACAACGATAACCGCCAAAACAGCGGCTGTAATTCCAAAAATTAACTCCATATTTTAATTTTGTTTTTTCCCGTTAACAAAAGTTGCCACGTATGAATCCTTAAAGCCCTGACCGACAAGTTGCTTTTTGAGTTTATCGGCTTGTTCACGGGTTTTGCAGTCGCCAACCGTATAGACGGTGTATATTCCGGACTGACTTGTATGCACCGTGTAACCTTTTGATTTCAAAGAATTTATACGTTTTTTTGTATCTTCGCTGAGATTGTCGGTAAACGCTCCGATTTGAACCCTATAAACCGTACCTTGTTCTGCGGTGTTTTTAGCGGGAACAGTATTGTTTTTCTGAGCCGCACTACCTGCATTTTTGCCGTCAACCACCTTTATTAAATAAGCGTCCTCATAACCCGACTGTTTCATAGTTTGAAGATTTGTTGTAGCGATGTTCAAATCCGGCGAAACACCCGTATAATAGCGGTAAAGTCCGGCGTCATTTCTATCATAATAAAGTTCGCTAACATTGAACGAAGAAACATCAAGCAGTTTCGGCAGTGACGAAATCTGAACAGCATAAACCGTTGACGAGAGTTCCGACAGCGGAATTGCCGCGCCCTTGCTGCTTGTGTTAGTTGCAACGGGAGTCGTGGCGTTTTGATAAGTGCTAATTTGTTTCAACTCCTTATCGCGGTTAGCAGCATAATCTTTGGCTTTTTCGGCTTTGGCTTTTGCCTGATTTACGTCAGAGGTTTTGCCGTTGACAAAAGCCGCTACGGTTGCAGCCTTGTAGCCTTCGTCCTTTGCCCTCAACATCGTGGCGTATGCAGCATCATAAGTCTTGAAAACTCCGATATAATAACGCATAAACGTCTGGTCTTTAAGGTTTTGCGCCAAAAACATATCTGTCGCAGGAAACTCCACCGGCTCAGGCATTTCTTTATATTGTCCTACTTTTACGCTGAAAACCGTTCCGGCAGGAAACTTATACGCTTTCATCCTTTCGTCCTGACGGGTGTAATACCACGTGGAAACTACCGGCGCGTTGGAATTTGCAACCTGAGTTTTAGGCTTGCCCGAATTTGTTGAGGTTGACGGTTTGTTTGCGGGTTTGTTAGCCGCAGTGTTGTTATTGTTTGTCGTAACAGGTTTCTGTTTCGTGTTGGTCTGAGGCGTTGTATCGGTTTTCGGCTTGGTTTCCGTCTGAGATTTTGTCTCAGTTTTGGGCTTGTTGTTGTCTGCCACTTTTTTAACAGCCGGTTCTGCTCCGTCAGACTCGTCCATGCTGAAATTCATCGCAATATCGTTGTGCTTGTCGGTTGCGCCGGTTGCGAGCGACTGTTTGCTTTCAACGGGTTTTTCACCAAGATATTTTGCGACGGCGTTTTCGATGTTTTCTATCGCTTGAAGTTTTACCTCGTTGCCTTCCGAAAGTTGCGTATACTGCTCAACCTTGCTGAGTTGGCTTGCCGCCATAGTCTCGTAAGTCTTTGACAGTTCAAACAATACCTCAGCCTGAGTTTCGTATTCCCTGCCGACGCTGTCGCCAGCCTGACGAATTGCCGGAATATATTTTTTGTACATTTCGTACATTGCATTGTTGACGGCAATCTCCGTCTGAACCGCTTTTACGAGGCTTGAACATTCCGAAAGTTCCAATTCCTGCGCTTTCTGCTCGTAATATTCCCTTTCGGCGAGGGTCGTTGACTCGGCGGCGTAAGCCCTCAGCGTGTCAGCCGAATTTCCCGAAACTCTTGCTTTTTGCATCAATGTTGCGGCGTTTGCCTCGTCCGCTTCGAGTTTCAAGACGGCAGCCTTGTCTGCGTCCGAAATTTTTAATTTTGTTTCAAATTCGTGAAAACGTGTCTTATAAAGATTGATGTCTTTGTCAAAATCGTATTTTTCGGCAGCGACAAGCACGGGAACGTTTTTAGGTTTTCCGCTAAGAGAATCCAAAACGGATTTGTCAACATAATTTGACAAATCAATTACAGAGCCGCCCGAATTTTTGTAAACTGCAAACGCAACTTCCTGAGCGTGAATGGCTTCATAAAGTTTCGAATACATTGCGCGGTAAGTTTCGAGAGTGTTTTCGCTCGTTAGTTTTTCCTTGCAGTTGTCCGCGTCAACGTAATCGTTTTGCGCTTTTTTTGCGAACTTCTGCGCTGAAATTTCGTTCTCGCTGCTTGACGAGAAAGTCTTGTTGTTCAGTTCGTTAGTATAGACCTCGCGGTAAATGTCCGAGGCCTTTTCAAACGCTTTCAGGGCTTTTAACTCCTCGGAGGCGGCTTTTGCCGAAAGCGAAGAAATCTGTTTTACAATTTTTTTTGAGCCTGAGGCGGAAGAGTTTTTCAAATCGTCCGACTGTTTTTGATAAGCCGCTGCCAAAACCATTCCTTCGGAGGCCTGCTCGCGTAATTTTTCGGCTTTTGCGAGTTTTTTGAGTTCTTTTTTGGAGAACAACTCTTTATAATAAGGCTGTTTTGCAAGTCTGAAATCACCGTTGTCAAAAGGCGCATTTACAAACTGCAAACAGTTGATATTCTTATAATTAACAACTTCGTTTTGTGGCAAGTACGCTGAGGTCAACATCAAAGGGGCAGCGGCTGCCAACGCTATTTTAAGGATTTTCATTTTCTTAGAAAAATATTTATAGTTTGTGGCAAAATTAGTAAATTTAAAATTAAAATTAAAAAAAAAATTAAGTTTTTTTTTGCAATTTGACAAAAAGTATTTACATTTGCGCTACTCAAAAATCAAATTTACAAGTTATAAACAAATATGTTGGAATACTCTATTGCGGATATTTCACAAATCACGGGCATAAAGGCATTTACGCTCCGTGCTTGGGAAAAACGCTACGGCATTATAGAGCCGTCAAGAACGGGGACTAACATCAGAAAATACAGCGGCGATGACCTTCATAAACTACTGGCTGTCTCCGCTTTGGTGAAAAACGGGTTCAAGATTTCGGAAGTTTGCGATTTTTCGCAGGACGAAATCCGTCAAAAGTTGGGTACGGTATTTGCACCTGAAAACGTGCGGGCTAAAACCGGACAACTGATGAAACAGGCATTAAATTTTGACGGAAAGAGTTTTGACAAGACTCTCAAACACGAGATTATAGAATCAGGCATCGAAGCCGCTGTACAGAATGTGATTCTCCCCTTTATGCAAGAGGCTGAAAACAAATGGATTGCAGACGCGGACTTTTTGCCTCAAAAGCAGTTTGCATACGATTTGATACGCCGACGTCTTATTGTTGCGGCGGATTCGGAGGAAAACGAAAACGGTGATAAAATATTAATTTTTTCGCCTTTTGAAGATTTTTCGGAACTTTCGCTCCTAATCGCCGACTACATCGTAAAGAAATACGGCGGTTGTCCCGTATATTGCGGGGAAAAGGTTACTGTCGCGCAGGCAAAAAAGGCTTTTGAAGACTCCTCATGCAAAAAAGTGATGATGATAGGCTCGCTCATAAACGATGTCAAAGACATTTCGCAGTTTGCGAAAACCCTTGACAAAGAGTTTGTTGACGCAGAAAAAATAATACTTCACAAAAATTCGGAAGATGTTGTGGACAGTTTTCCCGACATAAATTTTCTGCGCGATGTTGACGATTTGAAACAATATCTTAATGAACCTTGATACGGAAATAAAATTCCTTCGCGGAGTAGGTCCTCAAAAAGCCCAGACAATTGAAAAAGAACTCAATATCAGGACTTTTGAGGACTTAGTTTATTATTTCCCCTACAAATACATCGACAAAAGCAAATTTTACTTTACAACCGACATCCGCTCCGATGCGGTTGCCGTACAGTTGAAAGGCGTTATTTCCAATTTCCGACTTGAAGGCGAGGGCAGAAAACAACGCCTGACAGCAAAATTTTCAGACGAAAGAGGAAGCATAGAACTTATTTGGTTTCAAGGAATTAAGTGGGTTCAGGACTCCATTGTAAAAGGCAAGGAATACATTATTTACGGCAAACCGTCTTTTTATCAGGGCTGGACGATTGCACACCCTGAAATCGAAGACCCGATAAAACAGCAGGGCGCAGTGCCGGTAAAATTTTATCCTCAGTATTCCACATCGGAAGGCTTGAAAACCAGCAAGATAAACAGCCGCACAATAGCAAGTCTTCAAAAAAATCTCTGGTCAGTAATAAAAAATTCTGACATTCCGGAAACTTTACCAAACTATTTGATAAACAAATTTCACTTAATGCCTCTGTACGATGCTTTGCGTAACATACATTTTCCCTCATCTGACGAAATTTTGAACAAAGCGCGTACAAGACTGAAATTTGAGGAACTTTTTTACATTCAACTTAACATTTTGAAATTTAAAGCCGACAAGGAAGAAAAATCTCACGGCTTTATTTTCAAAACCATCGGTGAAAATTTCAACAATTTTTATAACAATTATTTGCCATTTTCGCTGACAGGAGCGCAAAAACGTGTCATCAAAGAAATCCGCAAAGATTTTTTGACCGGAAGACAGACCAACCGTCTGATTCAGGGCGACGTAGGCTCAGGAAAAACGCTTGTCGCATTGATGAGCATGTTGATTGCGATTGACAACGGTTTTCAGGCGTGCATGATGGCACCGACGGAAATACTTGCGCGTCAGCATTTTCAGACGTTGAAGGATTTTTTGAAGGACATGCCTCTGACGGTTGAAATCTTAACGGGAACTTCCACGAAAAAAGAGCGCAAAAAAATTCACGAAAGCCTTGAAGACGGCTCTCTTAACATTCTTGTCGGCACTCACGCGCTGATAGAGGACGACGTTGTTTTCAAAAATCTCGGACTTGCTGTAATTGACGAGCAGCACCGTTTCGGCGTGGCTCAGCGGGCAAAACTTTACAAGAAAAACTCAGTTTTGCCGCCTCACGTTTTGGTTATGACGGCGACACCTATTCCGAGGACTTTGTCAATGACACTTTACGGCGACTTGGACATTTCCGTCATCGACGAACTTCCGCCGGGCAGAAAACCGATTAAAACCGTACATTCATACGATTCCAAACGGCTTATGGTTTTCAAATTCTTAAAAGACCAGATAGCCGAAGGACGGCAGGTTTATATAGTCTATCCGCTGATTGAGGAGAGCAAAAACTTCAATTACAAGGACTTGACTGACGGTTACGAGTCGATAACGCGGGCTTTTCCGCAGCCTCAGTACAATGTCAGCATGGTTCACGGACGGCTCAAACCCGAAGAAAAAGAGTTTGAAATGCAGCGTTTTGTAAAAGGCGAAACGCAGATTATGGTAGCCACAACGGTGATTGAAGTCGGTGTCAACGTTCCGAACGCAAGCATTATGGTGATTGAAAGTGCGGAAAAATTCGGGCTTTCACAACTTCACCAACTGCGCGGAAGGGTCGGCAGGGGCGACTATCAAAGTTACTGTATATTAATGAGTTCGTTCAAACTGTCAACAGATGCAAGAAAACGTCTTGACATTATGTGCGAGACAACTGACGGATTTCGGATTTCGGAAGAGGATTTAAAACTTCGCGGACCGGGTGATATGGATTCAACCCAACAGTCGGGAACGCCGATGCAACTTAAAATAGCAGATTTAGTTCATGACGGACAATTATTGAACATTGCCCGAGGAGCGGCTTTTGATGTTTTGGAAGAAGATTCAGAACTTGTAAAACCTGAAAATCAGATACTTAGAAAAAGACGACAAGTCATTTTCAACAAAGAACAACATTGGTCGAGGATTTCGTAAAAACTTAGATTTAACGAATTAATATTACCGGGGGGTTACACCCACGGTACTTAAATAAAAAGAGCCGCAATATTTTACGGCTCTTAAATTTTAGATTTTCAGTATAAGAAATTACTTCGTGATAACTTTTGCCATTTCCAATACTTTGTTAGAATAACCCCACTCGTTGTCGTACCATGCACAAACTTTAACGAATGTTTTATCCAACTGAATACCTGCTTTTTCGTCGAAAATAGAGGTACGAGCATCGTTACGGAAGTCAGTTGAAACAACAGCCTCGTTGGTGTAACCGAGAACTCCTTTCAATTCGCCTTCTGATGCTTCTTTCATTGCAGCGCAGATTTCTTCGTAAGAAGCCTCTTTTGCCAATTCGCAGGTCAAGTCTACGAAAGAAACGTCAGAGGTAGGAACGCGCAATGACATACCGGTCAATTTACCGTTCAAAGCGGGAAGAACTTTGCCTACTGCTTTTGCAGCACCCGTTGAAGACGGAATGATGTTTTCGAGAATACCGCGGCCGCCTCTCCAGTCTTTCTTAGAAGGACCGTCAACAGTTTTCTGAGTAGCGGTAGCAGCGTGTACAGTTGTCATCAAACCTCTTACGATACCGAATTTGTCGTTCAATACCTTAGAAATCGGTGCCAAGCAGTTTGTTGTACAAGATGCGTTAGAGATGATTGTCTGACCAGCGTATGTGTTGTGGTTTACACCGTATACGAACATCGGAGTAGCATCCTTAGAAGGAGCAGACATGATAACTTTCTTTGCACCTGCTTTGATGTGAGCCTCAGCGAGTTCAGCGGTCAAGAAGAAACCGGTAGATTCAACTACTACGTCTACGCCCAAAGCACCCCAGGTAATGTTTGCGGGATCTTTTTCAGCGAAGATCTGGATTTTGTTGCCGTCAACGATCATGAAGTTGCCGTCAACTTTGATGTCGTGGTTGAAATGACCGTGAACTGAATCGTATTTGAGCATGTAAGCCAAATAATCAGCATCCAAAAGGTCGTTGATACCTACTACCTGAATGTCTTTACCGAAGTTTTCTACTGCTGCGCGGAAAACCATACGTCCGATACGGCCGAAACCGTTAATACCTAATTTAATCATTTTGTTAATTAATTTATAAATTAATGAATAAATAAAATTGTTTCAGTTTTTACGGTTGCAAATTTAAAAATAATTTCTTTACGTTGTACTAAAAAAACAGAAATTTTTTATTAAAAAATATTTAAAAAAAAATCGCTAAAAATTTGGTTTTTTGCACAGAATTTGCCAATATTGCAATATATTTAAGTTTTCAATAAAAGAAGTTAATATGGCAAACGTTAAAAGTATGGGCTTGAAGCAGACACTTACACTCATTATCATAGCAATGGGTGTGCTTTTTATTATAGCCCTTTTTTCAATTGTAACGACTATAACAAGAAACGTACTTTCAAGCGCGATAGAACAGTCTGTGGGTATGGAACTTCAATCGACCGCCGCTATGCTCAACACCTTGGAGAGGTCGAACTCCGACAAAAACAACATTCTGCTCTCCAACGCGGAAGTAATAGAGAACGTCATGGGCGGTTTTCAGGAGTATGACGAAACCGTTACCCAAAACGGCTCTGTTACAAAACTTTGGAAACTCGGCGGACACACGGTTCAGAACTCGGATTTGGCAAGACTGATTGCACAAAAAACCGGCAGCCATTTTACGATTTTTCAAAAAACGGGTACGGGTTATGTCAGAATAGCCACAACGATAAAAAACGACAACGGTGAAGACGCGCTTGGCACAATGCTCGGTTTTGACAGTCCCGTTGTTCAGACAATAGAGGCAGGACAGAAATTTGAAGGCGTTGCCGACATCATCGGTAAAAAATTTCTCGCCTTTTATATTCCCATAAAAATCAACGGAGAAATCCGCGGTATGTATTTTACGGGTACGGAAATGAACGCTCTGATGACTCAAAACAAGGAATACACCACCTCAAACATTCTTGACAACGGATATTCTTTGTGGCTGAGCGCAAGAGAAAACCGCGAGGTTGCCGGCACTGAAACCAAGAAAGGAAACACCATTCCCGACAACGTTTATGCTGAAATGTCAAAATCGCAGAGCACAGACATCAAAACAATCATCTTCGATTATAAAGGCGAGGATTACGAAGTTCAATACCTTTACAACGATTACGCAAAGGCATACATTTCGTTTGTATATCCCGTGAGCGACAAATACGTAAAATTACAAAGAGCCTCCGTCATACTTTTTATAACGCTTGTCGGAGTGATTTTGATAATGATTATCATTCTTAACATCTTTGTCAACAAGATTTTGCGCTCTATCGGCGGCGAACC
>JAEEGL015132930.1_pt1 | contig 14149 bp, 15 predicted proteins | sample 9134231 | NCBI WGS metagenome assembly JAEEGL01 (sample SAMN16246548, study PRJNA631951) | gut metagenome | biome: gut microbiome; feature: rumen; material: fiber-attached | host: Bos | place: Iran: Karaj | collected 2018-10 | reverse complement strand
TTGATAAGCATGTGCGCGTGTTGCTGAAAGTAGGTATGATTGAGCGCCGTGGCAGCAAGAAGACGGGTGGGTATTATCCGGTGACCAAGAAGTAGGGAGGAAGTTTGGAGGAAGCTGGGACTGAGGAAGCCGGAGTTTAGGCAGGATGAGGACTTTATGGTGACGTTGTGGAGGAAGGAAGTGGCTGGAACGGAGACAAGTAGTAACCAAGTAACAGGTCAAGTAACAGGAAATGAGTGTGTAAACGGCACATTAAACGGCACATTAAACGGCACATTAAATAGGAAGCAGAAGGATGTGCTGGCTTTTATTACTACAACACCTGGAGTTCAAGCTCAGGAAATCATTGATAGGCTTTCGATACCACGAGATACGTTGAATAAAATATTAAAAGTACTTATTGATAGAAAATTGATTGAGCGTCGTGGAAGCAAGAAGACGGGTGGATATTATGTTATTGAAAAGAAATAAATTAAATAAACTATAATCACAGATAGCACAGAAAGGGCTGCGCCAACGCTAACCTTGACGATAACCATATAAAGTTTAGAGTCGGTATGCAAGATATAAGTTTGAAGTTGAAGCAATTTGAGCAAGGACTTGTGGAATTGCGTAAGAACAATGACGGACTGGCATGAAGACCATTGACGTAGAATTGCTGAATCGGGTATCTGCCCAGGCGAAGGCGTCGGAGCGGCTGCGGATGAACTATAACTTCCACGGGTCGCTGGAGGACAAGTGCCACCGTATGCTCAATGCGGTGGAGCCGGGGACGCAGGTGCCCATCCATCGGCACCCAACAAAGGATGAGTCTTTCGTTATCCTGCGAGGCAAGGTTAGAGTGACTACCCACAATGATGATGGCTCTATCATAGAAGATGTGGTGTTGAGTCAAGAGAGTGGCAACTATGGGGTTGACATCCCTAAGAATGTGTGGCATAAGCTGGAGTCGTTAGAGTCAGGGAGTGTTATCTTTGAGTGCAAGGAAGGGCCGTTTGTGGAGCATGAGGTGGAAGGGATACTTACGCTTCGCTGATGTAAGATGTAAGAGGGAAGAAGGAAGAAGTAGGAGGAATACTTTTGAATAGTGAATCAGTATGTGTAAAGAGAAGATAAAAACCATTGTCAAAAAAGTAATAGATTGCTTGAAGAAGCATAAAAGCATAATAACGGCTTTGTGCATTCTGATGCTTTGCTATGGCATTTCTGATAAGGTTGTGGCGATTATCGATAGCACTTTGTTGCATTTAACTGATTTTGGCAGAAGTGTATGGCTTGATTGGTTGTTTATCTGCATAACAATTAGCCTTGCCGTTATAGTTTATGCAAAATGGATAAAAGCAAAAAAAGTTGTCGCCCCACGAACAGTTGTAATTCTTCTTATACCTCTTGGCCTTTATGCATATTTTCGCTTTTACGATAACACTCATTATAATTTCACCGGATATTGGGACGGCCCGTTCACATATCTTGATGGATTAGCTCTTGTTGGAGTCTCAATTATTATTCTGTTCGTCTGCCAGAAATTCAAGAAAGTTGAACCGGAAAACCAAAAAGGAATTCATTTTTTTGAACCGGATGCTCCAATCGATAATGCTGCTGATGATATGTTCCAGATGGAAAGCCTTGTTAGCAGAATTGTCAATTTCATAACATTCACTGATGTAAAGAATAGCGCGTTCAGCATGGGAATTGTTGGTGATTGGGGTGATGGCAAATCGTCGCTTATGAATCTGGTGGAGGAGAAGTTGCGCAGTGAACATGACGATTTCCTTATCGTACATTTTAACCCCCGCTCTTCCAAAAAGGCGGCTTTTATCCAGGAAGATTTCCTTGATTCGCTCAAACAATCGCTTGCTCCAAAACATTCGGGCATTGACTATACGATTGACAGGTATGCAGTGGCCTTGGATGCCATACCCGGGATGCCCAAAATCTTTTCCAAACTATTGGATCTGCTTCAAATAGACCAAGACAAAAACAAGAAAGTGAAACGGGATGACCTTCAAAACGCAATATTGGAAATCAACCGTCGCATCATAGTGTTTATAGACGATCTTGACAGGTTAACAGGCGAAGAGCTGATAGAGGTCATGAAAGTGCTTGATACCAATGGAGCTTTCCCCAATATGGTATTCATAACGGGATATGACAAAGATTACGTTAATGAGGTTCTTATTCAACATCTGAAACTTAGTAATCAGACTCGACCCTATACCGACAAGTATTTCACCGTGGAAGTTCGCGTGCCTTTGCATCCTTCTTTCCGCCTGATGAATTACCTTGTTGAGCTATTGACAAAAGCTTGTAAAACCGGATATATTGCAAATCAATCTATGGTTGTGGAAAACATGACAAGGCAGTTGTTTGCTCCGATGATGCCTCGTTTGCGAACCATTCGTGATATTAAGCGGTTTGCAAATCAATTCCTGTATGATTATGCTGAGGTGCAGAAAGATGTAAACTTTCAGGATTTTTTACTGCTTGAACTAATCAAATTTGCCCATCCTAAAGATTATGAAGACATATACCGTTTAAAGATCATACACCGTGGAAATTCAAATTTCCTTTATACAGCTAGTGATGAATTGTATTATCTCAACGAAGAGTTATTGCCGCAGAAGGACGAAACTAACAATCGCACATTGGAGCCGAAAATCAAGGTTGATAGCATAGATATTCTGAATAGGTTGTTCCCCTCTGAGGACAATTATCAATTATGGTATGGAGGCCGATATCAAAGAATTTACAGTGCCAGCTCTTTTGAACACTATTTTTATAACTATGAATTCAGCCATCTGAAATCGGATGATATTGACCAGATTTTCAAGAAAGAGAGTTTGGCAGAAGTATGCAAGTTAATAGATGGATGGGAGGGCTTTGCAAAGGATTTGGAAACTTATCTTCTTACTCGTGATATTTTTACAATTAAAGACAAGCGAATTTTAAGACGCTTTATGCAGGCGTTGCTTTATTCGTCTTATCGGTTCAAGTCTATCAATTACATTGGTCAGAATTATTCTTTCTTGCGTAAAGATGATGTTAATAGGATTATTGAAAATTGTGGATTTTCTTCAGTTGATGATTATGTAAAATGGCTAAAGGAAAGCTTGGAAGAGTTAATGCCGTTCAATCCCAACATTCCTTCTCACTATATTCGTTCGGCAATCAGTGGCCTATTTGACCAAAACGCTACCCAGGACTTATATATTCTGACATTAGAAGAATTGCAGGATTATGCACTGGAACTACTCAACAAGTACCTGAAAAAGATTGATGAAGAAACTTGGAATGCTGAAATTGCTGTTTTGATGTGGAATATCCAGAATGATGCGGATGGAGATGTGCTACCTGAAGCTATTGACGCTATGCATGATGCTGTTGCGAATCATTTTGAACGGTTTAGTGCTATTATGCCTGTAGTGTTTGATGAGCAGGACCTTTGCCATGTCGGGTATAGTTTATTCTTCCGTTTTTCTAAACTATTCAAAGGCAAGGACGAGCTCGAAAACCTGATTTGTTCCGAGAAAAACAACAACGCACCGGAAATCGCATTGATTAGATCTATATGGCCCATATACAAAGCAAATGGATACTCCAATTTTGCTTTGCCCAAGGGGGTGAAAGCCGAAGAGGCAAAGAAAACTATGTTGAAATCAGCTCTGGAGGATTTGTCACGTTATGAAGAGTTGAATAAGAAGACAGCCGAACTAGAAAATGATTGGAATAAAGGTCGTCGCCTTTTAAAAGTGGATGAATTCAAAACGCGGGCAGCAGAACTCTTGAAAGAGTTAAAGACCATTGCTCTTTCAATCAAGCTACAGGAAACTTGTGAAAATAGCATTCAGAAATTGATGAGCGATTTTAAACAATATGAAGAAACGGCAAGAAACCTTAATTTTGACTTGCTTAGAAATGGAGATATAGTGAAGATGAAGGATATTTATTTTGAGAAATACAAAAGTGAGTACCCGGATCGGATCTATTTCAGTGAAAACCTCTTTACTGTTGTTAGTAAATTTGATAAACAACAATTACAGCTTGGGGAATTCCACAGACATGTTCCTTTAAGCGTCCTTGAAGCAGTTTTGATAGACGGCAAAGAAGATGCTGTGGTGTATTACGACCCTGTAATTGCAGCATCTGTTGTGGCGCAAGGTAAACCAGTCCCAGCTCACCATACGGATTACAGCTATTTCATGGATCATTTCAAAAAATGTCAATATGATGATGAATTGACGTATTTTGATAAAGTAAACGAACAAAACCTGCAGTTTGTTCATGAAGTTCAACACTGGTTGAAAGATGAATTTCACGACGATGGATTAAAGGTACATCATTGATATAAGGAAATGTCATTCACACAAATATATGAATTGGCCATTGCAATGGTGACAGCCTTACTGGGTTTGGCTTATCCTTTGTTTATCGACAAAATAAATGCGATAGCAAAGGATTATAAGTCAAGACGTTTGTCGGAAAGGTTTAGGGGCGAGTTCGTTTATAAGATTTTCAACCCATTGCTGGTTTTGTCCATTGTGGAGATGTTTGTGATCCCTTTTGTGTTGAGCGCATTGCAAAACAGTTTGTGGGAAATAATACTATTAACAATACAGGGTATAACGGTGTTTGTGCTGTCAATGACTATGGTGATACTATATGATTTGCTGCTTACATATAACGACCCTGTTCGGCTTTTTGAAAGAATTCGGTGTAGTGAAGATGAGAAGCAAAAAGTGAAAGATCTTGCAGAACTAATAAGATATACTGCCACTGATGAGGAGCAATATCAACTCTATTCGCGATGTGTAAGTGAATTTGACCGACTTTTGATGGAATTCCAACAAAATGAAATGAAAAATGAAGAAGCAGAGCAAGACGAGTAGTGAACGATATTATTATCCAGATTATATCACTGAAGCTCTGTTTAGATTGGGACAGGCAAGCGGTAGTGAAGGATATCCGTTGTTAAATAAACGGATTGACATTATTCATATTCTTTATAACCAGTTTGAGAATTTTCCGATTACGGATCAGGTCTATTCGTATGTTTGGGGGCTGCTCAATAATATGACGAGCAATGGATATACCATCTGGGTGAAAGAGTATTGGGGCTATGCTTGTCAGTATTATATGCTGTCAATGCAATATAATCAGAGCGAACAATCAGAAGAGGGAAAAAATCGATTTTTAGAATTTCACCTAATGGTGGGCGTATTGATGATTTATATGAAGCGGTACGATTTGTTGTACCATTTCTTGACATACACATCGTCACTCCCCGCAAAATATCCGTTGGTTCCAAGCACTTTTCATTACATTTATAGATGTTATCGGGAACTGTCGAAAAAAAATGAAAGGATGTACCTGTTGAAATACCACATGAAAGGTATGGAGGAAGGTGCTCGTGAAGACACAAAGATTGAAAGTCTGTTACTTGACTATATTGCGCTTTTACTAATACGTCTCAACACTGTAAACGACTACAACATAACCTATAGTGACCCTCTTAATCCACCTTTAGCGGGTGATACGCTAGAGGAGGCAGCAAGAAATATGTCAATTTCTGATGTTTTGTTAAACCGTATTGACAAATGGGGCAAAGATAAGGATGCTTTAGATGTATTTGGTTTTTGTAAGGATGATGTTAGCAAAGCACAATGCTTGTTGTCAGATTACAAAAAAACATGCGAACAGCGACAAAAAGAAATTGATAACACATCTGTAATATCGGATATAAAAAAGGCAGCGTTAAAAAACAGTATGTTGAATGCATTAAGTGAAATTGATAACGAACTGCCTTTTTATTTGAGTGGATATGATAACGGAAAAGAAGTGGTCGAAGGATGTGCAAATCAATCAACGGAAATTGATAAGAGAATGATACTTGCAGGAAGAGAATCCATTAGCAATAATCTTGGTGATGCTATTGTCATTGCTCTTTTCACAGAAATACGATTGAATTATTGCTACCAATTTGTTCTTCATAATACTGCCGCAAGTTTTGCCATTCCATACATGGATATGTCGAAAGCCTTAGATAGATTAGGCTTGGACAACAATTATACTATTTTAGCGATGGGTGTCTTACCACATTTCTTTGAAGAGGTTGAGGGATTTTTGCGTAATTCGGCAACAATGGAGCTAAGGTATAAGAATGTAAATGTGGTTGAGATTGCTTCAAATGAAAATTCATTTATCATAATGAAGAGTATTGATATCCCAAGAGTAGTTTTTAGAAAACTAGATATTAAAGAAAACACTGATGGACTGGAAGAAATAGACTCAACATACCATCTGTTTTCCAATATAAACAGCATCAAGGATGATTTAATTCTTAAAGCAAGGATGGGGTATCAAATTCACATTACTAATCCGATGAAATATGTTAGACTAAGAATCGCTTATCAACTTGATTCGGATAGTGTTTTGTTAAATAGAGTGCAGCCAATCAAAAACTATATAGTATGAGAATAGGCGAATTTATAAAAGCCCATAGGTATGGCATAATTGTTTTTGGCATCACTATAGCCGTTTCTGTGTTCGTAGGTGTTCTTGTTGGAAGAATAGTAAAAGTTGCAGCCCCAGAAGAGCAGGAAATAGTACAAGATCCTTCAGTATCAGATTCTTTGCTTCAAGATATTGATGAGCAGGTAAAGGAAATTAATTCCAAGATTCCGGTAAAAAGGCCTGTCGGGAAAAGACGTGCAAAAAAGAATGACACCATAAAGCTTGACGCAGTGATACACATTGACAATGAAAGTGTGAAATCAGGTGAGGATTCTAATGTAGAGTAGAGGGAACAAGCATTGGTGAATGAAAACATAATAATTGAATAAAGCGTATGGACAGAAAATATGTTTCTTCTTCGAAAATCGCCGCTATTGGCTATGATTCAATCAGCCAGATTCTGGAGGTGGAGTTTTTGAATGGTGCCATCTATCAGTATTATGATGTACCCGAGGCCCTTTATGAAGGACTGATGGCAGCCGGCTCGCACAGCAATTATCTTAACGAACACATCAAGAAAGGCGGTTTCCGCTACAATAGGGTGTAATTTTCATTAATCACACAGCACATAGATCACACTGATTAAAAGGTCAAAATTCATAGTTTTATGGTTCTTACCGAAAATGGTAGAAAACCATTGAGCGGAGAAACCATAATACTTGAAAATAGAAGACGACACAAGACGAACGCTAGCTTTCAGTAGAAGTAAGATGTAAGAAGTATGGATCAAGATACTCGATGGTTAACCAAATATAACGAGGTGATGGAATTCATGGAAAGCAATCATCGGAATCCATCACGTCACAGAATTGAAGAGCACGATATGCTAAACTGGCTCAAGGCTACGAGAAAGAAACTGAATGCGAGGGTGTTGAAAGAGGATAGGGTAGAGTTGTTTCAGAAGCTGTTGGAATTAGAGGAGAAGTATAAGAGGGTGAATCAGTATCAATAGATGTAAGAGGGAAGAGGGAAGAGGGAAGAGGGAAGAGGGTTATCAGGGTGTACAACACCTTGTTTATGCTTCATCCAGTTCTGTTTACGGCGGTAATAAAAAAGTGCCGTTCAGTACGAATGATAGGGTGGATAACCCTGTTTCGCTCTATTTGGCCACCAAAAAGAACAACGAAATCTTTGCCCACTGCTACTCGAAGCTTTACAACATCCCCACCACAGGCTTGCGCTTCTTCACGGTATACGGCCCTGCCGGAAGGCCTGATATGGCTTACTTTGGCTTCACCAACAAACTGCTGAAAGGCGAAACTATCCAAATTTATAATTTTGGTAATTGCAGACGCGATTTTACTTACGTGGATGATATTGTGGAGGGCGTAATTCGTGTGATGCAGGGTGCGCCAGAAAAGAAAACTGGTGAAGATGGCTTACCTGTGCCTCCGTATGCCGTTTACGACATCGGTGGTGGTCAGCCGGAGAATTTGTTGGATTTTGTTCAAATATTGCAAGAAGAGCTTTTAAGAGCTGGTGTGCTACCTCAAGATTACGACTTTGAGGCGCACAAAAAGCTGGTGCCAATGCAACCAGGTGACGTGCCTACCACATACGCTGATGCTGAAGCATTGGAATGCGACTATGGCTTCACACCCAAGATCACGCTGAGAGAGGGATTGCGGAAGTTCGCAGAGTGGTATAAGGCTTATTACAAGTAGACTGTAAATGACCCAAGACGAACATTGGATAGCGAAATATAATGAGGTGATGGATTTCATGGAAACAAACCATAGGAATCCGTCACGTCATCGTATAGAAGAACACGATATGCTGAATTGGCTAAAGGCTTCGAGAAAGAAAATGAATGCTGGAGAGTTGAAAGAGGAGAGAGTTGAGAAGTTTAAAGAGCTTTTGGAATTTGGGGAGAGGTATAAGAGGGTGAATCAATACCAGTAGAAATATAAAAAGACGGCAGCAAACCGTTTAGTCTGCTGCCGTTCATAGGTGACACTTAGTGCTTCGTGTCACGAGGTGGGCAAGGGTCGTTGCCGTAGCTGTTTGGATTCTGGATTTTGCCATCCATGCCATGAGGAATGAGTTCCAGTCCTTCCTTCTTGGCGAGCTCACGAGCCCAATCCATTGCATCAGCCTTGGTTTCAAAATGCTTCGAGGCTCTGTCTGCATTCTGCCTCTTGGCATCCCAGCCACCTCTTTCCTTGTTGTGAACTACATGTAATTCGTCTCTCATTCACAATAGAGTTAGAGGTTAAAAACTACGCGGTGGCCTTCCGATTCCGCTACGGGCACTTTTAAATGGATCCTCTCTGCTTCCTTGGAGCAGGGTTTTAAGTTCGAGGAACCATTTAAATCATAGCAACTAGTGTGCCAAAAGCAAAAGAATGACAAAATGGCAGAATCTATATGTCATATTCGTGAAAAATATACGAAAATAAAAAATAAAATCGCTGGATTAAAAAATATTGTATCTTTGCACCGTCGTTTAAAACTGAATAATTATGATAGCGGAATTCAAAATCAGGAATTTCTATTCGTTGCGAGATGAGCAGACGCTGAGCTTTATCCCGACGAATGACGATACGTCGCGTGATATATATACCGAAGAAGTGGCTGACGGTGTGTCGCTTCTGAAAATAGGCTGTATCTATGGCTCCAATGCTTCGGGTAAGACAAACATCTTGAAAGCACTCGATTTCTTTTCGCAGTTCATGGTCAATGACGGTTTGAACAAAGGCGACGTGATTGGAATAGTGCCTTTCTTGCTTGATGACGTGTCGGACAAAGAACGGACGCAATTTGAAATGACTTTCTATCTGAACAGGGAGAAATATAAGCTCAATCTGGTGTTGGATAACAAGGTTATTTATGAAGAAACCCTGCAGGTTTATTCTTCAGTTCAGCCAACCTTGTTGTACAAGCGCACTTATAATGCAGAAAAAGATGCTACAGACATTGTTTTTGGCGGCAAAGTGGGGCTGGTCAAGAAAAGCAGAGAGGCTATAGAGGGTAATACCTTCAATAAGCGTACGGTTATTGCTGCCTTCGGGATGTCAAATGTTGAGAAATCGAGATTGAATCTTGTTTATGATTTCTTTTCCCAAAGGATTGCTCCTATTATGTATCCGCAAAGCAGTTTGATGGGCTTCACTAAACGTCGTATAACAAGAGATAGGGATGGGCGACTGAAGAAATTCATCCTGCATTTCTTGAAAGCATCTGACTTCAATATCTCGGACATTGCTATCCATGAGGAGGAAGTGAACATTACTCCTGAGATGGAACTGGTGATTAAGAACACCTCGGGAATGCCAGAAAAGGCTAAGGAAGAAATCCTGAAAAAAGGCACGTTGCATTCGGATGAGATGTTCTTTGTGCATCATACCAGTAACGGGGATAAAGAGCTTTACGAGGAACTGGAGTCGCGAGGGACCAAGAGATATATGGGATTGGCTACAATCCTTTATGACTTGCTGGTTCACGGTGTGATTCTTCCTATCGACGAGATAGAAACAAGTATTCACTATGAATTACTTTCTTATTTTATTAAAGTATTCCTGGTGAACAGCAAACGAGGCGGACAACTGATTGTCTCCACACACGATATCAATCTGCTGGATGAGGACTATATTCGCAGAGATGTGATCTGGTTCACGGACAAGAACGATGGCGGAGAGACTCAACTGATAAGGCTTTCGACCCTTGGCCTGCACAAGACGCTGTCTGTTTATAATGCGTACAGGCAGGAAAAGCTTGTGAATCTGCCTTTCCTGGACAGTATTTATATGGATATGGGTGAATACTATGAGCATGAGACAGGGAAATAGAAGAGTTCGGAAGAGCATCGCTATCATTGGTGAAGGCCTGACAGAGTATCGCTATGTGGATGACATGCGCACAACCGAGCGCTACAGGTTCAGTTTGGTGCCCGGTATCCCTAAACATTCGGATATAGATGATATTGTGAGGCTGGCAAGAGAGCGAATGAACGCGGGCTATGACTATGTGTTGTGCCTGATAGACATGGATGTGATTGAAGGAAATCATGAAAAGATGGAGCATTACCGTGCGTTGAAGAGGGAAAATCCCAAGATAATCTTTGTGGAGTCAAGTCCTTGTACAGAATACTGGTTCCTGATGCACTATATGCCAAGCCCATCCAGCAAAGAATATGCAGATTATGACGCAGTGGCGCAAGAGCTTAAGAAGCACATTCCCAATTACGACAAGACAGAATCTTTCTTCAACAAGACCCACATCTACCGTGAACTGAAGGAAAAGGGTGATATGGCACGGGCTATTGAGCTCTCTCGTGATCTGGATAAGTTGCACGAGACGGAGCCTGAGGTGTACAAGTCATACACTCAGATGTTCAAGCTGTTTGATATCATTAAGGAGATTGCGAAGTAGGCGGAAGGTTGCTGAGTTTAAGATGGAAGATGTAAGAAGGAAGAAGTATGAATTAGGATACCCAATGGTTAACCAAATATAATGAGGTGATAGATTTCATTGAGACTAATCATAGGAATCCATCACGTTGTTGTGTTCCCGAAAAGAATGATAAATGAAAGGATTAATTGATAAGTCGATTGATTTTACCCCAATAGAGAGTGAAATTGACGCTTTACTACAAAAGTCGGCATTTTATATCCAATCGTATCGTACAATAGAAGCCCAAAATGTGCTGAATGAGGCTTTGCGATTGGTGGAGAGTAATAAAGAGGTGAGGTGGCAACTGAAGTTTGTTACCTATAGGAATTTGGGTGATTCATATGTCCAGATGGGCAATATTGATGAGGGAATAAGATACTTCATCAAGTCATACGAGGTTAATCAAGACGTGAATGTGAAAGCGGCAGCAGCCAATACGGTTGCCAGCTACTTCTTGATGAAAGGAGATAATATACAGGCTAAATTTTATGCAGACAAAGCACAAGAAACGGCTGAAGTGCCTGAATTGTTGTCAAGATTCTATCAGATTTATGGAGCCATAGCGCTTGCGGAAAGTGATCATCAGAAAGCTTTGGAGCAAATGAACAAAGCGGCAGAATTGGCAGAGAATGCCCATTGCCTGACGGATCTGGCAATGATTATTATGGATATGTCAACGGTGTTTCAGAGTATGGGAATGATGGAAACTGCACTAAGTGAGGTTTACCGGGCTGAGCGATATGCGAAAGAAAGCCACAATTTGGACTTGTTTATCCGTTGCGCCATCCGCAGGGCAAAAATTTTGTATAAAATGGGGAAAGATGAGGAAGCCAAGTCCTTAATCATGGCCCTGGACGAACAAAAGTGCTAAACAAGATGGGCAACCTCAAACTCAGTAGAGAGAAATTGGCTGCACTTCCCACCATTTTGGAAGTGGTGGAAAAAATATCGGCATTGGAAAACAAACTAATGCTTCCAAAGATTGCCCAGGTCCCTTCTCCTGATTTTTATGATGAAGGACGATATAATTTTGTTGCAGATGAAAGGAATCGGAATATTGTACATTTGATGCCTACGTCGCAGTCACCGTTCACACTCTATCGTGGGCAAAGCAGATATTATGATCCCTGTCTTCCCAGCCTTTACAGGGGAGATCCTTCTGAAGAAGATGTAGCTGGCAACCGTCTCAAGATATGCGAGTTTGCCCTTCTGTTGGACACTCATCCTGTATTTCAAGAAATTGGACGTAATTTGATGGTTGAACCGATTGCTTTGGCACAGCATTATGGCCTGACCACTGAGTGTCTTGATATTACAAACAGCAAGTGGGTGGCGGCCTTTTTCGCCTGCACCGATTATGACTATGATACCGACACATACACTCCCGTGGGAAGTGATTTCAAAGAGGGCTATGGTGTGATGTATATCACAAAAGAGTGGGTGTTGAAAGAAAAACCTATGGAATATTATGAGAAGTATGGTGTGATAGGTTTCCAATATTTTGATCGGCCCACCAAACAGTCTTCTTTTGGTATCAAGTTGTCAAGAGACGAAGATTTCAACAAATCGCCATATTTCGACAAGATATTCTTTCGCCACGATTTGGCGGCCTCGACCATGGTGTATAATATGTCTTACCAGCAGAACAGGTTTATACCTCGGGATCCATTGTCGAAATTGGCGAGAACAATATCCGAGAGCAAAGAAATTACGCGCAGAGCGCACTACCTATGTTGGAATCGTTTTTATGCAGATAAATCTCCTGGCTTCCTCGACAAAGTGTGTGAAGCAAAAGGGTGGAAAATAAGGGAAAACAACAAGCTGATTGCTGAATTTGAGCCCGAAACACTCGCAACCGATTGGAAAAAATGGAATGAATACGGCCGTGCAGACCTGGAATCACGCATATTGCCAACGAGGGTATTGGCAAAACTAGATAATGAGAGAATAACTTATAATTCATAGATGTTGTTTAGTGAGCAAGCTGTAAATCGAATTAAATCAGAATTTCTTATGATTTAAACAAGTTAAAAAGAGGAGATTGATTTTTTCTACAATGGCTTGTCAAAGGAAGAGTAGATCTATGTTTTTTGCATAAAAATCATACGTTTATAAAATGCTGAATCTTGATTTCAATAACATACGCCCTTTAGGCTCTGTGAATGATGGCTTTGAGGAGATGGTATGCCAGTTGGCACACAGGATGAATGTGCCTGGAGGCAAGAGTTTCGTGCGTAATGGTCGTCCTGATGGCGGGGTGGAATGTTATTGGGAACTCGAAAACGGCGATTTATGGATGTGGCAGGCCAAGTTTTTCCCGTCAGCTCTTGGTGCATCCCAGTTTAATCAAATCAATGACTCAGTGGTAACTGCCTTTAGTCTTCACAAAAACATCAAAAGGTATTATATTGCCCTCCCTCTAGACTTGCCTGACGATGGGAAAGCTAAAACGAAATCTGCACGCAAACGCTATGAGGAAAAAGTATCACAATGGCAAAAACTGGAAGGAGCAGAGGAAACCGAATTCATCTTTTGGGGTAAACATGAACTGTTGGATATCCTAAGCGAAAAAAAGAATGAGGGTCGGGTTTATTTCTGGTTTAACAAGGATGAATTTACAGCAGAAGACTTCAAAAATCAGAACAAAAAGGCTATTGATGCGTTAGGCGCCAGATATACTCCCGTACTGAACGTTGAACTTGACATAGCAAAGACGTTTGACGGCTTGTCGAGAAATACAAGATTCGCAGAACGGTTTAATAGTAATCTTTTAAAATGTAAAAAGGCTTGGCAATGGATTCATCCTGCGGAAGATGACAGGAAGTCAGATGTGTATGCTAATTTGGAGAAAAAAGTATCAGACTTTATTGATGAATGCGGAAAGATTATTTTTGAGGGTATAGAAAAGTTGCCTATAGATATTCTTCGAACTAAGATACAGTCAACATCAATGGCAGCGCAGGCTTTTATAACCTATCTTGAAGATAAACCTACCAAGCCGGATGAAAAAAAAGATAATAGCCATACTATCTCTAATGTAAGAGAATTCTACTTTGAATTGAGTGATTTCTTAGACTATCTTGAAGAGCCTGAGTGTAAAGTGGCAAATACGCCACTTTTGTTAGTGAGTGGTGATGCCGGTATGGGTAAGTCGCACTTGCTGGCCGATGTGGTTGAGCGAAGAAGAGAAGACGGTCGTTACAGTTTGCTGTTCCTTGGTCAGCGTTTTAACGCTCAAGAAGACCCC
>JAEEGL014841250.1_pt1 | contig 14149 bp, 13 predicted proteins | sample 9134231 | NCBI WGS metagenome assembly JAEEGL01 (sample SAMN16246548, study PRJNA631951) | gut metagenome | biome: gut microbiome; feature: rumen; material: fiber-attached | host: Bos | place: Iran: Karaj | collected 2018-10 | reverse complement strand
GCGTTGACGCCCTTTTCCAGACTGCGGCGGGCTTCTTCTCCGAATTGAATCTTCTTAGCCATTATTCTCGATCTCCTTTTTTCTGCTTTTCGGCGATTATTCCACGATCGCCAGTATGTCGCTCTGGCGGACGATGATCAGTTCTTCCCCGTCTACCTTGACTTCCGTTCCGGCATACTTGGAATAGATCACCTTCTGGCCCGCCTCGACGTGCATGGTGATTTCCTTTCCGTCCACATTGCCGCCGGGGCCGACAGCGATAACCATCGCCATCTGGGGCTTTTCTTTTGCGCCGCTGGTAAGGATCAGCCCGGATTTGGTGGTCTCCTCAGCTTCGCAATTCTTGATGACAACGCGGTCACCCAAAGGCTTCACGGTCATAATACGTTTCCTCCTGTCCTTCTCTGTCTTCCGTTTTAGCACTCATTTGTCGTGAGTGCTAACAACATGATGTAATATAATGCTTTTATGAAAACTTCGCAACCTCTTCTTCCGCTAAATTTCCATGCTATTCTTCTGTTATCTCTGATATTCTCTTGTATTTTCCTGTTTTCGTCTGTTTCCATGAATTTGTATCATCAAATCCATATGCTACAATACTTTTGCGGCAGAACCGTCTCCCGTACGCTTCCCTCGCGGGCGGCGCGCCCCGGAGGGGCGGATAAAACGGTCCGGCCGATAACGATTGAGATCTGAAAGGGATTGCTCCCATGAACCCTGTCACTTCCGCCCTGCTGTCCTGGTATGACTGCAATGCCCGGCAGCTTCCCTGGCGCGGCATACACGACCCCTATCGTACGTGGGTCAGCGAAGCCATGCTTCAGCAGACGCGCGTGGAGACCGTTCTCTCCTATTATGCTCGATTTCTCTCCCGTTTCCCGGATCTTCCTTCGCTGGCCGCTGCCGACGATGCGGAGGTCCTGAAGCTCTGGGAGGGCCTCGGATACTATTCCCGGGCCCGGAATCTGCTGAACGGAGCCCGCACCGTCATGCGCGAATACGGCGGCTGTCTGCCTTCCGAACCGGAGCGGCTCCGAACCATTTGCGGCATCGGGCCCTACATGGCCGGCGCGATTGCGTCCATCGCCTTTGATGTTCCCGTTCCCGCCGTGGACGGAAATGTCATCCGCGTCATGTCCCGGCTGTACGGAATCCGGGAGGACGCTTCCGTTCCTGCTGTCCGCCGGCAGATCGAATCATTGGCCGCCGCCCTCGTGCCCCCGGAACGTCCCGGTGATCACAACCAGGCGGTTATGGATCTGGGTGCGACCGTTTGCGTACCGGGTACGCCGGATTGCGGCCGCTGTCCCCTCTCCGCTTTCTGCGACGCGTATCGCTGCGGGGATGCCGCGGATCTGCCGGTCCTTCCGAAAGCCCGTAAGCCGCGGGTGATCCCCTGGACCGTCCTGGTTATCCGATCCGGAGGCCGTGTTCTTCTCCGCCGGCGAACCGAAAGACTGCTTCAGGGACTCTGGTGCTTTCCGATGCTCGAAGGCCATATCAGCCCGGAAAACCTCCCCCCGGTTCTCCGCGCGAAGCTGCGTCTCGAGGCCCGCAATCCCCGTCCGCACGGTGAAGCCCGTCACGTTTTTACGCACCAGGTATGGGATATGCGTCTCTTCTCGCTGGCCGCTGATCCGGATGTCCCCGCCCCCGCCGGATATGAATTTGCCGATATCGCGGAAATAAAAAACAGAGCCTTTCCGGCTGCCATGGGCGCCGCCCTCCGGGCTCTTGAAGAGGAAGGCCGTTTCTGATACCGGCCTGTAATCCGTTTTCAGCCTGCGTTATTTATTCAGCCTCAGCGTCAGGTTGTTCAGATTCATGGAGTAAGTATAATGGGCGTCGGCGGCAAGCGCCAGTACGAGCCTGATGCCGATTGCCTGGTTTTCTTCCTGCGGAACATAACGTACCGGATCGAATGCCCTGCAGTCGTCCCGGAAGCGCAGAATCCAGTGATCCGGCTTGTTCAGGATCATGACGGACAGGTGATGGGGTTTTCCATCCTGAAATCCGTACTGGATCACGTTGGCTGCCATCTCTTCAATGCACAGCGCAATATGATTGACGATTCTTTCGTCCTGCCCGCGCTGCCGGCAGAAATCTTCCGCCTGTTTTGAAACGGCTGTTACGTCTTCCAGGCCGGTGATACCCGCTTCCATCGTTTCTTCCGGCTTTGCGCCGAAATCTTTCTTCAGCAGCAGAAATGCGCCGTTCCGCCACGGTCTTTCCCCGCTGAGCAGCGCGATCAGAATCCCCAGGAACAGCAGCATGAGTATTTCTCCGGCAGGAAACCACAGCCACATTCCGCCGGTCCGCATGAACCGGCTGAAAACAAAGGCGGCTGCCGCCGGAAACAGCGTCCCCTCCAGCAGGGAGACCGCTTCCGTCAGCCACTCACGCCCGGTAGCCTGATAGGCATATTTCAGTGCGTTGTTGATACAGCATGGAATCAGGCCTGCCCCGAAAAGCCTGAGCCCCAGCACGGCCATATCCTGTGTTTCCCCCGCCGCCGGGATAAACAGCGCGACGAAAGCCGGTGCGAACGCCAGCAGCAGCAGGCCGGTGCCCAGTCCCAGTACGATTCCGCTCCGGCAAAGCCGGCTGACCGTCTCCTGCAGGGCGGACCGGTCCTCCTCATGGAAAAAGACGCCGCAGAGCATCAGCGATACGCCGCCGGTACCGGTGGTAATGCAGTTTGCGGCATTTCCGATGGACATGATGACCGTGAAAGCCGCCACTGCCGCGCTGCCGTCAAGCGCGCGAAGCATATGGTTCATGATGAATACCAGGATGACGGAAGCGGCCATATTGACCCCGGCTGGAATCCCGCATCCGAACAGCTTCATGATGATTTTCATCTTCACGGCTTTCCGGGAAAACCGGAAGACGCTCTTTGATGAAAGAAGATAGAACAGGGCGACAGCCACGGCGGCATAATAGCTGATGGCGGAAGCGAGGCCCATGCCCAGCATGCCTCCGTGGAAAACCAGAACGTTGAGCAGATCCAGCGCAACGTCCGTCACTGTCATGACCAGTACGGCCGCAATCAGCAGATTGCTCTGCCCCGCCATCTGGAGAAAAGGAACCAGCACGAGCGCGCCCATGGATCCCGGTGCTCCGATGCTGAAACCGACCAGGTAATCTTTTGTCAGCTGATGCAGGTTTCCGCTGCTTCCGGCCCCCATGGCACGGGTCAGGAAAGAGCGCAGCAACAGTACCAGCGCCGTAAAAACCAGCGAAATCACAAATGTCGCTGCAACAGCGGAAGCATAGCCGGCGTTCGCCTCCTGATGGGATCCGCGGCCCAGCGCCCGGCTGCAGACCACCTGGACGCCGGCCGCCAGAAGCGTCCCGATGGCGCCGATGGAAAGCAGCAGCGGATTGGCCAGGCCGTAGGCCGCAATGGCCTGCTCGCCCAGAAACCGGCTGATCATGATACTGTCAATCAGCAGGCATAAAGATACTGTCAGCGCAGAAAAAATCTGCGCTGTCAGCATCTTCCTGATCAGTTTTTGAATCATCTGTCAGTCTCCGTCATCCCGTATCTGCTTTATTCGATCGTCAGCATATCCGCCAGGCCGGTGACTTCAAACACTTCCCGTACGACATCGCTGACATGCGTCATCTTCATGCCGCCCCTGTCTTCCAGGGTCTTGTTTGCGGCCAGGAGTACCCGCACCCCGGCGGAAGAAATATACATCAGCTTGCTGAGATCCAGCGTCAGGCTTTCGACACCTTCCAATGAATTCAGGGCCTCTTCCAGTTTCGGGGCTGTCGTGGTGTCCAGGCGTCCCTCCAGCGCGATCTCCAGGCTGGTCCCGTTCATTTTCCTTGCAATCAGCATGCTTCCGGTATTCTCCTCCGATGATCGTCTGCTGCGCGTGCGGCAGCGGCCGGCTTTATGATATCAGACGATAACCGATCCGGCAAGCCCCGGGTCAGCCCCACGGAACATACACATATTCCATATACTCGATTTCGTTGTTCCGGTTCAGCCGGATCTGCGTTGTTACAAACCAGAAATCAACCTGGGCGTCAGACTGCCGGTCTTCCGGCAGGTCATACTGGAACGTCATTTCTCCCGCGGGCGCGTTTCCTCCCAGATAGGAACTGATATACCACGTGTACAGGTCGTTCACTTCCGTATAGGCTTCCGGATCATCCATGTCTGCAATCATTCTGGCTTTAAAATCCGGCGCCAGGTTGTAGGTAAAAATCCTGCCTCCGTCCGCGACGTCCCCGTAGTAATCGTCTTCTCCTTCGGCCGTCCGCTCATACACGCCGGAGACGGCATATACGTGATGATTGGCATCATAGTGCATTTTCCGGATCTCAAACAGGCGGTATGTTTGCCCGTTGGCCGCGGTATAGGTCTGGAAAGCGGTGTCTGCGGCGCCGGACGCGGAAGGCAGGGTAATCGCGTTCATCGGTACAAATCCGCGGTAATCGGCTCCCTCAATATACGCCCAGTTTTCCATGGTTGCCAGCCAGGTCACGTATTCTCCCGCGTTTACGGTCGTCAGGGAGCTCCTGCTGTACAGCGGATCATCCGTCACGGCAACCGTATCCGTAACCACGGCGCTGCGCGCGTAAAGGTTCAGGTATCCGACGTTTGCGTCCTTCGGCAGGGATCCGGCGTCGATATATCCGAACCGGTAATGCGAGTTATCAATGGCATAGTGGATCAGGATCCATCCATTTTCCCGGCCGAACACCTGGATCCAGTCGTTGGTGGACACGGCAGCCTTGCCGTTCCCGCCGCGGATGGTGTTTTTGCCGGGGCCGGAATAAACCTCGTATTTCTTGCCGCCGGTAAACTGAACCTCTTGAGCCCGCAGCTCGGAATTCACCGGCAGGTCCGGAGCGAATGTCAGGCCTTTTTTCGCGTCCGCCGCGTTCATCGGAAAGGATTCCAGGCTGAGATACCTGATATCCCGCTGAATGGTTCCCCTGACCCGTGTGGATTTCTGGTTCGTACCGTCATAATTATAATATTCCACGTAGTCTTTTCCGATTTCGATGGTATCGGCCGGGCTCTTCCGGTCGATAATGCAGATGGCGTTCCACTGCCCGCTTTTGCTCAGTTGATAGTATACCGCCTGATCATAATGATCACGGGCGGAATCGTATTTTGCAAGCATCAGGACCGGCCCATTGTGATAGACCCCGGAAGCCGGATCCTGCAGTTCGCTGAGGACATCCATAATGACGCCGTATTTCCCCTGCGGTACGGACTTTACGGCATGAAAGCTGTGCTTCCATGCATTGTTCCTCAGTCTGAAGCAGTACAGGGCGTACGTATTCCCCTTTTTCGTCAGCACGAGCCAGGTATCCGCGGTTGGCTGAATACCCGCCTCAATCTTTGTGTCGCTTCCGAAAAAGCTCTTGATATCTCCGGGGACGGAAGCCGCAAGGGCGGCGGACGTCAGGGCAGCCAGCAGCAGTCCCAGGGCCAGGGCCATCACCACTTTTTTCATCACTTATTCCTCCAGTCTGTATTTCTGATTCGGTCTGAAAACGCATGCCATAAACCCGCGTGCCGTTATGCCTTTTATGCATTCCCGGTTCCGGTTCCGGTCATGCCGCAGGAAGCCGTTCTTCCTCGGTTCTGGTGTGCCGGTAAATGTACTGTTCCGCCAGTTCGTCGATCCTGCCGGATGCCTTTTCCTGCTCAAGGAAGGCGTTCACATAATCCAGAAGATCTTCACTGCTCTTCGGCATCAGCATTCCGAGCTGTCCCTTCGTAAACGGCTCATGGATCAGCGGCGCTGCCAGCCGGCTGTCCTGTCCTGCGTAATACCCGGCTTCCATGGTTTCCGTAATCATCACGTCCGCCTCACCGGCGGCAACCAGCCCGGGAATCTCCTGGTTCACGTCGTGAATGATCAGGGTCGCGTCCGGCAGGTTTTCCCGCGCGAACTTTTCATTCAGTCCGCCCGGATTTTCCATGACGCGGACTTCCGGCCTGTTGATCGCGTCCAGGCTGATATACCTGCCGGCGTCTTCCGCCCGGCAGATCACCGTCTTTCCGTTGCCCAAATAACCTTCCGACATCAGCGCCTGCTCTTTCCTGGCGTCGGTGATCGTGATTCCGCAGACGGCGATATCAAATTTCCCGGCCAGCGTATCCTCCATCAGCGTCGGCCAGGATGTCGGAACATATTCGATCTCCACGCCCAGGGAAGCCGCCAGATCCTCAGCCAGTTCAGCGTCGAAACCCGTATATTGATTTGTCCCGGGATCCAGGAAAGACATCGGTTGATAGTCTCCGGCAGTTCCGACCCGCAGAACGCCGCGTTCCCGGATCTCCGCCAGCCTGCCCTGTTCCGCTGAAGCCCCTGTTCCGCCGGACGCGTATCCCGCCGTCAGAAAAAGCGCCAGCAGCAATACAGCCGTCCGGAACCATGCCGTTCGGTAACAGCCTGAAATCATTTTTTGATCCGCCATGTTCGCTCACTCCCCGTCTTTGGCCCCGGAATGACAAAAAGCTGAATGCTGTTCATCGCCGGCAGGCGCCGGCCGTATGGAGCAGTCCCTGCGGTGATAACAGCATTCAGTATTGCAATTGGAAATCCATATCCGGAACGGTGCGCAGACAATCGGGCGCACGCCTTTCCGTGTTCGTAACGTTACCGGTCAGCTTTCCTGCGCGGTACCGGTCTCCCCGGGGATTTCTTCGACTGTCTGTTCGATATCTTTCTTGATCTCTTCGGTCTTCTTTTCAGCTTCTTCCTTGGTGTTGCCCATGGCATCGTTGAGAAGCTCCGTCATGTCTTTCAGCTCTTTTTCCAGCTGCGCCTTGTCTTCCTCCGGCACATTGTTGAGCATGCTGTTGATAAAGCCGACAAAGCCGCCGTTTGTATCGGCCTTTTCAGCATACTTGCGGGCCACCAGGTATTTGTCGCCGGATGATTTGATCATTTCGTCCTTCAGTTTGACCACGAGGGTATTCGTTGTGGACATCATGGCGACCGCGAGAATAGCCGCCAGCACGGCAATCACAATAGCGGCCGTTCCGCCTTTCCCGTCCTTCTTTTTCTTCAGGATGGCGCATACGACAGCCGCCACAGCCAATACGATGGCAGCGATGCCGCCGCCGGTACCGAACATGACCGTCGCGACAAAACCGGCCACAACCGCAAGCAGAGCAAGAATTACGCCTAAAACACCCATTATTTATCTCCTCCTGATTTTCTTATTATGTTAAAACGACCTCCGGGTCATTTAACATCTTTCCGGTCAAAGATCCGAATAGCCAGCAGCAGGAAAAATCCGCCGAACGCAACGGAAACCAGCACGGATGTCAGCGCGTCAGGCGCATTCTGTCCCATCAGTACGTCCGGCATGTACTTGCTGAAAACCTCTCCGGTATCCTTGAAAAGGCGGTTGATGAGTTCATTATCAATCAGGCCGTATATAATCGGCATAATAAACCCAAGTCCCATCAGCACCGCCGTCACCGTTCCGAGGGATTTGTTCCTGAACGTGGATACAAACAGCAGGATCAGCGCGCAGATGCTCTGCATCAGCAGAAACTTCAGGAAGAAAACCCCGATGCTGCTGACCACAGCGCTGTCCGGAACGAAGTGCCGCACCGTCAGCGTACCGGCGATGTTGCCGATCACGCAGGCCAGCATGAATATCATATTATGCACACCCGCTGCGAGAAACTTCGACAGAATCGTAAATCCCTTCTGCGGCATCTGTCCGGCGATATTCTTGATGTACCCGTTTTCCACATCCGCATAGAAATAGAAACAGACGGAGAGCAGCATCAGCATGGAACTCAGGAAAGTAAAGGGATTTGAGATCATATCGGACAGGCGCGCTTTCGTATTGAATTCCATCGAGTCTTTTATTTTTTCCATTTCCTGGGCATCTTCCGACGTAAATTCGTCCGATGCCTGGACGGTAGCGGTTGCATCCGTTACAAACATTCTCCCCAGCGAAAACAACAGTTTTTCAAACGGAGCGCTTCCCAGAGCCAGCGCAAAGGCAACAATCAGGCATACAAAAAATGTTTTGCACCGGAAAATCCGGTAGGTATCCATCCTGAACAGGTTAACCATTGTGCTCACCTCCCGTCATACCGAGATAGTATTCTTCGAGGGACATGGTCCGCAGATAGATTTCCTCCAGGCCGATACCCGCGTTGACGATCGCCCGGGAGATATCGGCTGTCCGGTCCATCCCGTTCCGGACGTTGATGCTTCCGTCCGGTTCCTGGACCGCCTCCCGGATATCCATCGTTTCCAGCACACGCAGGGTTTCCGGATTATTGTCCGTCCGGATCACCAGGCTCCTGCCGCTCCGCTCATGCAGCTCCGCGGCGCTGAATTCATCCAGCAGTGCTCCTTCATGGATTACGCCGTAGGAATCAGCGACCTTGGACAGTTCGTCCAGGATATGGCTGGAGATCATAATGGTGATTCCCTTTTCGTCCCGCAGCCTGGCCAGCGTTTCACGTACCTCGACGATACCCTGAGGATCCAGGCCGTTGATAGGCTCGTCCAGGATGATCATCTTTGGGTCGCCCACCAGGGCCAGCGCGATGCCGAGGCGCTGCCGCATACCCAGGGAATACTGGCCGGCGCCCTTTTTGGAATCCGTATTTTCCAGGCCGACGAGTTCCAGCATTTTCTCAATATATCCCTTCGGCTGGATACCCATGCCGAGGCACTTGATCTTGATGTTTTCATACGCGGACAGTTTCGGATACAGGCCGGGATGCTCGATCAGAACGCCCACGTTCTTCAGCATTTTCTGCATGGCGAACCCCGTCTTGCCGAACAGGGAATAGCTGCCGCTTGTCGGCCTGGCCAGCCCGCTGATGATCCGCATGATGGTAGTCTTGCCCGCGCCGTTCCGGCCGATCAGGCCGTAAATCTGCCCTTCCCGGATGTGCAGGTTCACATCTTTGACAGCTGCTTTCTGCTTGTACATTTTCGTCAGATTTTGGGTTTCCAGGATGTATTCCATACCTGCATCTGCCCCCTCCCGTTACGGAATATTATTTCTTGATGGATTCATTATTTCCTTTTCGGAAACATATGGATTCGGAATTTTATTCAGACGCCTGCTTACGCCGGCATGTTTTCTCCGCTGCGCCCGGATGCCTGCCGGTTACTGCAAAGGGGGAAGTTCGTGTATGTCGTAAGTCTCATAGTAAATATCGAACGCTGTTTCAGCGTCGCCGGAAAGCTCGATCAGCGCTCCGGCCTGGAACATGGCGGAAAGCGTGCCGGAAGGAGCGCGCCAGGCCGCGTTGGATACCACCTTCATGGATTCTTTTCCGGGTTCCTCCGCCTGCAGGGCTGCCTCTGCGCCGAAGAGCAGGACGCCGGTTGCGATATGGTAATCGCTGGAGATGATCGCCAGCTGTCTGACCTGCGGATACCGTTCCGTCAGAATTTGCCAGGTATAGATGGCGTTCTGCGCAGTGGTCAGCGAACGATCTTCCACGATTACCCGCTCTGAAGCCACGCCGTTACCGATCAGCCATTTCGCCATTTCCCCGGCTTCCGTAGCCTCCGGGTTTTCGGATGCTGTCCCGCCCCCGGTGCAGACCACAAGGGCGTTGGGATACTTTTCCGCGCTGGATCTGGCAACTTTCAGCCTCTCGGTCAGTTCATCCTTCATGCTGCCGTCCGGGTTCAGCTGAAATCCGAGAATGATCATGCACAGTTCGTCAGTCTCCGGCAGTCCGTCCGGGAGGATGCCTTCATTGATCTGAAGATCCGTGTCCACCGCCTTCCAGAGCCGCATGATGCTTTCCCACCTGGCTCCGGAATCAGGGCTGGCCCTGTACAGCTCTTTCAGCAGCCCCGCTGTCGTTTCTTCCGCTTCACTGCCGTAGCTTCCGTAATATACTGCCAGCTCTTCGATAATATCCTGATCCGTCCTTCCCGTACCCGGTCCTTCTTCAGCCAGGGACAGTACGGCTGTCATCAGGATGCAGATCATCATTGCTGCAATACGTTTCATGGTTGCCCCCGTTCATAAGCGGCCTTTTTTCCGTCCGGCCCGTAAAATTTGTGCCTGTCCCGGTAAATATATCCGATAACCGGCCCGAGGTCAACATAAATCCATGATTTATACATGGACAGACCATAGTTTCTTTGATTTGATGCTTTCTGATACCATGACAGTGAATAGGGGATCGTCCGCAGCTGCACAGGAAATGCCCCGGAAAAGTCCGAAAACGGATTTTCCGGGGCATTTCTGCAGGGGATTCCGGATTGTATCCCTGTCCTTCCGGTTTTGTGCTCCGCCGGATCCGGCAGGCTGACACCCGGATTCCCCGTTTCATATCTTTTCGCAGATCACAGGCGCATGGCCCTTCCGAGTTTTGCAAGGGCGCTCTGGTGCCGGAGCTTGACAGCGCCGTAACTCAGTCCCATGATCTTCGCAACTTCAGTCAGCGGTTTTCCGTCATAATACCGCAGTACAATGATATCCCTCATCTCTTCCGGCAGCGCCTTCAGCGCCCCGGCCAGTTCGCTGAGCGTCTCGTTGTTCAGCAGGCTTTCATCCAGCTCAGTGTCGTCGGACAGGTTTTCGTCCAGTTCTTCGGACGGCTTCCTGCGGCGGTAATGATCGATCACCGAATTTCGGGTAATCGTAAAGATCCAGGTGCTCACAGAAGCCTTTTCCGGATCGAAATCCAGCAGTTTCCGCTGGACCTTTTCGAACACGTCCATGCAAAGATCCTCAGCATCCGCTGTGTTCCGGATCCTTGCACGGATATACCCCATTACTTTACTGTAATATTGTGCGTAAAGCGTTTCAATGTCCGGCATTATTTTTCCTCCCCGTTCTTCTGCCTGTCGGAAATCTCGGGGATGCCGGCCGCATTCACCATGGCCAGGTCGTCAAGGGCCAGTTCACGTACCGCATACTTGGCATGAACGGAATCGATCACCTGCTGCAGGTTCCGGTTTCCTTCGAACCTCTGATAGCCAAAGAGCTGCTCCAGTTTGTTTTCCATTGCTCAGCGCCTCCTTTCATCTGACATCGTCCCGCATCTCTCTTGTGCGTTCACCGGTTGATACGCATGTCGCCGGGAAGATGGCAGTACCCCTTGAAAATAAAGATTTCAAAAAATGGATAAACACCGTTATGATTCTGCTTCCTCAGTTGTTTCCAGCCGCTGGCGGGCAACCAGTTCCGCGAATTTGCCGTTTTTCCGGATCAGTTCGTCATAGCTGCCTGCCTCGGCGATCGCCCCGTTGTCCATCACCAGGATACGGTCGCAGTTCCGGATGGTGCTCAGCCGGTGGGCGATCACGATGCGGGTGCATTTCAGTTTGTCCAGCGCGTCCGATACCTGTTTCTGCGTCTTGTTGTCAAGCGCGCTCGTCGCCTCGTCAAAGATCAGGATCTTCGGTTTCGGCGCGATTGCCCGGGCGATCATCAGCCGCTGTTTCTGACCTCCGGAAATTCCTCCCTGCCCTTCGGAGATCAGTGTCTGCATACCCATCGGCATCTCCCGGATATCCTGCGCCACCCCCGCAATCTCCGCCGCTTCCCACGCTTCTTCCAGTTTCAGGTCCGGCGCCGAAATCGTGATGTTCGAAAAGATATCCCCCTGAAACAGCTGTCCGTTCTGCATCACAACTCCGATATGTTTGCGAAGCGACCTGGGGTCGATGTTCCCCAGTTCATGCCGGTCGTAATATACCGCCCCTTTATCCGGCTTTTCAAACCCGAGCAGCAGCCGCACCAGCGTGGACTTGCCGCAGCCCGTCCGTCCGACGATTGCCACGTATTCCCCCGCCTGGATTTTCAGGTTCAGATCGTTCAGCACATAGGGCGAATTGTCGTCGTAGCGGAACGTAATATGGCTCATCTCAATGCCGCCCGTCACCTGTTCGATGGGCGTTTTTTCCTCCGATACTTCAGGCTCCGCCTTCAGGATGGGTTCCGCCATTTCCAGCACCGGCCGGATAGACGCCACCGATACAGCGATTCCCGCCAGCGCCGTAAAGGCTCCCATCACCCGTCCGTACGCTGAATTAAATGCGTAATACTGGCTCACGCCCACGTTCGTTTCAACCGCCAGGTAATACAGCACCACGGTACCCAGCAGGGAGATTGCCTTGGTGATTACGCTGTTGATCTTCAGGAACATCGGCGGGTTGTATTCCAGCCGCGCATTTCTCGCGTACAGCCGCCCCCATCGGGCGAACGCCCGCTTTTCCGATCCTGACAGCCGGATCTTCTGGATACCGTTCAGGATGGCGAAGCTCATTCCTGATTCTTCCGCGGCGAGCTTCATCTTCTGCCGGGAAATCCGGATCTGAACAAATGAAGCCGTCAAACTCATAACTACCGTGGCCAGGATAATCAGGATGGACGGCCACACCAGCGCGGGCGCGAAGCTGAAAATCTGTGCCACATACAGCAGCGACATCAGGCTGCTCAACCCGATGGACAGTATATTTTCCAGGATCATTTTGCAGAGGGAATTGACGCTCGCCGCCCGGCTGGACAGCTCACCGGAGGAATAACGGCGGAAAAAGCTGACCGGCAGCGACATGATCCGTATCATCACGGACGCTTCCACCGCCTGCGATGTTTTGATATTGATCCGCTCCATCAGAAGCGACCGTACAAGGGTGATCAGCTGTGATGCGAAAGCACTGGACAGAAGGAACACGCCCATTCCGATCATCAGGTTCATATTCCGTTTTTCCATGATTTCGCCGGTTATCAGGCTGTATATCTTCGGTTCGACCATCCCGACCAGCGTCACGGCCAGCGTTGCCAGCGCGATCAGGATGATATCGCTGTGCGTTATGCTGTTTTTCATATAAAGCAGCAGATCGTGAATTCCCAGTTTTTTCATGGGCATGGGCTGATAGAAGCATATGGCGTCCTGTGCGAACAGCTTTGCTGTTTTCCGGTTCACGCGTATTTTCCGGCCTGTGGCAGGATCCTTATAGTAATATCCGGATATCACGCCGGGGATCAGGGCTACGGTGATTCCCGTTTCCTTCATATACCCCAGCATCGGCCCGAACGCGTCGCCCTGCCAGTTTTCCTCGAGCTCCACTTCCCGGATCATCAGCCCGGTTGGGCGCAGCACATACGCCAGCTGTTTCTTCGCGTCTTTGATATCTTCCGGAACCTCCACCGGCTTATGGTGAAAAAACTTCAGCACTTCGTCCAGCGCTTCCCGGGTAATCAGGTGTTCATTCTCCAGCCGCTCCGCGTTCCATCTGTCCAGCACGGCCCCGGCCATCCGGAGCAGAGAGTCTTCCAGTATGCTCTGGTCGCTCTTCTCCCGTTGCCGGATCTGCTCATCAAACCAACCCATATAATCCCCCGCCGCCTCAGTCAGCACAGCACCGCACCGCGGAAACCGCCTGTTTCGGTCGTTTTCGCCTCTTTCATCCTCTCAGCCGCCGGCCGTTAAAAGAGGTTTTCTTTCCTTTCACTCAGATGTAACCAGTTCCGCGTAGGCGCCGCCTTTCGCGAACAGCTCTTCATGCGTGCCGCGCTCAACGATATGCCCTCTGTCCAGTACGATGATTTCATCACAGTCCCGGATCGTTGACAGCCTGTGCGCTACCACGATACAGGAAATCCCGCGCTCCCTGACCGCTTTTACCAGCTCGTATTCCGTCTTTGCGTCCAGTGCGCTGGTCGCTTCGTCCAGGATGATGATGGACGGATCCTGCGCCAGCACCCGGGCGATCTCCAGGCGCTGCCTCTGTCCGCCTGACAGGTCTTTCCCATTCTCGATCAGCTTTCCCTGATATCCCCCGGGCCGCTGCAGGATGTCATCGTGAATCTGCGCGTCCCTGGCAGCGAGGATCACCTCGAAATCCTCGATCGATTCGTCCCACATGCGAATATTGTTTGCGATCGTGTCTTCGAACAGTACGATATCCTGATCCACCATGGCCACCGATCCCGTGAACACATTGCGCGGGATCCGGGAAATGGGATTCCCGTCGAACAGGATTTCCCCTTCCCATGGCCTGTACAGGCCGGCAATCAGCTTGCTGACCGTGGATTTCCCGCATCCGCTGGCGCCGACAATCGCAATCCGGCTTCCGGGCTTCAGGTGCATGGAAAAGTCGTATACCGTGGGATTACCCAGTCGGGAATATCCGAACGTCACATGTTTCAGTTCCACTTC
>JAEEGL012241217.1_pt1 | contig 14149 bp, 9 predicted proteins | sample 9134231 | NCBI WGS metagenome assembly JAEEGL01 (sample SAMN16246548, study PRJNA631951) | gut metagenome | biome: gut microbiome; feature: rumen; material: fiber-attached | host: Bos | place: Iran: Karaj | collected 2018-10 | reverse complement strand
GGGAGAGAAGGGCCGCGTCGCCATCAAGGTCAATTCGCTCAACAACCTGGATATGATGGAAAAGCTCAGCGAATGCTCCCAGGCCGGCGTGAAGGTGGAGCTGTTTGTCCGCGGCATCTGCTCCCTGCGTCCCGGGGTGCCGGGAATGACGGAGAACATTACGGTCAAAAGCGTGGTCGGACGCTGGCTGGAGCATTCCCGGATCTACAGCTTCGGGGAGGGTGAGGATCAGCGGCTGTTCATCGGATCCGGCGATCTGCTGAACCGGAACCTGGAGCGGCGGGTGGAGGCCTTCATGGAGGCGGTGACCCCGGATGTGCGAGAGCAGCTGAACGTGATTCTGGATGCCCTGCGCGAGGACCGGGAAAAGGGCTGGATCATGCGGTCCGACGGAACCTATTTCCGGGAAGAGGGAGGCGCGGGAACGTCCTCCCAGGAAGCCCTCTACCGCTATTTCAGCACCCGGAAGGTGAATGCGGAAGAAGGAACTCCGGAGGAGGAGCTCCCGGCGGAGGAAACGGACGACGAAGCGGAGACGTCCGTGACGGGGATCCCGGCGGAGGGGACGGACGCTGAAGCGGCGCCTTTCCCGGAGGAAGCTCCGGCGGAGGAGCCGGGCAGCGAAGCGGAACCGGCGGAGATGGATACCGCGGCGGAGGAACCGGAACCGGCCCGGACCGAAGCCCCGGTGAAGCATACGGAAGCGGAACCGGCGCAGAAGACGGTTCCGCCGGAAAACAGGGCAACGGAAGCGGAGCAGGCCCGGAAGGTCTCCCTCCTGGGATGGCTGCACCGGCTCGGAAACCGAAAATAAGGAGGGAAAGACTATGTCCGAAGGGTACAACATCTGTCTCGATGTGGGCGGCACCAAGGTGCTCGGCGCGATCTTCAATGAGAAGGACGAGATTATTTACCGGCTGAAGAAGCGCTCCAAGGGCGGCGGGTCCGGGTCCGCGGACGTGGAAAAGGTCATCGTCGACGTGGTGGAGAAGATGATCACCGAATCCGGCATTGACCGGAGCAGGCTGCAGGCCATCGCCTCCTGCGCGCCGGGCGTCATCGACCAGGATCACGGCATCGTGCTCTTCACCCCGAACCTGCCCTGGCGGGACTACGACATGGCCGTCGCCATGCGCGAGAAATTCGGCGTGCCCTTCTACGTGGGCAACGACGTGAACCTGGGCGTGCTGGGCGAATACCACTTCGGCGCGGCCCGGGGCTACAAAAACATCGTAGGCTTCTTCGTCGGCACGGGGCTCGGCGGCGGGCTGATCCTCAACGGCTCGCTCTTCACCGGCCATCAGTTCAAGGCAGCGGAATACGGCCACATGGTTCTCGATCCCGAAGGCCCGCTCTGCAACTGCGGTCAGCGGGGCTGCCTGGAGGCCTTCTCCAGCAAGATCGCCATGACGAACTACATCCGCCAGCAGATCGGCCGCGGCCGGAAGAGCCTGATGGAGGACGCCGTGAAAGACGGCGTGTTCCGCTCCAAGAAGCTGAAGAAGGCCCTCGCCGCGGGAGACAGGGTGGCCATGGAGGCGGTGGACCGCTCCTGCCACTATCTGGCGGTGGCCACCGGCAACCTGATCAACACCCTCTCCCCGGATCTTGTGATCTACGGCGGCGGCGTGATCGAGGCGGTGGGCGAACTCTTCCTGGAGAAGATCCTCTCCGAGGTGGACCGCTACTGCATGCCCCAGATCCGCAGCACGGTGGATATAAAGATCGCCTCCCTGGGGGACGACTCCATCCTCTACGGCGACCTGGCCATGATCAAGGGCCTGTAAGCCCTGACAATAAGAAAAAAGCAGGACCTGCATCCTCTGCAGGCCCTGCTTTTTTCTTCGGTTTTCACGATTCCGGTTCGCAGAACTCGTGCGTTCCGGTGCCCAGTTCCCGCGGATTTCCTCCGAGGAGCAGCGTCGCGGTGCAGTTGGCGGGGATCGTGACGGAAAATACGGTCCTGCCGTCTTTTCTCTCCCAGCCGGATCCGACGGTCCCATACACACTGTCATACACAGCCCGGGCATAGGTGAAGCTTCCGCCAGGACGCGGGGCGATGGTGAAATGGTTCCCGCCGTCCACCCGGATACCGCACATGGTCCGGAACAGCCACTCGACGGCCGCGCCTTTGGAATAGTGGTTGAGGCTGGCGATGCCGCCCTGGGCCTCAGTGCCTTCCCAGCTCTCCCAGATGGTGGTGGCGCCGGCCTTCGGCATGAAGAGCCAGCCGGGCATCTCCTCGTTCTCCAGCAGACGGTAGGCCGCCTCGATATCGATGTCCGCGAGGACGTCCAGGATCAGCGGAGTGGAGAGAAAACCCGTGCCCAGCCGCCAGCCGTAGTGCTCCAGCGCTTCGAGGAGACGCTTCCGGGCATATTCCGTCTGTTTTTCATCCAGCAGCCCGAAGGCCAGCGGCCGCACCAGCAGGGCCTGGCGGTCGGTATCGAGGTCTCTGCCGAATTCCTTCTGATAGGCGGCCTTGCATTTTTCGGACACGGCGCGGTATTCTGCCGCGTCCTCCGGTTGCTGCAGCTCCTCCGCAATCTCCGCCAGGCAGCGCAGCACATAGGCGGTATAGGCCGTGCTGACCTCGGGATGCGGCAGAACCATATCCTTCCAGTCGTTGGGCTTCACGTCCGCGGGCTCAGCCCATTCACCGTAGCTCTGCCCCCTGCGCACCACACCGTCCGGGGAGACGCGCCGGATCATGAAAGCGGCGTATTTCTTCATGCGGTCGTAGTATTCCGTGAGGATACGGGTATCTCCATACTTTTTCCAAAAGCGGTAGGGCAGCAGGATCCCGATGTCCGACCAGCCCACCGAACCGTTCATCGTCCACATGTAAAAATCCACGCCGCCATACGGCGCGATCTGGGGCAGACGGCCGTCCCGCTTCTGCCAGTCGTAGACGTCCCGCAGGTATTTCTGCGAAAACGCCGCGTAATCGAAAAGAGTTGAGGCCGTCCCGAAGAAGATCTGCGCATCGCCGGTCCAGCCGTGGCGTTCCCGGGTGGGGCAGTCGGTGGGAATGTCGAGAGAATTGGACTTTGTGGACCATTTGGTGGCTTCCACGAAGCGGTTCAACAGCTCGTTGGAGCTTTCAAAGCGGCCGGTTTCCCGCATATCGGACCAGACGGCGATGGCTTCCACGTTCTCCGGCAGCAGCTCCACATCCGTCTCCACCTCCGCGTAGCGGAAGCCGAAGACCGCGAAGGTTGTTTTATATACGTTTTGTCCTTCCCCGCAGGTGTATTCGATCTGCTGCAGGGGGGAGGTTTTCTTTTTGCTCACACACTGGATGTTTTGGAGCGTCAGGTTGCCGTCCGCATCCAGCATCTCGCCGAAGCGCCACAGCATCCGCTGCCCGACGCGGGCGTTCACCGTGAAAGCCACGGTTCCGGCCAGGTTCTGTCCGAAGTCGAGGAGCTTCTTCCCGTTGGGCGCTGTGGTGATGACCGGGTGAAAGCGCTCATGCTCCGTGACGGGGACGTTGTCGGAAGCCGTGGGCGTGACCGGGTGCCTCGTCTCCTTTGCCTTGCCGCGGTAAGAGGGCGTGCGCCGGGCATCGACGATCTCGCCGTCCTTGTTGTCGGCAAAGCGGATGGCGCCGTCGTTCGACCAGTCCCAGCTGCCGTCCGAAGTGACGGTCTCGCGCAGTCCGCTTTCATACTCGACTTCCAGCTGGCAGAGGAGCTTTGTCTCGGTTCCGTACTGATTGGTCAGTCCCCATGCGCCGCAGCTGCCGCGATACCAGCCGTCGGCCAGCTGCACGGTCAGCTCGTTCTCGCCGGGTTTCAGCATGTCAGCGACGTCGTAGGTCTGGTACTGCACACGTTTGCGGTAATCCGTATGCCCCGGGGCAAGGCAGAAGCTGCCGACCTTTTCGCCGTTGAGCCTCGCTTCGTACAGCCCGCAGGCGGTGATATACAGCCGCGCCCGGCGGACGCTCCTCCTGGCCGGAAAGGTCTTGCGGAAGCAGTCAACGGGATAGCGCTCTTTTCTGTTCGGCGTATAGTCGCCGGTGATCCACCTGGCCGTCCAGTCGGTCTTTTCGAGAAGGCCCATTTCAAAGAAGGCCTCGCTCCATTCGCCCGGCTGATCGTTTTCGTCCCAGAGGCGGATTCGCCAGTAGACGCGCTCCCGGCTCTTCAGTTCCTTGGGATAGTCCGCGTGCATGGAGGCGCTTTCCACCTTGCCGCTGTCCCAGTTCTCCGTGGTGATCTGATAGGCCGTCTGCTTCACGCCGCCCTCGCCCTTCGCAGGACTAGCTCCGCTTCGCTCCGCGTCGCAGTTCCACATCAGCCGGGGCTGCCGGATATCGATGCCCAAAGGGACGATCAGATATTCGGTTTTCAGCCGGATCGCTCTCATAGTCCTGCCCTCATCTCCTCAAATCCTCAAAGCCGTTTTCTCCGATGATACGCTCCAGCGCTGGAAGGATGTATTCGTCGCGCCACCGGAGCCGCGCCTCGTGGGTCAAGTGGATCCCGTCGGAGATAAACAGCTCCGCCGCGTAATCCGTACCGTCAAAGGTGAGATCCTCGGCGTCCACGAAGGTCATATACTCCGACGCCTCGCACATTTCCCGGAGCTGGCGGTTGATCTCCTGCGTCATCTCCGTATATTGGCTCCTGCCGGGCAGGAGCAGCCCGCTCATGACGATAAACTGTGCATCGGGCAGTCGCGCGTGGAAGAGGGCAAACATCTCGCGCTTGTCGCTCAGACAGGCCGCCAGCTTTTCCTCACGCGTCCCCGGCAGGTTTGCCAGGTCGTTGGAGCCGGTCTGGAAAACCACGATCTTCGGCTCGTAGGGATAGAGGATGCGGTCTGCGTACTGCATGAGCATCCGGTCTGTGCTGCCGCCGAACCCATGATTCTGCACCTTGTATGCGGATAAGTCCTCGTCCATCTCCTTCCACAGGCGGAAGTTGGAGGCACCGTAAAATACAATCTCACCCCTGCGCGACTCCGTGTCATAGCGCTGCTCAATGGCCCGGACGTCGCCCTCGAAGCCCTTGAACAGGAAGCGGAAGGGCCCCCAGCCGATCTGCCATCCGGTGACGGCCAGGCCGATCACGCAGGCGCCCACCACGCCGCCGGTGATGCCTACGGCCCATTTCATCGTCTTTTTCATCGGCTCTCCCTCCTGGCCTTGATCTCTTCCTGCTCTTTTCCGATCCGCTTCTCAACGTCCACGAACAGCAGGATCGCCGCAAGGATCAGGCCGGTGAACACCTCAAGCCCGACGAAGGAGAAAGTGATCGCGCTGTTGACGGACGCGCTCTGCTGCACCGCAACGGTGAGCACTCCGTCGGCTGCAGGCTTCAGGGCGTCAAGCGCGAGCTGCGGGCTCAGGCCGCCCGCCGCCAGGCGGGAAGCCGCCTCCGGGACGCTGTTGGCGCTGATGGGCGCCACATAGCCGGTCAGCGCCAGCATCCAGTTGAACAGGCCTGTTACGACCCCGACCATCGCCACCGCGATGATGTTGTAGATGGACATGGCCGCGCCGTCCACGCGGAGATCGGTCTTCCATTCCAGATGGTCCAGGCAGTCGGCAAACAGCGCCATAAAGACGTAGGCGCTGGGCAGCCCGCCGATATTCTTGATGAACTGACCGACGAGGACCATGACCAGATTCCGGGAGAACAGCCAGCAGATCAGGCTGCCGACGGAGTAGATCAGAAAGCCGATCATCGTCACGTTCCGCTTGCCGAATTTCCTGGCCAGCGGCCACACTGCAAAGATGCCGATGCCCATTGGCACGCCGCCGATGACGGAGACCAGCATCTGGGTGATCCCATCGTTATAGGTGCCGAGGACGTAGTTGCTGTAATAGACCAGGGCCAGGTTCTTGAACACCGTCCCCGTGGTGGAGATCAGGAAATACGCGTACATGAGGAGCATGTATCTGTCGGTGAAGAGGATCTTCATCTGCCTGCGCAGGCTCAGTTCGCTTTTGGCGCCGGCGGCGTTCTCCTCCTCCGTCACGCGCTCCCTGGTGAAGAAATACTCCATCAGGGTCAGCGGCAGGGCAAGAATGGAGAGGACCGACATCAGCGTGATCCACTTTCCCTTGTCCACGCCGATCGCCGGCATGATGACCATGGGGAACACCAGCGCCACCAGGATGCCGCTCATCATGATCGTCGTGATCTGGTTGAAGACCGAAAGTCCGCCGCGCGCCGTGGTATCGCGGGTGGAGAGCGGCACCATCAGGTTGTGGCTCATGTTGAAGATCGTATAGGCGAAGGAATAGAACAGGTTGTAAGAGATCATGATCCAGATCGCCTTGACCGTCGGGCTGGATTCGGGCACGGTGAAAAGCAGGATCGCCGTGATTGTGAGCAGCGGCGCCGAAACGAGCAGCCAGGGCCGCGCCTTGCCCTCCTTCGTACGGGTACGGTCGATGATCTGGCCCATGACGACATTGGTCACGGCGTCGATGACCTTGGAGACAATGGGGAAGATCGTCAGGAACAAGCCGCCCCACATGGGCGTGAGGTTCAGGACATCCGTGTAATAGACGTTCAGATAGGTGGCCAGCACCGCGTTCAGGAGCAGCGCGCCGGCCGGACCGAGCAGGTAGCCCAGCCATTTTTCTCTGCCGGTCACGCTCCCGGAGCGGATCCGGCTTGCAGGAAGTCTTTGAAACAGCTTTTCCATTTTTTCTCTTCCTTTCTCAGCTCTTGTTCAGCCGCAGGGCCAGCGTCAGCACGTTTTTCGCCGTGCGCTGGAGCTCTCCGCGGGTGATTCCCTCCGGCTGTCCCAGCGTCTCACACAGGCTGCCGTCGGACCTGTACTGCTTTGCCAGATGCCCCATGTCGCCGGGCATCAGCACGTCCACCTGCGCGCGGACGCGGTAGGCGTTGTTCCGGAGCTTCGGGAATTCCGGGCTCCTGGACTTCTGCATCCACCAGTCCGTGATGACGCAGCCGGTGAAGCCCCACTCGCCCCGCAGGACGGTGGTGACCAGGTCGTAGTTATAATGGCTCCAGACGCCGTTCACCTTGTTGTAGCTGGTCATGACGGCGAGGGGCTCTGCTTCCTTCACGCAGATCTCAAAGTTCCGCAGGTAGATCTCCCGCAGGGCCCGCTCGGAGACGCGGGAATCGTTCCGGTTGCGGTTGGTCTCCTGGTTGTTGCAGGCAAAGTGCTTGGGACAGGCGGCCTTTCCCCTGCTCTGCACGCCCCGCACCACCGCGGCGGCCATCCTGCCGGAGAGGAGCGGGTCTTCGGAGAAATACTCGAAGTTGCGGCCGCAGAGCGGGTTGCGGTGGATGTTCATGCCGGGAGCCAGCTGCATGTCCACACCGTAGTGGATCATCTCTTCGCCGACTTTGGTGGACAGGGCTTCCACCAGATCGGTGTTCCAGGTGCAGGCCAGCGCCGTACCGCAGGGAATCAGCGCGCAGTATTTCTTCAGCCGCAGTCCGGCAGGGCCGTCGGCAGTGATGATGGGCGGCACGCCCTTCTGCCGCAGGCTTTCGATCACGCCGCCGAAGGCGCCCGCGTTGCCCGCGACGCCGAGGGAGCTTCCCATCATGCCGTGGCCGCGGCTGAGGGCCTCCAGCTCCTCGTCGCTGAGCCGGGCGATAAAGTCGTCCAGCGTGATCGCTCCGCTTTTTACATCGTCCAGTGTGTAGCTCCGAATGCCGGTGACCGGGACAGCTTTCGGCAGACGGCTTACAGTCCGCTCCCTTAGCGCGGCGCTGGTTTTGCAGAGCGGCTCGCACTGTTCAACGGTGATTTCTCCGTCTATCATGAAGCCGCCCGCTTCGGTATCGTTGGCCATGAAGCGGTATTCTCCGCTCTCCAGCACGAAGCGGCTGCTGGTCTCGTCGTAGGAGGCCAGGCACTTGTCGCCGCAGCGCAGCGTCAGCGTCTCGCTCTCACCCGGGGCGAGCGTTTTTGTCTTTCCAAAGGCGGCCAGCACGCGCAGGGGCTTGTCCAGCCGTCCCTCCGGCGCCCGGCACCAGAGCTGCACGACCTCCCTGCCGGGGCAGCCGCCGGTGTTCGTGACAGTGACTCTCGCCTCCGTTTCGTCAGCGGTACGGTGCAGGCTTTCGGCCTTCAGGGCAAAGCCCGTGTAGCTCAGGCCGAAGCCGAAGGGGTAGAGAACGGTCTCCGGGTGCCTGTCAAAGTGCCGGTAGCCCACATAGATGCCCTCGGCATAGTCGTTAAACTCCCTGCCGCCGAAATTGGCGCTGCCGGGATAGTCCTCATAGCGGCGGGCGATCGTATCGCTGAGTCTGCCGCAGGGATCGACCGCGCCGGTGAGCACATCGGCCGCGGCGTTTCCGCTCTCCATGCCGCCCTGCCAGACGATCATCAATGCGGAGAGCCTGTCACCGTATTCCTCGGTCCAGGCCATGTCCATGATATTGCCGATATTCAGCAGCACCGCCACTCTGGAAAAGGCCGCGGTGACCGCGTCCAGCATGGCCCGCTCCGCGTCGGTCAGGTAAAAGCTTCCCCTGGTGAGCGTGTTCTCCCGGTCTTCTCCTGCGGCGCGTCCGATCACCACCACCGCGGTATCGGCCGTTTCCGCGGCCGTCCGGACGAGATCGGGATCCAGCGGCATCTCGGGGTAGTTCATCGGCCAGTGGCCCCACCAGCCGTGGTCCGCCTGATTGTCCTCCTGCTGCGTCCAGGTCTCATAGGCATTCAGCACCGCCGCATTCAGCCGGACCCCGGCATTCCGCAGGCCCTCGATCAGGTTTACGTGATACGGCGCGCTCACATCGCCGCCGCTGCCGTAGCCCACATAGAACCAGTCCAGCTGGCAGCGGCCGAACACAGCGACTTCCTTTTCCCGGTCCAGCGGAAGCGCTCCGTCGTTCTTCAGCAGCACGCAGCTCTCGCCCCCCGCCTGACGGATGAGTTCCCCGATCCCGGGCGTCACATAGCGCTCGCCGGCTGCCGTGGTCTCCTCCTGCATCAGGCCGTTTCCCATGGCCGAGTCGATCACGCGCTGGATCAGTTTTCCGAACTGTCTCTTCAGCTTTTTCATATCGGCACCCCATATCGTTTCTGATGGCTCCAGTATAGCAAATCCCGTTTCCCTTGTCCTTGCACATTTGTTCGTATTTTTGTATAATTTGTTCGAATATGAAAGGGAGGCTGCACGATGCGCATCGACTTTGACTACCTGTGCCGGATCACCGCAAATCTTTCGGGGATCCCGGTCCGCGTCTACAAGGGAGACGAGCTGCTCTCCTTCCACTCCCCGGTCGCCCTGGTACGGGATCCCATGCTGCTCTGCAGAGAGCAGCTCTGGAGCGTCCGCGAACATGTCGGCACCTGCCTGACGGAGCATTTCTATTATTACGGTATTCTCACTTCCGGTGAGATCCGCTTCATCGTCGGCCCGACCCGGCAGCTTCCCGCTTCCGATCAGGAGCTGCGGGAATTCGCCTTCCAGATGGGATTAAACAAGGAGGACGCCGAGGAATTCGGCCGCAGCATCAAGGCTATCGTGAACATGCCTGTTGAAAGCCTGCTGCTGATGCTCTGCTCTATCAACTATATGGTAAACGGCGAAAAGCTGGAGCTGCGGGATCTGACCATCACCACCACTGAGCAGGCGAACCTCGACACGATCCGCGCTTCTCAGGTCATGGAAAAGGACGGCGAAATGCAGCCGCCCGCGCCGCCGCACAACAGCTACAGCCAGGAGCAGGCCATCCTGCGCATCGTCCGCAAGGGAGACACCGCGGCGCTTCACAGCTGGATGGAGCGGGCGCCGGCCATCCGGGGCGGGATCCTGGCGCCGGAGCAGCTGCGGCAGATGAAGAACCTGTTCATCGTCACGGCTACGCTCTGCTCCCGGGCCGCCATCCGGGGCGGTCTGGACGTGGACGATGCCTTCTCCCTCAGCGATTCCTATATCCGGAGCTGCGAGCAGCTGGACACGCCGGAGAAGATCACCAACCTGCAATACCACATGGTGCTGGAATTCACGGAGCGGGTGGAGCGGCTGCATCTGAGCGAACACCCGGGAAAGCTGGCTGTGGCGGTGGCCAATTATGTGCAGCATCATCTTTCCGAGAACATCTCCACGGAAGCGGTGGCGCAGTCCCTGTTCATGGGCCGGTCCTATCTTTCCACGAAATTTCACAGCGAGACCGGGATCCGGCTCAGCGACTTCATCCTCCGGCAGAAAACGGAGGAGGCCAAGCGCCTCCTCCGCTATACCGACCGCAGCGCCGCCGCGATCGGGGAATATCTGGCTTTCTCCTCCCCCGCGCACTTCACCCGGGTGTTCAAGAAGTATGCCGGCCTCACGCCGAACGAATACAGGGAAAAGCACTCCTGACGGAGCTGCTTTTCCCTGTTTTTTTCCTCGGATCTGTGCTCAGATCTTTTTCAGCACGTGGTTCACGTACCAGCTGTCGAACATGCAGGTGGCGTGAGCATCCGGCGTCTGGCGGGTCTCCACCACGATCCAGCCGTCGTAGCCGTGAGCCCGGATCGAACGCATCAGCGCCTCATGGTCGACGAGGCCCGGTCCCTCGGGCGAGCCGAGCTCCCAGAACCAGCGCTCGATCCCGCGCTCGCCGCCGTCCATCAGGATGAGCTCCGCCAGCGGCTTCTTGTATTCCTCCAGCGTGTCCGCCGTGAGGATCTGGTTGAAGTGGAACAGCTCCACGCGGTCCGCGTGCGCCTCATAGATCTCCACGGGATCCAGGCCGACCATGGCCAGCTCCGCCGTATCGAGGCAGAGGCCCACCAGCGCGGGATCCGTGTTCGCCATCAGCAGGTCGATGGCATGACGGCTGTTGGCCGCGCAGAACCAGTCGATGTGCAGCAGGACCTTCACGCCGTATTCCGCGGTCATCGCCCCGACCTTGTTCCAGCATTCCGCCGCGGCGAGGACGCTCTCGTCCGTCACGGGTGCCTTGCGCCAGAGCGAAAGCATGGGCCGGCACGGGATGTATTTCCCGCCCAGCTTGGGCAGGTACTCCGCGAAAGGCCGCAGCGCGTCCACGATGCCCTGGTGCTGCGCCGGATCCGAGGGATCGCGCCCTTCGGTGTTCTCCTCCCCGCAGGCGGCGCCCGGGTCGTAGTCCCAGGCGAGGACGCAGTTCACCTTCAGCCCGGCGAGATAGCTGCGGAACTCCTCCGCCCCGCCGTAGACGATATCGATCATGGAGGGACGGCCCAGCGGGCTCATCCGCCCGGTGCCGACCTGCAGCTCCACGCCGTCAAACCCGCAGGCGGCGACGGTCTTGAAGTTGCGCTCGTTCTTCTCTTTCTTGATCCCAACGCTCATGCCCTGGAATCCGGTAAAGGAATAGCCCCATTTTATGCTCATTTCTTCACGCCTCCTCCGATTTCATGATGGGATCGAGAACGTTCTGCACATACCAGGCGGCTACCGCCGTGCTGCTGGCGTAGGTGCCGCCCTCGTTCGTCGCCTCGTCGTGCTCCAGGCTGACCCAGCCGCGGAAATTGTGCTTCTTCATGGCCCGGAACAGCGCCGGGAAATCCACGAGTCCGCCCTCGCCGGCTTCGTAGAACCAGCGGTTCACGCCCTTCGCCATGAACTCCGCATCCGGCGGGGTCCGGTAGGCGTCCGTATCCACCTTGTTGGTGTCCTTGAGGTGGAAGCCCCAGGTCCGGTCCGCCAGTCTGTCGTACAGGGCCACCGGGTCGAGCCCGGCGATCGTGTGCTGGGCGGTGTCGCAGAAATAGAAGACGTACTTCGGGTCGGTCCACTCATAGAACTTCTCGATGGCCCACTCGTCCCGCATGCCGCACCAGAACTCATGGTGGCAGGAGAGATGGATGCCGTAGTCCTCCAGGGACATCTTCCCCACGCGGTTCCAGAGGTCGGCCGTGTGGTGGACCTGGTCTTCGGTGACCGGGTCGCAGTAGATGTACTGGCAGGAGGGCATGACGATCAGCGTGTCGATCCCGGTGCCCTTCGCCATCTCGCAGGCCTCGCGGTACTGGTTGAAGATGGTGTCGTGGCAGGCGGGGTCATGGATGCGCTCGTACGGGTTGTTGCCCAGGTAGTCCTTGAACATGCCGGTCATCCGCTCCAGCCCGATATCCTGCATATACTTCTCGAAATCGGCCGGAGTGCCGCCCACCAGCCGTCCGAGCCCGGGAAGGTTGCGGGCGAACACCTCGATCCCGCGGAAGCCGACGGCCTCGATCTCCTTCAGGAAGCGGTCCATGTAGGTCTTCCTGGCGGAGGGGAAGCTGCCGCCCGCGGGCGTCTGCACGCTCCAGTGGCTCATGTAGGAATACTTCATATTGGTCATAGATCATTCCTCCGTTTCAGTTTTGGATGCCTCTGCATCCAGTATAGCGGAAAGCCCGCCGCTTTTCCACCGCTTTCTCCGGTTTTCGCCGGGCACACCGGAAGAAAATGAAGCAGGTTTACAAATAAGTATTTTATGTAAACTGTTTAGACCGCAGCATCGACCTACTGGAAACCGTGCGCGGTTCGTGGTATAATAGGCAAAAATACATCTGAAGGAATCAAAGCATATGTGGGGCAATAACAGAAAGATATTCTCTCTCGTCATGAAGATCCTGGCCGGGCTGCTGGCCGTCGTCCTCGCCGTCGGCGTGTACTACGCCTACAGGAAGCAGATGGCGAAGGACGCGCATGAGGCGCAGCAGTACACGGCCGTCTATGAGGAGCACATCCAGAAGGAACCGGACGTGAAGCAGGTCTCCATGGACCAGATCAACGAGGAATACCAAAAGGATCTGGCCGCGGTGGAGGCGAACCTGCCCGGCTTCGTCTGCTGGGGCGATACGCTCACCATCGGCACGACAGGCGGCGTCTCCTATCCCGCCGTCCTCCAGCGCCTGCTCAACGAGAACATCTGCGAGGCCTACAACTTCCGCCTCCGCATGGCGGAGCTCGGGGACTTCTCCCAGAGCCGCGTCGACTGGTCGAAATACACGGTGAGCATCCCGGTGGTGAACATGGGCGTGAGCGGAGAGAGCGCCCAGACCGTTGCCGGACGCTGCGGGGCCATGCCCTATCTGCTTTACCGCGGGGTGACGATCCCCGCGGAGTGCGAGCCGGTGGACTTCAGCCTGACAAACGCCGTCGGCCTGACGGTGGATCCCCTGGCCAGCGGGGAGAGCGGGATCAATGATGTGACCATCGCCGGCGTCACGGGAAAGCTCACCCGCGTCCGGCCGGGACAGTACCGCTTCACGCGGAACGAGCCGGGCGAATCCGTCCGCGCGGAAGCCGGCACGCCGGTGATCACCGCCTGCTCGGATCTCTATACGGACTTCATCCCCGTCATCCTCATCGGCACCTACAGCAGCAACATCAAGCCGGAGCAGTATGTCTCCCTGGTCCGGGCCATGGTGGACCACCATGCCTCCCCGGACGGGCGCTATCTGGTCATCGGCCCCTTCACCAGTGCCGTCTCCACCTCCGACACCCGCTACGACCAGATCGAGAAGGCCCTGCTGCAGGCCTTCGGCGAGAACTTCATCAACGCCCGCAGCTATTTCTGCTCCGACGGGCTGAACGACGCGAAGATGCAGCCCACCGTGGAGGACCGGAAGGACATCGCCCAGGGCAACGTCCCCTCCTCCCTGCGGAACCCCCTCGCGCCGGAGGAACTGAACGCGGCCGGCTACGAGCTCCTCGGAAAGCTCCTTTACGCCCGCATGGACAGACTCGGCTGGTTCGAGGAAGTGAAGGACGAACTTGGCCTGGAGCGCAACTGATAAAAATCCGGATATGACGTAAGGAAAGGAACCGACCATGGCATCGACCAGTCAATGCAAATACTGCGGCAGCACCGTCTCCTCTTCCGAGAAGACCTGCCCGGGCTGCGGAGCCCCCAACGAGGGCTACGTGGCGGAAACGGAACGGCGCATCTTTCTGCCCCAGACCATCGACGAGCTGAAAGAGTACTGCGCCGAGCGGGGCATGCCCCTGCTGAAGATGCGCTTCTTCATCGGCGAGGACTACCGGAAGCCCAAGGCCTTCGGCATCTATAAGGACGGGAAGAACTTCGTCGTCTATAAAAACAAGGCCAGCGGCGAGCGGGCCATCCGCTATCAGGGACCGGACGAGAAATACGCCGTCAACGAGCTGTTCCTGAAGCTGCTGGACGAATGCCACAACCGCGGCATCTACCCGGACGGAAAGACGCCGGAG
>JAEEGL011365000.1_pt1 | contig 14149 bp, 13 predicted proteins | sample 9134231 | NCBI WGS metagenome assembly JAEEGL01 (sample SAMN16246548, study PRJNA631951) | gut metagenome | biome: gut microbiome; feature: rumen; material: fiber-attached | host: Bos | place: Iran: Karaj | collected 2018-10 | reverse complement strand
ATGCAATTGTTCAAGTAGTTAGATGCTTTGAAGATTCGAACATTGTCCACGTTGATGGTTCTATAGATCCTATACGTGATGTTGAAACTATTAATCTAGAATTGATATTTGCAGATTTAGAAGCTGTGGATAAACGTCGTGAAAAAGCGATTAAACTAGCACGTACAAATAAAAAAGACCAAGTGCAAGTTGATGCCTTGGACAAATTAAGAGAAGCTTTGATGGCTGGAAAGCTTGCTTCTTCTGTTGAGCTTACTGATGAAGAAAAAGAATCTATTAATGATTTATGGCTACTTACAAGTAAGCAAATGATGTATGTTGCAAACATTTCTGAAGAGCAACTAAAAGATGCTGAAAACGACGAAAATGTTAAAAAGCTTAAAGAATATGCAACTAAACAAAACAGCAAGGTTATTCCACTTTGTGTAAAAGTTGAAGAAGAACTTGCTGCACTTTCTCCTGAAGAAGAACAAGAAATGCTTGCTTTATATGGAATTGAATCTTCTGGACTTGATAGACTTATTAAAGAAAGTTATGATTTGCTAGGTCTTATTTCTTTCTTAACTTCTGGCGAAGACGAATGTCGTGCATGGACAATTACTAAAGGAACTAAAGCACCTCAAGCAGCAGGAAAAATACACACCGATTTTGAAAGAGGATTTATCAAAGCAGAAGTTATTGGATATAATGAATTAATGGAATGTGGCAGTCATGCTAAAGCAAAAGAAAAAGGTTTGATTCGTATTGAAGGAAAAGACTATGTAGTACAAGATGGTGACGTAATTCTATTTAGATTTAATGTATAAAAATAAATCCCAGTTCATCTAAATGAACTGGGATAATTTTTAACTTATTTATTCATTATTTCTTCAACTCTATTTGCTAAAAGTGTTGTAATCTTAATAAGCTCATCATTAGAAAGTCCAAAGAAATCTAGTATAGCACCATAGTCAGTGTCGTTTTCATCTTTTTCATTATTGTTTTTAATATACATAGAAGCTTGATAACCGTGCCCCAACCCCGCTCTATTTTCTGCTGCTTCAGTACCAGGCATACAAAATGCTTGAAGACCTTCTCCAATATCCATTGCAACGTAAGAAGCAAGTTTAGTATCTTTTTTAACTGCAATAGCTACTCCCAAACAGTAAGCCATAATAGTTAGTTCACTAACATCTTCTTTAATAGTTTTAGCTATTGATTCAACATTAATTCCGTTTTCATCACATAATGACACTGCTTCGTCTAAAGATGAAATCGCATACTTTTCAAGTTCAGCATTAATCTGATCGTTTCTTTCGGTTTCTAATTCCATATTTTTCTCCTTGTATATTAAATTTTCTTTTGAATACTATTATGAGTTCACTTCGTTTTCTTCGTATGAAATAGTGTCACTAACACTATTTTGGTCTATTAAATCTGTATTTGAAGATTCTTCTGTAATGACAACCTTTTTAGGAAGTGATTTTGTATCTTTAGCATCTGAGCTAATTGTATAATTCTTTGTTTCATCTAAAATAGTCATAAGATATGTCAAATCTTCAACTTTTAAATATGATTCATCTTTATAACTTATCTCTATTCTATCGTCTGTATTTTCAACAATATTGTTATAATCTAATATACTTGCTATTATTTTTTTAACGTTTGCAAAAACTTGTGCTTCTCCTCCATATGTAGTTACATTTGATATAACTGTTTCTACAACATCATTAGTTGTATCTGTATTTGTCTCGCCACATGCAGTAAGTACTAGCATACATAAAGCAAGCATTAATATAATAGTAAATAATTTCTTCATCTGTCTTTTTCCTTTCTTATCTTACAATTAAACTATGGCCTGTCATTTCGTCTGGCTTTTTAAGTCCCATAATATCTAACATCGTTGGAGCAATGTCTGCCAAACGTCCTTCACTTATTCTGAGACTATGATCTTTAGTAACTAGAATAATTGGTACAGGATTTGTAGTATGAGCCGTATGAGGGTCGCCTGTAGCATAATCTATCATTTGCTCACAGTTACCATGGTCTGCGATAATAATTAAAGTACCATCAACTTTTAATACTTCATTTGCTACTTTTCCAATACATTCGTCAATAGTTTCTACAGCTTTGATTGCTGCTTCTAAACTTCCTGTATGACCAACCATGTCACAGTTTGCATAGTTTAAAATAATAACATCTGTTTCATTTTCGCGAATTACATCAACGACTTTGTCTGTAACTTCATAAGCACTCATCTCTGGTTGTAAATCATAAGTTGGAACTTTTGGAGAATTAACTAAGATACGTTTTTCTCCTGGATACTCAACTTCAACACCACCATTAAAGAAGAATGTAACATGTGCGTACTTTTCAGTTTCTGCGATTCTAAGTTGTGAATAACCATTTTTAGAAATATATTCACCAAAGTTGTTTGTAAGTTTTTCTGGTTTAAATGCTACACTAACATTTGGCATAGTAGCATCATATTCTGTCATACAAACGTACTTTGTAGGAAAATACTCTCTTTCGAATCCATCAAAGTTTGGATCTACAATACTTCTTGTAATCTCTCTTGCTCTATCTGTACGGAAGTTAAAGAAAATGATTGAATCATTTGGCTTAATAGTAGCCAAAGGCTCGTCATTTGCATTAACTACCAAAGTAGGTTTAACAAATTCATCAAATTCTTCTCTTTGATAAGAACTTTCTATTGCAGAAACAGCACTGCTTGCTTTAAGTCCTTCGCCCTTAACTAGTGCATTGTAAGCAAGTTGTAGTCTTTCCCATCTTTTATCTCTGTCCATTGCATAGTAACGTCCAGATATAGAAGCTATCTTACCTACACCAATAGTTTTCATTTGCTCTTCTAATTCTATAATATAGTTTTCTGCCGAAGATGGTGGTGTATCCCTACCATCTAGGAAGCAGTGTACGAACACTCTATCAAAATCTTGTTGTTTACAAAGTTTTAAAAGTGCATAAAGATGAGTATTGTGGCTATGAACTCCACCATCTGATAATAAGCCATAAATATGTAAGTTTGTATTATTGGCTTTTGCGTTTTCGATAGCATCTATGAATTCTTGTTTTTTAAAAAAGTCGCCATCTTCGATAGACTTAGAGATACGAGTAAACTCTTGATATACAACTCTTCCTGCACCAATATTCATGTGACCTACCTCTGAGTTTCCCATTTGTCCATCAGGTAACCCAACGTCTAAGCCAGAAGTGTGAATTATTGAGTCTGGATATTGAGAAAATAAACTATCTAAATTGGGAGTATTTGCAAGCTTTGCGGCATTTCCTTCCTCATTTTCATTGATTCCCCATCCATCAATAATTACTAACATTGTTAATTTGTTTTTCATAAAAAGTTCCTTTCAATAGTTATAAATAATAATATCACCAAATATTATATCATTTTAAAGAAAAAAATAAAGAGTTTGCAGAAACAAAGTCTATTATGCAAACTCTTTATGTCGCTATTCGTTTTCTATTTTATGTAAAACTTCTTCATCTTTTAAATCATTTAATCTTCTTGCTTTATTACCTAAGCTTCTCTCGAACAAACAAATCTTAGAATAGTTGCAATAAGAACATGGTGAATAACCATTTTTTTGAACCAGCGGTTCGTTGCAAATATTGCCAGACAAAATTTCTTCACCAATTTTCTTTAGAGTATCTCTCATATGGCTTCTCAATTTCTTAAATTGCTCATTAGTTACTGCAGGCATCTTTGAAAAGTTACCTTCTTTACTTAGTTTAAGATTTAATACACTTGAATCGCCATTAAAGTTTTCGTCCATAGCTTCGATTAATTTAACATTAGCAATAACAATTCCATTCATTTTAAGCGCATTAATTAGATTTGCTTCAACTTCTTCTTTAGAAATTCGCTTATTCGTATTTGTAATCGGATCATTTAAGTGTAAATAGAACGCACCTGCAGGAAGAGTGTTATCTGAAGATACAGCATCAGTATACGCTAATAGCTGAAGTTGTACTCCATAATATACATTTGAAAGTTTAATGGCTTTATTAGAAGATTTATAATCTACTATTCTTAAGTAATTGCCATCATCTAGTTTTGCAATATCGAGTCTATCTATCTTACCAGACAAGATTAATTTCTCGCCATTTTCAAGTTCAATATTTATAGAAGGATATTTTTTGTCTCTACCAAATTCAACCTCACTACCTAGTATATTAAACTGACCAGATTTTATATGAAAAACAATTAACCAAATGATTTTCTTAATTTGTTCTTTTAATTTAATAGTTAGGTTCCTTAGTTTTCCAGTAGATGAAAACAAATTATTTCTAAAACTCTCAAAAACTCTGTTTGATATTTCCGTTGTTATTTGGTCACATTCTTCTTTAGTTATTTTTCGAATGTCAATGTTTTCTTCTAAAACTTCTTTTGAAAATTCGTCTATAATTTCATGAAGCAATGTACCGACGTCGGGAACACCAAGTTTATATATTTCTCTTTCTTTTATTTTTAGGCCATAGTTTAAGTAAAAAGAAAACGGACATTGTACATAGCTTTCCAAACGCGACACTGACGTATACATGTTTTCACCATAAAGTTTTTTTGATAAAGATTTCGATTGATTCTCAATCGTATTTTTATAATCAAGTCCTTGAACAGTTGAATTATATTTTTGCTTTTCATTTTCGCTGTACCACTTTGCAAGATAAAGATATTTATCATCTATAGTGTTTTTATCTTGCATTTTTTTGATTTCTTCAAGCATTTTGCCAAAGCTTGCTTTACGCGAATACGTAGTATCATCATCTTGTAAGCTTTGCAAATTAGGAAACATTTTTTTCAATTGATGAATTAAAAATGCAGGGCGTTTTGTTTTACCTTCCAAATCAGATGTCGGATACGATAAAAACAACTTTTCACTAGGAACTGTCAAAGACTTATATATGTTAAACACTTCTTGTTTTAAAAGCATCTTCGTGTCTTTTGCAATTTCAATTCCGTTTTGAAGCAAAAGTTCTCTTTCTTTATCATTAATAAAGCCTTCTGAACTATATGATTTTGGAAAAGAGCCATCATTAACTCCAACGATGAATAAATATTTAATGTTGGAATTTTTTGTTCTTTCTATATCGCCAACTAGCACCTGATCTTTTGTGGTAGGTATTACACTAATCTCATGATTTGAAATACCAATTTTTAAAACAGCCTTATATTTTTCAAACGATACTTGCTCATCGCCTATTACCGACACCATGTCGTCTATAATTTGATTAAGCAAGTTCCAAACTTGTGCATATTCTTGTGCAATTCTAATTTTTCCTGGATTTTGAGTACGAATGTAGTTTGCTACTTTATCATTTATTATACTATAAACACCAATTTCATCTAAAAAAGCAAATAAAGCCTCTGAAATTTGTCTTACCGTTTTTCTTCCAGAAAATGTATTCTTAAATTTGATTAGTGGACTAACTATTTCTTTTCTAATATGGTTTATCGCATCTAATCTTTCATCTTCAATAGTAAAATCTTCTTCCCATCTTTTGCCATGAACACCCCATTTTAGCACATAGTTTTCAAGCATATCTATATCCGAATAATCTTCAATGTTTAATAAACCAGTTTTTAGATAAGTAAACATTGCCTCATAGGAATAATTTTTAGACAAAATATCAAACACCGACAAAACAAGAGTAATCGCCGGTTCTTGAGACAAGTCTTTTTTGTCATCAATGAAATAAGGAATATTATAAGTTGGAAAAATTAGTTTAAATATATTTTTATAAGAGTCAAGTTCTCTTGTTAAAACTGCTATGTTGTCAAATCTAGCATCATTCTTTCTAACAACATTTAATATCTTTCTAGCAACAGCATCAATTTCTTCGTGTGCATTGTTATATGACGTAATATAAATATGCTCTGTTTGTTTATCATAAATCTGGCTGTTTGGTTTATAAAGACTTCTTTCTAAAAAAACTAACTCATCATTTTTAAATCTTTTTTGCTCAGTAAGAATTGTATCTTTAGATACTTCTTTTGCTAATTTTTTTAGCTTATCTATATTTTTATTATTTAATTCAAAAATTTCATCGCTATCAGAAATCATTGAAATAGTCAGAGAAGTCTTTTTATCCAGTTCTTCAATAACTCTCATTTCTTGAGGAATAAAACCATCAAATTCATCTATCCAAATTTTTGCACCATCTAAAGATTTATCTTTATCTCTAATAACATCCGCCAGAAGAGAAAGATTATCATTTTGATCAAAATATGATTCATTAATTCTTTTTTCATATTCATAATAAATTAAAGCTAAATCATGAATTTTCATATTTAAATATTCATTATGAAAATCTAAATCTATAAAGTCTGATGGTTTAAGATTATATCTTTTGAACTCTGAAATCTCATCTAAGACAATTTTTACAAGACCACTATTTTTTGAAACACCTTTCAAAAGCTGTAACTTGCTTTCAAGTTTTAGCATAATAAAAAAGATTAGCATACTGCTACCAGCACTACTTAAAATAGAAGTTGAAATATTATTCTCGTTTAAAAGCATATAACCAAGTCTTTTAAAAGATAGCACTTGGGCTCCCATAATACCCGTTTTGCCAGAGATTTCAATCAGCTTCTTTTCTGCCTCAAAAGAAAACTGTTCAGGAACAATATATATTAGAGGCTTATCAAAACCATTTTCTAATTCATTTTTAATTTCATTTAATACTAGAGTCGTTTTACCGAGTACCAGTTCTACCAAAAATAAATCTCATAAAACCTCCATAAATAGATGACATATAATAACTGAAATACTGCTATTTTGAGCATATTAATAATTAAAGCTAAATAATCATCTATATATTATACAATAACTGTATTCTACTTTAAATATGGAGCTTATATTTTCGAACATTTGTTCTTCACGATTGCAAAAGAATGCCCGCCAGGGCATAAGCGGCACCCCGGCGGGTTGAAGGCAGATGCATCGCGGTGGCTCAGGGTAAATCCCGTTAGGGACCCAGCCTAATACACCTGCCAAAAAAATAAGCGTACCTAAGTGAAACCAGAGAAAAATAGATACCGATTCATATTATTTCTCCTTTTACAAAAAAATATACTCGGATAACTAGATGAAACCAGTGAAATACCTCCGCATGAAGGTTTCCTTCCTTTCTTTTTTGTTAAATTTATATTTTAAGCCAACATTCACGCTGGTGTTCCAAAGGAACATGTGAAGTGGCTTAAAAACAAAGGTACGCTCGCATTTCCATAAAAGCAGTCTTTCGACCACTTTATGTAGTATGCGACAGTCAACTCTTGTCGACCAATATTATGTTAACACACTTTTACGGTTATGTCAACTATTTTTTTGATATTTTTTATATTAAATAAATCCGTGGAAATTGAGGCTTTTGGGGCGATTAATAATCGGCATTACATTTTTTCTTTTTGGGGACACTCTTTCCATGGAAAAAAAATGGCGACCAATGGTCGCCATTTCGGTATTATATCTCGATATTAGACTTATTTAATCTTCTTACTTCTTCTTCAAATTCAAAAGCTTTTTCGTCTATTTCGCCCTTAATATCTTTCTTTTTCTTAGCTGTAACAATAACAACAATTAAGCTGATTATAACAAATAAGTAGAACGAAACTCCTCTAGTTAATAACATTCCGCTTCTTAGAAGCTCTATTCCGAAAACAGCACCAAATATCTTCAAAAATGCAGTTTCACTAACACCAACTGCTCCTGGAAGTGGAATTCCTGATACTATTGTATATAATACTGCTTGCATAGGTAAAAATGCCAAATATGAACAGTCATTAAGTCCGAAGGCTCTATAAATACAATATGGAACTGAATAATAAACTAATATTTGTAAAAATACTATTAAAATGGACTTTATAAATACTGACTTGTGGGATTTAATAAATGTTGAACCATCTTTGTATTTCTCAAGTCCTTCTAAAATATTTCTTTTTCTAATTTCGACATATTTTGCTTTAAAAAGAGACAAAAGCTTCATAGTTACATTAATCAACTTTTCAGTCATTGTTTTAGAAAATACACAAATAAGCATTAGTGCAAGGGCAAATCCATTAATAGCAAAACCTAATATAAAAAACCATATTAGACCATCGCTAAGAATCGCTGGATTTATAATGGCACCAATTACTCCTAAAGTAAGTGTACTAATCTGAAATCCACAAAGTTGAAGCAAAAGTGCCATCGCTGCATCTCCACCAGAAATCTTGTCTTTAGTCATATAGTATGCTTCTACTGGTTGTCCTCCTGACGCTGCAGGCGTTATAGCACTAAAGAAAAATCCAACAAGTGTATACCTTAAAGCTGAAAAGATTGATATTTTATTTCCTAAAGCTTTAAGAACCGTTTTTATATTATATGATTCAATGAAAAAGAATAATAGCATAAGTATTATTCCTAATATTAAGAACTTTATATCTGCTGATGCTATTGCTTCGAATAGTTGGCCTATATCTTGATCTTTAAATATTAAGAAAAATGTAAGTAATACGAGTGCGATAAAAAATACAACGTTTCTTAACATTTTAATATTAATTTTTTGCCTTATAAATCCCATATAAACTCCCTCCATGTTTTTCTTGTAAGCACACAAGATTGTATCAAAAATGATAAAAAAGAGCAACAACAATTCCCACTTTTGGTACTGTAAGTGCAACTAAAAAGCGCTTATTTCTGTAAGAAACAAGCGCTTAGTAATATAAGAATTTAATTAAATATATGTGACAATATCTTCAACATTTTTTCTTCTAAAGTGCATTTTTTCATTTGGAGCAGAATTATCATCTTTATAGCCTAATAATAAAATAAAACATGGTTTAATATTTTGAGGTAGTTCAAATTCTTTGATGACATCTTTGGAATTAAATGCTCTAATCCAGCATGAACCAATACCTAGATTCCAAGCTTCTAGCATCATATGAGTGCCTACAATAGCAACATCCATATCTGCTGAATCAAACTCATCATCCATCTTAATTTTCCATGAAACATCAACATCAGCACATACAAGTAAAATAACAGGAGCATCATATGTCATTCTGCATACCCTATTTATTTTTTCAAGTCCTTCTTCACTCTTTATAATGAAAATCTTCTGTGGTTGACCATTGGCAGCGGTAGGGGCCAATCTAGCAGCCTCAATTATTTTATCTATTTTTTCTTGTTCTATTTCTTTATCGCTAAAGTGTCTAACCGAATATCTCTCTTTAATAACGTCTTCTAGTTCCATGAAAGCACCCTCCTATAATCACCATTAATATAATTGTATATATAAAATAATTACCTTGCAATGGTTTTTTTAGTTTTTGCTTATTATTGCTTCATCAAACATTCCACACATATCTATAATCCAATCTATTTTTATAGTTTTCTTTTTCCATTCGTCATTTATGCTATCAAAACCATAATAAATACCTGCCAAACCTCCTGTGCAAGCTCCTATAGTATCTGTGTCTAATCCTAAGTTTACTACTTTTAAAATTGCACTATCATATGAATCGGTATTAAATAAAGCCCATAATGTTGCTTCTAGAGTATCTAATACAAATCCTGTAGAACGTATTTCATCTTTTGAATAATCTTTGATATTTTTTTGAAGAATTTTATCAAATCGATCGATTGTTTCACTCTTAAAATATTTCTTATAATTTATGCTTTTTATAATCTGATATGCTTCTTCCATATTTTTTTCTTTTAATAAAGCTATCGCAAATAAAACATATATAAAGCATCCCATTATTGCGATTTCATGTCCGTGCGTTATCGAAGAAACATTTTTTACGATTTCGTAAACATTCTCTTCAGTTAGGTTTTTGGCATAGCAGTAATAAGCAACTGGCATAATCCTCATAAGCGAACCATTTCCATTATCAAATTCGCTCCTCAAACCTGCTTCTTCTGCTTTACATTTATTTAGTTTATAATTTATTATTGCTTTATAACATGTTCTTCCTATATCATATGCTTGACCAGTTGGTGTGTATTGATTTCCTTCAAGCCATTTTACAAAGTTTTTTGCAATTGTTTCATAGTTTATTTCGCCATCCTCAATAATTGCATCAACTGTTGCAAGTGTCATCGAAGAATCATCCGACCAACTTCCTTCTGGCATATTAAATGTACCATGTCCTAACATTTTAGTTACAGGTGATTTTGCAACTTCTTCTCTAGTAAGAAATTGTACTGGAAGTCCCATAGCATCACCTACAACTACTCCAATTATACCATCTTTTGAACTTTTCATATTAACCTCACTTTTCATATAAAACATAACAATTCGTCTGCTAACAAACTTACAATTTCATCATTCAAAGTCTTCCTTATATTCTTTAAAAAAATCATAATAAACTTTCATATTGTTTAGTTCAGTCCATCGTTTTGTAATAACCGGAGTTTCATCTAAATCATATATTTTTGCTTCTTCTAGCGCCAACAAAAATGGCGAATGAGTCGAAATAATAAACTGACAATTATAAAATCTAACAGAGTCTTCTATAAACTTTTTTAGTTTTAATATGTTCTCGGCGGACAAACTATTCTCTGGTTCATCCAAAAGGTAAATAGCATTTTTGTCTATTTCTTCCTGCCAAAAATCAAGTGCAGACTCTCCATTTGAGTGTTGTATTAAATTGTTGTTTCTTAGTTTTTCTCTCATATATTGCTTATTAGTTTTACTTCTTGCACTATTTATATCTTTTAATCTGTCGTATTCTGCCAAAGCATCAACAACTTGATTATTTCCACTTCTATAGTTTTTATACTCCTCTACTAATTCGTCTTTTCTTCTGTTTACACCAGAGTTAATTGCACGCACATCAAGAAGATAATCAAAAACATCATCACTTGAAATAAGTTTTGTACTTTCACACTCTTTTCTATTTATTAAATCACAATTCGTTTCTTCAACATATCTATCAAATAGCAGACCTCTATTATCAATATTTCTTCTTTCTGCATGTATTTTATCTGCTATTATATTTAATAATGTAGTTTTTCCAGATCCATTGCCACCATAAAAAATTGTTATAGGTTCAAAAGATATTTCACTAAAATCTTTATTTGTGAATATCCCCAATGGATACAAAGAATTAAAAACGTATCTACTCGATTTAAATTTAAATTCACCTTCAAAAAAATGTTCTTCATCATATGCTGTTAGTAAATTGAACTTTTTTAAAAATACTTCCATCTAATCCTCCATCCATATTTACTAAAAAAGAAAACCATTTTATAAATAGTTTTCTTTTGTACTTTTTATCTTAGATGTTTGAATTTGTGGTCAAATAATTAGGGCAAAAACCCAATCATTCCACAATACTTACAGTTGGTAATTTTTCTATATCAATATCTTTTAAATCATTTTCTAGATAATATCTAACTTCTTTGATATATTCTTCGTCTTCCATCTTAGACAAATATAAGCTATGTCCTTCTGCATGTAAATACTCTTGAGTAGTTGGTTTAAGAACTTCTTTAACAATATTTACAAAAGTTTCTGGATTTTTAAGTTTATAATCTCTATATTCTAAATGAAGCTCTGTTTGTTCTTCATTAGGTACCCAATAAACACATTCATTTGGATTAAGCACCAAAGTTGTGCCGTCCAACTTCCATTCGCCTTTAATAAACAATAAAGATTCATATTTAGTAGAATTTTTAGAACCATAATTAACAATATATTTTCCATCTTCACCAAATATATAAAATAACTTTTTACTATCTCTTGTTGTGAATACTAGATTTTTGGTTATAAAATCAAAAATAAATTGATTGTCACTATTTAATCCTTCTACTTTTTCGGTTGGCTGAGCCTTTGTTTCTTCATTTATTTCTGAATTACCTATATTAGTATTTTCTGGTTTTGTAGCAGATTCGTTTTCTACAACTTGAGTTTCAATTGTCTCATTAGTTTTTTCCTTATTTTGCGTTGTTTCCTTTTCACCACATCCTACAAGGATAGCACATGCTACAACAACGACCAAAAGTAATACTTTCTTCATTTTAAACCTCCATAAACTACTTTTTTATTTCTATTCTCAAATCAAATTATGTTTCTAACGAAATATAATTTGATTTTTCATTTTGCCACCATTTGAGCTATATTTATTTTTCAACTAATTATATCATTTATTCAGTCAAAATGTATAAAAAACAAAAAACACAGGTAGTTTTTTGTTACCTGTGTTTTTGAACTCCTTGCATTTAGAAATTAGTCATCAAATGGCTGAGGCGGAATATCTTCGTCTGGTTCAGGATCACGACAAGTAATAACTCTGCTTCTGTGCGATGATTCGCCATTTTTGAGCAATAAATAAATACCAAAAAGAATCAAAAATACTTTCATCTTTATCCCACCTTCTTTATTCATAATGGGTACGTTTATCCATTGGCAATTCCCCAATGCGGTTCAAAGGGATAGATATTAAATCGACAAAAGTCAGAATCTACTTCTTTTAAAACCTCTTCCTTGGTTTTGAAGCAGTTTGTGCAGTAATGCCAATCATATACGGCATCGTTTATCCCCCATCTTGCTACTCTCCACATTTTTTCATGAACATAATGATTGCCACACTTTTTACACTCTTTGGCGATGAAATGAACCCGAATAAGTTTAATCTTTTTTAGTCGCCTTTGTTCCATGTCAACCTTCATTTTTGTGTTCCTCCTTATTAATTGCTAAGAAATACATTTGGAATATTGGTTTATTGTGTAGACATAATACTATATTTTTATGTAGAATGCAACACAAAATATCACTTTTAATCGTTAAAAAAGACTGTCCCTTCTTGACGATTCAGACAAATTATGTTACTCTCTTCAAGATCGATGTGCATATGGATATTCATTGTTTTAGTCTTTTTTAAAGCTCTGAAAACGACTTTTTGTATTTCAAAAAGGAGGGAAAATTATGAATTATGTGATTGGGCAAAGTCGACAAGAACTTAAATCAATTAATCGTTTAGCCTGTTCTAGTAACCCTAATTACGTAGCTGCAAGAAACACATATAATACTATTATGAACAAAGCGGCTGAATTCATCAAAGTCAATGCTCCTGTTGAAGAACTTATTATCAGCAAGTACAATTATAATACTGGAACCGCGAAAATATATTCAGATGACGACTTAACTTATTGTCTTACTATAAGGTATATACCAAGAGCCAAAACAGTTTTAAGTGTAACAAATAGAACTCTCTATTCTTTCAAGATATCTTCCGAATTCGTTTATATCCTTAGAAGCGAAGGGTGGAAATATTCCAGTTCAAATGGTGATGGTTTATACTACTATTTAGAAGTCTCTGATGATGGGTGAATTTGATATTCTGATACATAAATAGGGTGTCCAATTGGACACCCTATTTGCTTGATGCACTAACAAATTCAGTCATTTTCAATTCCTCGCCTATATTCTTCTTGTAATAATTCATGCATCAGTTTTCTACTTCTTGCAGTATAATCCACAAATTCTTCTTGATGTTCACGGCCATAAAGACTGCATAATACAAGTGATGCAAAATGTTTCATCGTCTTTTTTACTTCTTCATCTTTGCAAGAAGATAGTATTGAATTAACCTCCATAAAACTGAGTTGCAATATGATTTGTTCATTAACTAAATCAAACTGGAATTTTCTATTAAGTTGCTTTGCAACAGCTAACATTTCAATAGATAGCCGTTCTTCCCAGAAAAAGTGATCTTCAAAATAATCTTCAGTATCAATTAATATAGAAAACTCTTCTTTCCAACCATTACCCGCACAAAGAATATTTTCAATCCGTTCCCTATAATTAAAAGGGATTCTTATGGTAGCTGTTTTCGACCGACGTGGATAAACCTCATTTGACTCTTTAGCAAGCATTGCAAATAATAGTTTGACAAAATCATGCATAGAAAGTGGCATAAAAAAACCTCCTATATAAAAGTCCTGTCCTAAAAGTATACCTAAGCAATGATAAAATAACATAAATTCGTGAAAAAAACAAGCAGATAGCTTCAAGCTATCTGCTTATTTTTGGCTCCCCTTGAACCTACGACTTGCAATTTGCTTTGCAAATTACTCTTCGAACCTACGACTTGCAATTTGCTCTGCAAATTTCACTTCGAACCTACGACTTGCAATTTGCTCTGCAAATT
>JAEEGL016508457.1_pt1 | contig 14150 bp, 9 predicted proteins | sample 9134231 | NCBI WGS metagenome assembly JAEEGL01 (sample SAMN16246548, study PRJNA631951) | gut metagenome | biome: gut microbiome; feature: rumen; material: fiber-attached | host: Bos | place: Iran: Karaj | collected 2018-10 | reverse complement strand
GACATGGGCAATACCCTCTTGGTGGTGGAGCATGACGAGGATCCCACGCGCGCCGCCGACTGTCTTGTGGACATCGGCGCTGGGGCCGGCGTCCACGGCGGCGAGGTGGTGGCTGTGGGCAGCGTGGAGGACATCTGCGCCTGTCCCCGGAGCGTCACCGGGGATTACCTCTCCGGCCGCAAGCGGATCCCTCTCCCCGGCGCCCGCCGGAAGGGAGACGGCAGAGCCCTGACGGTGCGGGGCGCGGCGGAGAACAATCTGAAGAATATCGACGTTTCTTTCCCTCTGGGCGAGTTTGTCTGCGTCACCGGCGTGTCCGGCAGCGGGAAATCCTCCCTGGTGAATGAGATCTTGTACAAGACCCTGGCGGCGGAAAAGATGCGCACCAAGGTCCGTCCCGGCCGCCATGAGGCCGTGGAAGGGCTGAACTATGTGGACAAGGTCATCGCCATCGATCAGACGCCCATCGGTCGGACGCCCCGGAGCAACCCGGCCACCTACACGGGCCTGTTCAACGACATCCGGGACCTGTTCGCCTCCAGCCGGGACGCGGCGCTTCGGGGCTACGGGCCGGGCCGGTTTTCCTTCAACGTGCGGGGCGGCCGGTGCGAGGCCTGCTCCGGCGACGGTATGCTGAAGATCGAGATGCATTTCCTTCCGGACGTGTACGTCCCCTGTGACGTCTGCAAGGGGAAACGGTACAACCGGGAGACGCTGGAGGTCCATTACAAGGGGAAGAACATCGCCGACGTGCTGGACATGACGGTGGAGGAGGCCCTGGCGTTTTTTGAAAACCAGCCCCGGCTGGTGCCGAAGCTCCAGACGCTCATGGACGTGGGCTTGGGCTATGTGAAGCTGGGCCAGTCCTCCACTACCCTTTCCGGCGGCGAGGCCCAGCGGGTGAAGCTGGCCACGGAGCTGGCGCGGCGGGACACCGGCCGGACGGTTTACATCCTGGACGAGCCCACCACCGGCCTGCATATGGAGGACATCCGCAAGCTGATCCAGGTGCTCCAGCGGCTCACCCTGGCGGGGAATACCGTCATCGTCATCGAGCACAACCTGGACGTGATCAAGTGCGCCGACCATATCATCGATCTGGGCCCGGAGGGGGGCGACGGCGGCGGCAGAGTGATCTTTACCGGCACTCCCGAGGAATGCGCCGAGTGTGAGGAGAGCGCCACAGGCCTCTTCCTGAAGCCGGTGCTGGAGCGGGGAAGAGCGGCGGAAGCGGAGTAAGGGACGAAGGAATGGACGAACGGGACGAGCTGAACCGGATCCAGATCACGGGCACGGTGAAGGGCGTGATCTTCCAGAACGGAGAGAACGGCTACACGGTGCTGCGTCTGGACGTGGGCGGGGACGACCCCGTCACGGTGGTGGGCTGCCTGCCCTTCGCCGCCCCCGGGGAGGGGCTGACGGTAGAGGGCGTGTGGGAGCGCCATCCCAGCCACGGCGAGCAGTTCAAAGCGGCCTCCGCCCGCCGGAGCCTGCCGGTGGGGGAGAGACATATCTATGAATACCTGGCCTCCGGCGTGGTGAAGGGCATCGGCCCCGCCACCGCGTCGGTGCTGGTGAACCGCTTCGGCGCCCGGACCCTGGAGGTGCTGGGGGAGACGCCGGAACGCCTCACCGAGATCAAGGGCATCAGCGACAGGAAGGCCAGGGAGATCTCCGCCACGTTCCGGCGGCAGAGCGGCCTTCGGCTGCTGATGGAGTTCCTCTCCTCCAACGGTCTGAGGCCGGAGTATGCCATGCGGCTCTACAAGCTCTACGGGGACGGGGCGATGGAGCTGGTGCGCTCCAACCCCTACCTCATTGCCTCCGACCGGGTGGGCGGCCGCTTCGACGAGGCCGACGCCCTGGCCCTGTCCCTGGGGTTTGAAGAGGACAGCCCCCAGCGAATCGCCGCGGCGCTGATCTATGAAATGGTATACAATCTGAACAACGGCCACAGCTTCCTTCCCCGGGAGAAGCTCACCGCCGCCACGGCTCAGCTCATCGGCGTGGATGTCGAGAGCGCCGAGGAGTGTCTGGACGTGCTCTCCGACGAGGGCGAGGTGGTCCTCCAGCCGATCGCCAACGTGAACGGCGTATACCTCCGGCGGCTGTATGAGGCGGAACGCTATACCGCGGAGCGCCTGCTGTCCATGGCCGGGGACCGGCCGGCCCTCTCCGGCAGCGTCCGGGAGACCATCGACGAGCTGGAGGAGAGCACGGGCATGCGCTACGCCGCCCTCCAGCGTCAGGCCATCGAGCTGGCGGCTCAGCGCCGCCTGCTGGCCGTCACCGGCGGCCCGGGCACCGGCAAGACCACCATCATCCGGGCCATCCTGCGGCTTTTTGACGAAAACGGCGTGGAGTGCCTGCTGGCCGCTCCCACAGGCCGGGCCGCCAAGCGCATGAGCGAGCTCACCGGTCGGGAGGCCTACACCGTCCATCGGCTGCTGGGCGCCGCATGGGCCGCCGAGGGGGACGAGCTGACCTTCCGGAAAAACGAGTCGGACCCGCTCCGGTGCGGCGCGGTGATCCTGGACGAGTGCTCCATGGTGGATATCATGCTTATCCAGGCCCTTCTCAAGGCCCTGCCGAAGGATTGCCGGCTGATCCTGGTGGGCGACGCGGACCAGCTGCCCAGCGTGGGCCCGGGGAGCTTTTTCCTGGACGTGCTGCGCTCCGGCGCGGTGGCCTCCGTACGGCTGACGGAGGTGTTCCGCCAGAGCGGGGAGAGCAGAATCATCCGCAACGCCCATCTCATCAACCGGGGGGAGACGCCCGATCTCCGGGAAAACCGGAAGGATTTCTTTTTCCTCCAGCGGCCCACCCCGGAACGGACCGCTTCCACCATCGTGGAGCTGTGCCGGGACCGGCTGCCGAAGAACATGGGCTTCGACCCTTCGGACATCCAGGTGCTTACGCCAACCCGCCAGGGGGAGACGGGCACCCGCGCCCTCAACGCCCGGCTCCAGAGCGCCCTCAACCCGCCGTCCCCCGAAAAAAAGGAGAAGATTTTCGGCGAATCCGTGTTCCGGGAGGGCGATCGGGTGATGCAAATCCGGAACAACTATGATATAGTATGGTGCAGAGGCGGCGACGCGGCGGCCATCATGGACGGAAAGACCTCTCCCGGCTCTGCGCCGGAGGTGGGGGCCGGCATCTTCAACGGCGACCTGGGCCGCATCCTCCGGATCGATCCGGAGAACGAGCTCCTTTGGATCGACTTTGACGAAAAGCTGGCCTGGTACGGCTTCGACCAGCTGGGCGAGCTGGACCACGCCTTTGCCGTGACGGTGCACAAGAGCCAGGGCTCCGAGTACCAGGCGGTGGTGCTGTGCGCGGGCCGGGCCCCGGCGCGGCTGCTGAGCCGGGATCTGCTGTACACGGCGGTGACGCGGGCCAGAGAGCTGCTGATCATCGTGGGAGACGAAGCGGTGGTCCGGGCCATGATCGACAACGGCCGAAAGACCCGCCGCTACAGCGGTCTGCGCGCCCGTCTGGCCGGGGAGGTCTGACATGGCGTTTTTGAGCCGGACGCTGGACATCCTCTTCCCGCCCAAATGCGCTTTCTGCGGAAGGCTGCTCCGGAGCGGGGAGAAGGACGTCTGTGCCGCCTGTCTGCGGGAGCTCCCGGGGATGGGCGACAGGGAGCGGAAGTGCGACTTCGTCGCCGGTGTGACGGCGCCCTATTACTACGAGGGCCTTGTCCGTCAGGCGCTGCTCCGCTACAAATTCCAGGGCGTGTCCGCCCGGGGCGCGGCGTTCGGCCGCTGTATCGCGGAGGACCTGCTTCGGCGCGGCGTCACGGATTTCGACGTGATCACCTGGGTCCCCCTGAGCCGGAAACGGGAGCGGAAGCGGGGCTATGACCAGGCCCGCATCCTGGCGGAGGCGGCGGCCGGGCGGCTGGGAAGAAAGGCGGAGCCTCTGCTCCGAAAGGTGCGGGACGTGCCGCCCCAGTCCGGACAGTCCACGCCCGAGGCAAGACGGGCCAACATCTCCGGCTGTTACGAGGCCCTGGACGCCGCGGCGGGGAAGAGGATCCTTATCGTCGACGATATCATGACCACCGGCTCCACTTTGTCGGAATGCGCCCGGGTGCTGATGCTCTCCGGGGCGGAGGAAGTCCGCGGCGCGGCGCTGGCCTGCGTCCGGGAAAAGGATTGAGAAACAACGACCTTTTGAGGTGAAGATATGGCTATACAGTTAAACACTCTGGTAGAGAGAGACATCGCCATCGACCTTGGCACCGACACCACGCTGCTGTTCGTGGCCGGCAAGGGCATCCGGCTCCGGGAGCCCACCATCGTGGCGGTGGACCGGGAGGACGGTCATCTGGTGAAGGTGGGCGAGGACGCCAGGAAGATGCTGGGGCGCACGCCGGCCAACATTGCTGCCGTGCATCCCATCGCCTCGGGCGTCATCTCCGACTATGACATGACCGCCGCCATGCTCCGGGAGCTGATCCGGCGGGTGTCCAACTTCAGCCTGTTCAAGCCCCGGGTGCTGGTGTGCGTGCCGGGCAACATCTCCGGCGTGGAGGAGCGCGCCATCCTGGACGCCGTCATCGAGGGCGGCGGCCGGAAGGTGTATCTGGTCCAGTCCGCCGTTGCCACCGCCGTTGGCGCGGGCCTGGACGTGAACCGGCCCAACGGCCACATGATCGTGGACATCGGCAGCGGCACCACCGAGTGCGCGGTGGTATCCGTCAACGGCGTGGTGGAGAGCGAGTCCATCAAAACGGCGGGCGCGTCCTTTGACGAGGCCATCGTCAAATACGTTCGCCGCAAGCACAACCTCCTTATCGGCGCTCCGACGGCGGAGGCGCTGAAAAAGAGCCTTGGCTGCGTCAAGGAGCGGCCGGAGGTGGTCTACGAGGAGATCAAGGGCCGCTGTCTGATGACCGGCTTGCCCCGGAACGTGACCATCAACTCCGACGAGATGGTGGAGGCTCTGGCCGAGCCCGCCGAGACCATCCTGGAGACCATCCACATGGTGCTCGAGCGCACCCAGCCGGAGCTGGTGGCGGACATCTCCGAAAACGGCATCGTCCTGTCCGGCGGCGGCAGCCTTCTCTACGGCATGGACAAGCTGATCTCTGAGCGCACGGGCATTCCCGCCCACGTGGTGGACGACGCCCTCTCCTGCACCGCTTACGGCGCGGGTCGGATGCTTTCCCGGCTGGACGGCATGAAGGAGGGCATGCAGAACTACGCCCGCACAAAGCTGCTGCGGAAAAACGCCGACGGCCGCGCCTGAGCCGTGTTCCCCGGCCAAAGATCGGAACGGGCCTCTTTTGAAGCGCGAAAAACCGGGGCGCAGCCCCGGTTTTTCATTGTGCTTTCTGCGGCGCGGGGTATAATGTCCATCTTCCGTGAAGCGCCTGTTTCCCGATCGTTTTCGGGAAGAAGAGTATGATCTGTCCATCCACGCCGGAAAGGAGGTGTGTCCGTGGGAAGGAGGAAAGTGATCCTCCAGTGGTTCCAGATCGCCGGAGGACTGCTGGTGTTCTCCCTTGGCGTCCATCTGACGATCTTCGCCAATATCGGCCTTGCCCCCTGGGACTGCCTGGGCATGGGCATCGCCAGACACACCCCGCTCAATTACGGACTGTCCATGACCACCATGGCGGTGATCATCCTGGGGATCGATGTGCTGCTTCGGGAACGGATCGGCTTCGGCACCATCATCGACGCCCTGCTGACCGGCAACTTCGTGCAGATGTTCAACGATCTGAACCCCCTGCCGCTCAACGGCAGTCTGTGGGCGGGGATCGCTCTGATGCTCACGGGCTTTGCCGTGATGGCGGTGGGCATGTGGATCTACATGCTGGCGGCCCAGGGCTGCGGCCCCAGGGACGCGCTGCTGGTGGGCTTGGGAAAACGGATGTCCCGGCTGCCTATCGGCCTGGTGGAGATCCTGCTCTGGTGCGTGGTGCTGCTGGCAGGGTGGCTGCTGGGCGGCCCGGTGGGCGTCGGCACGCTTTTGAGCACCTTCGGCGCGGGGGCGGTGATGCAGCTTGTGTACAATCTCATCCGCTTTGAGCCCAGAGAGGTCCGCCACCGGGGGATCGCCGAGGTGTTGAAAGAAATGAAATAAAGAAGGAAGAGCCGGGAGGCTCTTCCTTCTTGTTATCACATGTAATATCCCGCTACGATGCTGTCGATCACCAGGGCGTCGCAGTCGCCGGCCGCCAGAGCGTTGAAGCAGGAGATCAGATCGTCGTAGGTCCAGATGATGTTTTTCAGCTTGGCGTCCGTCAGGCCGGCCTCCTTCAGCGCCGCCAGGGAGGTGGCGTCGGTAACGGCCAGGACCTTGCTCTTGATGTTCTTTTTCCGGTTGATGCCGCTGTTTTCCCGAACCACCAGCTCGTGGGTGTTGCGGAGCCAGCCGGGGGAGAGGGAACAGGTGGCCTCGCTTTCGGCAAAGGAGGCCGCCATCCAGGCGCAGTCGATGTTTCCGCTGCCAAGCTCCGCCGCCACGTTGTCGCTGTTGATGGACATATACTCGAAGGACCAGCCCAGCTTCACGGACACCAGCTCCGCCAGATCGGGGATCAGGCCGTAAAACGAGCCGTCGTCCCGGGAGGAGGAAATGGGAGCCACGCCCTCCTGTACGCCAACCCGCAGCTTCCGGCCCGGGGCGATCTCCGCATCGATGATCCGGGTGGCCTCCGGCAGGGCTTCCATACAGGTGTAGTCCGCCCCCAGGTACTGAGCGGAGAGCCGGGAAAGCTGCCCCTCGGCTGCCAGCTCCTTCAGCGCGGCGGTGATGATGGTGCAAAGGGGGTCGTCCTTCCGGAACGCCACCCGGAATTCCTCGGCGTTCAGCTCCGCGATCACCCGAAAGCTGACCGGCTTGGCGCTGTTGCACCCGGCCAGGAGAAGCAGTATGACGATGGACAGTACAACGCTCAGACAGCGTTTCCAGATGCGCATGGTCGGTTTCCTTTCGAAAGGGACGTTTTTTGTCGTCTGGTTTCCATAATATCTGAAGCCGTGGGAAAAATCAAGTGGCAAGTCCATCCGGCCCGGTCTTGCCGCCCAGGATGAATCCGCCTCCCAGCAGCCGGTCGCCGTCGTAAAAGGCGGCGGTCTGGCCGGGGGCGGGAGCCCGGATGGGGGCGGGGAAAGAGACTTCCGCGCCGCCGTTTCGCGGACTCACCGTGCCGACGGGCATGGGCCCGCGGGAATGACGCACCCGGACGCCGCAGGAGAACGCGTCTCCCGGAGGGTCCCCGATCCAGTGAACGTCCCGGACGGAGAAGGAGGACTTCCACACGGCTCCCTCGTCGGAGGTCAAGACTACCTCATTAACGTCGGGGCGGATCTCGGACACATAGACACGCTTGCCGAAGCCCACGCCGAAGTGCTTCCGCTGGCCTACCGTGTAGTGGTGGATGCCCCGATGGGGCCCGGCGTCCTTCCCGTCCAGGATGAACCGGCCCGGCGGCGGCACAGCGCCCCTGCGCTCGATCCATCCGGCGTAATCCCCGTCGGGGATAAAGCAGATCTCCATGCTGTCCGGCTTGTCGGCGGGGGGGAGAGAAAGCTCCCTGGCCATTTCCCGCACCTGGGCCTTCACATAGGGACCCAGGGGCAGGAGAAGCCTCCGCACCTGCTCTTTTTCCAGGCGGCACAGCATATAGCTCTGGTCGTTCTCCGGCCTTCCCCGGTAAAGGGCGCCGTCCTTGACCGCGGCGTAATGGCCGGTGGCCGCGTGCTCCGCCCCGATCCGGTCGGCCTCGGCCAGCAGCAGGGGGAATTTCACGGCGGCGTTGCAGAGGACGCAGGGGTTCGGCGTCTCGCCCCGGAGATAGGCCTCGGCAAAGGGACGGCACACCTCTGTCTCCAGCTCCCGCGTCATATCCCGGACGACAAGGGGGATCCCCAGAGCTCCGGCAGTCTGCCGCGCCGCCTCCGCTCCGGGGAGACCGTTGCTCAGGAAGAGACCGTGCACCTCATAGCCTGCCTCCTTCAGCAGATGGGCGGCTACGGCGGAATCCACGCCGCCGGAGAGCCCCAACACGACCTTCGGCTTCATGACACGCCTCTTTCGCGTTCCATGTGGATCATCAGCGCGGCCATGTCCGCCGGCGACACCCCGGAGATCCGGGAGGCCTGGCCGAAGCTGGCGGGCCGGATGGCGGAGAGCTTTTCCCGCGCCTCGGTGCGCAGTCCCGCCACGGCGGAATAATCCAGGTCCTCCGGCAGCCTACGGTTTTCCATTTTCTGGAATTCCTCCACCTGCCGAAGCTGACGGGCGATATAGCCCTCGTACTTCAAGGTGATGGACACCTGCTCCCGGATGGCCCGGGAAAGGACGGGACGGTCAGAGTCCAGGGGCGCGAGCGCGTCATAGCTCACCTGGGGCCGGCGGATGAGATCGGCCAGCGACATGCCGGAGACCGTCTCCGCGGTGCCGCAGGCGCGGAGGATGGCGTTGAGCTCTTCCGAGGGAGGGAGGAAGGTCCGTTCCAGCCGTTCCCGCTCGGCGGCCACGGCGGCGTATTTGGCCTCCACGGCGGCGAGCCTCTCGTCGGACACCAGCCCGATCCGGTGGCCGATGGCGGTGAGACGCTCGTCGGCGTTGTCCTGGCGGTGGAGCAGCCGGTATTCGTTCCGGGAGGTCATGATCCGATAAGGCTCCTCGGTGCCCTTGGTCACCAGGTCGTCGATAAGCGTGCCGATATAACCGTCGGAGCGGCGGAGGATCAGCGGCTCTTCGCCTTTGAGCTTCAGCGCCGCGTTCACGCCGGCCACGAAGCCCTGCACCGCCGCCTCCTCATAGCCGGAGGAGCCGTTGAACTGCCCGGCCCCGTACAGGCCGGGTACCTTTTTCGCCTCCAGGGTGGGAGAAAGCTCAGTAGGGTCCACGCAGTCATACTCGATGGCGTAGGCGCTGCGCTGGATCTCCGCCTCCTCCAGCCCGGGGATGGAGTGTACCACCCGGACCTGCACGTCCTCCGGCAGAGAGGAGGAGAGCCCCTGGATATAGAGCTCCCGGGTATGGAGACCCATGGGCTCGATGAAGAGCTGGTGGCGCTCCTTGTCCGGGAAGGTGACGACCTTGGTCTCGATGGAAGGGCAGTACCGGGGCCCGGTGCTCTCGATGGTGCCGTTGAAGAGAGGGCTCCGGTCCAGGTTGGCCCGGATGATATCGTGGGTCGTCCTGTTGGTATAGGTGAGCCAGCAGACGGTCTGGTTGTGCACCGGCTCCCCGGCGGTAAAGGAGAAGGGCTCGATGTCCTCGTCTCCGGGCTGAAGCTCCATCTCGTCAAAACGGACGTTCCCGGCGTTGATCCGGGGAGGCGTGCCGGTTTTGAACCGGCGGAGGCGAAGCCCCATGGCCGCCAGAGAATCCGTGAGACCCTCGGCGGCAGCGAGCCCGTCGGGGCCGGAGGAGCGCACCACGTCCCCGACGATGGTCCGGCCCCCCAGATAGGTGCCGGTGGCCACCACCGCGGCCCGGACGGCGTACACAGCCCCGGCGCGGGTGACGACGGAGGAGACCGCGCCGTCGGTGAGACCGATGGACACCACCTCTGCCTGCCGGAGGACAAGGTTTTCCTGGTTTTCCAGCGTTTCCTTCATCAGCTCCTGATAGCGGCGCCGGTCGCACTGCACCCGCAGCGACCAGACCGCCGGGCCCTTGCCCCGGTTGAGCATCCGGAACTGGATGCCGGCCTTGTCCGCCGCCTTCGCCATTTCGCCCCCCAGGGCGTCCAGCTCCCGGACCAGGTGGCCCTTGCCGGTGCCGCCGATGGCGGGGTTGCAGGGCATGTTGCCCACGCTGTCCAGATTGACGGAGAAGCACACCGTACGCAAACCAAGCCGGGCCGAGGCCAGAGCGGCCTCGATCCCGGCATGTCCTGCGCCGATGACGGCGATATCATAGTGTCCGGCAAAATACGTCATTGGGCGGCGATCTCCCGGAGCATGCTCCGGATCAGGGTGTCACAGTCATAAACGCTCCGGAGCACCAGCGTCTCCCTGGGCGTATGGATGTCAAAAAGATCAGGGCCGATGGAGATGATGTCCAAGGCCGGGTTCTTGTTGGAGAAGCAGCCGCACTCCAGACCGGCGTGGACGGGCTCCACCCGGATCTCGGAGCCGAAATTCTCCCGGAAATGGCGGCGGCACATCTCCACCAGGGGACTGTTCGGCCGGACAGGCCAGGGAGGGGAAGAGCTCAGCAGGTCCATCCGAAAGCCGCTCCCGGCGGCAAGACGGATGAATCGGGCGTGCATCTCCGTGGTAATGGAGGGCTCCGAGCTGCGCTGATGCACGATGAACTCCGCCTGCTCGCCGTCCAGGCCGGCAAGGCCGATGTTGGACGAGCTCTCCACCAGACCGGGGATAGAGGAGGACATGGTGTTCACGCCGTCGTGCAGGGTGCACAGCAGCTCCAGAAGGGCGGCGCCGTCCTCTGACGACAGGGCGCTGCCCGGAACATCGGAGCGCAGCAGGGAGACCACGGCGTTGGGATCGGTGAGAGCGCAGCCCTCCAGCGCGGCGTCGGCCGCGGCGCGGGCCGCCGCCAGGAAAGCCTCCTCCTGCTCCCGGGGCAGGACGACGGCGGCGGAGCAGGAGCCGGGAATGGCGTTATGGGCGCTGCCGCCCCGGAAGGCGGTGAGCCGGAGACCGGGGGCGGCGGTCAGTCCCGCCTGAAGGATCCGGGCGGCCAGCCGGATGGCATTGGCCCGGCCCAGATGGATCTGAGAGCCGGAATGGCCGCTCTCCAGAGCCTGGATCGAGAGGGAAAAGGCGCTCTCGTCCTCCACGTCCTCCCACCGGACCTCCCGGCGGAAGGCGTACATCTCGCTGCCCGCGCTGGAGCAGCACAGAGAGCCGAAGCCCTCCCAGTCCAGATTGATGAGATACTTCGCATCCAGGTGTTCGGGCGCGAGAGCCATGGCGCCGGACATGCCGTCCTCCTCGTCCACGGTGAAAATGGCCCGGATCGGGCCGTGGACGGCGTCGTCGTCCTCCAGAATGGACATGGCGAGGGCCACGCCCGCGCCGTCGTCACCGCCGAGAGAGGTGCCGTCGGCCCGGAGGGTCTCCCCGTCGTTGATCACGGAGATGGGATCCCGGAGGGGGTCGAAATCCACGCCCTCCGCCGCCACGGCCACCATGTCCATGTGGGCCTGCAGGATGGCGCGGGGGGCGTTCCTGCAGCCCTCGCTGCCGTCTTTCGACAGGATCACGTTCCCCGCGGCGTCGCGGACGGCGGAAAGGCCCCGGGAAACGCCCCAGTCGTACAGAAAGCGGCTGAGTGCTTCCTCGTGATGGGATTTATGGGGGATGGCGCACAGGGACAGAAAATTCTCTACGATGCGTTCATTCATGGTAAGCTTTTCCTTTCGGCTTCTGGGGGTCTCAGTAGACGGCGTTCACGTCCACCAGGGTGATATTTGTCTCAAAGGTGGAGGCTTCGCCGCCCTCCTCCTTGTGCCAGACGGTGAAGGTCAGCTCATCGCCCACGCTGTGCTCCGCGATAAGGGCGGTGAGCTCCGCCGTGTCCTTCAGCGGCTGTCCGTTGACCGTGAGGAGGATGTCGCCCACCTGAACGCCCCGGTTGACGGCGTCGGAGCCTTTGGAGATGGCGCTGACATACAGCCCGCCTGGCAGGTCGTAATGCTCTTTCACGTCGTCGGGGATGACGCCTACCGTCAGGCCCAGGGCCGGCCGGCCCACCACCTGGCCGCAGCGCATCAGAGAGTCGGCCATGGCCTTCACCGTACGGGAGGGAATGGCGAATCCCACGCCCTCGATGGTGACGTCGCCGATGGAGCTGGCGCTCATCTTCATGTTGGTGATCCCCACCACCTGGCCGCACCGGTTGATCAGCGGCCCGCCGGAGTTGCCCTCGTTGAGAGGGGTGCTGGTCTGGAGCAGGGTGAGAGTGGTGCCGTTATAGGGGACGTCCCGGTCGATGCCGGAGACGATGCCCTCGGTCATGGTGCTGCGGAATTGCTTCCCCAGGGGGTTGCCGATGGCCACCACGCTCTCGCCCACCGCCAGGTCGTCCCCGTCGCAGAACCGGGCGGGGATAAGGCCCGCGGCGTCGATCTTCAGCACGGCCACGTCGCTGCGGGTGTCATAGCCCACCAGAAGGGCGTCGTATTCCTCATCGTTCCACAGGGTGATCCTGGCACGGCAGGAGCCCTGGATCACATGGGAGTTGGTCACGATATAGCCGTCCTCCGTCATCACCACGCCGGTGCCCCAGAAATAGTTGTCGTCGCTGTTCTCCTTGACAAAGGCGGTGACGGCCACCACCGAGGGGGCGCAGCGCTCATAGACCTCCTGCAGGGACAGGATCTCGTCTCCCCGGGGCGAGAGCGGCAGCTCCCGGCCGGGGAAGGAGGATACCACCGGGATCTCGCAGGGGTCCCCTGTGTCGAAGGGGGTGTAAAAATCCTCGAAGAATTTCCGGAAGTCCTTGGCATATTCCTGGGGGTCCTTCGGCAGGACGCTCTCGCCGGGATCGCTTTCCGCCTTCTCCGCCGCGCCCTTGACTCCGAAGAGCACGCTGGTCAGGGCGATGAGCAGCAGCAGGCCGAGAATGCCCAGCGCGACGATGACGCCGGTCTTCCGCCGGCGCTTCAGATCCCGGGGAGCGTTGTTTACGGGCGGCTGGACGCCCGGAGCGTACCAGCTCTCGGCGTCATGGGCGTCGGTTGTATACCAGGATGAATTCATTGTCTCTCTGCCTTTACTGTTTAAGTGTGAGGGTGAAAACGAAGTCTGTCACACCCTGCCGGCTGGTGACGGCGATATCCTCGCCGTGGCTGATCAGGATGGTCTTTACGATGTACAGGCCCAGGCCCACGCCGTCCCGGTCCCGGCTCCGGCTCCGGTCGGATTTGTGGAACCGGTCGAACAGAAGGGGGATCTCCGCCTCGGGAATGGTATTGCCGTGGTTCCGGATGGAGACATAGGCCTTTGTGTTGTCTTTCCAGACGGAAATGCCCAGCTGGGTCCCGTCCTTGGAGAACTTTACGGCGTTGTCCAGCAGGTTGTAGACCACCTGCGTGATGGCGTCCGGGTCGCCCATGACGACGACGGGCTCCTCCGGCACCTGGAAATCCACATCCAGACGGCGCTCCTCGATCTTGTCCACAAAGTTGATGAGCGTAAGGCGCATGATTTCCGTGATGTCAAAGGTCTGCTTGAGCAGGGTGCTCCGGTCCCCGGCCTGGATCTTGGACAGCTCCAGCATACTGCGCACCAGTCGGTTGAGCCGTTTGGTCTCTGAGGAAATGGTCTGGAGATACCGTTTCTCGCTCTGGGGCGGGATAGTCCCGTCCAGGATGCCGTCGGCAAAGCCGGAAATGGTGGTCATGGGCGTTTTCAGTTCGTGGGAGACGTTGGCGATGAATTCCCGCCGCCGCTCCTCCGATTTTTCCAGGGAGTCGGCCATGGAGTTGAAGGCCTCGGCCAGCTCTCCGATCTCGTCGGAGAGCTCCGGCTCCTCCACCCGGGCGGTCATATCGCCCTGACCGAAGCGGCGCGCCACCTCCGCCATAGCCCGCAGGGGCTTGGACAGATACAGGGAACTGGCGTAGCTGAGCAGCAGCGCCATGATCAAAACCACCAGGCTGATCATGACGAACATGGGCAGGATGGATTGCCACACGTCCAGCGCCGCCTTGGTGTCCCGGGAGACGAAAAGATATCCCAGCAGGACGCCCCCGTTCCCGTGAAGAGGCGTGGCGATGGTGTAGTGGACGTCGGAATACATCCCTCCCAGATCGCCCCGGAACGTGACCCTTTCCGTGTCCGCCAGCGCGTCGGTGACGGAGTCGTCCAGGTCCATGCCCATATGCTCGCAGAACACGGCGCTGTCCGAGCAGGACACCACCGTCCCGGCGGGGGAAATGATGAAGATATGCTGCCCGGTGCTGGAGGCCACGGTGGAGAGCGTGATCCGAAGCTCCAGCGAGCGCAGATCGCCGTCCCGGGCGTAGGCCTCCGCCATGCGGGAGACCTGCTCCGAGCTGTTTTCCACCTGAGCGCGCGTTTCCGTCAGGAACACGTTCCGGCTCACCAGGCCGAAGGAGATGCCGATGAGCAGGAAGCTGACGACCACCAGCAGGGAGGTGGTGAAGAAATTTCGTAAATAGCTGCTGTGAATCATATCGTCCG
>JAEEGL010850031.1_pt1 | contig 14150 bp, 14 predicted proteins | sample 9134231 | NCBI WGS metagenome assembly JAEEGL01 (sample SAMN16246548, study PRJNA631951) | gut metagenome | biome: gut microbiome; feature: rumen; material: fiber-attached | host: Bos | place: Iran: Karaj | collected 2018-10 | reverse complement strand
GGGTACTTATCCCCCCTCCCCTCCCGCGCCCAGATAAAAATTCAGGTACCTGACTAATTTTCGGTTGACCGAACACTTCATTACGCTAAAGTATTAAATCATTAAATCATTAAATCGCTGAATTATTCATCAAGTACCTTATAATATTCATCAGGTACCTGAACTATCGAACTTGCCCCATGACGGGAAACTTGCAAATGTGAACATTAGGTGAATGAAGTGTAAACATTTTGCAAGCTCGAAAATCTGCCCAAAATCTGCCCAAAAACTAGCTAGCCTTTAACGAATAATGATGGATTTTTAACGCATAAATATCAACAGCGTTCCATTCAATGTTAAATATCCACACATATTCATGAATATACAGAATTTATGCAGAAATACAGCGAAAGCACGTTGTATCATTAACATATAAACAGCATAACTTAACACCATTTGTTGGATTTTTAACATTTGACAGAATCATATTCACCTGCTATAATAGGGGTGGAAAGGGGGAAATGTTGGATTTTTAACATAGGCTACCATTAGGTAGTCAATATAACTGTACCCATTTTTGCCCGCGTCGACTCCGGTTGACCGAAACGGTCAGCCCCATAATTCCGGTTGACCGAAACGGTCAGCCCCATATTCGAAATGGAGGTATCATCATGGAAGAACTCATCACCCGTAACGTCTCTAAGCCCGTGCCCACGTTCAAGGACGCTCGTCTGACCGCCGCCGCCGACAAGTTGGTGAAGCTCTACGACAAGTCTACCATGAACCTGAGCAAAGCCCGTGACGCCGCCGCCGCCGCTGTAGCTTCCTTCAACCGTGAAGCGGCTCTTATTCTCGGCAAGGTTGCCGAAGAGAAGAGTTACACGCTCGACGGGTTCAAGGATGTCAAAGATTTCGCCGTCCGTGGGCTTTCCTTCGACGCCCACAAAGCATATACGCTCGTTGCCGCCGGGAAGCTCTACATGGATAAGGAAGTTCCCGAAGCTCTCAAGCGGCTTTCTCCCGACAACTACGAAGCTGTCAAGAGCGTCGGCGTTGAGCATCTTAAGGAAGCCGCCGCCGCTGGTGTAGACTTCGCCGGAATGACGCAAAAGCAGTTGAAGGAATACGCCGCCGCCCACAAGCCGGAGAAGAAGCGCAAGAGCACGGTTCTCCCCCTCTTTGATGTGACTCTCTACGGTTCCGACAAGACCCGGCACGCACGCTCTCAAGCCGACGTGGAAACGGAAATTCGGGAAGGTATCAACCCCGATGCCCCGGATACAGTCGAATGCGTGAAACTGCCGAGCTACAAGGAACAGCTTCCCGCTCTTTCCGGTTCCCTGCCCGTTGAAGTGGAAGTTAAGCGGTTCCTGTACATCGGAAACGGCATTGCCCGTGTCTATGAGTTCCGCCCCGTTCAGAAGGCGAAGAGCGAAAAGGCGAAGAAGGCCGACGCTGACCGGGAAGCTCTCATTCAGCGCATGAAAGACAACGGGCTCTCCGACGAACAGATTGCCGCAATTATCGGCTAATCCGGTCAACCGGAACGGGGAACCTAATCCATGAGATTAGGTTCCCCAATTCCCGGCCCAGAATCTAATCCGGCAGACAAGCTCACCTGTGATTTAGTGCAGTAAAGCGGACGCCGGGCCACTTCATCAGACTAAATCGCTACTTCGCTACTTCGCTAAATCGCTAGTTCGCTAAATCGCTAGTTCGCTAAATCGCTAGTTCGCTAAATCGCTAATTCGCTAAATTGCTAATTCTCTAAATCATCAAATCCTTAAAGGAGGTAATTCGGTTGACCAAACAGGAACATCTGGAGGACGTGCTGTTCAGAATCTCCAAAACGTCGAACCGGCTCTCGATATATCTCAACGAAGCTCCGGTTCTCATGGCAAACCTCAAGAAAATTGAGGACCCCGAAAAAAAATCAACCCCTCGAAAAAAATCGGCTCCCGAAAAAAATTCAGATTCCGACCTTGCACAGCGGGTACGCATGGAATGGATGGATGAAATCCTTCCGATTATGCTCGATGAGGATGAGTTCAATCTCACCCATCTGCTGACGGCAATCTCCGCGAGCATCGAGGCGATGAATCAGCTTCTCGATATCACCAAAGAAAAAGCGGCTCTTCTTGAGTCCAAAACACTCAGAGAAAAAGTTGCCGAGACCAACCCCTAGGCAATCAATGAAAAAGCATGTGGCGGTGTCCTTTATTGCCCCGAATTTTACGACCTGCCTCACAGGCCGTTCTGTGCCGACCAGCCAGCATTCCCCGAGCTCTGCAAGCTCTGCTGGGACCAGCCCTATATCCCGAAAAAATTTTAGGAGGCGATTCGGTTGACCAAATTCACATTCCGCGACCGTCTCACGCAGGAGCATCCCGAATGTGTTGACCCTACGGTTGCTGGAGGATGCTATGGATGCCCGTTCAGCTGGGGCTATGAAGAACGCCCTCCCGCCATCTGCAACGAGGAAACTCTCGCTAACTGCGAAGATTGCTGGGACAGAGAGTGCCCCAAACCGCTTTCGTGTAGGGACCGCCTGAAAAAAGAGCATCCCGAAAATATCAATCTCGAGTTTTTCGGCGGCTGTTTAAGTTGCCCCGACGAATATGGATATATTTCTGAAGATAAGGTGAGATGCGACGGGCTACTTCGCCGCCCCTGCCAAGAGACCTGCACCGCCTGCTGGGACCAGCCGGCAAAATCCGTCTGAATCAACTTCGGTTGACAGAAATAAAAAACAAATTTTAGGAGGAAAAACAATGTCTAAGTTCAAGAAAATCGCTCAGGACGCAACCGTACTCTGCAAGCTCCAGTCTGGCCGCACCAAGCTGGAGACGGAGGATGTGGTCGGAAAGACCTTCACCGTGACAGCTTTCGACTTCGCGCCCAAGTTCGACAAGAACGGCGGCCCCATCATCGACGATGAAACCGGGCTGGTGGAGACCTACGGTGTTCTCGTATTCAAGGAGGAGCCCGAGAAGTACTATAACGTCGGCGTAGTGTTCACCAAGGTCTGCCGGGCCTGGATGGAGGGCTACGATTCTGCCGAAGAGGCTTCCGCCGACCTCGACGCCGAGGGTGGCGTTCAGGTCAAGTTCACCATGGGCAAGACCAAGAGCGGCAACAACCTGGTGAACGTCGAAATCATCTGACATTCCGGTCAACCAAACCCACAGGGAGGGGCCACAAACCCCTCCCTATTTCAGCATTAAAAGGGGTGAAAAAATTGGCAAGGCGCCCGCAGTATGAGATTGTGGCGGAGATGCCCTTTGAGGAGATATCAAAAACAAAGGGAACAGATAGCGGCATCAAACAATTATCGAGATACGTCAACATCTTGAGAAGAGGACTGGCTATTCGAATCGCTCAGATAGAAAAAGCCGGTGAGTATTCCTACGCTCTCGATAAAATTGGCGAGTCGAATCTGAAAAATATCCCGGCTTCTCGCATCGGAAAGGGGCGGTCCACAAAAGACAGAAGAAATCTCCTGCTTCAAGAAATAGCTAACTATCAGTCTTTCTTTGAAGCAGAAACTTCCACTCTCGAAGGAATACGAGCGGTAAATAGAGAGCAAGATAAACGTATATTCGGGGTGGACGAATCCGGTCAACCGAAAGACACGCTCACAAGTGATGAACGAAAGGAGTTCTGGTCGCTATACAGTGAATTTGAAAAGTTTGCGCCAACCCAAACGACAAGATACGGTTCTTCTACTGCTCAGCAGGTGATAGCAGACATGTATCGTTCTGGTTCGGTTGACCGAGCTAACATATTATCAGAGACAAAAAGAAGATTGGAGGAAATAAAAGCGCAGACAGCGGGTGGTACAATTGAAGAAATCGCTAACGTTTACGCTGGAAGAAGGTTTAATTTCAAGGACTGAATTTCTGCGTAAGCTAGTTTCCTACGATTTTCCAACGGTTCATAGTCGCCGTTCTGTTGAGTATTACAACATACCAGCCGCTTTTGACATTGAAGTAACCTCATTCTATGCTGGTGAAAACAAGCAAGCTATAATGTATCACTGGCAGTTCGGTATATGGAACATGGTAACAACCGGACGGACGTGGGAAGAGTTCATTACTTTTCTAAAAGCCGTTCGAGCAATCCTTGACATATCAGAGGACAGACGCTTAGCTGTCTATGTTCATAACCTACCGTATGAGTTTCAATTCATAAGAAAGAGGTTTAATTGGGACAAGGTTTTTCTGATAGATGACAGAAAGCCCGTCTATTCACGTTCCGATGGAATCGAATTTCGTTGCATGTTGAAACTAGCTGGTGGTCGGGCATTAGGAACAGTAGCTAAAGACCTCCAGAAGTACAAGGTTGAAAAGATGGTGGGTGACCTGGACTATTCGGTTCACCGAACTCCTCTGACCCCACTAACTGAAAAAGAGCTGAAATACTGTGAGAACGATATCCGAATCTGCCTATCCTACATTCAGGAAAAAATAGAACAGGATGGTGACATAACCAAGATACCGCTAACGAACACCGGATATGTCCGGCAATATTGTCGTAAAGAGTGCTTCAAGAGATGGAAAAAATATCGCAATCTAATTTCCTCCCTGACCATAAGCGGAGAAGAGTACGGTCAACTTAAACGCGCCTTTCAAGGTGGGTTCACTCATGCAAACCATCGGTGGGTTGAGAAGGTGCTAGAGCATGTCGGTTCGTATGACCTAACATCTGCATATCCCTCGGTAATGCTCCTAGAGCAATTTCCAATGTCTAGGGCGACTTTGGTTGACCGGAAACTAACAACCGATGAGTTTCTGGAGTACCTAACAAATTATTGTTGCATGTTCGATTTGGAAGTCAGCAATATAACACCCAAACTCCATCAGGACCACCCAATTTCCAGTTCAAAATGTCAGATTCTGGAGCATCCATTACTGGATAATGGGCGGGTAGTTTATGCTGATAGACTGCGAACAACAATAACGGAACAGGACTACTTCACTTATCGTCTATTCTACGATTGGGAAGAGGAGAGAATAGATAATCTTCGGATTTACGAGAAAGGCTATCTCCCAAAACAGCTTGTTATAGCTGTGTTAGAACTCTATCGACGAAAAACAGAATTAAAAGGCGTAAAGGGGATGGAGCTAGAATATATGATAGCAAAGAATATGTTGAATGCGGCATACGGGATGATGGTCACCGATATAGTTAGACCCGAATATGATTACGTATTTGATATATTCAATAAAAAGCAGCCAAACCTAGAGGAGTCAATAGGTCATTACAACAACGACATAAAGCGGTTCCTATATTATCCATGGGGTGTTTGGGTAACCGCATATTGTCGTGCCAATCTATTTTCCGCAATATATGCCTGCGGCTCCGACTATGTTTATGCAGATACCGATTCCGTAAAGATTCTCAATCCTGAAAAGCACACGGAATACTTTGAGAATTACAACGCTGAGATTCTGCATAAAATAGAAAGAGTATCTAAATTCAGAGGCCAGGACCCCGAAATGTACATGCCGAAAAACCCAAAAGGCAGGAAATGTATTCTCGGAGTCTGGGATTTTGAGGGTGTGTTCGATGAATTTAAGACTCTCGGAGCTAAGAGGTATTTATATAGAGAGGGTGATGAATACACATTAACTGTTGCCGGAACTAACAAGAAGAAGTCTTGCGAGTATCTAGTATCCACTGGCGAGCCGTTTAATAATTTCACGCACAAGCTAAAAATACCTGCGGAGCATACTGGCAAAAACACGCTGACCTACATTGACGATGTGATAACAGGTATTTTGGTTGACCAAAATGGCATCCCGTATGAATACGAGGAACTCTCTTCCGTTCATATGGAAGCGGCTGAATACAATCTTTCTCTCTCCGAGGACTTCATAAGATACTTGAAAGGTGGCGTGGACTTTGGCGAGTAAAACCGAACACTTCATCATCATAGTTGATGATGAAATGGTAATCAGGGAGCGCACAACAGTGCGGCAGGCAACTAAGACTCTCGACGCTTTCAGGATTATGTATCCTGACAGCATCGTGATTCTGGCGAAGGAGGTAATATCGGAGGATGAGCTTTAAGTTTTACGATATTCGTAAACTACTTGAAGAACATCCGGAAGCGCGCTACTATGTAGTATTCGGAGAGCGGAGCAGCGGTAAAACCTACTCCGCTCTCGACTACGCACTTGAGCGGAACGCCGAGACTGGAGAGCAATTCGGCTATATCCGCAGATGGAGCGAGGATATCAGACCCAAGAATCTGGTCACCCTTTTTGATGGTCACATTCACAATGGGAGAATCAATCAGATTTTTGGAGATAAATATAACTCAATCGAATATAGTAGCGCGAGGTTCTTTTTGGTCAAACGAAATGAGGAAGGCAAAAAGGACCCGGATGTTGAACCGAGAGTGGTGGGCCGAGCATTCGACCTAAACGGTATGGAACATTATAAATCCACATCGTTTCCTGAAATAACAACAATCATTTTCGATGAGTTCCTGAGTCGTGGCGGGTATCTACCCAACGAATTCGTTCTGTTCCAGAACTGTCTTTCCACGATTATCCGTCACAGAAACAACGTTAAAATCATGATGCTCGGCAACACGGTGAGTAAATACTGCCCCTACTTTGAAGAGATGGGACTGAAACATATCCTAAATCAAACGCAGGGTAGCGTGGATGTTTACAAGTACGGAGACAGCAGACTTACTGTAGTTGTCGAATATTGTGAGTCCGCCAGCAACTATGGCGGAAAAGATTCCGACATGTACTTTGCCTTCGACAATCCGGAACTTAGGATGATAACAGAAGGCTCATGGGAAATAGGAATCTACCCGCATCTTCCAAATCGCTACAAGCCGAAAGACGTTGCAGCGAACTTCTTTATAAAATTCAATGCAGAGATACTTCATGGAGAAGTTGTATCGGCTCCAAATGAAGCACCGTATATCTTCCTGCACAAGAAAACCACAGATATTCAAAGGGATGATGATATCGTATACACAAGCATTCCCGACTCCAACCCGTATCATCGCTTCGGTTTGGTCAACCAAACTGACACTTTATCAAAGTTCATAAGAAGAGCAATATTGGAAGGGAGGGTGTTCTATGCAACAAACGAAGTCGGAGAGACGTTCAGGAACTACCGCATTTGGGCAAGCAATATCAACGCTCTTTGAAAGAACCAAGTTCATGTTCACATGGAAGAGGAGGGAGAAGCGACTCAATATCTACATCCCGTGCTACAGACCGTGCATTTTCTGCAAATATTATGTGCGGCATCTGAATGAGCTGGAATGGTTTGAAAATGAATTCAGTATCAATCTCACCAATCCGAAAGTAAAGAAGAGATAAAATCAGCCCCTAGTCCGGTCAACCGAACTAGGGGCTTTTCTTATGAGCCGGCTACGACAAGAACGAATTCCTGCGTTTCAAACGGTGAGGGATTGCTGAATGCTTTTGTCTGAATCCTCGGGTTCTGATAGGACATGAACCATCCATCATCCAGATACATGTTGTAGTTGGGATAGTTTTCCTGTCTCGCTACAACAGCATTCTGCTGGCGTATGGCATCTTTGTAGGTCATGAGAACGTCGACATGCATCGACACAATCCAAAGGCCGTTGATATCGGTTTTGATATCGGTAACGTAGTAGTAGCGGCCCCAGATTTCGATGTACGCATAGTTTATTGCGGCAACCATGGATTCGGTGAACGTTGATTCAATTTCAATCTCAGGGTTGAGAATTGAAGCACCATCCCTAAGAACACCAGTAACCGTAACAACCTGAGTAACATCTTTGTCGATTCGGTTGACCGGACTGGTATTCTGCATGAGTACGATACTGAAACTCACAGAATCACCCCCGATTTCAGAAGTTCGGAAAGCTCGGAAAGTTCAGGATTCGTTGCGGGAATCCCGTTCAACTGAATGGACTGAACCTCAGTGTACCCGCTACAACTTCCAAGATTGGTGTAAATCATGGATGGGCGACCGTTATACTTGCCATATTCAGCAGGGTTGCACATACGGGGACGCTCGATAATGAGATACGGGCGGCGAACGGCAAGATATCCACTGTTGCCGGTGAATCCACCAGCGTGCTCAACAGTGAGTTTGCTCCCCATTACAGAGCCGACAGTGTTAGAGACAGCCTTCCGGGTGAGTTCACCGAAAGATGCGCCGGGGCTTTTGTGAACCGCTATTTTGGTATTCGTTCCAGACGTTACCTGCCTCCCGGTTGCGGGATTTCTAACAGTTGTTTTCTCGAACGTTTCCGTGGTGCTGCTATGTGCAGCGGCTCCGCCTATAAGTTCCGCAGCAAGAGGGAGATTTCCTGTGGCGCCAGCAACGACCCCAGCGACCATTTTGCCGGCTGTCATAGCAGCTCCGATGTAACCGCTAAAATCGGCAGAGTTTATGGGCATATTGATGGCACAGTGACCGCTGAACTGGTATAGCACATTCTGGTCAACCAAAATGATGGCCGCGCACATACCGGTGACGATATCAATTCGATACACCACCTGGAGTGTACGTCCCATAACTTCGTCCGTATCCAGAGTCACCTGACCGATATAGGGAAGATAACAATGAATTTTTGTATACGGATTGTAGTCGAGCGCGGAGCCATAATACTCGGGAACAGCGAGTGTGCCGCAATCCACATCAACGAATTGAGTTGTCGCAGGTGCCATAGTAACTCCGGTGTCGATGTACATTACCTTAACCGGAATAGGTGAGCCGTTCGGAACCGGGCACGGAACAAGCGAGAGAGAAATGATTGCATCCATGGGGTTTTCAAGAAGCTGTTTCAGGTGATTTATTACCGTCTGGAGGAACGTCGTGTCTGTCCAGAGGTAGTTAGCGAGGGCGTTCAGCTCGGAGAGAGTCGGATTGTAAATCCGTGTGAATCCGGTTGACGCAAATGATACGGTGGGGAGCGGAGGAAGGCCGATAATATCGGAACCATCATCGAACGTGCCGCCACCACCTCCGGGACCGGATGAACCACCGGGGTCATAAGGGTCCTGATTATAGGCATTCGGAACAACCGAGATAATCGCATTAACAACATCGCAGAAATCGGACGTCGTTCCTACGATAAAGCCATATGGAATGTTATAATAAGGTCGAACGTAACCAATAAAAGCCACTCCCATCTCGGTTGGGCTTTTAATTAGAATTCCTTTCGCTCCCTTACTGTCTGTTGGATAATAGTCTCTACCACCATACGTGAAAGCAACAACCTTTAGTGGGCCGAAGCAATTTCTCAAACCGTTTGTTAAACTTTTTGTAAGAACCAAAGAACCGTCACTTAGATGGAGGCTAATATCTTCGGAACTGTAATGCGAGTAGGCATAACGAGGCATTTCAAGATAACACCCGTTGGAGAAAATTGCTCTAACTCCATAAGTCCTACTTGGAACTTCTTGATTAAGGCATCTGGATGCCGGAAGATAGTGCTCAGGAGCCGTAATTTGGTCGCTGTTGGTATACATAGACCCTAGAAAGGCAAATTCTGCCTGATTCTCAAGATGGTCTGTAAAGATATTAAAATTGTAGGTTAGCTGTTCACCATCAATCAGTTCGCCATCCCAGGTCTCGGCCATCGGGAGCACTCCGCTCAAAGTAAATAACAGATTAGCGAAGGTACTATCTTCATAGAACTCCCACGTCACAGGAAAGAGATATGGCATACTTACCTCCTTTCAAAGAATAACGGGGGAGTTGCCTCCCCCGTTTTGGTTGACCGAACTACGCCACGAAGAACACAACGCAGTTCTCGTTCATGTCGTTGAAGAAACGAGCGTCGCGCTTGTAGAAGTAGTTGGTGAACTCGGCCTTCGGGTTGTACTGGGTGGTGACCCGGCTGTTCTCGTTCATGATGCCCATGCAGTCACGGTCGAACATGACGCCGAGGATGCCGGTGGCCTGAACACTGTGCCCCGCCTGAGTGGTGACGTCGATTTTGGAAGTGGACTCGAAACCGAATCCGGTTCCAGAACCCTGCCAGAACGGCACAACCTCCGCGTTCGGGAACTTGAGGGACTCGGAGTTGAACTGGTTGGCGGCGTCATAGAGATACACGCCAGCGGCCTTCTCGAACTCGCTGAGCATGACAACGTGGAGCATATCGGCGGGGGTGAACCTCTGCTTACCGCCGACGTTGAAGAGAGTGCTCATGCGGCGGAGCCTGTCCATATACAGCCCCATGATATAGGAGCTGTAGCGAAGGAAGCCCGCATCGGTGACGGCGTCTTCGGCGGCGAGGCTCTGCGTGAACTTCTCATTGTAGAGATAGAGAAGATTCACCGCCTTGATGCCGCTTGAGGCGCTGTAAGAGCCACCGGGGAAGTCAGAGTAGATGGTCTCGGCGATGGCGTTGTTGATGGTCCGCATGATGAGCATGTCGTTCTTGATAGTCATGGATTTCTCCACTTCGTTGAACAGCATGGACACGAATGCGTTGAGCTGGGTGGCGGACATGAACGCGGAGCGAAGCTGCCGGTCCAGAATGGACTTGTCCAGCTCGAAGGTGACCATCTTATCGAAGAACTTGGCCTCAGCCTTGTTCGCCTTGTAGATGAACGGGTCGTAGCTGGCTCCGTCGGTGAGCTCCCAGCTCTCGTTGACGGTGGCTTCGGGAAGCTCGGAAGCGATTTTCTCCATGATGGAACCGTACTCCCAGCCGTCGCGCATGATGGAGGGAGCGACACCGGGATAGGCCCGGTTGACGAAAATGACGCGACCAATTCGGTCAAGCAAAGCCTGAACGAACTTGTTGTACCCATCGTCCAGATTCTGGATGGTGTTTCCGAGGTCCACGGTGTTGGAGAGGTCCTCGTTGACTACACCGGACTGGCCGGTGGCCTGCTCGGTGGCGCCGTTGACGAGCTCATATACCTGTGTAACTTTCATCAGATTACCTCCTTTAAGGAATAGTCACGTAGTTGCTGTTGCGGGCCTCATTGCTGCCGAAAAGGTTGTATGCGCGGACTCGATAGAGGTACTCGCCACCGGAAACAAGAGTGGAAGTGTCCACAAAGGTCGTGGAGCCATAATCGGTCGTGAGCTGAGAGAAGCTGGTCGGACTCGTAGACCTCGCCCTTGCTACGATGTACCACTGAGCCCGGTCTGCCGCCGGCCACGTAATGGTTGGATTGCCGTCGACAATGGTTGCCACCGGAGCTTCCGTGAAAGCCGCCGGAGCCGTAACCGCCGCCGGAATGAGGTCGCTCACGCGCACCGAATCATCCGGCTCCACCAGAGCAGAAATGGAATTGGCCTTGACCGTAAAATCATCGCCGTTCTTCAGAAGCTCCCCATAAACGGGACTGGTATACACACCCTCCCCGGAATGAAGGTTGGTGAGCATCACCGGTTTGTTCGTCTTGTACGCGGCCTCCAGACTCTCATAGAGACCGGGAATTTCCTGGTCCTCGGTGAACAACTGAATGTCAAGACCTCCAGCATCCACCATGACATAGCCGCCCGGGTAAACTTTAAGCATTTCGTTTCTCCTTTCTTAATTTAGAACACCTGATGCACAGGGGTCCGTTCGGGATAGATAAGCAGGGCGAGAGCGCGGTCGATATCGTCAAAGACAATATCAAAAAATTCGGTCAACCAGAATTCACGGTCGAGCGTGAGGAGTTCAGCGGGGGACTTGAAAAGATTGCCGCTTTTGGTGGACTCAAATTCCTCCGAATGTTCGGTCGATGCGTCTCTGAGGTTTGAATCCGTTCCCGTGCGTGCCGTCTGCTCTGAACCAGAATAACTTTCAGTAACTGTGTTAGTGGTGGATTCGGTTCCACTACTAGCAACAAGTTTATTTCCAGTATACGATTCAGATTCCGTTCCGGAAACGGTTTCGGAGCCGGTGGTTGTTACGGTTGTAGTTGCGTCCCTGCTTGATGTGGTATCTTCAGTTGTGGCTCTAGCATCGACACCGCTGTTGGTTTCGGTTGAGCTAGATGTTCCACTTTGTGTGGTTTTAGCGGCGGGTACTCCGTCAGTAGACGTTGTGTTGAAACCGAACGTATTCTCCGTTGCGGTAGATGAACTTGTGCCCTGCGTCACAGTCTGCTTACCGTGAGTGAGCTCATCCGTGCCTTCGGTAGACGTTGTAACGGCATCATCTACGACTGTCTCCTCCTCCAGATTCGGAGTTCGAGTCTCCGCCGTTGTCTTACTCCTTGTCGGAAGCGTTGTAGTTTCCGTCAGGTTCGGTGTCCTGAGTTCAGAAGAGGATGTGCTTTTCTGAGGGAATGACCGAGTATCTTGAAGATTAAGAGTCCTCGTGTCATCGACGGTGTCGGTTTTCGTTGCGCTTCTGCTTCCAGACTCGGTTATATTGTAGGAATGAAGCGGGTTGTAATTAGTCTGGTAAAGGCTCCAGAGATGCGACCACTTGTTCTTGTAGCGATTCCAGAGCATAGTACCGATAATCTCATACCCACTAAAGGTTATTACTCCTTCCGAATCAATAAACCTATAAAGAAGCGGAGCAGCAAACTTCATTCCGCTATGCGTTCCATGATAGGCCGCATCCAGAGAAGTTGGGTCAACCGAATCGTTCCACGGCGCCTGAGTTATCGAAGAAAGGACTCCGTACCCGGTTACCCAAAATGGGTAGACATCATTCAGAATCAGGTTCCTCGGGCTCCTCCGGTGACGCTCCAGCATCGACCTCGCCTCCTTCCGTATTCACGATAACGTTCACCGTCACTTCTGCCGAACCCGGAACAACTTCCTGCGGGGGTTCTGGAACATCGCTCTCCGATTGGACCCCTGTTTGGTTGACCGATTCCGTTCCAGGACCTCCTCCCGCATCGACTGCTTCTGAATCTCCAGAGAATTGTACACTGTCCCCCTCCAATCTTTCGGCTATGTCGCCGATAAGCGGAATGTTACCTTCCGCGGCACCGGCGGCAAGACTGTTGATAATTGTCTGGTCTTTGTCGGCCCATGCAGAGTTCTTGCTGACCTTGATGTTGAGACCGAACAGAGCGTTAATCAGCTCACATGCTCGTTCTCTGCATTCCAGCATATCATCAACAAGGGGAAGAAGAACGTCAGTCTGCGAGCCAATTTCTTCACGGGAGATGTATTCTCTCTTCATGTTGAAATTCGCACTCAAACCGAGTTCATTGTACCACGATGCTTTCAGATATTGCTGAAGTTCAATAAGCTGAATAATCACGTTTGCCGACTGAGTTCCGACATTTGCAACCGAAATGCCATCCAGGAAGGCGGATTTCCCGAGTACGGCAAGTTTACCAGCCTCAAGGTCATCAAGATACTTTCTGGCTGACTCGGCCTCATTGTCGTTGTTGACAGAGATTCCGACCTGCGCTCTGGCGTTTATTTGAGCGGAGCGAATGGAGATATCGTTCTCGACCATCTGAGCGGCGTACCGAGAGAAAAGGGGAACTAGACCCATATAGTTGGAGTCGTTCCGCATTACCACACATGAGTTAGGGTAACCAGCCTTAACCTCGTCCATACTATAAATGATAGGACAGTTAAGGCTCTCTTTAAGTCTCTGATTGGCCGCGATGAACAGTGTGGGGCGATAATAGATATCGCGCTCTCCGCCGATTCCGCCAAAGAAGATGTAGACACCGGGAGGGAAAGTTCGGTCAACCGGAAACGGTATTGTCCGCTGCTCTTCAACGCGAACGAAGGCAGCGTAACCACAACACTGGAGATAGGTTTCGAGAACTCGCGCAGGAATTGTTTCAGGAAGATTCTCCCACTGAAACATTTTGTTTGTCCGGTCAAGCATGTAGTTGACGTACTGCCGGGCACCGGCGCCTTTATCGAGGATATCGGGCAACGCCCAGGAGCTGGAAACTTCATCGAGGTCCAGAAAGCGAAGTGCATCTTTCGCCAATGATTTCACCTCCTTTCGGTGTATTCGCAAAGGGCATACGACACCTCCTTAGGAATCGGTTGACCAAACTGAAGGACAGAGAGTTGATTTGGGCAACAGTTCGGTTGACCGAACAGTGGTCAGGGTGGGCATCTACATACCCACGGTACTACTATATCACAAATGGAAGGGGAATGCAATCGTCAAAATGCACAAACTTTGGAAAAAATATAGGGTGGTGATTGTGAATTTTGCACAAAAATTTTTCGGTTACGACCGAAAACGAGAGGAGGGGGGG
>JAEEGL010753881.1_pt1 | contig 14150 bp, 15 predicted proteins | sample 9134231 | NCBI WGS metagenome assembly JAEEGL01 (sample SAMN16246548, study PRJNA631951) | gut metagenome | biome: gut microbiome; feature: rumen; material: fiber-attached | host: Bos | place: Iran: Karaj | collected 2018-10 | reverse complement strand
GATAGGATCCACATCGATTCTGTCGTGGAAGTTGTCCACGAAGGGGCTTGCAAATCTCTTGGCGGCATTTGCGTGCCAGCCTTTGAGGTCATTTGTTGGGAATAATTCTTCGTAGCCCATAATAATCCCGTTCCCTAGTTAGCATTTCTTGAATATATATAGGTTATCGGCTCAATAATGCAACAATGTTTCATTTACTATTGTTTAAATTATTCGAATGTAACATTTTTTCATTTCATCGAAATAATTTGAATATTTGTTTCATAAGATTGAAACATTTGGCAAAATGACATGCCTGTAAAGGAAAAACGGACGAAGATCAGCGGTACTTGCTGTACTTGTCCATGAGCCTGCAGATCTTATCGAATTCCTCTTTCGAGAGATCGCCGGAATCGAGGTATGTCCTGACAAAATCCTTAGCCTCTCTCGTGGACTGACGGGAGGCCTTCGCGATGAGCGATGCAAGGAAAGCGGATGCCTTCGCCTCATCCATCTGCGATGCGGACAGGATCTCATTCATATCATACTTGAACGGAGCGAGCTTGTGGGTGTTGAGCATCGACTGCTTCCTTGTGGCCTCTTTCGTTTTCGGTTTTGACCTTTGGGAATTCGGTGAAGCAGTTGTCTTTGCAGGCATACCGCTGCCCATTGCAGATGCATCCTTGCTCACGGGCAGTTTTCTCGTTGAGTTCTTGTAAACGACCAAGTGAATGACTCCGAATCGGCCACTATGCTATGAGTATTTAAACCGTTTGGCAAAAAACAACGGTCAGGCACATATTTGGACGATGTCGGACAATCCTGTTGTATTCCTACATGTGCCAGCAAAGAGTTAAACTGCTCTCATGCATAATGACTGAGGATGCGATTTTTCCGAAAAGATGATACCAATCGTTATACGGACAGACATAATTACAGCGGACGATGGAAGAATCCCCCTTTAGCATCGTCGCGAAGAACACGGAGCTTGTCAGGACAAGCCTGTCCACCAAGAAATGGTACCTAGGTCTGCTCGTTCTGACGATAATCGTCGCGGCAGCGGCATTGTATCTGAGACTGTACAACGAGATGATACTGGCCATACCTGTCATCGTGATGCTGCTAGCGATCATCAGATACGACAAGGACTTCATCCACGTCCCGCCGGTGCTGATATTCTTCGCCGTCGTCGTGATGTACCTGTCATTGGGATCCTACATCATCCGCGGTGAGAACAACATACTGAGGGCACTTTCGGAGATCATGATAGGTGTGCTCCTCGGTTCCATAGGCATCATCGTCGCATACATGTCGCTGGGAAAGATGCCGGGATTCGCCAAGGAGAGACCGCTGCTGATCGCCATAGAGTCGTTCTCGTTCGGTGTCGCAGTTGCCGCCATCTGGAGCATCGTGGAGTTCCAGCTGGATTCGCTCATCGGCTACCCCACGGATGTCCCTGAGCGTGCGGATGCCATCCTAAGGCTCACCTGGATCACGATCGGATCGCTGATCGTCTCCCTTCTGTTCATGGCGGACCTCCGCTACGGTATCATCAGAGGCGGAGTCACCAAGTTCCTCGGGGAGAACTCCAAGATCATCGGTATCGAGGAGGACTACGAAGAGGAGACCGAGAAACTGATCATGGGCGGAGAGTCGTACAACGTCGAGTTCAAATCCACCATCCGCACCAACCTCCAGACAGGAGAGAAGGACAAGAGGATGGAGAAGGCCGTGCTGAAGAGCATCGTTGCATTCCTCAACAGCGACGGAGGAGACCTGCTGGTAGGTGTCGCCGATGACGGGGAGAAGATCGGAGTGGACATCGAGAGCTTCGACAACCCCGACAAGATGAATCTCCACATATCCAACCTGCTTTCGTCACAGATCGGTGACGAGTTCATACCTTTCATCAAGTACAGGCAGCTGAACTACGGGAAGAGGGAGGACGGCACGGACAGGATCGTCGTGAGGTTCACATGCGAACCCACATCCACACCCGCATTCCTGAAGGACGGGAAGGTCGAGATATTCTTCGTACGCTCGGGACCGTCCAGCGTGGAACTCACCGGTAACGATCTCATAAAGTATGTGGATAACCGCAGAAAAAAGATGAAAAGAAAATACATTGCGGCAAAGCCGCAATGATTTGGTTTTTTGTTTACTCTTCTTCCTCGACTTTGAGGGCTTCTTTGGCCTTGCCGAGAGCCATTGCGATGAGGAGTGTTGCAGCGACTGCGATCACTGTAACGATCAGTGCGTAGATGAGCAGACCGATGACCTCGTCGTCTGCAGACAGCCAAAGTGCGATTGCTGCCTTGATAGTGTCATTCCATGCCAGAGCTGCTACAAGTCCGAATGCGGATGTTATGAGTGCAGCGGTAGTCTCAAGAAACTGTACCTTGAATTTTCCCATAGGGTTTCACCCGATACCCGTATCTAAGTCGGTCAATTATAATTTATTGGTGCGGGGGAGGGGATTCGAACCCCTGAACTCCTGCGAGACAGAATATCTTACTCGTTGAGTGGAGCCTTAAGTCCTGCGCCTTTGGCCAACTCGGCTACCCCCGCGGACGGATACCCATACGGCTCTCATTGTTTAAACTTGCGCCGACGTTCCTCATATATAGGGATAACACAATCCGACACCCGATGCCGTACCGCATACCCAGCGATGAAAAGCTCGCAGAGGCCGTATTCGTGGTCATGTACAGGAACCAGCAGGTGGTCTCCCAGAAGGAGATGGCCGCCCTCGTACTGAAGGAACTCGAGAAGGACGGAGAGGAGTACCGTGTGAGCGGCGAACGCATCAGACGTCTTGCAGTAAATAAGGATCTGGCACAGTTGTCCATCGACTACAACGAATCGGATGGGGAACTGCCGGAGACGTGTCCCGTCTGCAGGAACAATCTCACTTCTGTGAAGAACTCCACACTCGACGGAGGGACCATCGAGATCATGAGGAAATGCACCAGATGCCCGTTTACCGTGGGTGCGGTCAACCGCACACCCGGAAGATACACGTTCATCAGGAAGAAGCGGTGATCCCCACGGACACCGACGAACGCATCCGGTTCCTGAAGGAGAAGGAGAGGGAACTCCTGGCCATCGCCGACTGCATCGAGGAATGCCTTCACATGTCCGGCATGGAGAACAGGTTCGGGAGCATACCCAACGAACTGCGCTCGATAGCATCGTCCAAGGATTCGGACAGCATCATGAACCTCATAAACGAGCTGGAATATGCCTCGGAGGACCATCCCGGGTGGACGAGACCTCTCGCCTCCGTGAAGAACGTTGACAGAAAGGACATATAAGGGCATCCCTTTTTACTTGTTTATAGGAGAGAGGGCTCTAATGAAGAACTGGGAATTTTCAAAGGTCAACGGCAATAAGATCATGATCGACGACAGACTGTCGGACATGATGGGACTTGTGGACGGCGGTTACATCTACAGCACGCTGTTCGAATACGTGGGCGAGGGCCCGAAGAGATACGAGCTCATCCTCTCGATGTACCCTCAGGAGAACTACCGTACGCTGACCAGCATCACCATCTACATGCAGGATGTCCCCGGTTCCAGCGCACAGGCCGCCAAGTTCCTTTCGAGCAGAGGGATCAACATCCTCAACTCGCTCTCGCTGGACGGTATGTCCGATACCACCATCATCTGGAGGATCCTCGCAGACCTCAGCTTCGTCGGCGAGATGGACATCCTGAAGGAGAAGTTCGAAGAGGCCAAGAACTGCAACGATCCGTCCGTCTCCCTCCTGAACGAGATCGAGATCAAACCCGCAGACATCGGACGCGTGTTCCGTGTCGAGCCCTCCAAGAAGAAGAACGAGATCAGACGCGCAGCACCCGTCACATTCAAGGACGGGGCATACGACCTCTCCCTGGAATACGGCGACGTCCTGAACGATGTGGACGGCCAGACCGTGCTGCTCCTCGAGGACCTGTCATCATGGATGGTGTCGGTCACATTCTTCAAGAAGGAGACGAAACTGGTGAAGATGGAACTCGAGATCCCCGACTGCCCCGGTTCCCAGGGACAGGTCCTGGAATGGATCGCTTCCACCAACGTCAACCTCATCTCCGTATTCAGCAAGGTCAAGATCAGCTACCAAACCACCATCCTAGAACTGGTGGCGGATTTCAGCACGTGCAAGTACACCGTCGACGAGATGAAGAAGGAACTTCCGAAGGCCCTCGACAAACTGAACGGAATATTCGAACTGATGTCGTTCGAGGAATTCAACTGAGGTCTCCCCATGGAACGCAACGAACTCAAAGTGAAATACGGCATCAAGGACGATGCCCTTCTGGAGAGGACGCTCAAGACCTATCAGGAGATAGATGTGCCCAGGCTGCTCTCCATGGCCGCCGACGGAGCGGATGCACTTGTGGAGATCACCAAAGCGGCGGTGGATGACGCGATAGCGTCACACGGCGCCGATGCCGAACTGACATACCCCGAGACAGGATACGGACTCCCGACCATCTTCGCATGGAAAGGCATCGAGACAATGACCCTCGCGAAAGCGAAGGATCTTCTGGATTCATTCGGACCTTCGGCAGCATCATCGGTGGAGGACGGACTCGCAGCAGGCGAGAAGGCCATGTACACCGCCGAGATACTCGAATCGATCGCATACATCAACGGCAACGGCAGCGGATTCATCCCCGACCAGGTCCTGAGAGGACTCGGTCTGAGTTTCGTGGACGAGACCATCCCGGGAGCCTTCCTGTTCCTCGGAGGCCACGCCTCCGGAGATGATGTCAAACTGATGATCAGGAGCGTCCAGGGAAAAGGAATGGTCGTCATGGCATCAGGAGATTATCCCGAACTCATCAAGATGCAGGGCATCGAGATGGGTCTGGACAGGATGCTCTACCCCGTCGGTATGTACACCGGAACGGTACACGCACTCAACTTCGCCGTAAGGGCGGGACTTACATTCGGTAACATCGCATCGGGAGACAGCGAGAAGCTCGCGGAATACCTCTCCAAACGTCCGAAGGTCGTCGTTGTCGAGACCGGCCCTCTGTGCGCACTCGATGCTGCATTCGCATTCGCGGCACTCAAGCACAGCGCATGCATCGTAACGAACCAGAACCTCCCCGAGATACCGGGAGCGGTCAAGGTCTGCAAGGACCTGTCAGACATCGTCCAGGTGGGAATGGAGGAGAGAGGCATCGTACTCAACGTCGAGCCCATCGAGCTCCCCATCGCTTACGGACCTGCGTTCGAGGGAGAGGTACTCAGGAAACCCGACACCTATGTCGAAGCCGGAGGTGCGAGAAGCACAGCATTCGAACTCCTCGTGTCCAGACCCGAGAGCGAGATCGAGGACGGAAGCGTCAGGGTCATCGGAAAGGAGATCGGCGAATTCGAAGGCGGATCCGTCATCCCGATGGCGATCATCGTCGAGGTGTACGGAAAGGACATGCACGACGATCTGGAACCCGTCATCGAGAGGAAATTCCACAGTTCACTCAACTTCGGAGAAGGAGTCTGGCACACCGGCCAGAGGGACACCGACTGGATAAGGATCAGCTACGGGGCCAAAGAAGCAGGATTCACCTTCAGGGATATCGGAAGGATACTCATCCACAAGATCAAGGAGGAATTCGGAGGCATCGCGACCAGGGTCCAGGCGACCATCATCACCGATGAGGATGTCATAAACCAGCGCAAGGAGGAGGCCCTCAAGGTCTACGAGAAGAGGGACGAGCGCATGAAGGGTCTGAAGGACGACCTGGTGGACGTGTTCTACACCTGCACCATGTGCCAGTCATTCTCGCCTGCGCACACATGCGTCGTTACACCCGAGAGAATCGGTCTCTGCGGTGCCATCAACTGGCTTGATACCAAGGCAGGACACGAGATCTCACCCAACGGACCGTTCCAGCCCCTTGATAAAGGAGCGATAATCGACGACAACAAGGGAGAGTTCGTCGGTGTCAACGACATGATTACTGCGGCATCGGCAGGGAACATCGAGAGACTGTGCCTCTACAGCATCATGGACTGCCCCATGACCTCATGCGGATGCTTCGAGGTCATCGCAGCGATGACCGTGGACATGCAGGCGATCGTGCTCGTGGACAGGGAGTTCACGGGAATGACACCTGTCGGAATGAAATTCTCAACCCTTGCAGGAAGCATCGGCGGCGGAAGACAGACCCCGGGATTCATGGGAATCGCCAGAAGATATATTACCAGCGACAAGTTCATCTCGGCAGAAGGAGGAATAGCAAGGATCGCCTGGATGCCCAAGCATCTCAAAGAGGTGATCTCCGAGAGCTTCAACAAGAAAGCGAAGGAGATGGGCATACCGGACCTCATGGACAAGATCGCCGATGAGACGGTCACGGACGATGCGGAAGGACTCATGGTCTGGATGGCACAGGTGGACCACCCCGCACTGAGCATGGACCCGCTGCTTTGAAGATAACATGACAGAGATACCCCAGATCACCGACAAGTACACAGGTACCGTAAACGAGGTCACCCTGGGCAAAGGGGACTACATCGCAGGAGGAGCGAACGGTATGCCCTTCCTCTCATTCGAGAACGGTCTCAAGAGAAGGCCTATGATCGCAGGAGAGGTATGGGACGATATCACCGATTTCCCGCCTGTAGCGGAGGCCATGTTCTCGGGACGCTGCAAGGATCCCGTCGAGTGGGCCACCATGTGGAAGGAGATCGGGGCGGACATGATCTGTCTCCGTCTCATGAGCACCGACCCCGGTAAGAAGGACACATCAGCCAAGGATGCGGCGGCGCTCGTTCAGAAGATCTCCGACAAAACAAATCTTCCGATAATGGTCTGCGGTTCGGGAAGCATCGAGAAGGATATCGAGGTGCTCACGGAGGTCTGCAGCACCGTCAAGGATACAAGACTGATCATCTCCAAGGTCGACGAGTGCGAATACAAGAAGCTCGCGGCAGCTGCGATGGCCAACAACCACGTCATCCTCGGATTCTCCAATCTGGATGTCAACCTCGCGAAGCAGATGAACATCCTCCTAAAGGATTACGGCCTCGAAGGCAAGGACATAGTCATGGACCCGCTGATGGCAGCACTGGGAATGGGTCTTGATTATTCATATTCCGTCAACGAGAGGATCAGGATGGGTGCCCTCCTGGGCGACAAGATGCTCCAGGTCCCGATGGTCTGCGACTGTACCGCATCATGGGATGTGGGAGATGCGACCAACGAGGACGACGGCACACTCGGCGACGTCACATACAGAGCCACATGGTGGGAGGCCATCACTGCGATGGCGGCGATGATCTCAGGAGCTGACATCCTCATAATACGCGGAGCACCCGCGGCAGACATGATCAAGGTATACGCAAGCGAACTGACGGAGGTGCTCTGATGCCGACGGCAATAGAATACTTCAAGCTCCTCCCCAAGACGAACTGCAAGGACTGCGGACAGCCCACATGCCTCGCGTTCGCCATGCAGCTTGCTAACCAGAAAGCGAAGATAGAGGACTGCCCTCACGTCGAGAGCAGCGCCAAGGATTCCATAGCGGAGGCTGCGGCACCCCCGGTCAAGACCATCACCGTCGGTACCGGCAACTCGAAGATCCCGATGGGCGGAGAGACCGTCCTGTACAGGCACGAGAGACGCTTCATCAACCCCACGGCATACGCGCTCACCATCTCCGATGAACTCGGTGAGGATGAGATCGCAAAGAGGGTCGAATACGTCAAGAGCATCAGCTTCGACCGTATCGGTATGATATTCAAGGCCGACATGGTATCCGTCAGGAACGATTCCAAGGACCCTGCGAAGTTCAAGACAGCTGTCCAGAATGTCATGAAGACGTGGACACAGCCCTTCGTCCTGGAATCCGACGATCCTGAAGCGGTCAAGGAGGCCCTCACGATCAGCAAATCACGTGTACCTCTCGTATACGGTGCGACACCGGAGAACTTCGATGTCATGCTGAACATCGCGAAGGAGAACAAGGTGCCCCTCGGAATCAAGGTGTCCTCACTCGATGAGGCGGTCACATTCACCGAGAAAGCGAAAGCGTCAGGATATGACGAGATCATACTGGACCTCGGCGCCAAGGGCATCAAGGACATCCTCGAACAGCACACCATCGCCAGGCGCGCGGCCATCAAGAAGAAGTTCAAACCTCTGGGTTACCCGCTCATGAACCGCACCGGTTCGGGCGAGTACGCGGTCATGACCGCTGTGATCTCCACACTGAAGTACGGAAGCCTTGTGATCTTCGACGATCTGAAGAACTACGAGGCCCTGCCTCTGTTCACACTCAGGCAGAACATCTACACCGATCCGCAGGTCCCGATCCAGGTCAAGCAGGATGTCTATCCGATAGGCAACCCCGACGAGCACTCGCCGATCATGTTCACCACGAACTTCTCGCTCACATACTTCACCGTACGTGCGGATATCGAGAAGTCGAAAGTGCCCGTATGGCTGCAGATCGTCAACACCGACGGACTGTCTGTCCTGACCGCATTCGCGGCAGGGAAGTTCGATGCCGACCACATCAAAGCGGCATTCGATGAATCAGGTGTCCTCAGCAAGAGCGACGGCCCCGTGATCGTACCGGGACTCGTATCGAAGATCTCAGGAAAACTCGAAGAGGCCATCGGAAGGAAGGTCATCGTCGGTACTACCGAATCGAAGAACATCCCGAAGCATCTGAGACAGATGTCAATCTGATATCATTTTGACAAGCTGGCTCATTGCGATTCCGAAGGGTGTGTCCGCGGGAACATCGAGTTCCTCGCCTTCCATCGCGGCCTCGCTGATGTAGTCATCATGGGGCATCACGAAGACGTCGTCGAAACCTGCGGCATCCGCTTCGGCCTTCAGTGAATCCGATATCTGACCGAACACGTTGTTGATCACCAGTATCCTACGGTCGGATTCTATGTTCACTTCATCAGCCAGCTTGGCAAGACGGGAAGCTGTCCTGACACCGATCTTCGTGGGATCGGAGACGAATATCATGACATTGGCCTTGGGGAGGACACGCCTCGAGAGGTGCTCCATTCCGGCCTCGTTGTCTATGACCGTATACTTGTAATTCGGGATGAGTTCCATGAAACAGTTCTTCAGGACGTCATTGGTGAAACAGTAACATCCCTCACCCTCGGGCCTTCCCATGACCAGCAGGTCCATCCTGTCGGTCTCTGTCATTATCTGACGAACGTGGAGTGTGATGTAATCCTGCTTGCTGATACCGGGAGGTATCATGTCAGGGTGTGCGACGATCTCGTTCCTGAGACCGCCTATGGTGCCGGTAACCTCTATGCCGAGCTTGTCACAGAGATTGGAATTGGGATCGGCATCGACCGCCAGGACTATCTCCTTCTTCGAGAGTGCCCTTGCGAGCTGGGAGGATATGGTGCTCTTTCCCACACCGCCTTTTCCGACGAGTGCGATTATCATTGGAGACCGTACCTCTGCTTCAGTGTTTCAGATACGCCCTTGAGGAGATCGAGGACCTTGTCCACATTCTCTTCGGCGACAAGTCCGAGACCGCACTGCGGTGTGATGAGGGATTGTACAGCGGCCTTCTGCCTGTTGATTCCTTTCTCTTCCATCTTGTCGAAGACGGATTCCATCCTTGCGACCAGGGACTCTACGGTCTCCTTCTCTATGGCCTCGTCGCTCGAAGGTACGATACCCCACGCGACCGCTCCGCCCTTCTCGTAGAATTCGGTGAGCTCGTCGGGGAACATGATGAGATTGTCGGCGTACTGGTACGCATCGATGCTGAGTATGTCGATGTTGGTCTTCAGAAGGAGCGGCCAGTTGGTGTTGCCGCAGCAGTGCACTCCCCTGTAACAGTCCACGCCTTCGAGGGCCTCGTTGATCCAGTTCATCGCCTGTTCGTCGGAGATCGATGCGAAGGGTGTTCCGAGCATCGAGAGCGACGGTTCGTCGAAGAATATGATGACGTTGGAATTCATGGAGGACAGTCTCTTTGCCTGCCATTTGGCGCTCATGTTGACCGTCTTCCTCACGATTTCGCCGTACGACTCGTCGTAGATGACGGGACGGTCGTTGGCATCCAGGATCTGGAGTCCTTCGCTTATCGGTCCTGTGACCTGTCCTTTGACCGCCTGGAAATCCTTGACGTCCTTCTCCAGGAGTTCGAAGAATCCCGCATAGAGGTCGACAGGATACACGAAGTAATCCACATCGTCATTGAGGATGGCCATGTACGCCTCGGTGGGGTCGTAATCGTTGAGGTCGACCTTCGCCTTGTCACCGTCGATCTTCAGTCCGGGGAGGTGCGCTCCTGTCTGGACATACATGCTCTCCTTGTATCCCCTTGCAGGCAGCTGGGGCCATGAGGGGCAGGTGATCCTGCCGTCCAGTATCTTGTCGATAGCCTCTACCGAGTTCTTGTAAGGCTGAGAACCGATGAGTGTAGTAGCGAAATTCCAATCCATCGCCCGAGAGATTGACGCCCGATTATTATAAGTTGTTCGGCGGGACGGTGGGGAACTTGGAATCGTCGGTATGAGGCAGGAATTGAGCCGACATGTATTCGTCGTAGAACACAGGATCCGAACCCAGATCGACGTAGGTCATCTTCGGGAATGCGATATCCACCCTGTCCCTGAACTCTCCTGAGAGCAGCGCTCCCTTGGCACCTGACAGCGAAGCGTTTCCGAGGTACACGTACTTGGAACGGTCCACATCCGGGAACAGACCGATCGTTATGGCCGATTCCATATCGATGAAGTTGCCGAACCCTCCTGCGATGTAGATCCTCTCGAGATCGTCGAATGACACTCCGAGACTGCGCACCATCGTTCCCGATGCAGAGTATATCGCAGCTTTGGTCATGATCACATTGCTGATCTCGCTCTGTGTTATCACCACGTTGCCGGCGATGGTGAACACACCGTCCTTCGCATTCGCTTTCTCGGTGAAGTTGCCGCGTCTGTCCAGGAATCCCGCGAGGAAAAGCTGCGCTACGAGGTCGATGATACCCGAACCGCAGATGCCTTTGGGCTCTCCGCCTCCGATCACCGTGTAATGGACCTTGCCGTCGATGATGCGGACGCTGTCGATCGCACCGTCCTTGGCGAGCATGCCTGATGTCATCTGAGAGCCTTCGAATGCAGGCCCTGCCGAGGATGAACAGCACAGCAGCATGTCCGCGTTACCTATGGCGACCTCACCGTTAGTACCTACATCGATGAGAAGTGCCAGACCTTCGTCTCTGTCCATTCCCGAGTCGACTATGTCGCTTGTGATATCCCCGCCTACGTAAGACGAGACGGAAGGCATGCAGACGACCTTCGCGTCGGGATTGATATGGAGTCTGCTCTCCTTTCCCGTGATCGCTGCATCCTTCACGACGGGCTCGAACGGAGGGTATCTGATCGGTGACGGGTCTATCCCGAGGAACAGGTGTGTCATTGCTGTATTGCCTGCGATGTATGCTGATCTTATCTCATCCTTGGAGAAACCGGGTGCGTTGCATCCGTCTATCAATCCGTTGATCGTATCGATGACGAGATCGCACAGTTCTTTGGTTCCGCCTTCGCCCGCGTACTCTATCCTGGCGAGGACATCCTCTCCTCTGGACCTCTGTCCGTTCATATCGGCCGCTCTGTACACGACCTCTCCTGTGGAAAGGTCGATTATCTCTGCTGCTACGGTCGTAGTACCGATATCCACAGCAAGTCCGAAACCTTCCGATAACGGTGAAAGCGGACCGATGTCCTCTGTCCTGTGATCTATGGCGGCTATGACCTTCCCGCTGTCCTCATCAGGAACGGTGACGACCATGCCGTCATAGACATCGGTCTGACAGGCGAGAACGCGTTCGTTGCCCACCTCCACCATGCACTTGCCGCATCTCCCGTTGCCTGCGCAGGGGAGCTTGATCTTCACGCCTGCCTTTATCCCGGCATCAGAGATCCTGGTACCCTCTGGTACATCGGCGGTTTTGCCTTCAGGCAGGAACGTGACGTGACAGACCATGATTGCGTATCATCCGTTGTCAATAAAAAGTATCGTCAGACGACAAACACGGTGATCGTGACCGCGATGACGACGATCAATGACAAGATTGTCAGTACGAAGTACCTCTTGGCCCTCTTTGCTGTATTCTCATCGGTGACCGGGTGCTGTCCTCTCTTCCTGTAGTATTCTCTGACAGGTATCTCCAGCTTGGAGAGTGTCAGGAACGCCGGACCGCTGGCCTTGAAACCGCGTGACCTGACATCGAATCCCAGATAGGTCATGTACAGTATCATCGCTACTGCGACCCAAATCATGATGATTCCGACTGAAAGGATCAGTTCCATAGCTGCGATAGAGCCGTTTGTTTTGATAATCCTTGCTCTCGCTGAAATATGAAAAGAAGAAAAGTGCGGGTTGCCCCGCGTTTATCATTCAGGCTGTGGCGACATCGGTTGTGAACATCTTGATCCTGAAGTTATCAATCATGATATGACTGTCTTCAGTGGACTTCACCCAGTTGTCATGCCAGTCGTGCCATACACCATCCATCAGGTAGAAACTCTCGCCCGCATTGACTTGGAGGGCTCTATCAGTGCTTCCTGATGAAGAAGATCACCACTCCGGCGATTACCGCCACGGCGGCGATACCGCCGACGATGCCACCGATGAGCAGACCGTTGTTGGCTTTCTTGTCATCCCCTGAATCCGATGAATCCGGTGAATCCGGAGACGGTCTCTCATCCGGAGAGGGACCAGAGTCACTTGTCCAGTTGGCATAGATCGTTCTGTCTGAATCGTACACGTTATCCGGCAGAACCTGTACTCCGCCGGAGGGGCTCGTGAACCATCCGATGAACACATATCCATCACGGGTCGCAGTGGGAAGCGAATCAAGCTTTCCATCGATTCCGGTGACGGCTGATGTGACCAAACATTGACCTCCGTTCGCATCGAAGGTTACGGTCTTGTTGTACCAATGTGATATTATGACCGATCCTGCACTCGATGCTCTGATCTCAGTAGCTGTGATGTTGGTGTTGACCGAATTAGCCCCATGAAGATTGATTGAACTGGATGTTACAGCAAGTCCGTTGTCGGGCAGTCCGCTGACCTCCAAATACCCGCCGGTCATATCGAAGGATGTGCTGTAACCGCCCACAGTTCCAATCTTATTGTTCGCATGGATTGTCCCTCCTGAGATGGTGATATTTCCTCCGCCGCCACTTATATTCTCAGCATAGATCGGGAAATTAGCATTGATTGTGTAATCTCCGCCTGCGATAGTGATGTCACCATCGTAGGAATAAATACCGTCACCGAATGAGCTGGGATTGGTTATCGTCAGACTGCCGTCTCCCGATATGTTTATCGATTTCCATGCATGTATGGCACTGCTTAATACACTGCCGCCAACCTGCATATCTATCGTACTATTACCAATCAATACGATGTTCAAAGGATCATAGTTCCGATTGAAGAAAATGGTAGAATACGAATCGAAAGTACTGTAATAATAGACATCATCGTCCAAGGTCGCATTGTTGAGTGTAAGCGTAAAGGTGGAAGCGACATATGACCAACCTTCCTCGCTATTCGTCTCATCCCCTGTCACGGTATGTCCGTTTATGTACATGTGTGGGGCTGCTGCATCCGCCGAATCGGCCGTGAACACCATGCACAGCATGACCGCTGCGATAACTATCGCGATTGCCTTCTTCATCCATCCACCCTCGATTGGCTCATAATCTGTACCCAGTCTTCAGAATATATAGCCGATAGGTAGTGAACATTCATTTATCGTATTCCGATCGTCTTCAGACAGATCATTTCAAAGAATAATAAGCAAGTATGGTGGGCCCCCCCAGATTTGAACTGGAGTCACATGCACCCCAAGCATGAAGGATACCAAGCTACCCCAAGGGCCCGATGAAAAATGTTTGAAAGGTAAGAGGTTTGCGAAGCCTTCATCCGAGAGGTGAGATCTCTTCGATGAGGTTTGCGTGAGAAATGATCATCCTGCGGCAGCAGTATCTCTCAAGACCGAGGTCATCGAGAACCTTCTGCGGGTCCTCGCCCATACCGACACGCTTGACGTACTCGGGGTAGGCGGAACCGATGACTTTGCCGCATGTGAAACACCTGACGGGAATGATCATGCTATCACATCACCTGTAGGACTTCTGCTTCTT